>Ga0129312_1000064_pt1 | contig 110638 bp, 90 predicted proteins | sample O827metagenome_FD_94434 | JGI IMG/M metagenome (GOLD analysis project Ga0129312, IMG submission 94434) | Orangutan group fecal microbial communities from Wisconsin, USA - O827 metagenome | ecosystem: Host-associated > Mammals > Digestive system > Large intestine > Fecal | place: USA: Wisconsin... | reverse complement strand
TATTTCCTCTGCATTCCTGCGAATAATGTCCCGCACTTCTTCCGGCTCAAGCACCTCTACTTTTGCTCCAAATGTCATAAGCCATGTCACAAGGTTTTCCATATCCGTATAGTCTGCTGAAAAGAGCAGCCTTCCATCGTCCGTTTCTGTAAAGCAGCCTGGTCCAAATTCTTCCACCAGCCGCCACTTCATATCCGGTGCGAAAAGAGCTTTTACCTTTATACCACCCGGAAATATCTTCTCATTTGACAAATCCGGCATTGGTACTTCTCTGCGCTGAAATCTCTGATCTGCTTCAACAACACAATCCATGCGGTTCAGTTTGAAAAGTCTGTAATCTTCACGTTCTAAACACCACCCCCAAACATACCAGCTCGACCACTGGAAAACCAGATAATATGGTTCTACCCTTCGGTTGCTCTCTCCTGACGGAGCATAATACTTAAATCGTATGATGCGCCTGTTTTCGATTGCGCTCTGGATTACCTCAATCTTTGGAGCCAAAGAACCCTTATACCATGAAGATAGGTCAATCAGCATAGAGTCTCTTCCACTGATGAACTCTGATGATCCGGTCTGGATTTTCTCCATAAGCTGACTGTAGTACCTGCTTCCGCTCACACTGTCAAGACTCCGCAAACCCGCAAGAATCATCTGCATATCTTTGGAACTCAAAATCGTCCTGTCCATACGATATCCTTCCATAATACTGATACCACCGCCGGTACCCTGTGCAGTTCTTATAGGAATACCTGCTTTACAAAGATCTTCAACATCCCGATTTATAGTCCTTCGAGATACCTCAAATCTTTCTGCCAGTTCAGGGGCCGTTGTCTTTTCTTCCTGCAGTAAAATTGATAATATTCCGATAAGCCTATCTATTTTCATAGTTTCTTACACTCCATACCTATCATATCTAGCCAAACACGACAGCTATATGTCATGTTTAGTATGTCCTCAAAAAAATTTTCTGTATACAATAGAATGCACGCTCTGCGAATATTCTATTGTCATGAACAAAAAGCCTGCGAACATCAGGTCTTATTCCCAATGTCCGTAGGCTCAATAACATTAGTCAATATCCGGTTCTACGCTCACATGATGCTACTTATTCACATTTCCTCTGGAAAGCAACACCACCGTTTCAACGGTACTTTCGTTGTCCCAATCCAATTCGTATACCTCTTTCCCATCGAAAAACACAGGGAATCTAAACTTTAGACTACGAAGGATTCTTCCATCCTCCTGCTCTTCCTCGTAAATGTTTACATCCGCAAGGAAGCTCTTCATGAATGTTTTCTTCTCAATATCCGTAAATCTGTCATACAGCTTATCAAAGAATATTAAGAACTGATACACATTGTCACCGGATATTTTCTCCTGCCTAATATTATACAGTCTAGTTTCTACTTCTTCAATCAGAGTTTCAATTTCTTCTATCTCATCATAAAGCTTGTCCAGACGCACCTGCATATCCTCATATTTCTTGGCATAATGCTTGAGATCATGAATAACAATGAAAAAAGCGCCGAAACACAAGCCGTTGGAATAACTTTTCCAAATAAGACCTGTTCGCGCTTGTATCCAAAAGCCATAAGATCCCTGAAATAGTATGCATTATTATCAATTGGTATAACAGTGCTGTAGAAGTTAGAAATAAAAAAAGGTAAAATAAACATCGTTTTGGAATTTATCAATCCGAAAAACTGATCTATATTCCAATGCTGCAATTCAGTTTTTTCTTCAGCCATAGAAAGCATTGCAGGAATCATCAATATAATATAAATCATAATTCCCCAAAACATTTTGCTTTTTTTTAGTTTGTATAATTCCAATTTAATTATTTCGTACATTTTAATACCTCTTCAAAACATCAGATAAACATCGTTGTTACATAGCTATAAATAATTAATTAATACGTTTGTTTGAGTTTTTTATAAAAGTAAAAAATTATCTTACGCCGCCGCCAATTACCCAAGCTCCAGCGATGAGGCAAGCACCTAAATGTTTTCCTATATCATCTGATAATATTTTAATGCTTCCACGATCGCATCCTCTTTCTCCTTTGGACACTGTGGCTGCTTCGCATTCCCTGATTTAGGCAAATTATAATTCTCTCGCTCTATAATTCCGCATTTAGCCTTCACCTGGGCGATATTCAATGAAGAAACCTTCATCCCGTCATTATGCTCAGCCACATATTTCTTAATTTCCTCATACGTAGCCTTACTCTCCGCAGATGTAATGTCCATCTCATCCATATCAACAGTTACATTCACATAATGCTTCGCTTCATGTAGTTTGGACAAAAGACATACCGTCTCAACTGTACTTCCATTTTCCCAACTAATATCATCTATCACAGTACCATTATAATATACCGGGAATCTGAAGTGTATATGTTTTAGAAACTTACCATTTTCAAGGCGCTCTGGGTAAAGCTCAACGCTTTCCACAAAGGTACTCATAAATTCCTTCTTCTCTGCATCTGATAATTTGTCGTATAACTTATCAAAAGCAATTAAGAAATTATAGATTCTATCACCAGATAACTGCTTCCTTCGAATATGCGCCAAACGACTTTGTATTTCATCCATATGATTTTCTGTCAGAGCCATCTCATCATATTTATCATAAAAGCGCTTTTGAAGGTCATCATATTTTTTCTCATACATAGAATCGGTTACATCAAGATTATCCATCTGGATAGCAATCTTGTCCTTTGATACCTCAAGTTGCCTCATTTTCTTCTTTAATCCATCAAGCTCCTGCTCCAGTTCAGAGGTATCAACTCTGGCTGCAATCTTTTCCCTGATTCCCTTTTCAAAGTCCGGAGAAGTAACCATCTTCTTAATCAATTCAGCTACTGCATCATTAACAATATCCTGTCCCCACTGCTTATGGTAATCACACTTATGACCTGTAGTTCCCGTAGGATGCTTGCAGGCATAGTAAAAATAGTCCCTATAAGTGCCACCTTGGGGATGTCTCTTACGATTTACATTGCCGTACATATTGGCACCACATCCCGGACACTTCAGAATACCGGTCAAAATATGTTCATGTTCAAGGCTGTGTGTCTTAACACGCTTCACTCCAGTAGTCTTTCTTTTATCCTGAGCTGCCTTCCATTCTTCTACGCTAATAATCGCTTCATGCTCACCGTCAACAACCATGAATTCATCCTGTTTTACAACATGAAATTCATTTCTCTTACCCTGGACCTTTTCCGTTTTTCTTCTACCATATGCCAATTTCCCGCAGTACACAGGATTATCAATTACTCCCTTGACAAAAGATGCTGCAAAGCCATCAATCGTATTATTCTGGCGCTTCTTTTTCACATATCCGCTTTCATTGAGAAATGCAGCAATTGTAGCTACTCCCATAGTTGTATTGATATATTTATCAAAGATGATTTTTATTACTTCCACTTCATCTTCCGCAATAAATAACGATCCATCCACCAACTTGTATCCATATGGAGCAAAACCGCCATTCCACTTTCCTTCTCTGGCCTTCTGCTTACGACCTTCCATAGTCTGAACAAGAATATTATCTCTTTCAATTTCTGCAACAGCAGAAAGGACTGAAATCATAAGCTTGCCGGCATCCTTAGAAGAATCGGTGCCATCCTCAACACAAATCAAGTTGACTCCAAAATCCTGCATCTTCTGAAGAGAGCTAAGAACATCAGCGGCATTTCTACCAAAACGGGAAAGCTTAAATACAAGAACATAATCAATATCATCTATGCCTGCTTCAATCAGCTCAAGCATTTCCTTAAACTGCGGACGACCATCCACATTTTTACCAGATTTACCTTCATCAGAAAACTCCCTGACTACAACCATATCCTGATAATCAGCGTATTTCTTAAGTTTTTCCTTTTGAGCATCTAAGCTAAATCCATCGACCTGCATAGCAGTAGATACTCTTGTATATATGTAACATCTTTGCTTCTTCAATTATAAATTCTCTCCTCCCGGTAGTTGTTTTAATGCAGACATACTTAGTGACTCCAATGTTTCCATCTGTTTAATAGCCATATCACGAAGCATTACCATGCGTTCTGCCTGTGCCTTATTCTGCTCAATCAATATTGCGTTGTAACTTTCCATATTTGCCAATACCAGTAACTGATTAAGATTTGCATAATCACGAATATTACCCTTCTTATCGGCATTATTATCACGCCACTCCTTGGCTGTCATGCCAAAAAGTACTACATTTAACAAATCTGCTTCGCTCGCATAAGTAAAGCTAATTTGCTCTGATGTCAATTCTGGTGGAATCAAATTCTCTTTAATCGCATCTGTATGAATTCGATAATTAAGCTTTGCTATTTCACGATTAAGATTCCATCCTAATGATAAATGGCTATTCTCATTATATTTCAGTCGTTTGTAGTCTTTTATAATATACAGTTTGAACTCTGGAGATAACCATGAGGCAAACTCTAGCGCAATATCCATATGAGCATAGATTCCACCACCATAGCGACCGGATTTGGTCAATAATCCGACTGCGCCTAATTCCTCATTCCATTTTTTGATAGAAAAAACGAATGCATTTGTGCCTGCGTTCTCTTTAAACGCATCGAAATCGATACGTTTAAAATCCGGATTATGCAAGGCTTCCCATAATCCTAAGAATTCCACAATATCTCGTCCTCTAAGCCAGTTGTGAATAGTAATTCTTGGATCAGAGCTTCTATACCTTGCTATATCTGTTAAAGATACATATTCATTCTGAAAATCTGTTGTATAAATACTAATATCTATGCCTTTTGCATGGATTGTCTCCTTAATCTGCTTCTTTGCCATTATTATTCTTATCCTCCTTCGCCTGATTCATCTGCTCTGCCTTCACATAATATTCCAACAGCCGCAGAAAGTATTTAGGAACACGCTTCTTGCCATGCTCCCAGTCACTTACTGTCATATAGGGAATTTCAAAGTACTCACAAAACTGATGCCTGTTCATACCGGTACTTTCCCTTAATTCAATCAAAATATCTTTTGCATCTCTATCATCATTTAAAATATAGTCTGTCATATCTCCGCTCCTTTCACGCTAAGCGTCAATATAATATTATCACGCAACACGTGAATATTCAAGATTAAGTATATAATCCTGCTTGTCCCCAGACGCATTATTCCACTCATATATCAGCACTACTTTCTGCACGGTTCCAAGTTCTATGCTATCTCCATATTTCTCGATCATTCTTGCTAAAAAATCACAGCAGCGATTAAAATCTCCTTGCTGTTGTCTTGTCATACTAATCATATATTTCCTCCATTTTTTCTAATCAACATTTCAAAAAGTCTGCTCACCTTGCTCATACTGCTCCCCTCATATCAGAATGAGCAGCACGAGCAGGTATTTCTCCCATATCAGTCAAACGGTGTTTTTCCGATAACCGGGCTAAACTCCGCTTTGCATACATTATGAAAGCCTCTACAATTGCCAATACATTTCGCATCATAAATAAGTCCATAGCGTTTTTGATTCTCCTTTATATAATGCAAAAAGCCGGCAGAAGCCCTCGGCTTTTCGAGGTTATCTTCACACCAGCTCACATAGATATTATAAAAATCCGTTGAGGAGATTTTCTTGCCTGTCTCAAATTGCAAATACCCATCAGACTTCATAAATGCCAGGATATTATTTCCTTCTTCCTGGGCATCCACCAAATTCTGCTTGGCATAATATACCTTCGAAGCAATTCCTCATCTTTACCGCCAATGCTGTTAAGAGCATTAGCAAAGATTCGAAAATCGACTCTCATAGCTATGTAGTTCTTGTAAGAATCTAAAATATATTCCGGAAGTTCTTCATCCTCAAATACAAAATCTATTGCCTCTCCCTTGCTTATGCATTCAGAGATGCGAGTTATCAGGCTGTTTTTATTTAAGCTGTTATAATACTTACAATACTTCTCCCAATGATTCTTCATCATAAAACTTTCAATCATATATATAACACAGTGCCTCTCACAGCTTAATATATTTTTATAGTTATGATAATACTCGTATAGAAATTCAAACCTATCTGAACTGCTAGAAGTACAGTAGGTTGACATTATATCTCTTCTACTCATTTTCTCCTCCTCTTTCATTCGAATGTTTGTTCGATTAATATAATAATATATTTGTAAAAGAATGAAAAGCGTTAAGTAAAAAAAGTTAAAGAAATAAAATAGCAGGATTATGTTCAACTCCAAACATAATCCTGCAAATAACTCCTATTGACTCATCATCGATAATATTGAGCCTGTGCCTCAAACATCTTTGCATAAATACCATTTGCTATGCTAACCAGCTTGTCATGATTACCATACTCTGCAATTTTACCGTCAGAGAAGACTGCTATCTTATCACAGAACTTACAGCTTGATAATCTATGAGAAATATAAAATGCTGTCTTTCCACCAACTAATGTATGGAACTGTTTATAAATCTCATATTCCGCAATAGGATCCAATGCTGCAGTCGGTTCATCTAAAATAACAACCGGCGACTTCTTATACAAAGCTCTTGCAATTGCCATTTTCTGCTGTTCTCCACCCGAAGGCTCCACGCCTTCTTCATCAAAGAACTTATATACACAGGTCTCCTCACCCTTAGGAAGCTTAGCAACAAACTCTTCCAGTTCTACCAATTTCCAGAGTTCCGCCAATTCTGCCTCATCATTTTCCTTTAATGTTATGTTCTCTTTTACCGGTGCGCAAAACAGTTTGAAATCCTGAAATACAGGTGCAAACTGACGCATGTAATCTTTATAATCATATTCACGAATATCAACACCGTCTAACAAAATAGAACCCTCTGTAGGGTCATACAGTCTGCACAACAGTTTTATAAATGTTGTTTTTCCCGCTCCATTTAAGCCTACAATGGAAAGATGTTCTCCCGGTTCAATCGTTATATTGATATGGTCCAATATTAATTTCTCAGTTCCGGGATAAGCAAATGAAACATTCTTAAACTCTATTCTATGTTCCCCATCCTTCACTGTTTTATTACCCTTTGGTAAAGCTTCGGGATAGTCCATGAATAATACATATTCATATGCATAATTGCATCTCTTTTGTAGCTCTAAGATGTTCCAAACCAATCCACCAAGAGTTGCATCCAATGCACTTGCTGCTGATATCATCTGTGTAAAAATACCTACAGAAAATACCTTAAGGATTGCAAGCCTTCCAACATAATAATATGTAAAAATAGTTTTTATCAGTGAAAGTGCAGATGAGATTAAGACGCACGAATATGTTTTATCCGCCTGCCATTTCCATGCCGAAATGCTTTCTTCTGTGTTCTTATTCCAACGCGCAGTCATCATGTCTGCAGCATCATACAAACGAATGTCCTTACCATAGCGAAAATCTATGATATTCCATCCAAAATATCCAAATAAGCGATTTGTATGTGATAAACGGTTAAAGGCTATTATCTCATAACTGTTTCTCTTAGAAGTTATAAAACTGTTTATTGCAATATATCCTACGATAACAAGAAGCAACCAAGGAGCATGCATTAGTATCAGTGTCACAAATCCAACTATCTTTACTACATTTCCTATAAACATAAATACCTGTTCGGAAACACCATATACTCCACCTGAATACCAAGTCATGCCGGTCTTTGCCTTTTCCAGCTGATCAAGAGCAGCCTTATCTTCTGTAAGCTGAAAATCAAGTCCCATGGAGCGTTCACCCAGTAACATGGAAAAATAGTTATCCATCCTCATTTGATACTTCTGCAGTGTCATATTGCATCTTTCTACCAGAAGGATAAGCACGCACTCACCAAGGATAAGAATTGTAGCATAGGTAACCAGTGTTTTTATGTTTCTGCTTGTACATAATTCATCCACTAATAGCGGACTTATTATAATACCGAGGAATGGTTGCATAATCTCAACCAATGTTTTGAAGGCCTCCAGAACAAAAAACATAGGATATTTTTTGCTTGCTGTGGAAAATAAAACTTTTATTACTGGCCAGATTTTGCTAACCGGCTTTTCTTTTTTAGCTTCATCCATTATTTTCCACCTCCCCCTCATCATTCTCTTGATAATACTGTGCCTGGACATTAAACATATGTGCATAAGCACCATCTTTTTTCATTAACTCATCATGGGAACCAAGTTCAATAACATTACCATCTTCAAACATTGCCACCTTATCACAAAATCTTGTAGAAGCCAGGCGATGAGATATATACACAGCACTTTTATCCCCAATCATTCTGTCAAAGCTTTCATATAGATTCTGTTCCGCAATAGCATCCAAGGCAGATGTAGGTTCATCCAGCACAACAACAGGTGCATTCTTATAAAGTGCTCTGGCAAGTGCCAGCTTCTGCTTTTCACCTCCGGAAAAATCAACACCACTTTCATCGACAATTTTAAGCATACAAGTTTTTATATTATCAGGAAGCGACCATATTTTATCTTCAAGACCTGCTTCCTTTAGCGATGAAACAACCAATGTATCATCTGTTTTTTCAGGAATTTTCATAGAAACATTTTCTGCTATAGGAAATGCAAACACTTCAACATTCTGAAAAACAGGTGAAAATAGTTCATAGTAATCCTCTCTGCTATATTTACGAATGTCTACGCCATTTAATGTGATATAGCCTTCTGTCGGATCATAAAGTCTGCATAACAACTTAATAAATGTTGTTTTTCCGGCTCCATTTAAGCCTACTACTGCAAGTTTCTCACCTGGATGTATTGTTATATTCAAATGGCTGACTGCATCCTTCGTAGCTTCATTGTAACGATATGAAACATCATGAAATTCAATTTCATATTTATCTGCTGGTGGTATTGCTATTGTTTCTGCTTTATCCTCACATACATCCATAAAAGACCGAAAATCATCCACTTCCATTGAAACTCTTCTATAATCTCCGAAACGCTGTAAGAATGAAAGTAAGCTTTCTGAGAAAGAAACTGCTATCGCAAGAAACATGGTAAAGCTACCAATAGACATTCCATTCTTTAACACTGCTACAAACAAAGCAGCATATATCAATGCTTTTCCAATAACATAAAGTGCTCTTACTACAAGTGCATGCCAAAACCAGATTTCAAAATGATAGTCGTTGAGTTTCTCCTGCTTAGCAAAAACATTGCGCTGCTTATGCATCAAAAACTCTTTCATATCAAAAAGCCTGATATCTTTTGCATAGTCGAAATCCTGAGATACTCTCTCCATATAACCGGCTTCACGATTAACTGGTGCAAGTTTGTTCCAATAATGAATCTTGTCGAGTTTTATAATTTTTACAAAATATAAATACTGAAGCACAGAAATAACTACTAATGCAAAAATTAGTCTCCAGTCAAGAACCACTACAGCAATCGATGTTACAATAACAGTAAATAGGTTTCTACCAAGAGTATTCATAAGATTCATCATACCCTCTACACCATTACTGTTTCCTCCTGTTGCGCTGGAAGCTCTTTGGTGAATGTCCAATACTTCCGGCTTTTCCAATAACTGGTAATTCATGCGAAGCGCTTTATCTATTCGCTCCAAAATCATTTTCATTCGTATTTCGATAAAACGAAACCAAATTCTATTGCTGGCAGTAACATCTCCAAAAGTAAGTACCGCAAATACAATTCCTGCAATCAGAAGTATCTTTAATAAAGCCTGCAGATTATCTTCTGTTGATCCACCAGCTTCCACAATATCAATTACATATTTTCCAAATATGCCCCAAAAATAAGACAATACCGAACCACATACGATTCCTAATAACTTATACCAGATTGCACTGGGACGATATTGCTTCTCTTTTTTCAAAATATAAAGAGTATTACTAAGAACTCCAAAATCCTTATGCAAAGGATTATCTTTACTCTCATTAAACTCTGCCATATACTTATCCTCCCCCATTCTTCTCTAAAGGCAAATTTCTGTTCAATTTTACCACACAACTTCCATTTTGGAAACTGCAAAACTGCCATTTTGGATAAAATACTCCTATATTTTATAAGGAGATGACTTAATGGCTGAACGCATCAATCAACACAAAAACCCAATAGTTGGCGCCAATATAAAGCGTCTTCGAACGGAACAAAATTTAAGAGCAATCGATGTAATTGCAAAACTCAATTTACTCGGAATTGATATCTCGACCGGTACTTTTTGTAAAATAGAATCCGGACTGAACAACCCATCTGTTGATCTACTAATGAAACTTACTGAGATTTTTCAATGCGATTACAATGAATTTTTCAAAACGAACTAAAGCTCCTGTTAAAGATTTGTAGATCTTTATAGGAGCTTTTTTGTTATATTACTATCTTCTCCATATATCCCTCTAAAAAATCAAATCATTTTAAATACCTTCAAAGCCTCCACAATTGCCTCTTCCTTTTCTTTAGGACACTGTGGCTGCTTTGCATCCTCAGACTTCGGCAAATTAAAATTCTCTGCTAATTCAATACCGCATTTTCTCTTTACCTGCGCAATATAGAGATTAGATACCTTCATCCCATAATTATGCTCTGCAACATACTTTTTTATCTTTTCATAGGTTGCCTTGGTCTCAGTAGAAGTACCCTCCAATTCAGCTACATCCACATCTACATGAATATAATCATCCGGCTTTTGACGGAGTTGGGAAAGAAGAACAACCGTCTCCACATTCGCCGTCCAGGGGAACTGGTCAACGGCGGTAGCCTTTTCCACGCGGTAGCCGTTTTCCAGAAATACCGCCAGGTCACGCACAAGGCTGGTGGGTTTGCAGGAAATGTAAACAATACGCTCCACACCGTAATTTATGATTTTCGGAAGTGCCTTGGGATGAATGCCATCCCTCGGCGGGTCTAAAATAATGAAGTCCGGCTTTTCGGTGATGTCATCCAGTACCTTCAATACATCTCCCGCTAAAAATTCGCAGTTGGTAAGTCCGTTTAAGGCGGCATTTTCTTTGGCAGCTTCTACAGCCTCCTCCACGATTTCCACACCGATGACCTTACCGGCTACGGGCGCCATAAGCTGGGCAATAGTACCGGTTCCGCTGTATAAATCAAAAACCACGCTTTCCTTGCCGCCGCTTAATTTGCCGATATAGCTTCTTGCCGTTTCATAAAGGACTTCGGCTCCCAGAGAATTGGTCTGGAAAAAGGAAAAAGGCGTAATACGGAATTTCAGCCCCAGAAGTTCCTCGTAAAAATAATCTTTTCCATATAAAATACGGGTTTTATCACTCTGTACCACATCCGCAATGGAATCGTTCTCCATATGAAGTACGCCTGTCAGAGTTCCGTCCAAAGACAACCCCTGCAACAAAGCACTAAAACCGTCTATCAATTCCTGCACACCGGAAGTAGTCTCCTGCATTTCAGAAGCACTCCCCTGCATTCCGAATACTGCCTTCTGTGTTTCCATCGAAGTATCCTGCAGGCCGGATGCCTCTTCCGCCTTCCAGGGACTCTGGGTGGTGGTAACAAGCGCCACTAAGATTTCGCCGGTCTTTACCGCTTTCCGCACAAGCAGGTGGCGCAAAAAGCCTTCGTGGGAGAGTCTGTGGTAAAAGCAGACATTTCTTTCCGCAAAATAATCCCTGACTGCCGTAAGGATTTTCCGGTAATCCTCATCTACAATCCGGCAGTCGTTTACGGTAAGGACATCGTAAAAACTGCCTCTTTTGTGCATGCCGAGGGTAAGGGGACCGTCCTTTGTTTCATCGCCAAAGGAAAACTCCATTTTATTGCGGTACGCAAAATAAGCCGGGCTGGCTTTGATACCTTCCCAGTGATAAGCACCCTGTCCGTCAAGCAGCACACTGTCTAACAGACGTTTGACCTGACCTTCTTTGATTTTCAACTGTTCCTCATAGGGAAAAGACAAATAAGTACAACCTCCGCACAACCCAAAATGGGAACACGGACTTCCGCACTCCAACGGTGACTGTTCTGTCGCCTGAAGGAGACGGCCTTCCGCCTTCCCTTTTCTAAGCTTGCTTATGCTGAAGGTTACTTTCTGTCCAGGCAGAGCATTCTTTACCACACAGACATCCTCTCCCACCTTTACGATTCCTTTGTTGGGAAAGTCTATCCGCTCCACTACTCCCTCATATACCTGTCCTTTTTTCATAACCCTGTACCTTTTTCCTGTTTATTACTCTTCTTCGTCCTCGAAGTCATCTTCTTCGTCAAAGCCGTCTTCGTAATCATCCTCAAATTCGTCTTCAAAATCATCCAGATAATCCGGCTTCTCAATAAATACCTTGTATACTGCGTATGCAATAACCGCTACCAGCAGTACGGCGGCAATAATACCGAAAATCAGGCAAAGCCTGTTATCCTTTTTTTCCTCTTTTTCTTCTAATTCTTTCTTGTGAAGTAAATCGTTGATTTTCACTTCGTTTGATTTTACAATGTCCAGTAAATTTTCTAATTTGTTCATGGTTCCGTCCGCCTTTCCTATATTTTATTTATCTGTATATGGTTATTTTTCTTATAAACAAATCTGCTTTTGCTCATTATAGCATGATTTTTGCGGATTATCTACACTCTTTTTAATTTTGCAAAGGAGGCATACATAATTTTCTGACCGGCAAGATCAAATTCCACGGTAACCTTGTAGTCTCTCGGCTCCTTCTGCACGGCTTTTACGGTTCCCTCTCCGTATTTTACATGTTTCACACGGTCGCCGGGTCCGTAATCGATTTCCGTGCCCGCATCCATGGAGCTGCCCTTGGAAATGCCGGCAATCCGGTTCAGGGCGCCCATATCCTTGGCAATAAAAGGCTTCCTGGCAGTTACCGTAACTTTGGGTTTTACAACGGCTTTGGGGCGGAAATCCGTCGTGCTGCCGCTGTCTGCCTGAAATCCGGTAAAGGAGGAGCTTCCAAAATCCATAATCTCTTCCCTGGGAAACTTCGGTGCCGGCATGGTATTGTCCAAAAGCTCTTTCGGAATTTCCCGGACAAAACGGCTCACCGGATTGTACTGGGTCTCTCCTCTCGCCATACGCATCTTGGCGCAGGTTAACGTCAGTTCTTCCTTGGCACGGGTAATACCCACATAAGCCAGACGTCTTTCTTCTTCCATATCGGACTTGTCATCGGAAACAATGGTCATATAGCTGGGAAATACACTGTCCTCCATGCCTGCTAAATACACATGGGGAAATTCCAGTCCCTTGGCGCTGTGCAGGGTCATTAAGAGAACCTTTTCGTCCTTGTCCCCCACCTTGTCAATATCCGCCACTAGCGCCACTTCCGCCAGAAATTCGCTCAAAGTGGCTTCTTCGTGCTGTTCCTCATAGTATGTCACTTTGCTGACCAGTTCATCCACGTTGGCAATTCTGTCCTCTGCATCCTCTTCATCCGAATTCTGCAAGTCTTCCACATAGGCTGTTTTTTCCAGCACATCATCTATCAAATCCCTGAGACCGTAATAGTTTAACTTGCTGCGGAATGTCTGAATGAGCTCCACAAAAGGCTTTACCTTGGCTGCCGCCTTTCCCAGCGTCATAATCTGGTCGGCTTCTTTCAGCGCATCGTAAAAGCTGATCTGTCTGTCGTCCGCATAAACCTGCACCCTGTCTATGGTGGTCTGTCCGATGCCACGTTTCGGGATATTGATAATACGCTTCACGGCAACATCATCCTGACCGTTATCAATGGTTTTCAGGTACGCCAGAACGTCCTTGATTTCTTTTCGGGCATAAAAGTTGACGCCGCCTACCACATCATAGGGAATACCTTCCGCAATCATACGTTCTTCCAAAAGGCGGGACTGGGCATTGGTACGGTAAAGCACCGCATAATCCCCGTAGCTTCCCTCTCCTCTTTTGACGCTGTGTGCAATATCGTCCGCAATGTATTCGGCTTCCTCATATGCCGTATCGAACTGGCGGAAATGGACCTTGCCGCCGTCCCCTTTATCCGTCCAGAGTTTCTTCTCTTTTCGTCCCACATTGTTGTGGATAACGGCATTTGCGGCATTTAAGATATTTCCGGTAGAACGGTAGTTCTGCTCTAACTTTATCACAACCGCTTCCGGGTACACCTTTTCAAAGTCCAGAATATTCCGGATATTGGCGCCGCGGAATTTGTAAATGGACTGGTCATCGTCACCGACCACGCATAGGTTGCGGTATTTGTCTGCTAACAGCCGTATCAGTTCAAACTGTGCCGTATTGGTATCCTGATACTCGTCCACCATAATGTAACGGAATCTCTCCTGATAGGAATGCAGCACTTCCTCGTTTGCCTTAAAAAGCTCCACGGTCTTTACGATAATGTCATCAAAATCCAGGGCATTGCTCTTTTTTAAGGTTGCCTGATACTCTCTGTAGATTTTGGCAATCTGCATTGCCTTATAATCTCCGCTGCTCTGGATTTCATACTCCGTCGGGGAAAGCAGCTCGTCCTTGGCTGCCGAAATAGCCGCCATAATACTTCTTTCCTTATACATTTTAGGGTCTAAATCCAGCTTTTTTATAATATTTTTTACCACTGTTTTCTGGTCGTCCGTATCGTAAATGGTAAAGCTGTTGTCAAAGCCTATTCTGTCAATATAGCGGCGTAAAATCCGGACACATGTGGAGTGGAAAGTTGCCACCCAGACCTGCTCGGCGCCCATGCCGATTAAATTGTCCACACGCTCTCTCATTTCGCCTGCTGCCTTGTTGGTAAAGGTAATGGCTAAAATATTCCAGGGATTGACTCCCATTTCATCTATCAGGTAGGCAATGCGTTGTGTCAGGACTCTCGTCTTGCCGCTTCCTGCCCCTGCAAGCAAAAGAACAGGTCCGTCTACGGTGTAGACGCCCTGCTTCTGCGGTTCATTCAATGTATCATATATACTCATAAAAACCTCTTAAATTCAAATTTCCTTTTTATGCTTCCGCCACCTTGCTGAAATTCCAGGAATAAATGTTCATTTCGATAATCGGAGAACCGCAGTACTCACATACCTTGGCTCCCACGCCGGACAAGGGGGCTCCGCAGTTGGGACAGTTGATTCCCAGTGCCGCATCATGCAGATTTTCTATCATATCCCTGTCCTGTATGTAAATGCATTCCACATTGTACCGGGTCTGCGTCTTCATACTGTTGCTGCCGCTGATTACGTTTCCGTTTTTTTCCTTGTAGTGGGTGTATTCCACAGATGACTGGAATACTACGGCACATTTTGCTTTGTCTTTGTTGTAGCCGGTGATTTCCGTCCGGTGAATACGGATACCGTCAAACTGCTCCCTGGTATCCTCTGACTCTAAAATGGAAAGACGCATGGCTAACTGCTCTTTTAACTCTTCCGTACCTTCCGATAAAAGAGAGACATTGTTTGCGTCAATGCTTCGCAAATAAGAGGTCAGCACATTTTCCGCACGGCTCTTCATTTCCTGGTAATGGAACTCCGGAAAATCCCTCTGGATACGTGGCAGATAAAGACTGGTCACACCGGCAACCGACTTGGGTGTGGATGCCACCTCCAAATCTCTCTGTTTTATCCCTTCTATTAAATCCGATGTACCGAATACCGTCTGTGAAAAACGGCTGACTTTCCGCTTAATATTACGGTAGGCGTAATAAATTACGCCTACCAGTACAAGCAGAAGAACCAGTACAATAATCAGGCCTACGATTGCTGAACTCATTGCTCTTCTCCATTATTGTTTTTTGATTGCTTACTGAATGTCGTTCTCGTCAAAAACATCTCCGCATTCCGGACAGAATTTAGGAGGATGTGTGGGGTCTTCCGGCTCCCATCCGCACTTGTCGCACTTATAAAGCGGTGCGCCTTCCGGTTTCTTCTTGCCGCAGTTGCAGCAGAATTTACCCTGATTTACCTGACCGCAGGAGCAGGTCCAGCCGGCTTCCGCAGGCTTGGGACTTCCGCATTCTACACAGAATTTTCCTCTGTTGTCAGCCTTGCCGCAGGAACAGGTCCAGCCTAATATGGGCTCTGCCGCGCCGCCTGCAGGTGCCGCGGGAGCTGCCTGTGCAGGTGCTGTCTGTGCAGGGGAAGCCTGCTGCTGTTGCTGACCCATTGCAAAAAGGTTGCCGGCGTTCATGCCGCCTGCCATCTGTGCCATATTCATTCCGGCGAATGCCATCATGGGGCCTGTAGAGGTATTGCTTGCTGCAGACTTCATAGCTTCCATCTGTGCTGCTGCAATACCGGCTGCTGCCATGTTCGGATCTTTGTAAACAGCCTCGTTCTGTCTTGCACGAATCATCTCGGAAACGTCCTTCGGCAGAGAAGGATTGAAGGTAATGGAAACCATTTCAATACCGCGGGCTGCCATCCACTGCTCACTCAGCTCGGTGTTCAGCGCATTTACCAGCTCCTTTGTGCTTCTGGGAAGCTCGCTGTAGCGGATGCCCTGTGCAGAAAGCTCACCCAGTGCAGGCTGCAGTGCGGTAATCATTTCATCCTTCATGAAGCTTGTCAGTTCGGATTTGTTGTAAGAATCTTTTACGTTGCCGCAGACCTTGGTGTAGAATACCACGGGATCTGCAATATGGAAGGAATATTTACCGTTGCACTTTAATTCGGTATCTAAATCCAGTCCGATTTTATTGTCAACCACACGGAAAGGAATGGGAGTTGCCGTACCGTAAAGGTTGTTCATGATTTCTTTTGTATTGAAATAATACACTCTCTGGTCCTTGCCTGCATTGCCGCCAAAGGTAAATCTTCTCCATGCGGTAACGGCAGTCTGTCCGAGGCTCTGTAAGAAGTTGCCTGCAAAGATGGAAGGCTCGGTGGAGTTGTCGTATTTGAATTCTCCGGCCTCTGCACAGATATCCACGATTTTTCCGTTGTCAACGATCATCATACACTGACCTTCATTGACCGCAATCACGGAACCGTTGGAAATGATGTTGTCCTGCATGCCCTTCGTGTTATAGTTATGTCCGTCGTTTACTTTCTTCTGTCCTTTTACCATCAGGGTGTCGCTGTCGATGGAATCACAGTAGAAATATTCCAGCCACTGATCACCCAATGTAGAGCCGATTGCGTCTGCACCGATTTTAGCAAGTCTGATTAAACCCATTTTCTCATCCTCCGTTTACATAATTATTTTCTATACCAGTTTATGAACAGGCTTATCTTTATTGTATCAAATTTAATTCTTTTTCTCAACAAACTTTTACAAGAATTGGATTTAATTCTTTACAAAAGCATTTTTATTTCATAAACTGTATTTGTACGGCTTTTTTCACCGGACAAATACAGTGTAACACACAAGGAGATATACAACATGGGCAAAAAAGCTACAAAAGCCGCAGATAATATGTACTATCTTGCACGATACGAAGCAGCAAAGGAAAATGATGATTTTACCAGCCGGGAGAAAGCGGCGGAAATTATCGGCATCGACCGCACAAGGCTTGCCCGTATAGAACTGGACGCCATCAACCCCTACCCCGAAGAAGTTCTTGCCATGTCGAGGACATACAATTGTCCGGAGCTGTGCAATTCTTATTGCGCCAGAGAATGTCCCATCGGCAAAGGCAGTGTAAAAGAGGTTACCATCGATGACTTTGACAGACTCGCCCTCAAGGTGCTCGGTTCCTTAAAGGATATCGATATGCTCCGTGCTTCCCTGATTGCCATTTCGGAAGACGGCATCATTTCCGAGAGTGAGAAGCCCGCCTTCCAGCACATTCTGGACTCTCTTGAAAAGATTTCCACCAACGCCAAGGCATTACAGCTCTGGGCCATTAAAAACATACATATCGAAGGCTGACACCTATACCGCCACCGTTATCAGGGCATTTCCAGAATAACGGTGGTTCCTTTTTTCTTAAGGCTGCTGCCGGCGGGCACATTCACACTGCCAAGCAGCTTAAAGCAGGAAATATCATAATAAGAAGACACCTGGGTCACAACCTTTTCGTTTCTGGTCAGGGTTGCGATGATATGGTACTTATCCGGCGTTGTCTTCATGGGAATAAGAGTAATGCATCCCGTTCCCGTCACTCTTCCGGTAAACCTCAGATTCTTTTTTACGCTGTATCCCACCGACACATTTCCCCCTGCAAAATTCTTCACCGTGATATTGCTTTCCGGTGAAACGATTTCCCAGCTTGCGCCTGTTGCCGAAGGACCTTTCACGTTTTCAATTGTTATATTTCTTCCGGCATTAACGGAAAAGCTGCAGCTTTCCGTACTTTCGGAAGCATCCAGGGTTCCCGCTGCCACATTTCCGGAAACAGTAAATGCACTGTTTTTGCTTATCAGGTTTATTTTGCCGCTGACATTTCCTTTTACGGTAACGGAACTGTCCTTCGCATAGAAGGTTCCGCCCGCTCTTCCCGAAAGATTCTGTAAGGACTCCAGACGGCTGCCGTCCACCAGATTTAACCGGTATATATCCAGGGACACGTTCTGGTTTAATACCTTACCCGCCGTATTCTTTTTGCTCACGGTAATGCCGTGCAGAGTCAGATTGCAGGTAAGCGTCATGGCGCCTGTGTAGGAAATGCTGCTGCCGCTTCCGCGCAGGACAAATTCCTTACATGTATTTTTCGCAGGCATCACAAAATTTCCCCGCAGGAACAGATTTTCCTGCAGTGTCATTTCATAGACCGCTCCCGCATCCTTCCGGCGGCTGATTTCTTTTACAGCATCCGCATAGGAAAGGAAATACGCAGTTTCCCCGTTGTCCGCCTTCCAGCTCCACAGACCTTCCGTGCTGCCGGAATACACCAGCTTGTTGCCGCTTCTTACTAAAAGCGTATTCGTCTGCCCCGCAAGGTACACATCCCCGTTGGCAAAGCTGCCCGTGATATCGGCAATGACAAAATTCCTGTCCGCCCCGTTGAAGGTAAGAAGCTCTCCCTTCGCATTTTCCATGCGGATGCCGATACCACACTCCGCAGCCGGTGCCGTCTGTTCTGCAAAGAATATCTGCGGATTGCAGGACAGAATGCCCTTTTTCCCTATGGTAATCTTTTTCCCCTGTCTGACGTTCAGCACGGTCTGCGCATAACTTTTCTGCAGTCCCTCCGCCGTAAACGTGCCGGGAATTTTTATCTCTCCCACCGTCAGACATTCTCCCATGGCTCTCACGTTGCCGCCCGCCGTTACATTCTCCATAAACAGATTGCCGGCGGCTATGGTTCCTTTTACGGAAATGCCATGCAAAATCAAGGTGGATTTGGCGCTGCCGCTTATGTTTTTTAAGCTGTTTTCCGCAATCTCCTTAATCTCCAGACGGTAATTTCCCATGCTGATGTTAAAATCCGCCTTAAGGCCGGTGCCTGCTTTTTTGACACTGCAAAGTCTCTTAAGCTTTTCTATGGTTACATTGCCGGTCAGGGTTATGCTTCCGGTAAAGGTAAGAAACGGGTACCGGCTGCCGCCCTCCGTGTCCGCAAGAAGGGCTCCCGTCAGGGTAAGACCTGCATAGGTACCGGCTTTCGGCAATACGAATGCGCCACCCGCATCATAATCCCGAAGAAGGGTTACCCGGTATTCCGCCGTCTTCTGCTTCCGGTTTTCCACGTATTCCTTTATATCCTTCCACTCTGCGAAAAAGAGTGCAGTTTCACCGTCAAGCCGAAAGCCGGTTTCTTTTAAGAACACCGCATTGTTTTTTCTGGTAAGGCAATATCCGTTCTCACCGCTTCCCGGCACAAGGCAGTCTGCCGCTACCGAGAAAACAGACAGGTCCGCCGTTTTTGCCAGAAGAACCGTTTCTCCCACCGCAAAGGGAATTGCCGCAAGACTGCCGTCCCGTCGGGATACGGTAATACTGCCGGCTGCCCCGTAAGCTTTTCCGGTCACCGTAAGCGGTATAAATTTTTCTCCTTCTTCGTAACGGTATATAAGTACGGTGTTCTGTCCTTCCGCATAGAAATCCTTTACACTGACCGTTTTGCTTCCGTCAGGCATAAGACCTGCCTTTTCTCCGAGCCGTATTTCATCCGCCTTAAAGGTATTCTGCAGGCAGAGGGTCTTTCCGGCTGCTACCCGTACCTTTTTCAAAGTAAGCACCGCACTGACCTCCGTATTCTCTCCAAAGCAGACTGTTCCGAAACCGGTAATGGGATTCTCCACATTTTTGTCCAGATAGGTAAGTGTTTTGGAAGCTGCCCCTCTGACCGCCTTTATGCCGTAGCTTCCCTCCGGCACCGTTTTTTCGTTTACACCATCCATGGTAAGACTGCCGGATGCATTCAGGTTAAAGCCGCCCTTTGCGCTTGTTTCCAACTGCACGTTTTTAAGCACGGTATCTGCTGGCAGACTGACCGTGGTGCCTGCAAAGTGCAGGGTATAACCGTTTCCGTGCAGGGTCAGCGGGTACTTCGGAAAGACCAGTGTTTTAGCGCTGCTTTCCACATCCTGCTGCAGATAAATATGGGTTTCCGTTTTGCGGGAGCCTTTCTGATTGACATAGGCAACTGCCTTTTCCCATGTGGAAAACTCCGGGCTTTCCCCATTCATTTCCACGAGCACCGCTTCCTCTGCCACGCTCACCGGCAGGATGTCGCCTTCCGACACATCCCCTGCCGAAATATCATTACCGGATACATTGCCCGTATCTCCCGGGGTGTCACTGTCGTTGCCGGATACATCCACTGCGTCCCCCGGGGTGTCACTGTCGTTGCCGGACGCGTCACCCCCGGAAACCTCTGCCGCACAGACAGCCTGACTGCTCTCCGCAAGCGGGGTTCCAAGCAGGCTCACCCATAAAATTCCTATCAATAAACGGCTTAACGCCTTCCTTGTGTTCTTTCTCATTTTATCCTCTTTTTCTTTTATCTGTTTCTTCAGCATAACATATTCCGCACCTTTTTTCCATTTCTCCCGTATACTATAGCATGAAAAAATCTCGGAGGATTTTATGAAAAAGAAAACCTGTAAAATTATGGCGCTTGCTTTTGCCGTACTGTTCTGCCTGACCCTGCTGCCCGCCTGCGGCAAGGACACGGCAAGCACAAAGGCTGCCACAAAAGTGACCCTGAATGAAGTTGCCCACAGCATCTTCTACGCCCCCATGTATGTCGCCATTGAAAACGGCTACTTTGCCGAGGAAGGAATTGATTTAACATTGGTTACTGGCTTCGGTGCAGACAAAACCATGACGGCGCTACTCACCGGCGAAGCGGATATCGGCTTTATGGGAAGTGAAAGCACCATCTACACGTATGTGGGCGGCAATGAAGACTATGCCGTCAATTTTGCCCAGCTTACCCAGCGCGCCGGCAACTTTGTGGTTTCCCGTACTCCTATTGACAATTTCAGCTTTGATATGCTGATTGGGAAAAATGTGCTGGGCGGCCGCCCAGGCGGTATGCCCGAAATGGTGTTTGAATATATTCTGCTCAAAAACAATATTGACCCGGCGCAGGACCTTTCCATTGACCAGAGCATCGACTTCGGCTCCACGGCTGCTGCCTTTTCCGGCGGTCAGGGTGATTTCACCATTGAATTTGAACCCCATGCCACGGCACTGGAGGAAAAAGGCGATGGCTTCGTGGTTGCCTCTCTGGGTGAAGCTTCCGGTTATGTGCCATACACTGCTTTTTCCGCTAAAAAGAGCTATATAAAAGAGCATCCCGACACCATCCAGGCATTTACCAATGCACTGCAGAAGGGCATGGATTATACCGCTTCCCATACACCGGAGGAGATTGCAAAGGTCATCAGCCCCCAGTTCCCGGAAACGGATATGGACACCCTGATTACCATTGTGACCCGTTACCATGACCAGAACACCTGGAAAGAAGACCTGATATTTACGGAAGACGCTTTTGTGCTTCTGGAAAATATCTTAAAAGAATCCAAGGTTCTGGAGGAACTCGTTCCTTACGAAGATTTGGTGACCACGGAGTTTGCGGAAAAAGCGAAATAGAAGTAACAAAGACCTCTTTGTCACTGTCGCAAAACAAAAAAGGACGTGTGAAAACTTTCGCACGTCCTCATTCAAAGCTACCCTTTAATCTGTATAAATAAATCCTTGGAACGTATCGGAACCATTGCCGGGCTTGTTTTGGCTCACCCTTCTTGTTTGGAAGTAAATATTAGGAGTTCCGGCAGAGGATTCTGATATCAACATAGTTCCATCACTGTATAGCTCTTCCACGATTGCTACATGATGTGACCAACAGATAATAGCCCCTACCTTGGGTATGCTGCCCTTTCTACTCTCCTCATTGCATTTAGTCCACCAGGAACCGGCATCCCAAGAACCAATATAGGTAATCTTATGACCTGAAATTTCACTGGCACGTCCAAATGCATACCATGTACAGTTTCCCTCATTGTAATTCGTTGGCCAAAGCGTAATATTGGGTCCCATATAGGATTGATAGTAAATGTTTTTATTTGTAAAATAATACTCATCGACATTGAGAACCGGTCGTACTTTTCTTGGCTTAAACGTACTTATCTCAGCCGTTATGGTACCGACCACATAATTTCCCGCCTTCAATGTTAAAACAACCTTTCCGCCTTTCTTGGTCGCTGTCAATATTCCCTTACTGTCAACTCGGGCTATTCCATTATTGGAAGAAGTCCACTTAAATTTGGAATATCCGCTTGCCGACATAGACAGACAGGCATTCAAATCATAAGTCTCCTCTGCCCTCAATCCAATACCGTTCAACTTAATACTTACGGAATCGCAAATTGCATAAACTGTTACCACATCTCCCTGTGCATACAAAAGCAAGTCTGCCATGGAAACAGTACCGTCAAGAACCTTGTCTGCATAATCATTTCCGTTGCTCAGGCTCCAACACTTAAAGATATTGGGGGAATTATTCCACCCGTAAGTACTTTTCGGTATCACAAAACTTCCATCCGACTTAACCTTAATATCATTAGCTGCCTTAATGGTTTTATAGGTATTTGTTTTGGCATTGTATTCAAAACCCACAAATTTAATAGTATAAGATGTTATCGGTTTCCATTTTGCATATAAAACTATCGTCTGCCCGTTGGTATTTACAATATCCTTGGAAGGCTTCGCCTTATCCTTAAATGCTATCTTTGACAGGAAACTATTGTCTCCCTCTACAAATGTCCAGCCTTCAAAGATATATCCTTGTCTTGTGAAGGTGTTTGCCGGCAGGTTCTGGTATTTTCCGCTTTCATACGTTAAGGTTACCGGAGTGCCCGTACCTCCATTAGGATTCAGAATTACATCATACTCCCATACCGCATTCAAGGTAATCCTGGCATTATTTGAAGAACAAAGATTAAGTGAAATCTGTTGTCCATCCGTAAATAACAGGTACTGACCATTTATTTTCTGTGCTGTTCTCCACCCCTTAAAACGATACCCGGTTCTGGTATAAGTATTTGTCGGTAAGGAAAAAACCTTATCGTATTCCACCGTCAATGTTTCCATACTGCCGCCTGTTGCCTTATTGCCGTTTAAGACAACCTGGTAACTGACAGGTTTCCACTGTGCATAAAGCGTTACGGTGCCATTTTTTTCCTCTGTAAGATTTTTCACCTTACCAAGCGATATCACCGCCAGATTATACATAGTTCCGCTGCCGTCTGCTTTGGTATTCCACCCGGTGAAAATATACCCGGTTCTTCTGAATCCGTTTCCTTTTAATTTTGCCGCCTGATCATATGTGAATTTGGACGGAGTGGTTTTTCCACCGGTTGCACCGTTGCCATTGTATGCCACATTATATGTATTTTTTGCCCAGTGTGCATATAAGGCGACCTTATCTCCATTGATTGACGATAAATCATTTTTCTGATAACCTGCCGTAATCTTTCTGCCCGTACATCTGGGATTCAGATACCATGCATCCACGTGATAACCTTTTTTATAAAAACCGTTGCCCAAGGAAAGAGGTGTTTTTCCTATCATATACTCATGTGATGTATCTGCTTCCTCCCCGGACTCTGCTCCGTTTCCATCATAGTGAACCGTATATTGGGCTCCTCTCCATTTTGCATAAAGGGTCAAATTTCCATAAGTTCCGGGTTCTATAGTTTTCACCGGTTGTGTATATGCCGCATCCCGGTACCATCCCAGAAAAGCAAAGCCTTTTCTGACTGCGTCCTTAAGAACATATTCTTCGTCTGTAATTTTATAGGTTTTCTTTGATGCATTCGGGTTTGATGCCCCACTCAGATTCAGAACATAGGTGATTTTATTTGCCGTTGGTGTCCATTTGGCATATAGTACATAATCCTTTTGGGCATTTTTCGGTATCTGCGTCAATTTTCCCGTATATTTGGATGTAGTATACCAGCCTGCAAAAGTGTATCCGGGTCTGGTTGGATTATATAACTTTATGGTTGCATTTCCATTCACGAAACTGTCCGGATTGCGTAAATCGTTTACACCGCCCTCCAACATGTAAGTAATGGTATATGCCGGAATACAGTTTGTATCCGCATATAACCAGATACCCTCAGACAATCCTTTCGGAAACTTGGTATACTTTTTTCCCTTCTGGTCGTACATAGCAGAAAACGGTAAACCCATTTCCTGATTAAAATGTGGAAAAACTTTTATGCTCGTAAGGCTATCACAATCTGAAAACATACCATCCACATATGTAACTTGACTCGTATCAAATCCGCTCAAATCTATATTGGTCAAATTGCTACAACCGCAGAACATCATTCCCATGTTTGTAACTTTACTTGTGTCAAACCCACTCAAATCTATACTTGTCAAAAAGTTGCAATAATAAAATATATATCCCATATCCGTGACTTGACTTGTATCAAATCCACTCATATCTATACTTGTCAAGCTACGGCAAAAAGAAAACATACCTCTTATAGTTGTAGCTTTTCTTGTGTCAAACCCACTCAAATCTATGCTTGTTAGACCACTACCTGCAAACATACTACTCATATTTGTGACTTCGCTTGTGTCAAACCCACTTACATCTATGCTCGTCAGACTACTACAATTACTAAACGCAAAACTCATATTCGTGACTTGACTTGTATCAAATCCACTCACATCTATGCTCATCAGGCTATTACAATTACTAAACACAAAACTCATATCTGTGACTTGACTTGTATCAAACCCACTCACATCTATACTTATCAAATCACTACAACCATAAAACATACTATTCATAGTTGTGACTTTTCCTGTGTTAAACCCATTCACATCTATATTGGGCAGAACACTACAACCAGAGAACATACCACTCATATCTGTGACTTGACTTGTATTAAAGCCACTCATATCTACACTTTTCAAACTACTACAGTTATGAAACATTTTATTAGCCACTTTCCCTGTAGCATTAGTAATTTTAACCTTTGCATTTGTTAAAGATGTGCATCCATCAAACATCCCTTCTAAATCTGCATAAGGTATATCTACGTCTGCGGTTTTTATTTTATCCTTATAATTAAGCCACCCCCAATTTTCTGTTCCATAATTTCCGTTACCAAAATAGAGAACACTGTCCCGGACTACGAGGTTTTCTTCCGAATCAAGTGTCCATGCGCATCCTCTGGAAATACCGCTGGCAATATTCACCTCTGAGACAGTACTTCTTTCTTCTTCCGGTTCACTATTTCCTTCACTGACATCTTCCTGCACATCATTATTGCCGCTTACATCTCCATTGCTTACATCGTCTCCACTTATACTTTCCCGGTCTGCAGCGTTAGCTACAACTTCGTTGGCAGAAAGCAGTGTATTTCCATATTCTGCTGCTGATGTATATAAAGCATTTTCTGTCAAAGTTGCAACAAACAGTACCCCTGCCAAAAGGAAACTTATTACTTTATTCATTGCTCTCTTTTTATACATAATTATCCCCCTCATCCCAGAAAATTATTATTTCCTGCCGTCTTCTTTTGTCTTTGCCTTGGCATCCTCTTTGGCTTTGGGCTTGCTTTCCTCTTTCCGTAGGTTGTCAATCATGTTTTCAATCAGCATCTTCTTGGCATAGACATCGCTGCTGAGCAGGCAGATAAAGGCAAACTGCCGCAGGAAATCCCTGTCCTTTTCGGGGGCATCGGCAAAAGTCTTTTCTGCGGTACGGAACTTTTCTGTCACATCCTCCTTCATGCCGGGAATGACAAGCTTCTCCATCTCAAAAACTTCCGTGTAAATATCCTGCAGGCTGTAATCGCCCTCCGCATGGAAATATTCATCCGTAATCGGTTTGAACAAAGTCTGTATATCATTGATGGATAAAATATTTTTGAAGTAATAAATAAAAATCAGAAGCAGCATATGCTCCTTGCTGTACTTCTTTTTTTCCGGAGAAGGCAGCAGATTGTTCTTGGCATAATTGTTAATCATGGTCTTGGTCAGAACCTTGTCGTCACCGGGATTTCTGGTGGTTGCACGAAGTCTTTTGTCCATAAAGGTGGTGACCTGATCCATATATAAGTCTATATTGGGAATGTCCTCCGCTTTTATATAAGTCAGATTGGACAGATTTTCCAGTAAGCCGTTCAGTATCTCTCCCGTATCCATCTTTATCGTCTCCCATCCTGGCATTTTCAATGCCTCTCCATTGCAATACTTTGACTGCACATGTTCTATTATATAGTATTCAAAACCACATGACAAGTTATTTCTTACAAATTCCGTAACCAAATTCCTTGGTTTTGCCTCTTTACTTTAAGACTTTAGTATGCTAAAATGCACTTATTAACAGTTTTAAAGTTTTAACGTAAAAAAGTATTAAGAGGGAGACTGCCATGAACAAAAAAATCAAAACCGATGCCGTGGACTTTCTGTTTGATGCGATTTTGTGCTTAAAAGACCGTGAAGAATGCTACAGCTTTTTTGAAGACCTTTGTACAGTGAATGAAATTCTTTCCTTATCCCAGCGTTTTGAGGTGGCTGCGATGCTGAAAGACCATAAGACTTATTTGGAGATTGCGGAAAAAACCGGTGCTTCCACCGCTACCATCAGCCGCGTAAACCGTTCCTTAAATTACGGAAACGACGGTTATGAAATGGTATTCGGACGGATGAAGCAGGAATAAATTCCCCGGTTTCCGCCAATGAACGGAATGAATTAAAAGAGGCTGTTGCATCAAATGCAACAGCCTTTTTTCTATGCCATATCGTCTGTTTTGTCCTTCTTTCCGGTTGCATCCGCATCCCCGGATGTAGTGGCTGCTTCTTCTGCCCGCTTTTCTTCGGATACTTCCAAAAGAGCTTCCTGCAAAGCTGCCTTGGCAGATTTTTTGCCTGCCTTAGGCGATTTTGCGGGGCGTTTTTTTGTCTTGCCGGTTGCGATGTTCATATCGCATTTTCCCTGGAATACCGCCTTTTCGTCAATAACAATGAGGCTGGTGCGGATATCTCCGATTACCCTCGCCGTAGCGGTAAGCTCCGCTTTGCCCTGTACGGTGACATCACCGTTGATTTCGCCGCCGATGATAATGGAGTCCGCTTCCACGTCTCCTTCAATCCTGCCGGTGGAGCCAACGATAAGGGAGCCTGCCACTCTGGCACTTCCTTCTACAACGCCGTCAATTCTGGCAGAACCCGGTGTGGAAAAATTGCCTCCCACAACAGCATCCTTTCCTACAATACTGGTAAGCTTTCCGTCTTTATTTTTCATACTGTCGTTCCTTTCACAACCTGCGGGCTTCCATGCTCCATCCTTACAGGTTCCAAACTTTGTTTGTCCCATCAGCCCTTGATGGCTATAATGGTAGTCGGGTCAATGTAAACATCATTTTCTTTAATCTGGTAGCCGAGCTGACGGTTGTCCTCCGTCACCATAAACAATGTGGTGCCGCTTGCAACCTCATCACCCGCCTTTACCTGACTTTCCCCTTTGTTGCGGTAAATGGACACGTAACCGTTGCCGTGGTCTATCACTACCCGGCTGCCATATACCTCATCCTCTTCCACTGCCGTAACAACGCCCTTGCCGGCAGCTACAACCGTACTTCCTTCCGTAGCCGTAAACTCTACCATAGGGTCTCCGTCCGTAATAACGGTCATGGAGGCGGAACCGGTCAGCGGATAGTCCGTGGGGACACTCTGCTCTGCAATCTGTGCCTGCAGATCCGCAATCTGCTGCGTCTGGTCCTGTATGGTAATGCTTAACATCTCTATTTTGGCATCCTGTTCGTCTATCTTTTCCTGAAGTGCATCTTTTTCATCCTGTGCTGCGATAAGCGCCGCATTCTGCGATGCGTCGTGCTCTCTGATACGTCCCCAGAGCTCACCCTCATAAACGGCATAGCCTATGACGGCTCCCAGCACACAGCAGACAATCAGAGTGACACCCGCCAGCACCCAGGGATGAATCCGTACCTGTTTCGTATCCGCATCTACGGCATCCGTGGTATAAATCAGTATATGACTTACTTTTCTCTTGTGCCTGTTTTTCGACATTGAAAGTCACCTCCGGTAAACTCCACCTATTTTAACACATATATATTTCCCAAACAACGATAATTTAACATTTTTGTAATAATTATCCAAATTTAAGTGGCAATTTTATACATCTTGCAATACAAAAAAGCATGTTTTTCTATTTACTTTTTCAGATTTCTGTGCTATTCTATTCGTGTTAAATGCATAATAGTATGCATTGACATATTTTTATTGGAGGTATCTACGATGAACAAAGGTACAGTTAAGTGGTTCAACAACCAAAAAGGTTATGGTTTCATCTCTGATGAAGCAGGCAACGATGTATTCGTACATTACTCAGGACTCAACATGGAAGGCTTCAAGTCTCTTGAAGAAGGCCAGGCTGTAGAATTCGAAGTTGTAAACGGAGAAAAAGGTCCTCAGGCTGTAAACGTAACCAAGTTATAATTCCCATTATAACAAATTTATAATCAGTAACACGATGTACCTGTTCTTAAATATAAAAGACTCATTCAGTATTTTTATTTAGAATTTGCAATATCGTCTTATAGGATTAGAAAAAGAACCAATCAAGTGATTGGTTCTTTTTTTGATGCCGCACTGTTCTCTCCCGCAATAAAGGCAAGCACTTCTTCAAAATCCATGGTCCCGCCGAATAAGCTTAGCGCACTGCCGATGGTCACGTTCACTCTATCTTTTCCCAGCTCTCCAAGAAGGCGCAGGTCTTCAAAGCTGTGCACGCCACCGGCATAGGTCACGGCTCTTTTTTGAAAATCCCCCAGGAGACGTACAAGCGGCTGTTCAATGCCGTTTGCTTTTCCCTCCACATCCACGGCATGAATTAAAAATTCGTCGCAGTAGCCGGAAAGGTCTTCTAAAAGGGAAAGGGTTACCTCTTCTTCCGTTTCCTTCTGCCATCTGTCCGTCACCACGATATAGGCGCCGTCCTTTTTCCGGCAGCTCATATCTAAGACAATATGCTCTTTGCCCACTGCCTTCACCAGCCTGTCCAGTCTTTCCCTGTCTATCCTGCCGTCCCGGAACACAAAGGATGTGACAATCACATGGCTTGCTCCCGCCTGCAGATACTCCGCCGCATTTTCGTCCGTAATGCCGCCTCCAATCTGCAGTCCGCCGGGATAAGCCGAAAGCGCTGCCTTCGCCTGTTTTTTTGTTTCTTCAAAAGCCGGGGTGTCCTTTCCGTTCAGCAAAATCACATGACCGCCCCGGATACCCTTTTTTTTGTAAAATTCTGCAAAAAAGGGTGCGTCCTGCTCTGCCACAAAATTTTCCTTTACAAGGCTTGCGTCGTCCGTTTCCGAAAGACTGCTGCCCACAATCTGTTTTACTTTTCCATCATGAATATCAATACAGGGCCGGAATTCCATGCTTGCGTACCTTCCTTTTTTCCGAAAATTTGATTTTAAGGTATATTCTTTTTTCAATCGCACACACTATGACTGTAAAACAGTTTTCAGCAAAAGGAGTGAAATTATGAAAAAATTGAAAAGAATTCTTGCCATATGCCTTATGGTATTTTATGTCTGTGTCCTCTCTGCCTGCGGAAAGAACAACAGCAACATGAACAATAACGATATGGCAGACCAGACACAGTCCACCGAAAACAACAATGCCGGCAATACCGGCAACAGCACCGCTGCCACAAGGCCTGCCGAGAGCGGCAGCAATGTAAATAACGGCAGCAATAACGGCAACAACAACAGTGTAACCGACGGCAACGGCAATACCGGTACCGGAAACGGTATCAAGGATGCCGTAGACGATGCCGGCAACACGGTTGGCGACGTCATTGAAGATGTCGGCGACGGTGTCAAGGACATTACCGATGATGTCACAGGAACAGGCAACGGCGCCCGTACCCGCTAACAGCTTTCTTATGTGAAAAGCCCCATTTTCTTCAGGAAGACGGGGCTTTTCAATGCTTATGCCTATGCGTTTACCGCATCAATCACATCGCTCATATCGTACATTCCGGCGGGTTTGCCTTTTAAGAACTTGCCGGCCTGAATGGCGCCTTTTGCAAAAATAGCCTTGGAATATGCGGTATGGGAGAAGGTAATGACCTCATCCTCTCCTGCGAAAATCACATCATGGTCACCCACAATGGTACCGCCTCTGACAGCGGAAATGCCGATTTCCTTGTCGGAACGTTTCTTTCTTTCCTTACTTCTGTCAAATACATATTCAAAGGAATTGTCAAATTCTTCGTTAATGGAATCCGCCAGTGCCAGTGCGGTACCGCTGGGCGCATCCACCTTCTGGTTGTGATGCTTTTCTACGATTTCCACATCAAAGCCTGCTTTTACAAGCACCTCGGATGCTTCCTTCAAAAGCTTCAATAACAGGTTGATGCCTAAAGACATATTGGCGGATTTTAAGATGGCAACCTGCCCGGAAGCCTCTTTTACCTTTTTAAGCTGTTCTTCGGAAAGCCCGGTGGTGCAGAGCACACAGGGAAGCTTCTTTTCCACGCAGTAGGAAAGTAGCGCATCCACAGCGGGCGCCGCCGAGAAATCAATCAGGGCATCCGCTTCTACATTGCATTCTTTGATATCGGTAAATACCGGATAGGGATTGTGTCCGTCATCCCTTGCGTCAATTCCGGCAACCAGGCATGCTTCTTCGTCATTTTCCAGCAGTCTGGAAATGACCTGCCCCATTTTACCGTTGCATCCGTGCATAATCAGTTTAATCATCTCTCCCGTACCTTCTTCCTTCTTATTTCAAAATGCCGAATTCACGCATGGCTTTCTCTAATTTTGCAGCGTTGGCTTCTTCCATTTCGGTCAGTGGAAGACGTAAGGAGCCGGCTTCCATCCCCATCAGGTTTAAGGCTTTCTTAACCGGAATCGGGTTTACTTCACAGAACAGGGCATCGCACAAATCCATGGCGCGAAGCTGTAAATCACGGCTTCCTTCCACATCGCCCTCAAAATATTTAGCGCAGATTTCATGGGTTTCCTTCGGAGCCACGTTAGAAAGAACGGAAATAACGCCCTTGCCGCCGAGGGAAAGAATGGGAACAATCTGGTCGTCATTACCGGAATAAATATCCACGGTTCCCTTTGCCTTGGCTGCCAGTCTGGCAATCTGGCTTAAGTTGCCGCTTGCTTCCTTGACACCGACGATGTTTTCCACATCATGGCACAGACGGATAACGGTATCCGGCAGGATGTTGCAGCCCGTACGGCTGGGTACATTGTATAAAATAATGGGAAGCTTTACAGACTCCGCTATGGTTTTAAAGTGGGTATACAGACCGTTCTGGGTTGCTTTGTTGTAATAAGGGGAAACCAGAAGCAATCCGTCCACCCCGTACTTTTCTGCTTCTCTAGAAAGATAAACGGCTGTCTCGGTACAGTTGGAACCGGTACCTGCCACAACAGGGATTCTGCCCGCTACCTTTTCCGTACAATATTTAATCACATCCAGATGTTCTTCATGCGTCAGTGTAGAAGACTCTCCTGTGGTACCGCATACAATAATGGCATCGGTACCGTTTGCAATCTGGTATTCAATCATTTCCGCAAACTTTTCGTAATTTACCTCACCGTTTTCCTTCATGGGTGTTACAATGGCAACACCTGCGCCCTTAAAAATAGACATCTTTTTTCCTCCTTACCCATTAAAAAATGGAAATAAAAAAGCCGGTCACATAACATGGGCCGGCTGTTTCTCGTGCTTTACCGATAGCGCCCCATCTAATCATAGATGACAGTCATACGGTTTTTTACCGCATGCCCAAGACTTGATTCACAGGTCATCTCCTCTTTCGGCGTGTTCCCCTTTTATCTTTCCTCACCTGTGCCTGTCACATCAGAAAAACTACTCTTGAAAAACGCAACCTCTATCTTTATTCTTTATAATAGCACCGATACCGCTTACTGTCAACGCAATCGGCGGTAAATTCGTGCATTTTGTATGCAAAAATGCTATTTGTTCTTTATGAAAAGACCCTGTTAAAAATTATAGGTCTTAAACTTCAGTGTCTCAATCTTGGAAACTTCGTCCGCCAGAGAGCAGATTTCATCGTTTAAGGAAATCCCCGTCAGAATGACATCCGTTTCCCCTCTCTGGTTTAACAGATTTTCCACATCCTCCACAGAAATAATGTTTTTCTCAATAAGTCCCAGCACCTCGTCTAAAATAAGCAGATTGCATTCTCCTGTGGACAGCACCTTCTTGGCAAAATTCATGCCGTTGCGGATGTTCATATCCTCTTCTGCCTTTTTCTCTTCCGGCAGTTCTTCATAAAACTCATCTGATTTTTCAAAACGAAACAGCTTAATCTCCGGTTCCAGTCTTCTTACAAACTCTGTATCCTCCAGTCCCTTTCCTTTCAGGAACTGTATAATCACAACCTGCTCGCCCGCTGCTGCTGCCTGTACGGCCCTGCCGAGTGCTGCGGGTGACTTTCCTCTGCCATCTCCGGTATATATATGTACTATACCTCTTTCCATAATCGGTACCAAACCTTTCTGTCTCTAAGATTAAAAGTAGATGTATTTTACCATACTTCCCGGATTTTGACAACCTTTACACATTTTTAAGAATGTTTCTTATTTATTTTTTAATAAATGGATTGATTTTCGTTCAAAAATTTTCCCTTTTTTTATTCTACGGCTTCCTTTGCCACCTCTAACTTGCTGACGGAAACTTCATATGCCACACGGCGCTCCATGTGTTCCTCGTCCAGCTTTTTCATGTACTCGCGGCTCTGGATTCTTCCCCATACACAGCATTTATCCCCCACTTCAAAGCCGTTGGCAAACCGGGCATTTCTTCCCCAGCAGATGCACGGAATGTAGTCGGACTTGCCGTAGGGACGGTTGACTGCCAGAAGCAGGTCGGCGATTTCCCTGCCGAGAGGGGTCTTTCGGTACACGGGCGGCTTGCAGATATAGCCGTCTAAGAAAATCTGGTTGGTTTTGGCACTCTCTTCAATTTCGTCCACAAAGGAAATTTCCCTTGCGAATACGGACAGAACCAGTCTGTTTTTGCGTTCCTCATGCCGGTTGTAGGAGCGGAACTGCCCCGATACCTCTACGTGGTATCCTATGTAGTTGGCATTTATGTCCAAAAGCCGCTCGGATACCATCATGGGAATGACATCGAAAGAATCACTCAGTCTCTGTACCTTGACATCGACCATGTAAAAGCCTTCCCCGAAAATTTCGTGACTATAGGTAAAACTGCTGACAATCTCCCCCATAATCGTTACCTGATTGTTTTCAATAACCTTATCTGTCATTGCTGTTCTCCTTTTCTTACGCTTACGTTTTTTTCAGGCTTTTGCCCGTTATGTCAATATTATTTATACACCATATGCCCTTATAATAGAAGCTTTACTCACCGCAGATACCGACAACCACCCTGTTTATGCGACACATTCCCCTCTCCGTTTGTTTTTTCTTGCGTATAACGACAAATAGTGATATACTGAAACAGTTTTGAAAATAGCAAATACAGGTATAATAATAGGAAGAAAGGTCAGGTTATCTATGTTACAGAAACGTGAAGATGTAAGAAACGTAGCAATTATCGCCCATGTAGACCATGGTAAGACCACGCTGGTGGACGAGCTTCTTAAACAGAGCGGTGTATTCCGCGACAATCAGGAAGTTGCCGAGCGTGTCATGGACTCCAACGATATCGAACGGGAAAGAGGTATTACCATTCTTTCCAAGAATACGGCCGTTACCTACAAAAATACAAAAATCAACATTATCGATACCCCGGGGCATGCGGACTTCGGCGGCGAGGTAGAACGTGTCCTTAAAATGGTAAACGGAGTTATTCTGGTGGTCGATGCCTTTGAAGGGCCCATGCCCCAGACAAAGTTCGTTTTACGAAAAGCGTTGGAATTAAAGCTCCCCGTTATCGTATGCGTCAACAAAATCGACAGACCGGAAGCACGTCCCCAGGCGGTTGTGGACGAAGTCTTAGAGCTGTTCTTAGAGTTGGAGGCTGACGATGCACAGCTTGACTGCCCCTTCGTATTCGCTTCCGCGAAAACCGGCAGCGCTACCTTAAATCTGACGGTAAAGAACAACGATATGAAACCTCTTTTCGACACCATTTTAGACTATATTCCCGCTCCCGAAGGCGATCCGGATGCCGGCACCCAGGTACTTATCAGCACCATTGATTACAACGAATACGTGGGCCGTATCGGTGTCGGTAAGGTGGACAACGGCAAAATTGCCGTAAACCAGGAAGTGGTTCTTTGCAACCACCACGACCCGGATAAGCAGAAAAAAGTAAAAATCAGCAAGCTTTATGAATTTGACGGATTGAATAAGGTAGAAGTAAAGGAAGCCGGCATCGGTTCCATCGTTGCCATTTCCGGTATTGCCGATATCCACATCGGAGATACCCTCTGCTCTCCCGACCACGTAGAGCCCATTCCTTTCCAGAAAATCAGCGAGCCCACCATTGCCATGCAGTTCATGGTAAACGACTCCCCTCTTGCCGGACAGGAAGGTAAGTTCATCACCAGCCGTCATATCCGCGACAGACTTTACAGAGAGTTAAACACCGACGTTTCCTTACGTGTGGAAGACACCGAGTCTCCCGACCGTTTCAAGGTTTCCGGACGAGGCGAACTGCATCTCTCCGTTTTAATTGAAAACATGCGCCGCGAGGGTTATGAATTTGCCGTAAGCAAGGCGGAAGTTTTGTATAAAGAGGATGAGCAGGGTCATAAATTAGAGCCCATGGAGCTTACCTATATTGATGTTCCCGATGAATTTTCCGGCGTGGTTATCGAAAAATTAAGCCAGAGAAAGGGCGAACTCCGCAGCATGGGTGCCGGTACCGGCGGTTACACCCGTCTGGAGTTTTCCATTCCTTCGAGAGGACTTATCGGTTACCGCGGCGACTTCATGACCGATACCAAAGGCAACGGTATCATGAACTCCATTTTCGACGGCTACGGCCCTTACAAGGGAGATATCCAGTACCGTAAGCAGGGATCCCTGATTGCCTTTGAAAACGGCGAATCCATTACCTACGGTCTGTTCAATGCCCAGGAACGCGGTACCCTCTTCATCGGTCCCGGCGTCAAGGTTTATTCCGGTATGGTTATCGGTTTCAACGGACGCGGCGAAGATATTGAAGTCAATGTCTGCAAGAAGAAACAGCTTACCAACACCCGTTCCTCCAGTGCGGACGAAGCACTCCGCTTAGTACCGCCCAAGATTATGAGCTTAGAGCAGGCACTGGATTTCATCGATACGGATGAACTTTTGGAGGTCACTCCCGTTTCCCTGCGTATCCGCAAGAAAATTCTGGATCCGACCATGAGAAAACGTGCGGCAATGAAGAAATAAACCGGACAGACATTGTCCGACAGGCACCGGCAGCTCTCCTGCCGGTACCTGTGAATACAGACAAAAAAAAGAACAACTCCCGCGGGAGCTGTTCTTTTTTTTGTTCGTATTTACTTGTTTTTCTTTAAGTAGATAAACCAGTAACCGAAGCCTACGATAACCGCACCACCCACGATGTTTCCGAGGGTTACGGGAAGCAGGTTCTTTACTAAAAAGTTGCCGAGGGTCAGCCCCTCTGCCGCTATGCCGTATTCCATTTTGGTAAAAATACCCGCCATGCAGAAATACATATTGGCAACGCTATGCTCAAAGCCGCAGATAACGAATAAGAATACCGGCCAGAAGCTCATAAGCAGCTTTCCTGCCACACCGCCGGACGCAAAGGATGCCCATACGGCAATGCAGACTAAAATATTACAACCGATACCCCGGATAAAGGCTTCCGTAAAGGTGAGACTGACTTTTGCGGAAGCAATGCTTACCATGGACTCCGCCAGCTTGCCGCCGAACATATCCGGTGTGTGGCCGTATACGACCAGTAATGTAACCAAAATGGCGCCGATAAAGTTGCCGAAGAATACACAGACCCAGTTCTTCATTAAATCCCGGAAACGGATTTTTTTCTCCAGCAGCGCAATGATAACCAGATTGTCGCCGGTAAAGAGCTCACTGCCCGCCATCAGTACCATGGCAAGTCCCGCCGGGAATACCAGACCGCTTACGACCTTTGCCATAGAGCCTTCCAAAGTTGCGGATGCCGCCGTGGATGCAATACCGCCAAAGGCAATAAACATACCGGCGAAAATACCTAACAGCAACGTCTTTGTGGCTGACATCTTTCCTTTCTTGGTGCCTATGTCCACATAGTTGGTTGCAATCTCCAAGGGTGAAAACATATTAACTTGTCCTCCTAAAATTTCATTCTTTTTATTGTACCATTTTAGGCAAGACTTGAAAAGGAGTATTTTTCGGCAAAGCTGTCCCGCATCTCATCAAATTCCGGATTATTTTTCCGGACTTCTTTTAAGGTTTCGTGTAAGTTCATGTTATTGTCCGCCATATCGATGATACAGCCCGCAATGTTGGAGCAGTGATCGGAGGTTCTCTCTAAGTTGGTCAGTAAATCCGCCCAAACAAAGCCGGCCTCCATGCTGCATTCGCCCTGCTGTAAGCGCAGGATGTGCTTGGTGCGGAGCTGTTCCTTCAGATCATCAATCACTTGCTCTAACGGCTCCACCTCATGGGCTGCCTGCATATCATTGTCCACAAATGCCTTTAAGGATAAGTCTAAGATTTCTCCCACTGCCATACAGATGACCTGCAGTTCCTTCTGCGCTTTTCCGGTGAGGGTTAAATCCTTTGCCTTCAGCTCTTCCGCAGACTCCACTAAATTTACTCCGTGGTCGGATATTCTTTCAAAATCCCCGATAAGCTTTAAGAGTTTCGCGGACTCCTTACTGTCCGCATCGCTGATGGAATAGGTGCTTAATTTCACCAGATATGTACCCAGCATATCCTCGTAATGGTCTGTTTTATCCTCTTCCTCTCTCGCTTTTTGGGCAAGCTCCGGTGTATATTCCTTTAAGCATTCCATACCGGATTTCAGGGCATCCACAGCACATTTTGCCATGTCCACCGTTACTTCATGACATCTCTCCAGTGCAACGGAAGGGGTGGCAAGGAGTCTCTCGTCCAGTTCCTCCGTATGCTCCGGGGTCTTTCCTTCGGGAATAAGCTTCATAACCAGCTTTTCCAAAAGACCCGATGCCGGGCACAGAAGCAGCATACAGAGAATATTGAACGCGGAATGGCAGATGGCAATGCCCCACTGGGTTGCCACTTCGTTCATAATGGCAGGCTTAATAAATATCTGCACAAAGCCAAAGATAATCAGCCAGAAAACCGTACCGATAATATTGAAAAACAGATGGACAAATGCCGTTCTTCTGGCATTCTTGTTGGCGCCGATGGAAGAAAGAATGGCAGTGATACAGGTACCGATATTCTGTCCCATAATAATGGGAATGGCAGCTCCGTTTGTCACCTGTCCCGTGGTGGCAAGCGCCTGCAGAATACCCACGGAAGCAGAACTGGACTGGATAATGGCGGTCAGTAACGCACCTGCCAGTACACCTAAAATCGGGTTCTTAAAGAGCACAAATACCTGCCGGAACGCCGGTACCGCTGCCAGACCGGATACCGCACCCGTCATGGTTTCCATACCGAACATCAGGGTGGCAAAGCCTAAGAATATCATGCCGGTGTCCTTTTTCTTGCTGTCCTTGGACGCCATCTGCAGAATGATACCGATAAGGGCTAAAATAGGAGTAAAGGAGGACGGCTTTAGAAGCCTGATAAAGAAGCTGTCGCCGGAAATACCGCCTAAGCTCAAAATCCATGCCGTTACCGTGGTGCCCACATTTGCACCCATGATAACGTTGATTGCCTGCTTTAAAGTCATGAGTCCGGAGTTTACGAAGCCGACCACCATGACCGTGGTGGCGGAAGAGCTCTGGATAACCGCCGTTACCGCTACACCGGTCAGGATACCGGCAACCTTACCGGTGGTAAGCTTTCCCAAAACCAGCTTCAAACTGTTTCCGGCACGTCTTTCCAGTGCCTGCCCCATCAGGTTCATGCCGAATAAGAATAGGCTCAACCCGCCAATCATTGTCAGTAAATCAAAAAAATCCATCTGTTTTATCCATCCTTTTTTTGAAATCAAAAAACCATACACGGGCATTCCCATGTATGGTTCTATGATACTAAACAAATATCAAATCAAAAATCAGGCATTTGTAAAATCTATGTAAAATCTGACAGTAATCCGTGTGCCTTTTCCCACTTCGCTCTTCAGTTCGATTTTGCCGTTCTGTTGCCGCACCGCATGTTTGACAATGGAAAGACCGAGTCCGGTACCTCCCACTTCCTTGGAATGACTCTTGTCCACCCGGTAAAAGCGCTCAAAAATACGCTCCTGATGCTCGGGCGGAATACCGATGCCGTCATCCTCTACCACCAGGACGGCTTCATTTCCTTCTTTTTTTACGTTTATCCACACATGCCCGTTTTCGTGATTATACTTAATGGCATTGTCACAGAGATTGTAAACAATACCGCTGACCTGCTGCCGGATACCCTGTATGAAGACCGCCTCCCCGGTTAGTAGCATGGTGACATGCGCTTTTTCCGCTGCCTTCTCTAAGGACTCCTTTGTCTCCTCTGCCAGCGCATACAGCTCGATGCTCTCCTTCTGCAGGCTCTCGTCGCCCTCATCTAAGTGGGACAGCCTGATAATGTCGTCCACCAGCCGTATCATACGCTGCGCCTCCGTATAAATCTGCCGGGAAAACTGGGGTACATCCTGCTGCTTTACCATGCCGTTGCACAAAAGCTCCGCGCAGCCGGAAATGGAATGCAGGGGCGTCTTTAACTCGTGAGATACATTGGCGGTAAATTCCCTCCGCATCTGCTCTGCTTTTTCCTTCTCCGTAACATCAAACAGAAGGAACGCAACCGCCGTCACTTCGCCCTCCGCAATAACGGGGCTGGCATTGCACTGGTAGCTGCTGTCCCCCATTTCCCAGATGGTTTCCGCGTGTACCCCCTGTAAGGACTGCCGCAAAAGTTCCGTCAGCTTTTCCGTATTCTGCAGGGTATGGATATCCTTTCCCACCGTGTATTTGCCGGCTTTCAAAAGATTTGCCGCGCTGCGGTTCATGCTTAAAATGACTCCCTGCGGGTTTAAGAGGATAAGCCCCTCCTTCATGTTTTTGGTGGCAGCTTCAAATTCCAGCTGCTTACGTTTTAGCTCCGCCGTATGGAAGGAAATCTGCCGCTGCTGGTTCTCCATACGGTTTAACAGAGGTGCCAGCTCCTTATATCCGTTCTTCGTAAGATTGCCTTTCAGATCCGGGTCGTTTAAGGGCTTTACAATCTTTGCGGATACCCGGTAGGACAGAATAAGCGCCGCTACAATGGTAATCAGCGCCACAATCAAAATGGGCTGCATCATGCTCATAAACAGGGTAAACACGGTATACTGGGTATCCGAAAGCCGAATGACCCTGCCGTCCGAAAGCCTCTTGGCTGCGTATATCTGCCTCTGGGTCAGAATTTCGGAAAAGCGCGCGCTTTCTCCGTAGCCCGTTTCATAAGCCTGTGCCACTTCTTCTCTGTCTTTGTGATTTTCCAGCTTCGCCGCATCCGATTTATTGTCATAGAGCACCGTGCCGTCCCCGTCAATGTAGGTGATGCGGTAGTCCTCGGCGGAAAGACGCGTCAGATACTCCATACCGCAAAGCTCCACGCCTTCTGCCACCTGGTTGGTCTGCCTTTTTAACTGTGTCCTCTGGGTTTCGCTGTAATAGTCGTACAGCACCCACATGATAATCACGACGGATGCTGCAAAAACCCAGAGGGATATCAGGCAGACCGCCCGAAATATCCTCTTAGCCATTATTCTTTTCCTCCAGACGATACCCTACTCCCCTGACGGTATCTATGTACTCGCCGCATTCGCCTAACTTGGTGCGGAGCGTGCCGATATGCACATCCACGGTCCGCGTCTCTCCTACATAATCCGCCCCCCAGATATCGGAAAGAAGCTGTTCCCTGGAATATACCCTGCCCGGATGCCGCATGAACTTATGCAGAAGTTCAAACTCTTTCAGGGTAAGGATAACCTTTTCCCCGTCCGCCTTTACGGTGTGGGTCTGGGGATTTAAGGTCAGCTTTCCAACGGCAACAATTTCTGTTTTTTCATCCTTGTAGGCTCTCCTCAGCACCGCTTTTACCCGGGATACCATTTCCATCATGCCGAAGGGTTTGGCAAGATAGTCGTCCGCTCCCAGGTCAAGTCCGATAACCTTGTCGTATTCCGTGCCCTTTGCCGTCGCCATAATGACGGGAATGTCCGCTGTGGTGCTCTGCGCCTTCAGCTTCTTTAAGATGGAAATGCCGTCTTCTCCCGGCAGCATGATGTCTAATAAAATCAGCTTCGGTTTTTCTTTTTCCATGGCTGCCCAGAATGCATCCGCATCCGGCAGTCCCTTTGCCTGTAAGTCGGATGCCTGTAAGGTATAAATCATTAAATCCCGGATACCGGCATCGTCTTCTACACAATAAATCATGTCTGTCTCCCTGTTTCATCCGGCTGCCTTGTTTACTCTAAAATAGGATGCCCGCTATGGAGCATCCTATTTTTTTGTATCAGCCTTGCTGAAATATATGTCGGAAATTACATTACTAAGATAATTTCGTTTTCATCCTGCATCTCATCAGCGGGAACGTAAGGCTTATCTGCCTTCTTGCCGTTTAAGTAGAATTCCTTGAAGCCGCCTTCCTTGCCGTCCGGGTTCTTCACGGTGATGTGAAGCTTCTTGCCGCGGAATACCTTATCCATGGTGATTTCTTTCCATTCGGAAGGAATAGCCGGGCAAACCCAGAGACCGTTTAAGTCGGGACGCATACCGCAGATACCTTCTACGCAGCCTACCATACAGGTGGATGCGGTACCGGTCAGCCAGTGTACGTGGGAACGTCCCTCGAAAGGAGATTCCACACTTTCGGTAAACTGTCCGTGTACATACGGCTCTAATCTTCTGACATCCGCATTGTCATTCTGGGATGCGGGTGAGCTTTCGGTGAAGTATTCAAATGCACGGTTGCCGTGTCCCATAAGAGACTCTGCCAAGATAATCCAACCCTGGGGCTGTGAGAAAATACCGCCGTTTTCCTTGGTGGAAGGGTTGAACAGGAGTGCCTGTGCGCCGTCAAATGCATGGTCTACATAAGAAGGTGTCATCAGACGTACACCGAACTTGGTGTTTAACTCTCTGTGTACGGATTCCAGTGCCTTTTCAGCCTGTTCCTTGCTTGCCAGACCGCTGATAACAGACCAGGACTGGGGATTTAACCACATGCTTGCTTCAGGATCGTGCTTGCTGCCGATAACCTGTCCGTCTTCTTTGATACCTCTGACGTAACGGTCGTCTTCCCAGCATTCCTTTTCGATGATGTCGCCGAGTTCTTTCTGGGTCTTTTCCAGATAAGCGATGTATTCGGTATCGTTTGCATCCTTTGCAAAGCCCTTCATAACGGTGAATGCGTAATATAACTGCATAGCCACGAAGGTGGACTCACCCTTCTTGCCCAGACGTAAGCAGTCGTTCCAGTCTGCATGCAGACCTGCGGGCATCTTGTGGTCGCCGAGTCTTTCCATGGAGAACCGGATGGCTCTCTTTAAGTGGTCGTATACGGTACCCTCTTCTTTATTTGCATAAGGAATAACTTCGTTGATGAAATCCTTGTTGCCGGTTTCTGCCACGTATTTCCATACGGTGGGGAATAACCACAGCGCATCATCCGCACGGTATGCGGGATGTCCGGTCTCTCTTACATAGGACTCGTCATCGGGAGTATCTTCGTGACCGGGATTGTGGGTATATTTTACCAGAGGCAGACCGCCGCCGTTGTTTACCTGTGCGGAAAGCATGAAACGGATCTGGGAAAGAGCCATTTCCGGATCTAAGTGGATGATACCCTGGATATCCTGTACGGTATCTCTGTAGCCGTAACCGTTACGCTGTCCGCAGTATACGAAGGATGCTGCTCTGGACCAGGTAAAGGTAATGAAGCACTGGTATGCGTTCCAGGTGTTAATCATGCTGTTGAAGGCTGCATCCGGGGTGTTTACCTGGAAGTTTTCTAACTTGGAATGCCAGTAATTCTTTAATTCTGCCAGTTCCTTTTCTACCTGGGAAGCATCATTGTAAGGTGCCATGATGGCATCTGCTTCTACGGCATTTGCCTGTCCGAATACAAAGGTCAGAACCTTGGTTTCGCCGGGCTGTAAGGTAATGGCACTGTGAAGAGCGCCACAGGCATTGGCATTATAATTCAGTACATTGTCGCACTTGCCGTTTTCTACCGCTACCGGATTGCCGTAGCTGTGATATCTGCCGAGGAAAGCGTCCTTGTCACCGTTGTAGGAGGTAACCGGTGCGCCGCAAAGACCGATGAAACGCTCTCTGTGGTTGCTGCCTGCTGCATCCTTGCCTACATTCTCGTTGATGCTCTGGACAATCTTGTTGCCGAGGAAACGGGTTCTGGTGATGAACAGGGTATACTGTAAGTTTACCTGGTCCTGCTCGTAGTTGCTTTCGTTGGTAAATTCTGCATAGGAGAATGCGGAAATCTTTCTTTCCTTATCGGAAGTATTGGTAACCTTTGCGCTCCATACTTCATAGGTCTTTCCGAGGGGTACATAGTAAAGTACTTCGGAATGGATGCCTGCGTAGTCCGCAATCATGTTGGTGTATGCGGTACCGTGATGACATTCGCTCTTGTATACGTCAAGGGGCTTTGCTACGGGCTGCCAGGATGCAGACCAGTAATCCTTCGTTTCATCATCACGCAGATAGATGTATCTGCCGGGGGTATCGTCACTGTTAAAATGATATCTTAAAATTCTGCCGTTTGCACCGCTCTTTACGAAGCTGTAACCGCCGGCATTGTTGGAAATAATGGCACCGTATGCGGGAGAACCGAGGTAGTTTGCCCAGGGTGCGGGAGTATCGGGTCTGGTGATGACATACTCCTTGTTTACTTCATCAAAGTAACCGTAATTCATGTTTAACTCTCCTTGTAAAAAATAGTGTTTGCCCTTACGCCGTAATCAAAGATACCAGATAGAACACTTCCCTGTCATCCTCATGTGTCTCGGAAATTGTTATCTCCACGGTGTGTCTGCCATACTCCCCATGTTCCAGTACGGTCTGTAAGTACAGGCAGTCGCCCCAATCCTCTTCAAAATTGGCATTCAGTTCAATGGTATGTTCTTTGTCACCGTCTAAAATAAGAGTGGCAACCGGTGCAGGTCTGCGTACGGTCTTACGGTACTGCACCGCAATGGAAGAAGCTTCCACTTCAAAGACAATTCTATCATTTATTCTTGCTGCTGAAAAGCCCTTTTTGAAACAATCCGCTACGCAGCTCTGGGAAGTTTCATCCTTAACAAAGCCTTCGCAGATTACCGGCTTCAGTTCGTCGTTTCTATATCTGTGCGCTGTCTCATATCCGTTTGCGGTAAGCGGTGCGGGAAGCACGGTTTCCTTCACCGGGAACACATAGCCCTCTTTCAAAAGCTCTTCCGCTTTCTTCTTTTCCTTTGCCAGATAAGAAGTAATCAGTTCGGATACAATTTTATGTCCGGCATCGTTGGGATGTAAATCGTCGGGAGTAATGTCCCTTCTTACGATTCTTCCGTCTGCAATAAAGGGATAAACCGCAGCTTTCATGCTGACGCCGGGTACCTCGTAATGCTTTTCCACGGGACAGTGCACCGCTTCTGCATTGCCGCCGTCATCATAACGGACATTATGCACTAAAAGAAGCGCCGGCTGTTTCTCATTTTTCAGGATACGTCTTACCAGACCTTCGTAGGTCTCTTCAAAATGGGCATCGGTATCCGCATCGTTTACAGAAAATTCCACAATCACGAAATCCGGTTTGTGGGAAAGTACTTCCTCATCCACACGGCCCGTGCCTAAATGGGAGGTGGTACCGCCTATCCCCGCATTCACATAAGTGATTTCGGATTTGGGAAACTGCTCTTTCCACCATTCGTAAGTAAGATACGCATAGCAGAGCTCGGGGGTGGAAGAAAGAGAACCCTGGGTAATGGAGCCGCCTAAAAATGCCACGGTGAGAGGTTCGCCTTTCAGACCCTTTGCCATACAGGCAAGCAATCTTTCGTCATTGCCTTCGTTGATAAATCCTTTGCTGTAATCAATCTGTACCATATATTCCTGCCTTTCTCAAAAAAGGTGTTATTTTTCGGCTGCCAGAAGCTCCAGGTTCTTTTTAATCAGCTCGCAGCGCTGCTTTACGCAGTCGGGGCTGCGGAGAGGATCCTTCGGGGTGTTGAACACGTAGTCCACTAATTTGTCAATAGTGGTGGTTGCCACATGAAGTCTGGTATCACTGGATGCATAGTAAATGAAGACTTCGTTCTTTTCGTTTACCACAGCGCCGTTGGTGAATACCACGTTGGAAACATCTCCCACTCTTTCCCATCCTCTGGGTCCGATCAGCATGCCGGAGGGCTCTGCAATCACCTTGGAAGGATCCTTTAAGTCGGTGGCAAATGCATAAACTACATAACGGAGGCCTGCTGCGGTATTTCTGACTCCGTGCGCAATGTGAATCCAGCCTCTGTCAGTCTTGATGGGAACAGCACCTGCGCCGTTCTTTACTTCGGTAATGGTGTGGTACTTGCGGATACTGGTCATTTTCTCTTCGTCGATTACCGCATGGGTAATGTCATCACACAGACCGAAGCCGATGCCGCCGCCGGAACCGGTGTCGATGAAATCATCCATGGGTCTTGTGTAGAACGCATATTTTCCGTCCACGAATTCGGGGTGCAGCACTACGTTTCTCTGCTGGGGAGAATGCAGGGTCTTTAAGTTTGGCAGTCTTTCCCAGGTCTTTAAGTCCCTGGTACGCACAATGCCGGCTGCCGCTACGGCTGCGGATAAATCCTTGCTTTCGGTATCCTTGCTTTCGGAGCAGAATACACCGTAGATATAGCCGTCCTCATGCTTTGTGAGTCTCATATCGTAAACATTGGTTTCCTCCGGGCAGGTATCCGGCAGAACAACCGGATAGTCCCAGAACTTGAAACCGTCCACGCCGTTGTCGCTTTCTGCCACGCCGAAGAAGGACTTTCTGTCGTTTCCTTCGATACGTGCCACTAAATAGTACTTGCCGTTTAAGTAAAGGGCGCCGGAGTTCATAACGGCATTGATGCCCAGTCTTTCCTCAAAATATGGATTGGTTTCTGCATTTAAGTCATACTGCCATTCAATGGGTAAAGTGTCTCTTGTCAGAACCGGATTTACATATCTGTCATAGATACCGTTATAAAACTTGGGGTCCACTTCGTTCTTTCTGTTTAAGAACAGGTCCTGCTTTTCCTTCAATTCATAATACTTCTGGTGAATCATTTCGCCATCCTCCTCATCATTTCCATGCACATACGTCCGTTGTGGTAAGGACACTTCCAGGGCTCCACAATGGGCTTGTCTTCTTCGGGTCTTCCTTCATCGTCCACATGCATGAACCATTCGCTGCCCTCTCTCTTATCAATCACATAGGTCTTGATAAAGTTCCAGATATCTTCGGAAGCCTGCAGGTATTCCTTGTGCTCCGGGTGCTTCTGGTATTCGTTATAGTAACCTACAACACTTTCTGCCTGTACCCACCATACTCTCTTCTTGTCCACTACGCCTCTTTCGCATTCGTTAGACATAGAGTGGTTGTAGTAGGCATCCTTGTAGACTTCCGCAACCAGGTCGGCAACAATGCCGTCCCATTCCTTCTTATAGGCTTCGTCACCCAGGGCATCCAGGCCTCTGTCCAAAAGCCATGCGGTCTCGATGTCGTGGCCGTAGGAATGCAGGTCAATAATGCTGTTCATATCGTTATCAAAGAATACTTCCTGTCTGTGCTTTTCAGGGTTGTAAATCTTTGTACGGAAGGTCTCTAAAATCCAGCGGAGCTTCTTTCCCACTGCCTCGTTTTTGGAAACGCGGTACAACTCTGTATAAGCTTCAAATACATGAAGCAGAGTATTCATGGTTCTGTCCGCCATAACGCCGTTTTCGGAAAGTTTGTCGTTTGCAGCCGGTGCAAAGGTTCTGTCCAGCGCTTCCTTGTAGCCGCCTTCGTCAAAGCCCTTCTCCTCAATAATATGGAAAAGCTCCATGGCATGCGCCAGTGCTTCTTCCTTTCCGGATGCCGCATAGTAAGAAGAAAGTGCGTATACGGCAAACGCCTGATTGTAAATATGCTTTGTGGTATCTTCGGGCTTACCGTCATAGGTAACGGACCAGAAAATGCCGCCGTATTCTTTATCGAAGCAGTACTTTGTCATAAAATCATAAGCACACTCCGCATCCTTTAAAAGCTCCTTGTCTGCAAGCGCCATGGATGCATTGGAGAAAAACCATAAAATACGGCTGTTTAAGATACAGCCCTTTACCGCTTTTTTGTCTACGGCAAGGTCGGGACCCATGTAGCCGTAAAATCCGCCGTACTCCTTATCTTCTAATTTCTGCCAGAAGGGAACAATATGATTTTGTAAATGCTCCCTCATTTCGTCTGCCATGCTCATTCTTTTATCTTCCTTTCCTTCACACTGTCTTTTTCTATCAGGTGGCCTTCCACAATGTGTATTTTTTTCTTGTAAGGTTCTTTGTTTATCTTTTTGATAATGGTATTGATGGCGCCCTTTGCCATCTCCTTCATGTCTACCTCGTAGGTCGTAATCGGCACATCCGTCAGACTGGGCGGATACAGGAAATTGTCGAAGCCTACTACGGAAACATCCTCCGGAACCCGGTAGCCTCTCTCCGTCAGGGATTTAATTACCAGGCTGGCAATGAAGTCGCAGTTGCACACAAAGGCGGTTGGCATCTGCTCGGGGAAATCATAATCCCCGTAATTGCTTCTTAACCCGCTCTTTACATCACGGTCGGGAATGAGATAATCCTCTCTCGGCTTAATACCATGCTCAATCAGTGCCTTCACATAGCCAAGATATCTGTCGGTAATACTTTCCGTGGCAAAAAGGGTACCTACATAGGCAATATCCCGGTGTCCTTTTTCATACAGATAATTGGTCAGTAGATACGTGCCATAAAATCCATCGGAAATAAAGCAGTCCACAATACCGTCTGTTTCATAAAAATCCAGATATACTAAAGGGACGTCCGTATGTTCTTTTAAAAATTTGCCGTAATCATAACCCGGCTTACCGATAACAATCACTCCGTCGGCTTTCTTCTCCTCAATGATGCGGGGCAGAATATGTGCCGCCTCCGTTTCCTCATTGACAATTTCGAACAGGGTAAAGCACTCTTTCTGGATAGCTCTGTCCGCTACTTCCCGGTACATCCTCCAGTAAAAGGAATCATATTCCGCTAAGTACCTTTCCGAGATCAGAACTCCTATATTCAGACTTTTCCGTGCAGCCTGGCTTTTCGCCCCCGCCGGCATCCTGTATCCCATTTCCTCTGCCAGCTCTTTGATTTTTTCCCGCATTTCTTCGCTGACACCCTTTTGTCCGGACAATGCTTTGGAAACCGTCACCGTACTTACTTCCAGGCGTTCCGCAATATCTGACATGGTTACGGATTTCTTCATTTTCGCCATATTTCCACCATTAATCTTTCCAGATTTCCTCTCCAAGGCTCTCAATAAATCCGGAAAGTTCCTCTGCCATTTTCTCAGCCTCCGGAATACGGATATGTCCGTGTGTTCCGCTGCCGTTGTTTGTATACAGGAAATGATGCACATGCTTATCCTTCATTTCCTCTGCCACCTGTCCGATAGCCCTGTCCCAGGCAGCATCATGATTCAGAATGGTGGTAGTCAGTATAATTTCACACTTCGGATATTTTTCCTGAATTGTTTCTATGAATTTCCGGTATTCCGCTCTCCAGTGCTTTGCCTGTTCTCCCTCATAGTCCTCTGCCATATAGTTGACCGGATTGGCATCGTTTTGTCCGAATGCCACAATCACCACATGGGGAGTATACTTTGAGAAATCCCATGGCTTTGTTTCCCCTAAGTAAGGGTTCATCTCAATCTTATCATAGCTTTCTTCCATACCTGTGTAATCCGGACCCGCAAAATATCCCTGTCCGTGCAAAAGGGCAATGCCGCCCTGCGCCACATCATGGATATCCGCATGGAGCTTTCTGGCACAGAGCCAGGAATAGGAATAAAAGCTGTTGGAATATTCGCCGTTGTTTTCCGGGTCGGACAGTCCTGCTCTTGCTACCGCCTCCGAAACCTCCCCGGCGGAAACGGAATCTCCGTACACTTCTATTCTTCTTGTGAACTGTACTTTGGATTTGCTGATTTCCGTGTCTATTCCCGTAATCAGTCCTTCAAAAACCACATAATGGCTGGCATCCTGTCTCTTAAAGACGGTAACCTCGTGTTCTTTGCCGTCTAAAAACCCAGAAATATCTATCTCTACACTGCCTTCGTCCGGCAGTATGCATTTTCCTTTGTAATCTCCGTCCACTAACACTCCTATGGAGTTTTCAAAATAGCAACGGATATTCTTCATTACGACCCACACGTTTTTTCCCTTTACCGCAAATCTTACGGATGTACAGGGATATACAAATACGGGGGCATCCTTCTTGTCAAAATCAATTCTACCGCTATAAGTGAATACTTCATCCGATGGAAAAATCTTTTTTACACATTCTCTCATTTTACGTTTCCCCAGTTTTATCGCATATGTGGGAGATGCAAGCACCTCCCACATATAGGAATCATTGTAATTAGCGGATACCGATTTCGGTATCTTCCTGTCTTACCACACTGTGTGTCTTGATGTAATCTACGATTTCATCAAACTTGGTGAAGGCAAGTCCTACATAGCTGTCTGCACATCCGTAGTAGATTGCAATCTTTCCGGATTCCGGATCATGAATGGTTGCGCAGGGGAATACTACGTTAGGTACAAAGCCTCTTTCCTCATACCACTCTTCGGGAGTGAGAAGGAAGGTTTCGCAACGATACTTCACGATGGAAGGATTGTCAAGGTCTAAGATAGCACCGCCGATACTGTAAACAAAACCGTTGCAGGTGCCGCTTACACCATGATAGAACAACAGCCAGCCTTCGCTTGTTTCGATAGGAGCTGCGCCGCCGCCGATCTTAACGGATTCCCACCATTCGCTGCTTCTTCCCATAACATGTCTGTGCTTGCCCCAGTATACCATATCCGGGCTTTCGCTTAAGAAGATATCGCCGAAAGGAGTATGTCCGCTGTCGGAAGGTCTGGAAAGTAACATGTACTTACCGTTAATCTTACGAGGGAACAATACTGCGTTTCTGTTGAACGGAATAAACGGATTTTCCAGTCTGACAAAGGTCTTGAAATCTTTCGTCTTTGCCATACCGATGGAAGCGCCGTAGAAATCCTGGCACCAGATGATGTAGTAGGTATCTTCTACCTTTACCAATCTCGGGTCATATGCGTAATAAGGCATGAAGGAATTGCCGTTCTCGTCTACGAAAGGAATCTTATCCTTTTCAAAATCCCAGTGGATTGCATCCTTGCTGTGTCCTAAGTAAATGTAAGGAATACCGTTGGTCTGTTCTCCGCGGAATACGCCGATAAATTCACCGTTGTAAGGCATTACGGCACTGTTGAAGATTCTGGCAACGCCTTCTACCGGGTTACGTCCGATAATAGGATTTTCTGTATATCTCCAAATTGGAGCCCCTTTTAAGCCTTCGGGACGTTCCTGCCAGGGAACGTTGGGTACTGCAGGGGCAATCATCTTAATATCACTCATTATGTCCTCCATGAATGGTCGGGGCGGGCTACCCGCCCCTCCATTGTTTCGTCTGTCATTAAGACTTATTTGTAGTATGCATCAAGTCCGTCCTGAACTTCCTGCTTGTGAGTTTCCTGAATCTGGGCAGGTGTCATTTCACCCTTGATTAAGGACTGTAAATCATAATTTACACCCAGGGTCCAGATTAAGTCGAAGGTTGTCTTGGAACCGCATTCCTGCATAACATCGAAGTTTGCGTTCTGGTAATCTGCTGTCTTACCGGTTGATAAATACCACCAGTTCAGAGCTGCCTTATTGTCACGCTGGGAAGTATCACCGTCGAACCAGTTCCACATATCATATAATACGTTGAATACCAATTCGGGCTCCTGAACACCGGTAGGGATCATGTAGCATGCACCTGCTACGTCGTTCTTTCCGGGGTTGGTGTCTTTGTTACCGTTAGGTCCTACCGGCCAGCGAACGAATGCGATATCGAAAGGAAGGGTGGTTCCCTTGCTTCCATCATAGTCATAGTCTGCGTTTGCTGCAAGAATCCAGCATGCTCCGGGGAAGAAACCGATGTTGCCTTCTCTGTACTGACCTCTCATGGAGTCGGAAGGAGAACCTTCAAAGTCATAAGGATAGCATACATTCCAGGTGTTGTACATATCATACATTTCCTGAAGAACTTCACCGGTTGCTGCGGAAGACAGAGTTTCTGTCTGGCCGCCGGCTACGCCGGTACCGTTGCTCATGCAAAGCTGTTCAAAGGTTTCATTTTCGTAACCGCAGTAACCGTACTGGTCGGTCTGTCCGTCACCGTCGGTATCCTGGGTCAGGACCTTCATGTATTCGTTGAACTTATCCCATGTCCATTCGCCGCGTTCCCAAAGATCACGGGGATCTTCAAGGTTGTTCTCTTCGAGCATCTGTACGTTGAATGCTAAAGGATAGGTATCTGCAACCTGCTGTTCAGCAGCCTGCTGCTTGATGAGGCAAGCCTTGCCGTCGCCAAGGTCTAAGTAAGAAGCTACCTTCTGGGTGGTGAAGATATCATGGTCTTCCGGTAAAATGGTCTTTAAGTCGATAGCTAAACCGTTGTACTGAGCGGGAATACCGAATCCGGGCTCTACTAAGTAGATATCACAGTCGGGTGTACCTGCTAAGATAGAGTTGTTGATGGATTCCTTAACACCGTTGTAGGTTAAGTTGGTCCAGTAGAATTTAACATCGTACTTTTCTTCGATTTTCTTAACGTTAGCAAGCTTCTTTTCTGCGATGCCGCGGTTGAATGCTTTTTCTTCCTTCTTTGCATCGTCATCACCTTCTGCATCTACGTTAGCTGCATAAGAAGGGTCGTCTTCTACCTTGGACTGTGAGCTGTCGTAGTACTGAACCCACCAGGTACCGATGGTAATTTCACTGTTGTGGCCGGAAGGAGTGGAGCCGTTGTTGGAGCTGCCGCCGTTACCGTCGTTAGAACCGGTCTTACCACAAGCTGCTACAGACAGGGTCATGCATACAGCAAGGCCAAGAGCTAAAAATTTCTTTAAATTCTTCATTCTTTTTAATTCCTCCTAAATAGTTGCATTTATTTGCAAATCAGATTATCTTGCAGCCTGGCCTACGCTTACGCTGTAAACTTCCCATGCGGTGTCAGATTCAAACTGCATTCTGCCGCCCCATGCAGAGGTGTCGTCACCGAGAACTGCTGCTAACATATCATAGGTTACCTGGCAGGTACCGTTTAAGCATGCTGCATCCGCGCTGCCGCTGCCGTCTGCGTTACCAACACCGACTCTCATCCAGCCTGCTGCGGAATCCGGCATTACGATCCAGAGGTCGCCGTCTTCGCTGGTGAAGTTAATGGTTACTACGGAACCGGGTACTAATGCTGCAAGTACTTCTTCGGGAATGTCTGCGCCGTTCTGGCCCCATGCATCACCACTACATGCTGCACCTTCAAATGCAACATAGTTGCCTGCCGGAGTCATCGGAGTAGCGGTTACAACGTTTACGCTGTAAACTTCCCATGCGGTATCGGATTCAGCCTGAAGCCTTCCGCCCCATGCAGAGCTGTCTTCTCCGAGAGCTGCAACGATCATGTCGTAAGGAACATAGCACTTGCCATCGTAGCAGGTTGCATCTGCGCTGCCGCTTCCGTCTGCATTACCAACACCGACTCTCATCCAGCCTGCTGCGGAGTCGGGGAATACGGTCCAGAGGTCGCCGCTTTCGCTGGTGTAGCTTAATTCCAGAGCGGTTCCGGGAACTAATGCTGCAAGTACTTCTTCGGTAAAGTCAAAGCCGTTCTGGCTCCATGCATCACCGGTGCAAGCAAAGCCTGCAAATTCAACAGGGTTGGAAGTAGAAAGAACGCTTGCGCCCTGGCCTACCTTCACGCTGAATACTTCCCATGCGGTATCGGATTCAGCCTGCATTCTGGCGCCCCATGTAGAGGTATCCTCACCAAGAACTGCTGCTAACTGCTCATAGGTTACCTGGCATACGCCATTGGAGCAGATTGCATCTGCGCTGCCGCTGCCGTCTGCGTTACCAACACCAACTCTCATCCAGCCTGCTGCGGAATCCGGCATTACTAACCAGAGGTCGCCGCTTTCGCTGGTGTAGCTTAATTCTACTACAGAGCCGGGTACCAATGCTGCGAGTACATCTTCGGGAATGTCAAAGCCGTTCTGGCCCCATGCATCACCTGTGCATGCAAAACCTGCAAATTCAACTGCGCCGGATACGATGAAGAGGTTAGGGTCAACGCCTGTACTTCCTTCAAATCCTGCAGGAGCTGCGAATGCTACGGAAGAATCTGCGGTTAAAAGATTTCCTGCAGCATCTAAGAAACGGATGTTGTCGATGTAAAGAGTAGCTGCACCCTTTCCATCGGTAAGACCGTTGTCTGTTTTTAAGTTAATCATGAAGATGTTGCCTGCATCAGCAACGAATTCTTCTCCTTCGCCCAGGGTCATAACGGCCTTCTTAGGGTTCTGGTTTTCCATATACACACTCCAGGGATCGGTGGATTCAGTGAGGTCTTCACCGCTCCATGCAATCAGATCACCTGCAACAGCATTAAAGCTGCCGTCGTCATAGGAAACACCTACTGTCATTTCTACACTTGCTACTTTTGCAACATCGGCTCCTAAAAGGCTGGTTGCATCAAATGCGACATAGGGAACCTTTTCATCCACGTTCTTCACCTGCAGTGCTTTACTGCCGTTGTAGTCAACGATGGAAAGTTCTACCTGTCCGGCATCACCCTTCTGCGTATAAGCTTCTACGAAGCCCATATTGCCATCTTCGAAGTCGATGCTTGCGGCCTCGTCAGCCACGGTATTGTCCTGGCTCTCAGCCGGTGTTGTGGAACCGTCGTTAGATGCCGGTTCGTTTGTTTTGTCGCCACATGCTGCTAAAGACAGAACCATGGCGCCTGCCAGAAGGCAGGATAAAATTTTCTTCTTCAACTTCTTCATTCCTCCTTTTTGTTTTTTGAAAAGTTGAGTTGGGGCGTGACATTAGCCTACGATACCACTTCTCTCCACACCCTCTATAAAGTATTTCTGTAAAACGAGGTAAATGATAAGGATCGGTAAGATAATAAGCACGATACCGGCATCCAGGTAAAGCTCCTGAATGGTGGTATCCAGAATCTTATCCACGTTTGCAATAACCGCCTGCAAACTGGAAATTTTCTTACTGATTACCACGTCCTCGCTAATCAGAAATAGCTTCGCATAAAAAGTATCATTGAACTGCCATACGATGGAAAATACTGCTACCGTAATGACAGCGGGCATTGCATTAATCAACATGATTCTGAAATAAGTATACCATACCCCGCATCCGTCTACCAGCGCCGCTTCTTCGATTTCTTTGGGAAGTCCGCGGAAGAACTGGTTGAAGATATAAATGTAAAGACCGGAACGGACACCGCATCCCAAAAGTGTCATGATATACATGGGAACAACCGTACCCATGATACCCGGTGTACCTTTGATGGCGGAAACAATGCCAAACGGGTCAAAGCTCTTAAAGGTCATGTACAAAGGAAGCATAATGGTATGCGCCGGGATGACAATCATAACTACCACACATCCGAACAGTAACTTTTTCAGAGGGAAATCAAATCTTGCAAATCCGTATCCTACCATGGAGCACACCAAAAGCTGTAATGCTGTAAGTGTCAGGGTATAAAGCAGATCCCGGAACATGGTGGGAAAATAATTCAATCTTTCAATAGCAAGGGCATAACGCTCTAATGTGGGAAACTGCGGTAATACGAACACCATCGGGTTGTATGCATCCTTGTTGGATGAGATGGAATTTACGATAATACCGATTACCGGAGAAAGAATTACATAGCCGACGCCTATCAGGATTGCTGCACGAAGCAGGTTGACCAAAAAGTTTTTCACACTGTTTAAGAAGCTCTTGGTCTGGTCGGGATCACTTAACACTTTTTTTGCCTTTGCAATCATCTGCATTTTCTTTTCTCCTTTCCTTAATTATAGTAGAAGGTTCGCTTCTGTATCGCACCGCATATTGCAATCAGGATCACGCAGGTAATTACCGTGCTGACCAGACTGAATACGGAACTCAGACCGTAATTGAACTGTGTAAATGCTACGTCATACGCTAAGTCTACTACGTCACTTTCCGTAAAGCTATCCACGATGGTGTATACCACGTTGGTAATGATATGAGGCATTACCATGGGGAAGGTTACCTTCCAGAAGGTTTCATATCCGGTAGCGCCTTCAATCTTGGCAACCTCGTACATGGAACCGGGGATGGACTGCAATGCGGCGATAAAGATAATAATCTGAATACCGGATGCGGCAATGATATCGTTGATACGGGCTACCGCCGCTACGATGTAGTCAAGCAGTGTTGCCGGAAGTCCTAAGTTTAAGAACATATCAATCAGATAATCGATATCAAAGGCAATGGTGCTTCCCGCCGTAACTCCTGTTTCCGCTACCTGGGTGGCGATACCGCCCGACATCATCTGTTCGCTTAATTCCATGGCTGCGGTAATCGCACCGGAATTTAAGATAACCGGTAAGAAGAAAATTGCTCTTACGATGGATCTTCCGGGAAACTTCTTATTCAGAAGCATCGCCATGAACAAACTGAAGAAAGTAATCAGGGGTACGTCGATCAGCATGTCAAGAACGGAAGTTGTCAGCACCTGTTTGAAGGAACCGTGTACGCGGAATGCGTAAATAAAGTTGTCAAGTCCTACGAAATCTAACTTGTAGCCCCCTCCGATGGTGTCCATGGTCAGCTTGGAAAAAGCAAACTGACCGGTAAGGGCCAGTGACCTTACATAGAAAAGCAGGAAGCCCACCACCCAGGGAAGGATGAATAAATAACCTGTTAAGCTTCGTTTCTGGAGAAGAGTAAGTTTTTTCTTTTTTTTCATTTAATTAGCCCCCTCCAATCTGTAGCTTAATGCCGGAACTGTTTTTCCGTCTGCTGCTAAATCTTCCTCGCTGTAATTTACATAAATGGTTACACCGTTATCATAGGTAACCTTGCGGACACCGTTGTCTAAAATTTCGTGTCCCACCATAATGGCTCCCGTTACATTCTTAAGGGGCTCGTTTACCTGTTCGTATACCTTTACGGCATCGTCCTTCCAGGTAGTAAAGGTGGTTGCGTAATATCTGCTTAAACCGGTTTCTTTCATCTTGCTGGAGTCTTCCCAGGTAAATACATAGTGGGGAGCCGCTCCCGCTTCAATCATCTGCAGTACCTTCGTCTGCATGTGATCCTCGTCCTCAAAATTAAGCAGGTCGGAAGAATAAGAAATACTTCCGTGAATGATCATCTCATACAGAGGAATATTTTCATCAATGATTTTGAAGTCGTTTCCGGTGAGAGGCACATTTAAGATGTCGGAGCTGTATGCGAATGCATAGCTGTTGGCTTTCTCCGTCATCAGCTTCTTGCCGGTGCCTTCCAGTACATCGAACTGGGAAAGTACCACATCAAGAGCCTGTTCTCTGTTGATTACGTGGGTTCTTCTCTTATCGGAAGCAAGCATATCGCCTAAATCCCTTAAGGAAATACCGTCCACCTCATAGTTTTTGATCTTCTTTGCAAAGCTGCCCACATATCTGGGAAGATACTTGGGGGAAAGAACATCATATTTGGTTTCGGGATAGCTTAAACCGGAACTGTTGTACAGGGTGGTCGGATTTACCTGTCCGAGCGCCACTACATAACCGGCTCCGTAATAGCGGGAGGATTCTGCATTGTAGTTAAAGTACTTATCTGCAAAGGTTACTTCCTGAAAATCTACATCTGCATAGAGGATACCTCCGTTTGCCGCTACGGTCTTATTTAAGTTTTCCAGTCCCGATTTACCGCCAAGCTTGGCAAGTCCCTTGATATTGTGCGGAGCATCATGATAGTAACCGCCGTTAAACCAGCCCTGCAGGTTCATGACCTGATTGGTAATGCCGCTGTCCTTTAAGGCATTGGATATCTCTCCCGCTTCCTTGAAGCTCGTCATGGTAAACGTATGTAAGTACTGTACTCCCAAGAAATGGGAGGTTTCCTTTACACCTGCGAGGATGTCGTAGTAGAAAGGAATGTTTTCCGTCGCCTGCTGTTTGGAGAGAACTCCCTCTGCGGTAAGTCTTTCGCGGTAGTAATTGGCAAGTCCCGTATAACCGCTGTCCTTTTCGGTAAGGAATGTGTAGCGTACCTTGCAGTTGATATCGTACATATCGGACTCCAGAACGAAGACATCCTGTGTGGTATTACCGAAATTTCTTAAGTTGTCAATGTTACGGAGCACGAAGGTCGGGAATGCATAGTTATAATCGTTATACACACCTGAAATGCCCGCTGAAATCAGCGCTGTGGAAGCTCCGTCCTCTACCGTTACCAGTAAGGTTCTGTCCGTACGGCAGATGCCGAATAAAGGAAGCTTCACACTGGTAATGTTTTCGGTAGTCGTATAACTTGCCGCTACCGGGTCAATGTCGTAAATGTACTGGGAATAGGAAGCTGCCGTTGTCTTTCCGTTGTTAAAGTAGATCAGGGAACCGGAACCGTTCGGCACCACCATGTACCCTTCTTCATCGTTTTTAGCGGCGCCCATGTAGCGGAGAAGCTGGATACGGGCGATGGATCCGCTGCCGTATTCCTTAATGCCGCTTACCGGAATGGATACCTCTAAGCTGTCATCTTTTAAGCGGTACTCAAGCGGAATATCGAAGTGGATGCCTTCCTGTCCGTTGTTGTCTTTTTCACTGCCGATTTTATACATGTAGCGGATACCGCCATTAATGCTCTGTGCGGTAACCTTTCCTTTTGCCACACACTGGGAATAGGAATCATAGGTACCGGACTTTACATCCGCATTGTAGTAGGTGACTACAAACTGGGATTTTAAGAGGTTTAAGTTGCTGGCATTTGCCATGCTGTCCTGGTCCGCATCCACCGGTGTGGAATAAGTAATGCTTCCGTCTCTCTTATCGTATACGGCAACATCCGCTGTCTGTACGTTGGTGTAAAGCTTTAAGTACTCATTTTCCGCCGCAAGCTGCATGCCGGGCACATCTGCCGAGCTTTCCGGAATAGCATTGAACACACCGCCCTCTTCGTATTCGTAAGAAGAAAGGGAATCCTTATATTTTACGTATCTGGTGTAATGGAAGTAATAATACAGAAGGTAGATTGCCACTCCGATTACCGCTGCGCCTAAAATAATGAGAAATACTTTTTTCGCCAGACTCATAGGCAGTTTGGTTTTTTTGTATTTTTTCTTGGTTTTCTTATCCATTTCCTGCCTCCTAAGTCCTGAAGATGATTTCTGTGTAAATGCTCTTGAAGAAGTTTACTACCATACCGATGAGGTTGCTTAACAATAACATTAAGAAAATAATGATCAGCAGGGCGATAAAGGTAATAAACAGGGTAAGAAGCGTTTTACCCAGAGTATAATTGTGTACCTGCATGATACCGATGAGTATCATGATAAGGCCGTATACAATGCCGGCACCCAGAAGCAGTCCGTAGAATGCCTGCTCATCATCGGCAATCACCTGGCTGATGATGGTACTGACGGTCATCATCACCGTTATCGGCACCGTGCCGTAGCCAACCGCTATGGCAATGTCTTTCATTCGGCCTTCCCCGTTCATCAGACAGGTTACAGACCAGTTGCTGACGCATAAAATCAGATAAAAGGCCAGAACGCCCATAAGTTCGTAAAGGCTGTCTACCGCCCTCGGGTCAATGTCATTTACCACGAAGCTGGCAAGCAGTCGGTTTGCAGAGAAGCTTACCGCAAACAGGATAACCATGAGGATGGCCAGAGGCACGCTGCCTCTGTCTGCATGGCGTATCCAGTAATATCCGTCCATGGGATGGGACACCGTGTAAAGCATATACTTCCATTTGTCTTTTGAGAAATACTTACCCATTCTGGCTGCCCCCTTTCTGTACTCTCTCTCTTGCTGCCTGTTCTTTTTTCTTTTTAACCACTCTCTTCACAATCTGGTAAACCACAATGAGAATTACCACACCGGTCAGGATGTAGTTTGCATTCTGTGTCAGCTTGCTGTTACGGTAACGTCTGTAAGCGATGGAATAATACTCTCTGCTCATACCTAATTTTAGGTACTTCATGGCGTTTACATAATCGCCTGCGGTAAGATAAGCCTTACCGATACCGGTATTGGCAAGCTCGTTGTTTTCGTCTAATTCCAGAACTCTCTGCCAGAGGTCAACGGCCTGTGTTTCATCACCGTCGTAACGGAGAGCTACGGCTTCGTTGATCAGTCTGCCGTATTCGGTTTCTTCAAAGCAGACAATGGAAGCGCCGGTTGCATCCAGCACCACTAAGCTGCCGCCGATATCTTCAATGGCTACCGGCATGAAGAAGGTTCCTTCCTGGGTACCCAGACCGCCGAAGATGTAAAGCAGATTGCCTTCATGGTCGTAAGTGAAAATTCTGCCTCTCTTACGGTCCAGACAGGAGTAAATACCGTTTTCACGGTAAACGATGTCGGTGAACTGGGAAGGTCCCGCATAATCACTGGTACCGCTGATCCAGAGGTCACCGCCCACATTCTTGTTCTGGCCCTTCTTGATAACGTCTTCACCACGGGGATTTAATCGTCTGACACCCTGTACGCCGGTGGAATCAATGTTGGTCGCATATACGAAGCCGGAGGGGTCGATATCGATACCGGTAAATTCGGTAGGGATATAAAGCTGCTGCTTGGAACGCTCTTCCTTGGTTGCCAGTCTCTTCCAGAATTTTTCCCAGAGAGTAATTTCTACTTTAATGGTACCGAAGAAGCTTGAGAAGTTACCGTTGCTTTCAAATACCATAATACCCTCGAACATATTCTGTGCAATGACGTAAATTCTGTCCGCATAGTCAACGGTTACTTTTAAGGGTGTAAAAACATAATTGTCATCCAGGCTTTCGGACTTGGGATTTTCCACAATCTTTACTAAGGTTGCATCCTTTTCCAGCACCACAACTCTGTGGTTCTGGGAGTCTGCCACATATACCTGACCGTTTTCGGAAACTGCCACGCCGTAAGGCATATTGAAGGTATCTTCCGTTCCGTTGTTGTCAAAAGCAGTGATAACATTCACTACATTTTTCATTTTTTTATCAAGAACCACAATCCGGTTATTGCCGGTATCCGCAATGTAAATATTGCCGTCGTCTGCCTGGCACATATCCTGCGGATTTACAAAGTTCCCAAGAGGCTCTCCGTTGTAAGTGAAGCTGCTGCCGGTAATGGAACCGGACGGTACATAGGGAGCCGGTGTAAAATGGATGTACTCTCTGTAATCGTAATTGTAGGAATCATACGGCAGGGTGGATGCCGAAGCCACATCGGATGCGGTAAAGGCAAGCACTACTGCTGTAAGGCAGAGGGAAAGCATCTTTTTTAACTTTGTCATTTTTTTCATCGTCTTCCCCTCCTATCAGTCTTTCATACCGGATGATGTCATGGTTTCCAATACGTTCTTCTGGCAAATAAGGAAGAAGGTAATGGGTACCGCTGCAATGATAAAGGTAACGGCTGCGGCCGCGCCGGCTCTTGCGGTACCGCCTGCGGAAATCTGCTGCAGTGCGTACTGCAGAGGCTTTAAATCTTCATCGCGAAGGAAGGTACTGCCGGTGTTGCCCCACATCTGCTGGAACTGGAAGATTGCCAGTGTCAGCCATGCCGGCTTAACATTAGGCATTACGATTTTCCAGAAAATGGTCCACTCACTGCCGCCGTCGAGTCTGGCTGATTCCATTAAAGAATCGGGAAGCTGTTCCATGAACTGCTTCATCAGATACAGACCCATACCAAACGCACAGGCCGGTAAAACCAGCGCCCAGTAGCTGTTGTTAATATGTAACCAGGAAATAATCATGTACTGGGGAGTCTGGGTAACCGTCCAGGAGAACATCATGGAAAGCACTACCATCTGGAACAGAATGTTCTTTCCGGGGAAATTGTGCTTTGCCAGAGGATATGCCGCCAGGGATGCAATGATTACGTGGCCGACCATACCGCCGCCGGTAATGATAATGGTGTTCAGGATATATCTGGAAAAGGGCACCCAGGAGTCATTCATCAGTGTGAACAAATCGGAAAAGTTTTCCAGAGTAGGGTTTCTTACAAAAATCTTGGGAGGGAACTGATACAGTTCATCCAAAGGCTTTAAGCAGTTGTTGATAACCATAACCAGCGGGAGCACCATGGCTACGCCGCAGATGGCCATCAGTACAAACAGTAACGTATTTCCAGCCATGGAACGGTTTAATTTCTTTTCCTTCGGCTTAAAGAAACGTCTTTTTTTGTAGGGCTTCAAATAATCTTTTTCTTTTTTCATTATTCTCCCACCCTCCTTAACAATTTCTGTACCAGCATGTTGCTTCCCACCATGAGTAAGAACAATACTGTTGCGATAGCGGATGCATAACCCATTTCAAAACGTACGGTACCATAGTCAAGCAAATGGGTAACTACGGTAGCACCGGCGTAGTTGACGGACGGGTTACCTGCCAGCTGGATGGAAACATCGGCAATGGCAAAGGACTGTGTAATCTGCATAACCGCACCGAACATCAGCTGGGGCTTCATTGCGGGAAGCGTTACATACCAGAGCTCCTGCCAGCGGTTCTTGACGCCGTCTAAGGCCGCTGCTTCGTACAGGGACTTGTCAACCGTCTGCAAACCGGCAATAAAGGAAAGGAAGCCGGTACCTAAGGATAACCACAGCTGAACAACAATCAGCATGGGCAGTACGTACTTTTCTGTCTTCATCCAGATGATGGCTTCGTCTAAGATGCCTAATTTCATCAAAAGACCGTTTAAGTATCCGTATCTGTCGCCGGAAAGGATAAGGTTCCATACCACATATGCGTTACCGCAGATACTGGGTGCATAGAAAATCAGGGTTAAGAAAGCTCTGAGCCATCCTTTGAATTCATTGATAATCCATGCAAACAACAGACATAAGAAGTAACTGATGGGTCCGGTAATTACCGCAAGAATTAAAGTATTCTTTAAGGATGTCAAAAAGATATCATCCTCCAAAAACAACTTGATATAGTTTTTCCAGCCGATAAATTCCGGCATTTCCAGCATATTATAATAGGTAAAACTGAAAGCCACACTCATCACAACCGGTAAAACGGTAAAGAAGAAAAACAGGATGAAATAAGGGGCAAGCATCATATAGCAGGCTTTGTTTCTTTTGATACGGTAGCTTAAGGTCGCCTGTTTTTTTGCTATGTCCAGAGCTTCCTGTGATACCGTGTTTTCTGTATTTGTTCCGTTCACTGCTTGTTTCCTCCTTTCTATTTATCCAGTTCCAGTTCTTCACGCTTGTAATCAATTTCGGCATTGATGTAAATAACCTTATCCATCAGTTCTTCTCTCGGAAGCGCCGTATCGTTATTGTTTACTACGGTATAGAATGCGTTGTATACGTTTCTCCAGGAATAATAACCGCCGGGTACCTGAGGGATACCTTTTACCCAGTTCATGGATTCCTGCAGTGCTTCAAAATCGTCTACCGGCCAGGGCATATTTAAGAAGGCTTCATAATTGGCGGTCGGCACTCTCGCCGCACTGCCCATCAGACCTTCCATTTCGCGGCCGTACTTGGTCTGGGTTTCTTCACTGGTCCACCACTTTAAGAACTGCCAGCTGGCATCCGCATGCTCGGTGTCCGCCATAATCATGCTGGCAAGACCGGTACTTGCTACGGAGTGATCCACGCTGCCGTCCTCCTTTACGGTACCCGGAATCTGTGTGAAGCTCCAGAGACCTGCGATATCCGGTGCGGATACGGCGAAGTTGTTGTAAACCGTGTAGTCTGCAATGATAATCGGACATTCACCGGTACGGAAACGTTCTTCCACACTGGTTTCCTTATCCAGCTTGTAATCTGTGTAGTATTCGCAGAAGTCCTTGAAGGTGCTTACTGCAATGTCGGAATCCAATGCGGATGCCGTACCGTCTTCGTTATAATAGGTACCGCCGTTCTGATAGAGCATGGATGCGAAAATCTGCTCGTTTGCCAGCATACCGAATTCCATCTGGTTCTTGGCAAGTACGGTCATGGCTACTTTTACTTCGTCCCATGTGGTAGGTACTTCCAGGCCGATTTCCTTTAAGATATCCTTGCGGTAGAACATAACCGGGTAGGTAATGGTTTCCGGCAGTGCGTAAATGGCACCGTCGTAAACGAACTGTTCGTATGCCGCTTCGGGGAATCTTGCCATTACTTCATCCACATCATCAAACCGGGATAAATCCAGTACCGCGTTACGGATACCGTAATTGACCGGTGTATCGTTACCGGTGGCAAGTACGGCACCTGCCACACCGTTGGTATTTGCTACCTGGATTGCCACGTCGGGGCCTTCGCCAACCAGCGTCGCTTTTAATAAGGTAGTCATATCAACGAGCTGTACATTTACGCCGATGCCCGTTTCATTGGTAAAGCTTTCATCGACTAAGGATTTAATAACGTTTGCCTGGTCACGTCCGGAACCAATCCAGAGTGTGATGGATTCTTTGTCTTTGTCATCCGTTACGCTGCCGATGTTGTTGTAGTCGATAACGAAGGAGTAATACAATCTCTGTGCTTCGTAACCTGCGGAAGCGAAAAATCCTTTGTGGTCATATTTTACTTTCACATCCGGGGATGTGATGTTAATGCGGTCAATCTGCAGAGGCTGGCTGATAACCTGTGTAATCCAGGTACCCAGCGCCCTGACGTTTACTTTATAGGAAGAAATGGTTCTTACAAAGTATTCTTCGTCTTCAATCAGATCATCGAGCTGGTCGAGCATGGTCAGAAGAACCGTCTTCTTATCGGTGTTCTTTCCGGCCACCTGTTCCAGACGGGTCAATGCCTGATTTAAGGTTTCTCTTGCCTCTATCAGCTGTCCGTGCAGCTCCGGCAGAGTTGCGGCAAGCTGGTAGTCACGGTAGGTATCCGGCTGTACACCGGTTACCTTGATAACCTGTCTGTAGATGTTGTTGAGCTGCTGTACGGAGTTTTCCACAAGACCTACGATTTCGGAGAACTCACCTAAAACAACTTCCATACGGAGTGTGTGGTGGCCCTTGGTCATGTAGAACTTGTAAGGTGTCCCGTTTTCATCGGAAATCACATCTTCTCTCCAGCTCTGTCCGTAATCGAATGCGTAATCGTTCAATTCTTCAAAAGGTACTTCTCCGTCAATGGTAATTCGTCTGGATACGTGAATACCTCTTGAGAAGTTCTGCTTATCGTAAAGGGTGATATCGTAGTAGCCGTCTTCCGGTACATCGAAGTCCCATTCAATCCACTGTCCTACCAGTCTCCAGGAGTTGCCTCCGATGGAGTTGTTTAAGAGTTCCTTTGCACTGGAAGGCGATACGGAAGGGGAGGACTGGTCCTGCTGGGGATAAAGCATCTGGGAAGAAGTCTTGGAAGCATATTCGCCTTCCAGAACGATATGTACACCGCTTGTGTCTTTCGCACCCTGGGCATCCCACTCTGCTTTTACCTCTTCGTAGGTTTTGGCATCGCCCGCATTGTTCAGTACTAATTTGTTGATCAGCATCGGTTCTTTTAAGGAAACCATGGAAATGGTATGGGTTCCTTCTTCAAAGTATACGGAAAGGGGCTCCGTGATGTAACCGTTGCTGTCGTATAAGTACCTGGTCTGCCATTCCGGAATTTCCTCGGTCTTGGGTTTTACATCGTTGCCCTGGTTGTCTCTTGCCCATTCCAGTACGGTAACGCCGTCCTCATTTACATAGGAAGATTCTCCGTAGTTTGCCCAGACTCTTGTGAAGGATAAAAGGGACAGTTCCGCAAAAGGAAGCTCTCCGTCAACAAAGAAGCTTCTCTCGATATCGGAGTTCTTACCTTCTACCGGATAGTATACAACGGATACATTGTACAATCCGCTTTCCGGTACGGTAACTTCAAACTCAATTAAGGAGTCTTCACTGGTCAGCACGCTGTCTCCAGCCATGCCTTCGTAATCCGTATAGATTTCCGGTGTTGCGGGAGCATCGCTTTCTTCATATCTGACGAATTCTCCTGCCGGAACCTCTATGCTCGTTGCCGGTTTCTTATCGCCCTCATGTTCCTTTTTATATTCTTTATAAGAAGGAATGGAAGGATCGATATTGTAGGTACTGATGATGTCATCAAAATCATCCATTAACTTGTCTGTCTTGGCATATCCTTCCAGCCCCGTACCGGGAAGTAAGGTCATTGCCATGGCAACGGTTAATGCAAGCGCTATGACTTTTTTGCCGGTTTCCCTTCGCTTCATAGTGATACCTCTCTCTTTCCTTTTTTATAATCCTTTTCTAATTTTGTACGTTTTCAAATCCGGTAAATCTTCCAGAGTAATGACATCCTCGTCTTCATATACCTTCTTTAACATGGACTCTTCTGTGTACTGCTCGCTTAACTGGAACAACGAAGTGTCCCTTGCCACGAACTCACCCGACCAGGTACACCACATTCCCCACATGGCTCCGTCCCTTCTTGCAAGGTCGGGGTCAAACAGGCATCCGTTTTCCGTGAGGTAAACCATTTTGTTTTCGGTGCTGTAATTAGTGGCTGCATTCAGATAGGAAGCAATCTGTGACTGGTAAACTCTTTCCCCGGGATAAATATCCTCGCCGATGATGTCTACATATTCGTCTCCCGGATACCATTCGGCATCCTGTCCGTTCCACACCCAGATAAGATTGTCAAGTCCGTACTCGTTGGTAAGTCTGTCATACAAAAGCCTGTATAGCTCTTTGTAGGCTTCCGGTCCGCTGGCTCCCCACCAGAACCATCCGCCGCTTGCTTCGTGCAAGGGCCGGAATAATACCGGTACCTTTGCTTCCTTTAATATAAGAAGCTGCTCGGCAATGGCATCAATGTCCGCCATCAGAAGGTCGTATCCTTCCTTGTCCTCACCGTCCATAATCTTTTTAAGATTGATGTTGGTGGAGTCCGTGTAAAAGGCGCTGTACCATTGACCGGTTATGTATTTGGTCGGTGCATTCCAGTGCCAGCAGAAGGTAACGATACCGCCGTTTTCCCAGAAGCTTTTGGCAAGCTCTGTGGAAGTACCGACGGAGCCTTTCTCCACCCGTGAGGGTGTATACTCCATAAAGTCGAGTCCTAAGACCGCCGGTGTCTTTCCTGTGGCACTTTTTATTACCTGAAATTCTTTGCCGTTCTGTCCGGTATCACAGAATTGTCCGGATATGAATTTTTCTCCGTAATTGTCCAATAAGAAGCTGTACAGCCTCTTTGTTTCCTCAGATGCTTTTTTGTTGCAAAGCGCCGCATCCACTTTATAAAGGGAGGAGGAAATCGGCTGGGAGGTCGTAACCTTCAGACAGTCAAGGCTGATCCAGCCCCAGTACTTGACCACGCTGACCTTGTGGGTACCCGCTTCCAGATAAACCCGTTCCAGTACGCAGTCAGAAAAATCACCGTTCTCTGTATGAATCGTTCCCACCGATTCCCCGTCAATCTTCACATAATTGTCTTTCTCTCCGCCAAGCGAAGCACAGACAAAATTCAAATCGTAAAATCCGCTTTCCGGTATGTCCACAGCAAATGTGCAGGAGTCATCGTCGTTTTCAAAACCCTCTACATAACCGCTTCCGGAATATCCCTCTTTTGTAAGGGAAACAGCAGCCTTCACATTCCCTGTGCCCGCTGCTTCTTCTGCTTCATATATGCCTACGACTTCCGGTACATAGGGTACGGACTCCCGTGTGTTGTCGGTGCCGGACTGTCCACAGCCTGCCGCTGTCAGTCCCATCACCGCACTCAGTCCGATACTGATTGCTCTGCCGCCTCTTTTCATGATGTCCCCCATCTATGCTGCAATAATTGTCGATTAAGCTTTTAAGTTCTTTTAAGTAATTTTAACTTATATAGCAATCTTACTATAAATAATCTGAAACCGCAATAGCATTTATGCATTTTGTCGATTTGGACAATATTTATTTGTACTTTTTGTGCAGTTTTTAATTGTTTACTTTTTGTTGGTTTTGCAGCTATTGTATGTTTTTTTTGATGTTATTTTTATTTTATTATTTCTTTACGCGTAATTTACGCGTAATTTATCTTTTTTTTATCAGTTTTTAGCTTCCTTTCTCTGTTATTTTAGTCTGTTTTAATCTTTTTTAGCTTTTTTTAGTTTAGTTCTTCCCTTTCCGGAATAATTATGGTAAACTCATGGAAAATATTGCAAAAAGAGAGGATTTTTCTTATGGAAAACCATACCGCTATGCTTACGGACTTAAGTGCCACAGACCGTACAAAGCATCTCTACGACTTTCTGCTCTCCTTAAAAGGAAAGGGCATACTCTCCGGCCAGCAGGAATGTCCCTGTGACAAAACACACGGGGATGAGCTTGCCCACATAAAGGAATGCAGTGGCCATCTGCCCGCCATCTTAGGGCTGGACTATATTGAACATGATTATGAAGGCGTAAATAAACGCGCTAAGGAATGGTTTGACCGGGGCGGTATCGTTTCCATCTGCTGGCACTGGGGCATCCCTCCTTACGGTGTCGGATACCCTTCCAGTCAGGAATCCGTGGACATGGTAGAACTTTTAACGCCCGGAACGACTCTGTATGAAGGACTTCTGTCCAATTTAGATGTGGTTGCCGACGCCTTGAAAGAATTGCAGGAAGCGGGTATCCCCGTTTTATTCCGCCCGCTTCACGAATTTGACGGTGCCTGGTTCTGGTGGGGAAAGGGAGGTCCGGAGACTTTTGGCAAGCTCTGGCGTCTGATGTATGACCGCTATGTCAATTTCCACGGTCTTCATAATTTAATCTGGGTACTGGGATATTCCCACGAGCTGCATGAGGGCTGGTATCCCGGCGATGATGTGGTGGATGTTATCGGCGGCGATGCCTATTCCGAGGGCATTCACGAGGAGCTCTACCATTTTCTGGAACATCAGACCACAAAGCATATGCCCATCTGCCACCATGAAAACGGCCCCATTCCCGACCCTGCGGAAATGATTGCAAAAAAGATAGACTGGTGCTGGTTTTTAACCTGGCATACCATCCATATTCACGAACAGAATACGCCTGAATATATCCATTACATTTACAATCATCCCTACGTGATAACATTAGAAAGTCTGCCGTCTTATTATAAGGCATGAAAAAAAGGACTGCCCGTTCTGCGTGCAGTCCTTTTTTATTTTTGTTTAACGGATATCGTATACACTTCTTACCTTAAAGTTTGTGGCATTTCCTTCCACAATCTCCACGGTTTTGCTGTCCCCGTTCAAATCAAAATAGTTATCCGAGAAACGTACATCCCCGTCCGGTGCCACAATTTCCACGCTCTTGGCGTAACCCTTGGAAGAAACCGTAATCTTTTTCCCTTCCACGGTAAAGGAAAGCTCCGGATTTTCAAACTTAAAATGCTTGGGCGGCGTAAACAGTGTGGTCCCTTCCGAAACTATTTCGTTTTCTTCGTTTTTCAGACGATAGCTTACATAAACGCCTCTTTCGTCCTTATCGGAGAAGTCAATTTTCTCTAAGAAAACACCGTCAAAAGAAGGCGCTGTCACGGGAAGAATACCTCTCTCCACAACTGCCGCATCCGGGGTTCTGAGCTCCCACTCGATGCTTCCCATAAACGCTTTCCATGTTTCGTTTGCTACATGGAAACGGACGCTTTTTTCAATGGGCTGTTTCCGTTCCGTGATACAGAAGGGTCTCTCGCTCAGCTCACCCGTTTCCTCACAGGAAAGTAAGACCGGAGCAAACATTTTCTTTTCCGCATAATGCAGGGCCTTCCATCGTCCGTAGTAGTCAATACTTGCCCAGGATGCCACCGGCCAGATGTCGTTAAGCTGCCATACCACTGCGCCCATGCATCTTCCGCGGTATCTTCGGAAATGCTCCACGCCGTACCGGATAGCTTCCGCCTGCAGAAGCTGGGAAGCATACAGAAGCGTTTCAAAATCGCCCGGATACAGGTAGGTCTGTGCCATGTAATTCATAATTTTACCATTGGCTGCCTTATTTCTCTGATGCATTTCCATGACTCTGGAGAATATATTCCTGTCCTCCGGCAGGGTAAAGCTCTCCACTGTTTTCAGGCAGGGGAAGGACTGGAAACCGAACTCGGACAGATAACGGAAGCGGTACTTTCTGTAGTCCGTAAACGGCTTTTCACCGTGCCATACATCCCAGTAATGGGCATCCCCTCTGTTTTCGTCCCAGGGATTGTCGTAATTTCCGCCGGAGGACGGGGAGGACGGCCAGTAAAAGCCCTGCGGGTCTTCCGCTTTTACGACCTGCGGTATGATATATTCAAAAATTTTAATGTAATCGCATTTCTGTTTTTCAGAAGGTTTCCAGCATTTATCTAATGTCTGTGTTTCCATTTCGTTGTTGCCGCACCAGAGCCCGATGCTGGCATGGTGACGCAGCCTGCGTACATTCTGCCGTACCTCTTCCCGGATATTTTTATCAAACGCCTCGTTCAGTTCATAGGAAGCGCACGCAAACATGAAATCCTGCCAGATAAGCAGTCCCAGTTCATCGCAGATATCGTAAAAATAATCGTCCGGATAATAACCGCCGCCCCAGATTCTTACGGTATTGTAATTGGCTGCCTTGCAATCCGTAAGGAGCTTCCTTGTGCGCTCTTTGTTGACTCTGCCTAACAGATTGTCCTCCGGTATGTAATCCGCACCCATGGCAAAAATTTTAAGGCCGTTGACTTCATGGGCAAAGCAGTTGCCCCACTCGTCCTTCCCGGTATTGACCGTCATGGTGCGGAGACCGATTTTCTTTTCCCAGGTATCCACTTCCCTGCCATCCGCCGCAAGTACGGCTTTTACCGTATAAAGCGGCTGCTCCCCGTAACCGTTCGGCCACCAGAGCTTCGGATTTCCGATAAAGATGCTGCCATCCGGCTGCTGTCTGTAAACTTCACCGTCGGGAGAAAGAACCTCTATGGTCACCTGCGTTTCCTTTGCCGTAAGATTGACCAGATCGGTACGGAAAGACAGTCTGACCTCACCATCCCTGTGATTTTGCATCACATACACACTGTCGATCTTGGCTTTTTCTATTTTCTCCAGATAAACCGGACGGAAAATACCGGCATCCGGCAGTCTGGGACCCCAGTCCCATCCAAACATACAGTGGGCTTTTCGAAGATGAGGAAATCCCTCCATACATTCCAGGCTGCCCCCGGTGTAAATTTTTTCATTCTCTTCTTTAATGTAACGGATGGGGGAATGCAGTACCACCTGCAGCACATTTTCCCCGATTTTTAACCGTTCCAGCACATCAAACGAATACGTACGGTGCATGTTGTCGGTACTGCCGATTTTTTCCTCGTTCAGATAAATATCGCTCAGGGTATCGATGCCTTCAAATACCAGGTACAGGCCGTCCGCCGCTGTCATCTCTTCCGTTACGAAAAACTCCTTCCGGTATTCAAAGTCATTTTCCATGAGCTTTGTTGCCGTCAGTTCATTTTCCCCAAAATACGGGTTCGGCATAAACCCTTTGTCAAGCAGCGTGCCGTACACGGTGCCGGGCACCTTTGCTTCTATTTCTTCTTCCGGGATGTGATACACATTTTCTCCCAGCACCTTTAAGGTAAATCCATCCTGTAAGCTGATTTTTTCCATTATTTTTTTCCTTTTATCCGATATTTGCCTGCGTACTCCACACAAGCCTGTTTCCTACCGTCAATCTACTAAAATATCTTTCAGCACTTCGTCTTCCCTTACAATCTGCTTTGCCATTTCACGGTATTTTTCCTCGTGCAGATAGGTGTGGCGGTAAGGCTTGATGGACGGTGCCATATCAATCGCCCTGTAGAAATCCTCGCGTCTCATTTTCAGTGTCCCGGTGTATTCCCAGAAACCGGTTTCCGTAAGCACGGTGTTCACTCTCACGTAGCGGTGATTGTGCACCTTGCTCATAATATACGTGGCAATACCCACCTGGATGCCGTGAAGCTGAGGTACTTCCAGAATTTTATCCAGTGCATGGGAAATCAGATGCTCGCTGCCGCTTGTAGGAGCGCTGCCTCCCGCAATTTCATTGGCAATGCCGCTCATGGCAAGGGAGTCTAAAAGCTCCCGCAGGAACAGATCGTCCTTAATGCTTTCGTAAGGCGTTCTTACGAAGCTGTTGACCGCTTTTTTCGCAATCATAATGGCTACGTCATTGGGCACGCAGACACCCTGTTGTCCTTCGTAAATCCAGTCGTAAACCGCCGTGATTTTGGAAACCATGTCGCCGATGCCGGAGTAAATGAATTTTTCCGGTGCAGTCTTAATGACTTCCGTATCCACCACAATGCCGTATGCCATACGCGCCGGCACAGAGGTTCTTTTTCCGTCTACCAAAAGAGACGCGGAAGCACTGGAAAAGCCGTCGCTGGAACTGGAGGTCGGCACGCTGATAAAGGGCAGATTTCTTAAAAATGCCGCATATTTTCCGGCATCAATAACCTTTCCGCCGCCGATGGAAATAATCGCCTGCACATGGCTGGGCAGATTAAACGCCAGTGTAATAATGTCCTCGATATTGACAGAGTCCAGTTCCCTGTATTCCCGAACCGAAATGCCGGCTTCCTTCAAGGACTCCATGACACGCATACCAAACATATCAATCAGACCGTTTCCGAAATAAATAACCACCTGTTCAAATTCCGCATCCTTCAGATACTCTCCGATGTGGTCCAGTGTACCCTTTCCGATTTTCAATACGGAAGGGATGGCAATGCTCTTTCCCTGACTCATAAAACCTTCTTCCTTTCCTGCTATGCTTTTATGCAAAAGTCCGCCTGCAAAACTTACCTTATGCTTTCTTACACAAATCCTTCACCACTTCACCAGCGATAATCAGTCCCGCCACGGAAGGTACAAACGCCACGCTGCCCGGGATGTCCCGGCGTTCCGTGCATTTGTGCTGGGCGCCCGGCGGGCAGATACAGTTGGTACGGCAGCTGATTGCCATATCCTCCACCGGTCTTGTGGGCATTTCTTCCGAATATACTACTTTCAGTTTCTTCACACCGCGTTTTTTTAATTCCCGGCGCATTACCTTTGCCAGCGGGCAGACCTTGGTTTTGTAAATGTCGGCTACCTTAAACTGACTGCCGTCTAATTTGTTGCCGGCGCCCATGCTGCTGATAATGGGTACATGGCATTCCTGTGCTTTCATGACCAGTGAAATTTTAGCCGTAACCGTATCCACGGCATCCACTACATAATCATACTCCGAAAAAGGAAATTCATCCGCATTTTCCGGCAAAAAGAAACAGTTGTGTATCTCCACCTTCGCATCGGGATTGATATCCAGAATACGTTCCTTCATAACCTCTGTCTTATATTTTCCAACCGTCTTGCGGGTGGCAATAATCTGGCGGTTTAAATTGGTGAGGCACACCTTGTCATCGTCAATCAGATCAAAGGAACCTACGCCGCTTCTGACCAGCGCTTCGCAGACATAACCGCCCACGCCACCGATACCGAATACCGCTACTCTGGAATTCTTCAGCTTTTCCATGGCTTCTTTTCCCAAAAGTAACTCCGTTCTTGCAAATTGTGTCAACATCTCTTTTACTCCTCAATGCTATTCCATAGGAAGTTTTTCTATAAGCATATTTTCCGTCAGATATGGAAGCATTTCTGTAATGACTTATACTCACCCAGCACCAGCATGGTGATGCTCCTTGTCAAAAGCAGATCCGGATTTATGGCAATATTCATCTTCCCATTCTCCCGGATACCCATAATATTGATACCGTATTTTTTACGTACATCGATTTCGCCGATGCTCTTTCCTATCCAGCTTTCCGGTACCTCCACCTCGAAAATCGCGTGCTTTTCATCCACACTGATATAGTCCAGTATATGGTCGGAGGTGTAACGGATGGCTGCCCATCTGGCAATCTGTTTTTCCGGATAAACCACCTCGTCCGCTCCGTTTCTAAGCAGGAACTTTGCCTGCACATCCTGTTCCGCCCTGGAAACCACCTTTTTAGCTCCCAATTCTTTCAAAAGAGAAGTTGTTTCCAGAGAGCTCTGGAAATCCCCGCCGATGGTCACAATGCAGACATCAAAATTTCCGACGCCCAGTGACTTTAGAAAATCCTGATTGGTGCTGTCACCAATCTGCGCATCCGTCACATAAGGCAGCACTTCGTTAATCCGTTCTTCCCGGCTGTCCACAGCCATAATCTGATGTCCTAACTGACTGGTCTGCATGGCAATATGCTTGCCAAATCTTCCTAACCCGATTAAAAGAATATTTTTCATGATTTCTAACCCTTTCTTTATCCTACCATAACTTTTTCCTGCGGAAGCCTGGAAAAGTTTTTGTTTCCGCCCGACACAGCCGCATAAATCAGTGTCAGGCATCCCACTCTTCCCATAAACATTAATACAATCAAAATAATCTGGGAAAAAATCCCAAGTCCCGGTGTGATACCAAGCGTCACACCCACCGTTGCTACCGCGGAAGCCGTTTCAAACAGGCAATCGCCCAATGGAAGTCCCTCCGCCACACTGATGGCAATGGCGCCGCCCACAAATAACGTAAGATACAGGAGCAGAACAGCCGCTGCCGTCTTAACGGCTCCGTCTTCTATCCTTCTGCCAAAAAACTGCATATCCTCTTTCTGCCTGAAAACCGATCGCATATTGGAGACAAGAACCGCAAGGGTCGTAATTTTCATGCCGCCGGCGGTAGAACCGGGAGCCCCACCGATTAACATAAGCACGATCATTACCGCCTTGGAGGCCCCCTGCATGCCAGCTAAGTCCGCCGTATTAAAGCCGGCAGTTCTCGGTGTTACCGTCTGGAAAAGAGAACACAGAAACCTCTCCTTAAGCGGCATATCGGTGAATTCGAAAGCAAAGAAAAATACCGTAGGCAGCACCAGTAAAAATATTGATGCCGCCAGTACAATTTTACTCTGCAGACGGTATTTTTTGAAGTGGATTTTTTTCGTGTAGATATCCTCCCAGGTTAAAAACCCAATCCCACCAAGTAAAATGAGCAGCATGATAATCACATTCACCGGCACATTTCCGGCATATCCCGTCAGGGATACAAACCGGTTATCCGTTGTGCCCAGCAGATCAAAACCGCCGTTGCAAAAAGCTGATACGGAGTGAAAGAAGGCGTACCATATGCCTTTTGCCCCGTAATCCTTTACAAATACCGGCATAAGGCAAAGGGCTCCCACAAGCTCTATCAGAAACGTCCCTTTCAAAATAAATCCGGTCAGCCTGACAATTCCGCCCACCTGCGGCGCGGATATAGCTTCCTGCATGGTGCTTCGCTGCATCAGTGAAATCTTTTTGCCCGAAAGCATGGTAAACGCAGCTGCCACCGTTACAACGCCGAGCCCGCCAATCTGTATCAATAAAAGAAGGATTGCCTGTCCGAACACCGACCAGTAGCTGCCCGTGTCCTGCACCACAAGTCCCGTCACACAGGTTGCTGATGTGGCGGTAAATAAGGTCTCATGAAAAGGCGTCACCACTCTTTCCTTTGTGGCTATAGGCAGCATTAAAAGCAGCGCCCCCAGTAAAATAACGCCTGCAAAGCCCAATATGATAATCTGGAAAGAAGAAAGTCTCTTTTTCCGTTTTATGATTTCTTCGTTCATAATGTCCGCATCCATTCGCATGCTGTCCGCATGCCGCTTTCCTTTTGGTAACACACAAATTATATCCCGTAATGTACAAAACATATCCTGTTCAAAAAAAGAGGAAAGGCATCGCCTTTCCTTTTTCTTTATAACCGGATGTCTATGCTTCCGCCAACCGCGGGATTGACACTTCGCTCCATAGCCGCTGCATCCATCATCTGCACCAGGCCGTCTCCCAGTGTCCGTTCCGTATCAAGAGATTTATCCAGCATGGCTACACCCACCTTCGACTGCACATTCATCATTGCCATATCCATAGAAAGTCCTGCAATATCCATATCCATCCGTCCTCTCTTTTTCTGTCAGCTTTACGCATTCCTTTTCTTAAGTTCTTTTTCTTATTATAAAACAGAATGCCTATAAGGGCAATAAGTTTTTACCGTTTTCATCCGTACAGCTTTTTACTGAAATATCTGTCCCCTCTGTCCGGCAGAACGATCACGATATTTCCCTGCGCTCCCTCCGCAATCAGCTTCCTGGCTGCGGAAAATGCCGCTCCGGAAGAGGATCCCGCAAAAATCCCCTCTTTTGCCGCCAGCTCCCTGGCGCCGGTAAACGCATCGTTGTCATCAATTTTAATGACCTTATCCACCAATGACATATCCATAGTTTCCGCAATAAAGTCGTTGCCTATCCCCTCAATGTCATAATCTCCGTGTTCTCCGCCGCCCATAGTGGATCCCACCGGGTCTGCCAGAATTCCCTTGATGTCCGGATTCTGTTCCTTTAAGTAACGCACAATGCCGGTGTATGTTCCTCCGCTACCCGCGCCTGTGACCAGATAATCAACCTTTCCTTCCAGATCCCGGTAGATTTCCGGTCCCGTTGTTTCGTAATGTGCCAGCGGATTTGCCTGATTTTTAAACTGCTCTAAGGAAACCGCTCCGGGAATAACGCTTCTTAATTCTTCTGCCTTGCGGGCTGCCCCAAGCATCCCTTCTTCCCTTGGGGTATTTACAATTTCTGCTCCGAGCGCCCGAAGCAGGGTCTGTTTTTCCTCCGAAAATTTTGTCGGCACCACAAAGATGATGCGGTATCCTTTGTTTAATGCCGCAAACGCAATGCCCAGCCCTGTATTTCCGGCGGTGGCTTCTACGATGGTTCCACCTTTTCGAAGCTTTCCCTTTTTTTCTGCATCCGCAACCATATATTTACCGGTCCGGTCCTTTACACTGCCGGAGGGGTTAAACAATTCTAACTTGGCAAACAACTGTACCCCTTCCCGGTTTCCCGTATAGGTTAATTTTACCAGCGGCGTGTTTCCGATTAACTCCTGCACCGATTCATAATAGCTCATGCTTCTTCCCCACTTTCTGCGATTGCGCGGTCCAAATCATCTAAAAGGTCCTGAATGTTTTCAATCCCAATGGACAGGCGGATGAGTCCGTCCGTAATGCCCACTTTCTGTCTCACCTCATACGGAATGGAAGCATGGGTCATGCTTGCCGGATGGCATACAAGGCTCTCCACACCGCCAAGGCTTTCCGCAAGGGCAATAATTTTCAGTGAAGAAAAGAACTTGCGGATGTTGTAATTTTCATAAAGTTCAAAAGAAATCATAGCGCCGCCGTTTTTTGCCTGCTTTTTATTGATTTCATATCCCTGTGCGTCCGGCAGTCCCGGATAATACACCTTACGGACCGCTTTATGGGCTTTCAGATGCGCTGCGGCTTTTTCTGCATTTTCCACATGCCGGTCAAGCCGTACCCCCAGTGTCTTGATGCCCCGTATCAGCAGGAAGGAATCAAACGGTCCCAGTACACCTCCGGTGGCATTCTGTATAAATGCCAGACGCTCCGCAAGGGCATCACTGTTGACCACAACAAGTCCTGCCACAACATCACTGTGTCCGCCTAAATATTTGGTGGCGCTGTGAATCACAATATCTGCTCCCAGTTCAATCGGGCGCTGCAAATAAGGCGTCATAAAGGTGTTGTCCACAATGGAAAGGATACCGTGCTTTTTCGCTATGGCTGCCACTCCCGCAATATCCGTCACGGTTAGCAGCGGATTGGCGGGGCTTTCTATCAGAATGGCTTTTACCTCCGGCGTAATCCTGCTGTCGAGGGTGTCAAGGTCCGTGGTATCTTCTATGGAATAGCTGATTTCAAAGTTCTTAAATATTTTATCTAAGACGCGGAAGGTTCCCCCGTATACATTGCTGGATATAAGAATTTTGTCCCCGGAATGAAACAGGCTGAGCACTGCTGTAATGGCTGCCATGCCGGAGCCGAAGGCAAAGCCTGCCTTTCCTTTCTCCAGTTCGGCTATCAGGCTTTCCAGCGCCGCTCTTGTGGGATTTCCGGTACGGGAATACTCCCAGCCGGTGTTTTCTCCCAGTGCTTTCTGTTCATACGTGGATGTCTGATAAATCGGAACATTGACGGCTCCCGTCTGGCTGTCCCCGTAAATACCTCCGTGAATAAGTGCCGTTTCCATTCTGCTGTACTCTTTCTCTTTCATGTTACTCACCATACCTTTCTGATTTCTTTGCTAAAATAAAATGGATATTTTCAAAAGCCGTTTGTTTGTCTTTTCTTTCTCCGAAAAAATTTTTTTGTATCATTTCCGGCGATTCGTATTTTTCCACCTGAAAACCGTTTTCCCAAAGTGCCAGATAAATTTCCGGCAGACGGAAGCCATGAAGCATCGGTTCCCCTAACTTTTCCGTTATATGTGTCAGTCCGTAAACCCTTTCGATTCCATGAGGGTCAAAGGTTGTTTCATCGGGAAAATCAAATACCACACGGCTTTCTTTTTCCGATATACCTCCCACCTTCTTCAATGTCTCTTCCAAAACCGGCAATGTCAGGTAATACGTTACCCCGAGAATGGAAACAAAGGTTGGCATAGCCTCGTCAATTCCCGCTTCCTGTAATACCCGGTTCATGTCATCCTTGGAAAAATCAATGGGCACATACTGTACATTTTCGGGTATCGTCCATTCCAACTTCTTTACCCGCTCTAACTTATACCGCTGCGTATCGGGGTGGTCCAGTTCAAAGATACGAATGTCCGGATTTTCATTTCGGAATGCAAAAGTATCCATACCCGCTCCGCAGATTACATACTGGCATTTTCCCTTTTCCTTTACAAAACGTTGCAGTTCCTTCTCCGCAAAAGCGATGCGCGATAGCGGAATGGGCGAAATGAACCGGTTCAGCCATGGGTATACGAATGAGCCGTCAAAATCGCTTTGCGGATTCAGGGCGGATACATTAAAATCATTCTGGATGAGCTGTCCCATCTCCTCGTATTCCTCTTTTCCCATGAAATCAAATGCAAGATAGTCATCAAAAATTTTCTCTTTTTCAAAATTAGAATGATAAGCCCTGGCAAAAGAACACAACTTTGCCGTAATGCTTTCTCTGCTGTCAACCATTGTTTTTCCCTCACCTTTTACAGAAACACAAAAAGACTCCGCCCGTTTTCCAATATCTCATCGTTCGGAAATATTGAAAAAAACAGGCGGAGTCTCCGTTTCTATATACAATAATCAATCTGTTTATTTACAGAAAAAATTGCCGCCTGTGTCGTAACAACAACACAGACAACATGCTGTTTCGGGCAAAACAAGGAAGCCGAAGAAACGGTTCATTTCTCTGGCTGCAATTCTGTTATTTTCTTTTTTCATTTTCTGAAATTCCATAGCCGTTCCCTCCTTCTCTTTTTATTCTTATAATTCCTATCTGATTTATATGCATTATAGTTCTGCTTTTTTTCATTGTCAAGAATTATTTTTGAAAATTCATTTTTCATTTCACAAAATTCACTAACCGTTTATGAAAATTCACTTTATTCACTTGATAAAAGTGAATAAAGTGAATATAATTAAACCATAATAGCATTAAAGCCGAAACGGAGGTAGCTTTATGAGCAGCGAAAATGAGCGTATTGAATATAAGCGTGAATTTGTAGATGATATCGCAAAAGAAGTCATTGCATTTGCCAACACGGACGGCGGTGAAATTTATGTTGGCGTAAATGACGACGGAACACCTGCACCGCTTTCCAATACCGATGACACCTATACAAGGATAACAAACTGTGTCCGGGATTCTGTTGCACCCGATGTTACAATGTTTACAAAGTATTCTCTTAACGAAGGTGTTATCAAGGTGAATGTATATGAAGGAAGCTCAAAGCCGTATTATCTGAAATCGAAGGGATTAAAACCGAGCGGAGTATATATCCGTCAGGGCGCATCATCTGTACAGGCATCTCCGGAGCAGATACGTCAGATGATAAAGCTTTCAGACAGGGACAGCTTTGAGGAAATGCGCAGTCTTGAGCAGCAACTTACCTTTAAAAGTGCCGCGGAGACCTTTACAAAACACAATATCCCCTTTTCGGAGGATAAATACAAAGCCCTCGGCATAGTAAATATAAACGACAATCTGTTCACAAACCTTGGACTTATTGTATCGGATCAGTGCAGTCATACCATAAAGGCAGCCGTTTTCGCCGATGAAGATAACACAAACTTTATCGATCATAGGGAATTCGGTGGTTCGGTGTTCAGCCAGATGGAGAATGTTTTTGAGTATATAATGCTGAATAACAAAACAAAATCAATCTTTTCCGGAATTGACCGTATAGATATATCCGATTATCCTGAAGCAGCAATAAGAGAGGCACTTCTGAATGCTGTTGTCCATCGTGACTACGGTTTCAGCGGCAGTATTATTGTGAATATCAACAGTAAAGGTATTGATATTATCTCCATCGGCGGTCTTGTACCGGGACTTGCCAAGGAAGATATCATGAACGGAATATCTCAACCGAGAAACAGAAAGCTTGCAGAGATGTTCCATCGGCTGAATTACATTGAATCATACGGCACGGGTATAAGAAAAATACTATCCTTGTATTCAGATTCGGTTGTAAAACCTGTAATCACCGTAACTCCAAATTCTTTCAGAATATCGCTGCCAAACAGAAACAGCGGCACTGTTGTAACAGCAGCTGTTCCAAAGCAATATCAAGCGGTTATTGATTATCTGAATGAACACGGTAGTATGACTGTAGAAGAATTGCAGGAGCTTCTTGACGTTAAGCAGACACGAGCATTTAATCTGTATAAGAAGATGGAAAATGATGGCTATATAAAAGTTACCGGCAGAGGAGCAGGAAAAACAATTTCGCTGAAATGACCTCCTTTGATTAGTGCGGTTGCCTTGCAAAAAGGGAGCACCGTTCCCACGGTGCTCCGAAATTTTCTACTATAAAGAAATGGAAATATCAGCTTTTAGTATAGCTGCATCCAATCCGTTCCATCAAATGCAATTCTATACAAGTGAGTCGTCGCATTACTGTCTCCTAAATAATAAATATAATTATCCACTACGCATGCTCTGTATATAGATACTTCATTCTTATCTTCCTCAACTACTTTTGTAACAGCTAAGTCATCCGGCAAAGTCTCCTTTGCTTCTTCTGCCGGAACCAAATAAATAGTTGAAAAATCCACTCTCATAACCCAGTACTCTTTTCCGGAAACGTTACAAGCCCCACACAATTCTGCTACTTGTCCTGTACTAAGTAATTGACTGCTGTCCTTTCCGAATTCGAACTGTGTAGTATAATCAAGTGTTCCGTTTTCCAAATTCACGACATATAAATCCGTCTGAGTGTCCGCCCAGCCGGAGCTTCTTGAGTAAAGCAATTCATCTCCATATATAAATCCACCCTCAAGGCCTTCCACCGTCAAGACTTCATCTTCTTCGCCTTGATCTATATCTACATAATAAAGACTATTTTCTTCTATTAAATACACTTTGTCCTTGTATAAGCCTAAAATTTTTCCATTGAAGCTTTCATCTGATAGGAAATATTCTTTGCTGTTTGTATCATATCCCTGAAGAAAATATTCTTCCGATGTGGCACTGCTATCGCGTTCTTCTACATAAAGCAGCATATTGTCTTTAATCAAAAATGGAGTTCTTATTTTTACATTTTTAATAATTTCCTGATTTGTCCCGTCAGTTTTTACTCTTCCTATTTCATTATACTTATAATAATATATCCAGTCTCCCAGCACACAAATGCCTTTTACGTCGCTAACCGAAAATACTGTATATATATTTTTGTTTTCATCCATTTTCATTATTTCATCAGAAGAATAATAATATACCCACTTTCCTTGTGATACAACGTAACTTGACAGCATAGATAAATTCTGTTCACCCTCATCATAGTCGGGATGAAATCCTGTTTTAGGTTGAATGTCAATAATCTAAAATAGGTTAGATATACTAATCATGAGGTGATGCTTATGTATCCACGTATTAGAGATTTACGTGAAGATCATGATTTAACACAGACAAAATTAGCCAAACTTATTGGTATGTCCCAAACCGGATATTCCAAATATGAAACCGGCGAAAATGATGTTCCCACAAGCATTCTTATAAAATTAGCCCTTCTGTATAATACCAGCATAGACTATATACTGGGTCTGACCAATGAAAAAAAGCCTTACCGTTCTAATAACTAAACACATTTCCCAAGAACAACGGATTGCACAAGATATACCGGGCATGGGGGATACCGCCGGCTGCCAGTGCAAGCGGTATCAGGAATATCACAATCATACAGCTAATCACGGAAATACTGCTCTGCAGGCGGATAAACAATACACGAACCGTACCGGTGACAAGCAGTCCGCCGATAAGCCGCATGAACATGATAAGGCAAATGTATTGCAATACCGTTATATTCTTCGGAATCCGTGACAAATGCTCCATGCAGGCGGCCGAAGCAAACAACCCGCGGGTACCATAGGCACCGAGTACATTGCAAAGCCGCACCATATATACGATAACAAATGCCATCCATGTGCACAAAATCCCCAACACCCTTTTTTTGTTCTGAAGCTCTCTTCTGCCAAGATACGTAGTTTGCAAAAGTCTCTTTTCCGAATTTGTATAGTCAACACCGTAAATGCCGCATGTCAGGGCAATCAGCAATATAAGGTATACAAAAGCCTGTGAAACATCCCGGTTACGGGAGTTTTGGCCGTCCGTCAGAATAGCGTATCCTTCATCATAAAATAGCCATCCTCCGGTTCGGGATTGCAGAAATTCAGAGGATTGCAGATAGTCCACATGTTCCGTAACCAAGTCAAACGCAGCCTGTCTGTTTAACCCCTCTTTGTATTTTATACGAATGTAATTCTCACTTTTACCCTGCTCCCTGTCAGCGGATATATCGGCATACATCTGCTCATATTTTTCCTTTTCTTCTGTTATTCTGTTACCGTTTTTCGCGTCCAGAGGACCGTAAAATTTATCCATGTACTCTTTATAATAAATTTCATCAACGGATGCAAAACGGATTTTTTCTGCCGGATTCCACCAAATTGTAAGCAGGCAGGAACACAGAAGAACAAGAAAGCCCCTGCCGGGAACAAGCAGCTTATAGACTTCATGTAAAAAAAGAGAAGTATGACACCCAAAATGTTTCCGCATTTTGCCCATCGGCAGGGACACTTTCCTCTTTTCGTGCGGCATCTCCAGATAATTTGTAACAGAATAAAAAAGCATCGTTATGAGTACCAGCCAGAATATTCCGTATAAAAAGCAGGTGTTAACCGGATAACCCCATACACGCAGATTCACATAATCGGAAAACATGCCGCCGGTTCTGACACCGTATTGAATATTTATGTATTTTAAAAATGCCAGAAAATGAGTTCCGGAAATTTTGGTATAGCAGAATATTTCCGCAAAAAACGCCGCTGCCGAAGCGGAAAATACAAAAACGATGTTGCTGCATACCGCACATATCCACATAAAAAGAAGCCCCAGCAGAATGCAGCTTACCGTTTTTATCCCAAAATAACAAACCAGAAAGCTGCCTATTGTTAAGGCAAAGGGACTGTACCGGTATGCCGGCACACTTTGTAACGGACTGCCATAATCTATGGGCGCATAGAAACACCTGCTTATTACCGCATTTATTCCGTACAAAGAAACTATTCCCAATAAGACAAAAACAGACATAGCAAAAACTTTGGAGCGCATCAGTTTCCTTCTGCCGTTTTGTGTCGTCCTTAAGAGTTCAAATTGATTTCCGTCTTTTTCCCGGAAAACAAGATTAACTGCCGCAACAAAGAGCATCACCATCAGCAAATAATCGGTAATCTCATTGTCGGTTATATTAAGGACACCCATGGTATCTTCCACTTCCGGCTTCGTTCCGCTAAGTTTGCTGTACACTTTTCTTGTTATTTCCGCATTTCTTACCGCATATCCGTCATCGTGGGAAATTCTGTTCAAAATGGCAGCCTCTTCTGCTTTTTCCTCAATGGAATTCAGATATTCCGCATAGTTAAGAGATGCCAGCACTTCCTTATAAACCCTGTCATACAGATTCCTTTTGCCAAATGTATCCGCCCCTGCTGCCCGTTCTTCCAGCCGGCTCAGAAGATTTTCCCTGCCGCAGGAGTCAAGTTCCCGATATGCCCCGCTGTAATCCTTAAGAGAATATCCATCCTCGCCAGGCGTATGCATGGTATATATCTGCAGCAGCATATTGGCTGCAATCAGAAGCAGAAAAAACACCGCCGCTCTTTTTGTCAGCAATTTACAGATTTCATTTTTTAACAATTCCATTTTTAATCTCCGTTAAGGTACAGATATAAATCTTCCAAATTCGGACGCACCGCTTCTTTTTTCCATCTGCCGTCATAGGACTCTGCAATAATCCGGGCAACCACTCCCTCCCCATCCCTTGCAATATTGCTGACTTTGTATTTGGCATTTACTTCTTCCAGCTCTTCATCCGGCAAAAAAATGTTCCATACTTTTCCGTCCAGTTCCCCAAGCAGCATCGCCGGAGAACCGCTCCGCAGGATACTTCCGCTGTTCAGCATGATAATTTCCTTTGCAATAAATTCAATATCCGCAACCACATGTGTCGCTATAATCACAATTTTGTCACGGGCAACCTCTGATATCAGATTACGAATGCGTATTCTCTCTTTCGGGTCAAGTCCCGCCGTGGGTTCGTCCAAAATCAGGATACCCGGATTTCCGATAAGCGCCTGTGCAATTAAAGCCCTTTGCTTCATTCCGCCGGAAAAAGTTCCTAACTTCTTTCCGAGTACCTCTTCCAGTTTTACCATCCTCACATAACCGTCTATTTCTTTTTCCGCCTCATCTTTTTTCAAACCCTTAAGGGCAGCCATAAAATACAGGAAACGCCTGAGGGTGAGCTCCGGGTAGATATTCTGTTGCTGCGGCATATATCCCAGAAGTTTCCGGTATTCCTTCCCCATTTTTTCAATACTGCAGTCATCAAGCAATACCCGTCCCCTTGTGGGCTTCAGATTGTCTGTAATGAGATTCATCATGGTTGATTTTCCGGCGCCGTTCGGTCCCAAAAGACCGTATATTCCGGAAGTAAAAGAAAACGTTATATTGTCCAGCGCCGTGGTATCCTTATAAATCTTCGTAAGCTTCTCTAATTTCAATATCATTGCCGGTATTCCTCCCACTGGCTTTGAACTCTTGAAAGATATTCCTCCATGCCATCGGACGCAATTTTTTTTCCGGTGCTGCGGACAGCCTCTTCCACCGTCTTTTCCGTGAGACTATCCATAAATTCATCCATATCCTTTCCTATATTGTCATTCCCATCGGTATCCGGTTCAAACCCGATAAACGGTGACATCTTAATGCCGTCATAAAAGGAAAAGAATTCCTCTTTCCGATTGGTTTCATAGTTTTCTCCTTCTACAGGACAAACGTTTACAAACAGGTTGAAGCAGAGTTTACTGAGATACGCATTCTCCAGAGCACTTCCGTCCATATGGCAGGCAACCCCATCCGTCACCTTATAGTCCACGTCCTCCTGTCCATATAAAAGAAGATTGCCATACTTTCCGTCCCCATAAAAAAGCTTCAGAAATTCCACCACATCTTCCAGGTTCTCACAATTCCGGGAGATACCTACGGAGCCGCTTATCCTTGACGAAAGATACGGCTTAATCTTTTTAACCGCTACATTATCCTTCTGAAATGCCTCATCCACCGCACCGTATGACAATGCCACCATATAGTTTCCTTCCTCCACCGTTTGCAGCACTTCCGTATTGTTTGTACCGGAATTGGAAAGGTAGGACACCGAGTCCGTCATAAAACCATCTTTCTTCATCTGCTCCAGCACCTTCAGATAACCGGTAAACTTCTCAGACTCCAAAGGATTTTCCACCGTAAGCGATTCATAATCAAAAAGCAGTCCGTTTCGGATTTCACATCCTATCATATCCTCAAAGGAATACCCACTGATCAGATATTGGAAACGGGGACTGTCTTCTTTGTCCCATTCCGTATTCTTAAGGATTTCATAAATCCCCTCTATGCTTCCGTCCCACGCCTCTATCTCATCATCCGCAACATAATCCCTGTTGAATGCAGCATACACTCCCTCATCGTTTGCCAGCACCGAGGGAATGGAATAAATATGCCTGTCGCATTTCACCGACTCCCAGAGAGCCTGCGGAAATGCCTGATAAAGCGCCGCTCCGTTTTCCTGTGACAGGATTTCATCAAGGTTGAGAAGAAGACCGGAATGGATAAGCGTGTAGACCGAATTACGGTTCCCTTCATTGTCCAACCCCAAGAAAGCAATATCGGTATCTCCGTTTTTTAATGCTTCTTTCAGCCGCTCCGTATACGTTTCATATTCCAGATAATTTATCTGCATTCTGTAGGAATACCCATCCTCCTTAAGTGCCTCATTCAGATGGCGCAGATTATTCTCCTCTATTCTGCAGATATCCGGGACAGTAAAGGTTATGATTTCAGCAGCCTCTTCCTCTGTGTCTGCATCCTCTCCGGCAGTATCCTCTTCTTCGTTATAGTACCTGAGCTTTCTGGGCTGAAATACACCCTCATCATAATCATCCCTGCTTAATACCCCCAGGCAGAAGCGGCCTTTTTCATCGGTATAGTTGATGTATACCGAACTGCCGCATATGTTGACAATTCCAAAGGCAGATGCGGACGGCATCCTCATCAGTTCGTTTATCTTCTCCTCTTTCATACAATAATAGATGACTTCTTCCCTATCGCTGTCTAAAAGGGCATAGTACAAAGCATCCTCCTGTTTTGTAAATCTGCCCGATGCGGTTTTTGTGTTCCGGTCTATGGGCAATTCTTTGGTTTCACCGCTTTTTAAGTCAAACACAAAATAATCTTCTTGGCATTCCCCATAAGCGCTGCCCTCCGCTAACTGCAGGTTGCTCAGATGGTCAAATGTCTTTATCCGTGTTGTACTCTTCCCTTTGATATCATATTTATATATTTCATACAGCATATGATTGTAGCTAAAAGAATCCGAATTGTTCTCTGCGCCATCCTCTACCATAAGCTCCGTGATATCATCCCCAAAACGAATGACGGAATAATAAACCGCCCCATCCTCGTAATACAACCCTGTAATATTTGCCTGCTCGCCTGTTACCTTATCCCCCATATACACCGTATAATCGGAAAGATCAATAACAAAGATACCTGTCTCCGGCTTATCGTCGTTAACAATCTGCCCATCCTCGTTTATCTCGCTTCTGTTACTAAAAGCTCCTATAGCATACCGGTCCCGGTACAACACATACCGGATACTCTGTACACCGTTTAGAGTGGCAACCTTTTTGCGGTTTTCACCGTCTGTGTCCATTTCATAGAGAAACTTCGTCAGAATGTCTTCTTCCGACATATCTCCGATAAAATAGAGATGACCGCCAAAAGGCACCGGTACGCTTCCTGCTCCCCAAAAAGCTGCCGGGCAGGAGGGTGTCTCGTTTTTACGGGAATAGCCTTCATGTACGCAGTTCGGTCTGTCACAATAAACCATATCCTTGCCGGAACCTGTGTCAATAAGATGCAATATCCCCGCATCATCCAGATAAAGTACGGTATTCTCCGAATAGCTCTGCGTAGGGTCTGCGCCGTCACAAAAATACTCTTCCTCCGTAAAGTCCGGTTTGCTTTTCTTTCCCATCCAAAAGGCCATTACTGTGCAGAAACCCAGTATCGTGATAAGAAGTATGACCGTATATTTTTTCTTCATCCTAACCCCTCCTTTATCTCGGCTGTATATGGACCACCTCAATTTTATTCCGATTGGATAATTTCACGGTTACATCCAATTTGATATTCGGATTTGTCGTACTGTTTACCTGCACGACAGAAATCCAGTCGCCGGTCTTTACATTTGTATATTTTGCGGCATCCTCCTTAGTGGCAGTTCTTAACCTCACATCCTTCTGTGGAATTTCAAACCAGGCATAGTCCTTTGTCGGCGCCATCCGATTTTCTTCCTGCAGCAAAGGGTACGCATCCACCAGAACAAATTCTCCTTCTTTCTTTTCCTTTACCACCTCTGCAAATGCTTCCCTGATATAGGATTCTTTTGCTGTCACGGCGATTTTTTCATATTTCTCAATAAATTCCTGTTCCTTCTCTTCCGGGTACAAATCCTCCGATAGAATTTTTCGGATTTCGTATACCTTGTCTTCCTCCGTAAAATTAGCCGGGAATACATATTCGTAAGAATATTTGTCTCCTTCTTCCGTCTCAAAAACAAATCCGCCGTGTTCCTCTCCCGGCACGATTTCTTCTTTCGTAACGGAAAAGCTCCATTCCGGCTTATCCGAAGCATCCGATGCAATCACACTGTCCCCCTGCTCATTGATATAGGATACCATGGACTCCTGTTTCACATCCCCATAGACGGCTGTGTGTATCCAGTTTTTTACGGCTTTTGTTACAGCTCCGTCGCTTGCCGCATTCACACTGCCCACCGTTCCGGCAAGAAGCAGTACCGTTATGGCTGCAGCCGCCCATTTTCTATATGCCGGCTTCCGATGATTTTTCATAGAAACTGCTTTCTCTCTTTCGAGAATTGTTCGATTTACCGAAGCATCTGTCTTATAAACAGGAGCAAATTCCTCTTTCATCAGTTCTTCATAACGGTCTTCCATAGCCATGTTCCTCCATCTCTTTTACAATTTTCATTCTGGCATGATGCAAACGACTCTTTACCGTTCCTTTCGGCACACTACATAACTTTGCAATCTCCTCAATTTTCATATCCATGGTATAATGAAGGTAAATCGTCAGTTTCAGTTTTTCCGGCAGTTCATCCACAATCTCATGCAGGACTTTGCTTCTCTCCTTTTTTATCACATCCGTTTCCACGTCCGCCTGACTTTTTATATTTTCCAAAAGGTCCTGATTTTCCCAGTCAACCACGACCTCCTTTTCCTGTTTGCACAACTTCCGTTTCTCATTTTTCCAGGTACGGATGGCAATTCCCATCACATAATTACGTGCCATTAACAAATTCTGCTCTTCGTTATAAGTGATGCGGTTCCGAAACTCCCAAGCCTTCAGGAAGGTCTCCTGGTACAAATCCTGTGCACGTTCCCTGTTTTGCGTAAGATACAGGCAAAAACTAAAAACGGCATCCCCATATGTATTCAGCAATTCTTCCATCTGAAGTTTCGTCATCACTGCACCTCCTCGCTTTATCCTTTACTTTATTCTGTCGGGAACCCGGAAAAGGTTCACTTTTCCTTTCAAAAAAATCCCCCATACTTCATCACGAAGTACGGGGGATTTCTGTATTTATGCAATAATTCAAATGTCCGTTACAGACCCTGTATTATTTCTCGTCAGCGATAGCTGCCTGAGCTGCTGCCAGACGTGCGATAGGAACACGGAAAGGTGAGCAGGATACATAGTCTAAGCCGATCTTGTGGCAGAATTCAACGGAAGAAGGATCTCCGCCGTGCTCACCACAGATACCAACATGAAGCTTAGGATTTACAGGCTTACCAAGTTTGATAGCCATATCCATCAGCTTGCCAACGCCGGTCTGGTCAAGCTTAGCAAACGGATCGTTCTCGAAGATTTTTGCATCATAGTAAGCATTTAAGAACTTACCGGCATCATCACGGGAGAAGCCGAATGTCATCTGGGTTAAGTCGTTGGTACCGAAGCAGAAGAAGTCAGCTTCCTTAGCGATTTCATCAGCGGTAAGAGCTGCTCTCGGGATTTCGATCATGGTACCTACTTCGTACTTGAGGTCGATGCCTGCTGCTGCGATTTCAGCGTCAGCGGTTTCTACAACTACCTTCTTAACGTACTTAAGTTCCTTAACTTCACATACCAGAGGAATCATGATTTCAGGCTCTACATTCCAATCGGGATGTGCCTTCTTTACATTGATAGCTGCACGGATAACAGCCTTGGTCTGCATCTTTGCAATTTCAGGATAAGTAACTGCAAGACGGCATCCTCTGTGACCCATCATAGGGTTGAACTCATGTAAGGAAGCGATGATGTTCTTGATAGTCTCAACGGATTTACCCTGAGCCTTAGCAAGCTTCTCGATGTCTGCTTCTTCGGTAGGAACGAATTCGTGAAGAGGCGGATCCAGGAAACGGATGGTAACAGGACATCCTTCCAGAGCTTCGTATAATTTTTCGAAGTCACCCTGCTGATAAGGAAGAATCTTATCCAGAGCTGCTTCTCTTTCTTCTACTGTATCGGAGCAGATCATTTCACGGAATGCTGCAATTCTGTCTTCTTCGAAGAACATATGCTCTGTACGGCAAAGACCGATACCTTCTGCACCAAGCTCACGAGCCTTCTTTGCATCGGAAGGAGTATCTGCGTTTGTACGAACTTTCAGCTTTCTGTACTTATCTGCCCAAGCCATGATTCTGCCGAATTCACCGGCGATGGTTGCATCTACAGTTGCAATCTGGCCGTCATAAATATTACCGGTGGAACCGTCGATGGAGATGTAGTCTCCTTCATGGAATTCCTTACCAGCAAGAGTAAATTTCTTGTTTGCTTCATCCATTGCGATGTCGCCGCAACCGGATACACAGCAGGTACCCATACCACGGGCAACTACTGCTGCATGGGAGGTCATACCACCACGAACGGTTAAGATACCCTGGGATACCTTCATACCTGTGATGTCTTCGGGAGAGGTTTCCAGACGAACCAGAACAACCTTTTCACCCTTAGCTGCCCATTCTTCTGCATCTTCTGCTGTAAATACGATCTTACCGCAAGCAGCACCCGGAGATGCACCAAGGCCTTTGCCCATAGGAGTTGCAGCCTTAAGAGCCTTAGCATCGAACTGAGGATGTAACAGAGTATCTAAGTTACGAGGATCGATCATAGCTACTGCTTCTTTTTCGGTTCTCATTTTTTCGTCTACTAAGTCACAAGCAATCTTTAATGCAGCCTGAGCTGTTCTCTTACCGTTTCTGGTCTGCAGCATGTAAAGCTTCTTGTTTTCAACAGTAAACTCCATATCCTGCATATCTCTGTAGTGGTTTTCAAGGGTTTCGCAAACCTTCTTGAACTGTTCGAATGCTTCAGGGAATTTATCAGCCATCTCTGCGATAGGCATAGGTGTACGAACACCGGCAACAACGTCTTCGCCCTGTGCGTTTACAAGGAATTCGCCCATCAGCTTCTTCTCGCCGGTAGCCGGGTCTCTTGTGAAGGCAACACCGGTACCACAGTCATCACCCATGTTACCGAAAGCCATGGACTGTACGTTTACAGCAGTACCCCAGGAATAAGGGATATCGTTGTCACGACGGTATACGTTTGCACGAGGGTTGTCCCAGGAACGGAATACAGCCTTGATAGCGCCCATTAACTGTTCCTTAGGATCGTCGGGGAAGTCTGCACCGATTTTCTCTTTGTATTCAGCCTTGAATTCGGAAGCAAGTTCCTTTAAGTCTTCTGCGGTCAGTTCTACGTCGTAGGTAACGCCCTTCTTAGCCTTCATCTGGTCGATGAGTTCTTCGAAGTACTTCTTACCAACTTCCATAACTACGTCAGAGTACATCTGGATGAATCTTCTGTAGCAGTCCCAAGCCCAACGGGGATTGCCGGACTTCTCAGCGATTACGTTTACAACGGTCTCATTTAAGCCAAGGTTTAAGATGGTATCCATCATACCGGGCATGGAAGCTCTTGCACCGGAACGAACAGAAACAAGAAGGGGATTCTCCTTGTCACCGAACTTCTTACCGGTAATTTCCTCCATCTTTACAATGTATTCATTGATCTGAGCCTGAATTTCTTCATTGATTTCTCTGCCGTCCTCATAGTACTGAGTACAAGCTTCTGTGGTAATAGTGAAACCCTGGGGAACAGGAAGACCAAGACCGGTCATTTCAGCCAGGTTAGCACCCTTACCGCCGAGAAGTTCACGCATGTTTGCGTTACCTTCGGTAAATAAGTACACCCATTTTTTCATGTTTGTTTTCTCCTTTATAGATTTATGAAACTATTTCAAGCACAAAAAGAAAGCCAAAAAAGCCTTTTCTGTGCTTAATCCTTATACATTTTATCAATTAGCCGGAAATATATCAAGATATTTAATTTAAAACTTTGGAGCAAAATCCACTTTTGTGCATTTTGTCAAAATTATATCTATAATTTTCGTCTATTTTTATAAATTTCTGTCGGTTACTCTTCTGCTTCCACAATATCCCTTGCCACAAACACACCGCTTGCGGAGGCATGGGAAAGCGAATGGGTAATACCGCTGCCGTCACCGATGACATACAGTCCCTTGTAACGGGTCTCCAGATGTTCATCGATTTCCACTTCCATATTATAGAATTTAACTTCCACACCATAAAGCAGTGTATCATCATTTGCCGTTCCCGGAGCAATTTTGTCCAGTGCATAAATCATTTCCATAATGCCGTCCAATATGCGCTTCGGCAGTACCAGACTCAAATCCCCGGGTGTCGCTGCCAGAGTGGGACGCACCAGACCCTCTTCTATTCTCTTGGCATTGCTCCGCCGTCCGCGCACAAGGTCACCGAACCGCTGCACAATGACACCGCCGCCCAGCATGTTGGAAAGACGCGCTATGCTTTCGCCGTAGCCGTTGCTGTCCCTAAAGGGCTCGGAAAAATGCTTTGCCACAAGCAGGGCAAAGTTCGTATTTTCCGTCCGCAAATTCTCGTCCTCGTAGCTGTGACCGTTTACCGTCACAATGCCGTTGGTGTTTTCGTTTACCACAATGCCGTAGGGGTTCATGCAGAACGTTCTCACGTTGTCTTCAAACTTTTCCGTACGGTACACAATCTTGCTCTCGTAAAGTTCGTCCGTCAGATGGGAAAAGATAACGGCCGGGAGTTCTACGCGCACGCCGATATCCACGCGGTTGGATTTGGTTGGGATTTCCATATCCCGGCACACCTGTTCCATCCACTTGCTGCCGCTTCTCCCCACCGATATAATACACTTTTTACAGGTATACGTTCCGTTTTCGCAGTTCACCTCGTAGCCGTCCTCTGTCGCTTTTACGGTCTTCACCGGCGTATCAAAGAAAAAGTCTGCTTTTTCCTTTAATTCCGCATACAGATTTTCCAGTACCACAAAGTTGATGTCCGTGCCTAAGTGCCGCACGGAAGCATTCAGCAGATTTAATTTGTTCTGCATGCAGAGCTTTTTGAATTTGGAGCCCGCCGTGGAATACAGCTTTGTGCCCTCGCCACCGTAGGACATATTGATGGCATCCACGTACTTCATCAGCTCCAGCGCCTTTGCCTTGCCGATATACTCGTACAGTGTGCCGCCAAAATCGTTGGTGATGTTGTATTTTCCATCAGAAAAAGCTCCGGCACCGCCAAATCCGCTCATAATGGAGCAGCTTTTGCAGTTGACGCAGCTTTTGATTTTCTCGCCGTCAATGGGACAATGTCTCCTGTCCAGTGCATGACCGCCTTCAAAAACCGCAATCTTCAAAGCAGGGTCAAGCTTTGTCAGCTCATATGCCGAAAAGATGCCCCCGGGTCCCGCACCGATAATAATTACATCATACATTCATTCATACCCTCTCTTTTACCGTGATGCCCTCATTATACCTTTTCTCCCGATAAGTGTCCAATAAATTCCATGACTCTTTCGTTGTCCTTAGAGAACAGTTCGTCCGGTGTTCCTTCCGCCTTGATGATACCCTCTTCCATAAAGATAATGCGGTCGGAAACCTCTTTTGCGAATTTCATTTCATGGGTAACGATCACCATGGTCATATGCTCCTTGGCAAGCTGTCTGATAACCTTAAGCACTTCTGCGGTAAGCTCCGGGTCCAGTGCGGAGGTCGGTTCGTCAAAGAACAGGATCTGCGGCTGCTTTGCCAGCGCTCTTGCTATGGAAACACGCTGCTGCTGTCCACCGGAAAGCTGGCAGGGATAGGCATCTGCCTTGTCGGAAAGCCCCAACTGTGCCAAAAGCTTTTCCGCGCGCTCCACGGCTTCCTTCTTGGGAATTTTATCCACATGGATTAACGCATCCGTAATGTTTTTCATGACATTGTAATGAGGGAACAGGTTAAAGTTCTGGAACACCAGTCCGAAACAGCTTCTTATTTTCTTAAGCTCCGCCCTGGTGGATGCGGCAGTCACCTTCTGTCCTAAATAAACAAGCTCGCCGTCGTCCATTTTTTCCAGCATGGTAGCACAGCGGAGCAGAGTGGATTTACCGGAACCGGAGGGTCCGATAATGGAAACCACCTCTCCCTTTTCCACGCTTAAGGAGATGTCCTTCAAAACACCGTGGCCGTCAAATCCTTTTTTAACATGATTCATTTCCAATATTTTCATAGGACCACCTCCTTATTTATAGTATGCGAACGCTTTCTCGATTTTTTCCATTACAACCGCCACAATCAGGTTAAAAATATAATAGAACACGCCGGCAATCATAAGCGGCATGATTGTGGTTTCCTTTGCCGCAATCTGCTTGGCAATGGTAAACATTTCCGCCTGTGCAATGGCAAATGCCAGGGATGTATCCTTTACCAGTGTAATGATTTCGTTGGTGACGGACGGTAAAATCCTCTTGATCACCTGCGGCAGGATAATCTTGAAAAAGGTCTGCCCCCAGTTGTAACCGAGCACCTTTGCCGCTTCGTACTGCCCCACCGGCATGGATTCGATACCGGAACGGTAAATCTCCGCAAAGTAAGCGGCATAATTGATGGAGAATGCCAGAATAACCGCAACGAAACGGTATCCGGGCCCGATTTTTACCTTAAACAGAATAGAAGGTCCGAAATAGATTATGAGAAGCTGCAGCATCAGAGGGGTACCTCTCATGATGGATATGTATGCTTTCGTCACGGACCTTAACACTACGTTTTTCGCCATTCTGCCAAAGGCAACTACCAGCCCCAGAGGCAAAGAAAACAGCAGGGTCAGTGCAAAGATTTCAATAGAAACCAGCATTCCTTTCGCTAATTGAAATAAAATCATCTGTATACTCATATTGTCACGCTTGCCCTTTCCCTGCCGTATCGTTCTTTCGGTTTTGTTCAGGTTGTTTTATTGTTGAACCGCTCTTTGCTTATTTGCCTAAGCAGACGGTATCTGCCACGCCCCATTCGTCGGCAATCTTCATGAAGGTACCGTCATCCACCATCTCAAGAAGGGTCTTGTTTACGGTGTCACGGAGTTCTTCGTTGCCGAGTTTAAAGCCTACCGCATACTGCTCGGTGGATAACTTCTCGTCTAAGATGACATAGCCGTCACCGCGGGAAGCAATCTGGTAATTTGCCACACCGATATCCATGGCTACGGCATCCAGTGCGCCTGCTTCCAGATCCATGAATGCGGTGTTGTAATCCGCATATTCGGTCAGGCTTGCAAAGCTGTTCTTTAAGTCACTGTTGTCTTCTTCATTTAAGGCGCTCAGTGCGGAAGAGTCTGCCTGTACGCCGACTGCCTTGCCCGCAAGGTCTGCCATTGTGGCAATACCGGAATCCTTTGCCACTACAAATACCTGGCTGTTGTCAATATAAGGGTCTGACCAGGTGTACTCATCCTCTCTGCCGTTCATGGTAAAACCGTTCCAGATGCAGTCGATGTTGCCGCTGGTAAGCTCCATATCCTTGGAGTTCCAGTCGATAGGGCGCTTTACAAGCTCCCAGCCGTTTCTCTTGCAGACTTCTTCTGCCAGGTCCAGGTCAAAACCTACATATTCCCCGTTGTCATCCATATATCCGTAAGGGGGAAACTCTGCGTCGAAGCCGACCGTAAAGGTCTTGCCTTCGCTCTTGGAACCACATGCCGTCAGTGTCAGTGCCAGACATGCTGCCACCAGTAAACTCATTTTCTTTTTCATAAGCTCCTCACTTTCTCCGCTGAATGCGGAACTACAATCCATCCCTGTGCCCCGCATTTTCATGCATCAGCACTCTGCCATACTATCACGTTAAAGTGCCCCTGTCAAATAAATTCCTTGAAAATTACACTTCTTTATGTATAATAGAATACGGACCCGAAAACTAAAAAACACAGCATTTATGCGGAATCATCCGCAAAAAGTGCCTATTATGAGGATTGTAAAATGATTAGTGCTAACAATGTCACCTACCGTGTAGGAAAAAAGGCGTTATTTGAAGACGTCAACATCAAGTTTACCGAAGGAAACTGCTACGGCTTAATCGGTGCCAACGGTGCCGGCAAATCCACCTTCTTAAAGATTTTGTCCGGAGAACTGGACACCACAAACGGTGAAATTTTCATCACCCCCGGCCAGCGTCTCTCCGTCTTAGAGCAGGACCATTTCAAATATGATGACTACACCGTACTGGACCTTGTCATTATGGGAAATGAGCGTCTTTACCAGATTATGAAGGAAAAGGATGCCATCTATGCCAAAGAGGATTTTACCGATGAAGACGGTATCCGCGCCAGCGAACTGGAAGCGGAATTTGCGGAAATGGACGGCTGGGAAGCAGAGTCCAATGCAGCCTCCCTGTTAAACGGCCTCGGCATCGACACCTCCCTGCACTACTCCGTTATGAAGGACTTAAACGGTAACGAAAAGGTAAAGGTTCTTTTAGCAAAGGCCCTGTTCGGCAACCCCGACATCCTGCTTTTGGACGAACCGACCAACCACCTGGACTTAGATGCTATCCAGTGGCTTGAGGACTTCTTAATCGACTTTGAAAATACCGTTATCGTGGTATCTCATGACCGTTACTTCTTAAATAAAGTCTGCACCCAGATTGCGGACATTGACTACGGCAAAATCCAGCTCTATGCCGGCAACTATGATTTCTGGTATGAATCCAGCCAGCTCCTTATCAAGCAGATGAAGGAAGCCAACAAGAAGAAAGAAGAAAAGATCAAGGAATTACAGGAATTCATTTCCCGTTTCTCCGCAAACGCTTCCAAATCCAAACAGGCTACCGCCAGAAAACGTGCCCTTGAAAAAATCGAACTGGACGAAATCCGTCCTTCCAGCCGTAAGTACCCTTACATTGATTTCCGTCCCGACAGGGAAATCGGCAACGAGGTATTAAGCGTAGAGCACCTTTCCAAGACGGTAAACGGCGTAAAGGTCTTAAACGACATTTCCTTTATTGTCGGACATGATGATAAGATCGCTTTTGTCGGCGGCAACGAACTGGCAAAGACCACTCTGTTCCAGATTTTAGTCGGTGAGTTAGAGCCGGACGAAGGCAGCTACAAATGGGGCATTACCACTTCCCAGGCGTACTTCCCCAAGGACAACACCAAGGAATTTGACTGCGACCTGACCATTGCCGACTGGCTGACCGGTTACTCTCCCGTCAAGGATGTAACCTATGTCCGCGGCTTCTTAGGACGTATGCTGTTTGCCGGCGAGGACGGCGTAAAGAAAGTCCGCATCCTTTCCGGTGGTGAAAAAGTAAGATGTCTCTTATCCAAGATGATGATAAGCGGCGCCAACTGCCTGATTTTGGATGAGCCCACCAACCACCTGGACATGGAGTCCATTACCGCCTTAAACAACGGTTTAATCAAGTTCGGCGGTGTAGAGCTTTTCGCCTGCCATGACCACCAGTTTGTGCAGACCACTGCCAACCGTATTATGGAAATACTTCCGGACGGCAGCCTGATTGACAAGATTACCACTTACGACGAATACCTTGCCAGCGACGAAATGGCAAGAAAGCGTACCGTATACAATAAAACAGATGAGGATGAGGATTGATGGTAGATTTACACGTACATTCTACCTGCTCCGATGGTACTTTTACCCCCACCGAGCTGGTCGAATATGCACTGACACACCGGATATCCGCTTTTGCCCTGACAGACCATGACACCACTGCCGGTCTGTCAGAAGCCATCTCGTGTGCCGAAGCTCTTTCCGGTACCGTTTCAGAGAAAAATCCCGAGGGTGCTTCTGTGGAAGTCATTCCCGGGATTGAACTTTCTTCGGAATATAACGGTAAGGATATCCATATTGTAGGATTGTTCATTGATGAAAACAGCAGGGCTTTCAAGGAGCATGTGGCTTCCTTCTTAGCCTCCCGGGAAACCCGCAACCATAAGATGTGCAAAAAGCTTGCCGAATACGGCTTTGACATTTCCTACGAAGATTTGCTGGCGCATTTTCCGGACTCCGTAATTACGAGAGCCCATTACGCCAAGTACATGATGGAAAAAGGCTATGTAAAAAGCTTAAAGGAAGCGTTTGAACGCTATCTTGGCGACCATGCTCCCTGCTTTGTGCCCCGTGAAAAGATTTCCCCGGAGCAGGCGGTTTCCTTAATTCTTTCCGCAGGCGGCATTCCCGTGCTCGCCCACCCCACCCTGTATCACATGGGGGATGAGGCACTGGAAACACTGGTTGCCCGCTTAAAAGACGCCGGACTTCTTGCCATCGAAGGCATTTACTCTACTTATACGCCCTCCGATACCCGGAAAATCCAGTCGATTGCGAAGAAATTCGGTCTTGCCATCAGCGGCGGCTCCGATTTCCACGGTGAAAACAAACCCGGACTTTCCTTCGGTACCGGCTACGGCAGGCTATACATCCATGAGGACGTGCTTGCCAACCTGAAGCATTATTTACCGCTGTCGCCGTAGTTGGAAAGAACTCTGGCGCTGGGGTCGTTTACGTTACAGCCCTCCCAGGATTTGTTCGGCATCCAGAAATCGGGTACCATACGAGCCTGGCCGGGATAAAATTCTTCAAAGATTTCACGATACAGAAGGCTTTCTTTGGTGAACGGCTGCGCAAAATCATATTTTGCACACAGTTTTTCGTACTCTTCATCACTGTAAAGTCCTTCTGCATATTCTTTCAGGTCATCTACCATGCTGTGGCCTACCGCATCACTGAAGGCTGCCTTTTCTCTCCAGAGAATGTCCTCCGGCAGAATGGCATCCTTTTCAAAAGCCTTTCTCAACAGGTATTTTCCTTTTCCGTAGGTATTCATCTTCTTGACCGGGTCGATTGCCATGACAAATCTGGCAAAGTCCAAATCACCGAAAGGAACTCGCGCCTCCAAGCTGTTGGCAGCCAGACATCTGTCCGCACGCAGCACATCGTAGAAGTAAAGCTCACGCAGTCTCTTTTCCGCTTCCTTCTGGAACTCCTGTGCGTTGGGCGCAAAGTCCGTATATTTATAACCGAACAGTTCGTCGGAAATTTCACCGGTGAGAAGTACCTTGATATCAGTGGTTTCATGGATTGCCTTACATACCAGATACATACCCATGCTGGCACGGATGGTGGTAATGTCGTAGGTGGCAAGCGCTTTGATAACCGTCCTTAAGGAAGCTAACACCTCTTCCTTTGTCATGATGACTTCCGTATGGTCGGCACCGATGAAATCGGCTACTTCCTTCGCATACTTTAAGTCGATGGCATCAATATCCATACCAATGGCAAAAGTGCGGATGGGTTTCTTTAAGATGTTTGCCGCAATGGCGCATACCAGACTGGAATCCAGACCGCCGGAAAGTAAAAATCCCATGGGCGCATCCGCATCCAGACGTTTTCTGACACCCTCTGTCAGCTTGTCGTGAATACCCTTTGTGATAGTGTCCATATCCGCATGAATATAACCGCGCACTTTGTCGATTTCTTCATATTTGACAAACTCACCGTCATAGTAATAGCTGCCGGGAGGGAAAGGCATAACTTCTTCCACCAGATCCATCAGGGCAATCGCCTCGCTGGCAAATGCAATGTGGCCGCTCTTGGAATAGCCGTAGAATAACGGGCGGATACCGATGGGGTCTCTTGCCGCAATCACCTTATCGGTCTTGGCATCGTAAAGAACGCAGGCATATTCCGCATCCAGATGGGCAAACATTTCCAGCCCGTACATTTCATACATGGGAAGTAAAATCTCACAGTCGGAACCGCTCACAAAGCTGTAGCCCTGCGCCGTCAGTTCTTCCTTTAATCTTCTGAAACCGTATATTTCACCGTTGCAGATGGAAATGCTTCCATCCTTCATGAAAGGCTGCATACCTTCCTCACTAAGCCCCATGATGGAAAGTCTTGCAAAGCCCATATAGCCAAACGTCGTTTCCACCATCCGGCTGGCGTCGGGGCCTCTCATTTTCGTACGGTTCAAATGTGCCTCCATTTCTTCTTTGGTAAAGTCTTTTCCTGTGTAACACATAATTGAGCACATACTGTTTCCTCCTTTTTTTATAGAAATTTTTATAAATAAAAAGACGTCAACGAACCTGCTTCTGCAAGTTCCCTGACGTCTTCGTCATACTTAATACTGTTCTGTTTTAACGGACATCTCATTTGTCCGCGGCAAAATGTATGTCCCTAACCTTCTACTATGAGGTATCTGCCATCGCCTACATCGAATACTTCGGAAGCCTCTAAAATCGTTTCCTCATCGGCACCGTCCATATCGATACCGGCTTCATCGAAGTATGCAAGGACATCTTCTGCGGAATCAACCACTACAGCCATGCAATCCTCTAAGAAGCTTTCCGCTTCCTCCTCGGTAGAAGCTACTTCCTCCGGGAAAAGCTGTAACTGATTTTCCAAGAAACAGGCTAAAACTGCATCATCGTACTCATGCATAACCTATCCTCCTGCATTCATATTAAAACTATCATTTAACCATAATATTCGTTCTAAGCCAAATAGTCAAGTAGTTGTTGCGGTTTTTTTATCAAAACATCCGCATGATTTTCTTTAAGCTCTTTTTCCGTCCTAAAGCCCCACAGGGCGCCCACGGTAAATGCACCTGCCGCCTTGCCGGTCTGCATGTCGGTTCCGGTATCCCCGATGTACAGCAAATCCTCCGGTGTAAGGGAAAGCTTTTCCAGTATTTTAAACACACCGATGGGGGACGGTTTCTTCGGCACATCATCCTGCTGCCCCTGCACCACGTCAAAATAGCCTTCGCCAAAGACTGCTTTAATTACATCCTTGGTTCTTTCATGGGGTTTGTTGCTTAAAACAGCAATCTTTACTCCCTTTTCCTTCAGGGCGGAAAGCAACTCTCTGATGCCGTCATAAGGCTCCACCTGATACATACAGTATTTTTCAAACACCTTACAGTACTCTTCGTAAGCGGCATCCAGATTTTTAAGCTCCGTATCGCCTCCGGCAATCAGACACCGTTCCACCAAAACCCTGGCTCCATCTCCCACGAAAACCTTGTACTGGTCCTCCGTGTAGGGACCCATGCCGAATTTTGCCATCGCCATATCCCCGCTTACTTTCATGGACGCAAGGGAATTGGTCAGTGTACCGTCCAAGTCAAAAATTACAACCTTTTTCATAGCCATTCACACTCCTTAAGCTCCTGGTAGACTCTTGCCGCAGGCAGACCCACCACGTTGTTGTAATCCCCGCAGATCCCCTTTATAAATGCCGCAGCCGGACCCTGGATACCGTAGCTGCCGGCTTTGTCCATACAGTCCTTTGTGCTGACATAGGCTTCTGTTTCCTGCTTTGTCATCGGATAAAACGTAACCTTCGTTTCCTCGTGAAATACCTTCTTCTTCTCTTCGCCGTTCTGTCTGTAAAGGAAGCAGACGCCCGTATATACCTCATGGCTTCTTCCCGCAAGGGCGGAAAGCATTTCCACCGCTTCTTCTTCCGACTTCGGCTTTCCCAAAATCCTGCCGTCCAGCACCACGATGGTGTCCGCGCCGATTACCAGGGCTTCCTTGTCTGTTTCCCTAAAAACTGCCTCTGCCTTCTGCTCCGCCAAAGACTCCACCACCGCTTCCGGATGCGTATCTTTTATTTTTTCTTCCACATGGCTTACCCGCACCTCAAAAGGAATACCTATCTGTGTAAGTAGCTCCTTTCTGCGCGGGGAAGCGCTTGCCAGTATGATTTTATTCATGGTGTGTTTCCGGAATAAATACCCTTGTTTCCCCTTCTTCAGGAGCCGCCTTTGCCAGCAAAACGGCTTCCTTACAGAACTCATCCTGGGAATTCAGAGCTTCCTTTCCTCTCCTGTCTACCTTTTCATAGCTGCCTTCCGGTGTAAGCACATGCGCCTTTATCGTGTCCTTCAGCTCACAGTCTAAAATGTGATACAGTCTCTGGCGCAGCTCTTCTTTTTCCACCGGGAATAAGATTTCCACTCTTCGCTCTAAGTTACGGGGCATCCAGTCCGCACTGGAGCAGTAAAATTCAGGATTACCCGCATTTTCAAAATAGAAAATACGGCTGTGCTCCAGGAAATTGCCCACGATGGAGCGGACGGAAATCGTCTCACTGACGCCCGGAATGCCTACCTTTAAGCAGCAGATACCGCGCACAATCAGCTCTATCTTTACACCTGCCGCACTGGCTTCGTAAAGCGCCGCAATAATATCCGGATCGCATAAGGAATTCATCTTCGCAATGATATGGGCTTCCTTCCCCGCCCTGGCATTGTCACTCTCCCTGCCGATTAAGTACAGGAATTTCTTTTTTAACCAGATGGGCGCCAGTGCCAGCTTGTTCCAGGAAAGCGGTTCGGAATAACCGGACAGCATGTTGAATACCGCCGTTGCGTCCTCGCCGATGGCTTCGCTGCAGGTAAGCAGTCCCACGTCTGTATAGAGCTTGGCGGTGGCGTCGTTGTAGTTGCCGGTGCCAAGGTGCACATAACGGCGGATGCCGTCCTCTTCCCTGCGGACTACCAGGGTAATCTTGCTGTGGGTCTTTAAGCCCACAAGACCGTAAATAACGTGGCAGCCTGCCTTTTCCAGCATTCTTGCCCACACGATATTGTTTTCCTCGTCAAAACGTGCTTTTAATTCCACCAGAACGGAAACCTGCTTGCCGTTTTCCGCTGCTTCCGCCAGTGCCGCAATAATGGGGGAATTGCCGCTGACACGGTACAGGGTCTGTTTGATTGCCAGTACGTCCTTGTCCTTGGCTGCCTGCCGGATAAAGTCCACTACCGGCGTAAAGCTCTGGTACGGATGATGCAGCAGGATGTCCCCCTTACGGATGGCGGCAAAAATGTCCTCGCCCGCCGGAAGCGCCGGATGCTGCTGGGGTGTGTATTTCTCAACCTTTAAGTGTTCAAAGCCTTCCAGCCCGTACATCTTCATTAAGAAGGTCAGATCCAGGGGACCGTCAATATCGTAAATATCGTCCTCGTCGATATGAAGCTCTTTCTTTAAGATTTTTACCAGGCGCTTATCCATGCCGTCTTCTACTTCCAGACGGATGGCCTCACCCCACTGTCTCTTCTTCAACTGCTTCTCGATTTCCTTCAGCAGGTCTGCTGCCTCATCCTCGTCAATGGTGAGGTCGGCATTGCGCATGATACGGAAGGGATGCACACAGACAATGGTATAGTTCAAAAACAGCTTTTCAATGTTGCGCTCGATGATTTCCTCTAATAAAATCACCTTTCTTGAGCCCTCATCCGCCGGCAGCTCCACAATACGGGGCAGCACGCTGGGTACCTGCACCGTGGCAAATTCCAGCTCTCCGTCGCCGTTTTTCTTGGTTACAAGGGCGCCTAAATTTAAGGACTTGTTGCGGATAAGCGGGAACGGCCGGGAGGAGTCCACCGCCATGGGGGTCAGCACCGGATAGACGTTCAGTTCAAAATAGGAGTCTACAAAAGCCGCTTCCTTTTCGTTTAACATTTCATGCTTCTTAATCACATGCAGACCGTTTGTTTCCAAAAGCGGAAGCAGGGAACGGTTGTAGGTGGAATACTGCAGGTTTACCATTTCATGGATTTTGGGATTGAGGGCAGCAAGCTGCTCCCCCGCCGTCATTCCCGCAATGTCCTTCTTAGTATAACCCGCATGCACCATATCCTTTAAGGATGCCACACGAATCATGAAAAATTCATCCAGGTTGGATGCGGTAATGCTTAAAAATTTCAGTCTTTCAAACAGGGGAATACTTTTGTCCCTTGCTTCGGAAAGCACTCTATGGTCAAACAACAGCCAGCTCAATTCCCGGTTGGTATAATAAGCCGGATTTTTAAATTCTTTTTTCTTATCTCCCATACGGATTTCCCTTTCTTTACAAACTGCGTTTCTGTTTTATGGTGGGCTGCACGTTAAACACTTCCTTGAAGAAAAGCGCCCTGTCCGTAAACAGTCCCTTCTCTAAGCTGATGTCCTCTTTGGTATCCACGGTAAGCACCAGCTCCCTGTCTTTCAGCGCCACCTTGACGTTCTTGAATTTCTGCTTGTGGCTTCTGTCCAGACCGTTGGCGATCCTAAGAATGGCGGTCAGCTTTGCCACCGTCAGGTAAGACTGCATATCTAAGGAAGAATCCTTGCTCAGTTCATCATAATATAAAAAGTCATCGTGGTTAAACCGGACAATGTAGGCAACCATTTCTCTCTCCTTGTGGGAAAGTCCGATGATTTCCGTCGCCATGATAATCTGGTAGGAACACTCCCCGACGTTTATCATGCTGATGTATTTTCCGCAGTCATGTAAGAGTGCCGCAAGCTGCAGGTAAAGACGCTCCCGCTTGCCGAGACCGTGCAGTTTTTTCGTGTTGTCGAAAATGTTCATAGTAAGGCTTTCCAGCGTCTCCGCACGCTTCCGGCTTCCCATGTAGCGCTTGCTTATCTGCAGTGCGCAGTCTAAAATATCCTTTTCAAAGTCGTGGCCGTTTACCACAAGCTTCTGCTTCTGTCCGTATTCGTAGGCAATACCGTCGCACAATGTAGCGCCCGGCACCCATATCTGTTCCGCGCCCGTCATGATTAAAATACGGTTCACCAGAATGGCGGAAATAAACATAAGGCCCGCGTTTTCTTCGGAAATACCTAATTTTGCGGCAATTTCCGTCGTGCTTCTTTCCCGCAGGTTCTGTACAAAGGTGCCGCACTGCGCCGCCGATACATAGCCGGGAGCCTCCGTACTGAAGAGTCCGTTTTTCAGCCACGGGGACAGGTAATCGTCCACCAAAATAATATTGGAAATATTTTTATCCTTTAAGTACAGCTTATACAGGACGGACAACTGGGCATCGTCCAGTTCCTCAATAAGTTCTTCCATACGGGAAGGGCTGGTATTGATATGTCCCAGGCGCTCCCGCAGCCGGAGCACGCCGAGCTTCAGGTTCTGGGTGGTGTTTAATACCCCTTTGTCAAACAAAGAAAGCTGGATGCTGCCGCCGCCGATGTCAAGAAAAAGGGTGCCCTTGTCAAGCAGTCTGTCAAAAGCTTCTCCCTTGGCTGCCACGGATTTGTAGTTCAAGAAACGCTGTTCCGAGTTACTTAACACCTCAATCCGGATGCCGGTGGTCTGGGCAATCTGCTCAATGACAATATCCCGGTTCTCCATTTCCCTGATGGCGCTGGTGCCGTATGCTTTGTAGGCATCCACCTTATAGCCGGTTAAAATATCCTTGTATTCCTTCAGTACCCGGCAGAGTTCATCCACTTTTTCCGTGCTCAGCTTTCCTGCGGAATAGGTCTCGCTTCCCAGGTCCAGCTTATGGCGGATATGGTCAATCTCCCGCATGCCGTTTTTTTCGGTAAATTCAAAGATTTTCATGGAAAGCTCATATGAGCCTACGTCAATGGCTGCAAATACTTTCATGCATCCTCCCCCTTTCCCAGAAGGTAATCAATAAACTGCTGCGCCGTGCGTCCCGACAGACCGCCGTGGGAAAGCTCCCACTTGTTCGCCTCTGCTAAAAGCAGGCTTTCATCCATTATAATGCCGTATCTGTCCGCCAGTGTGGTGACAATTTCCTGGAACTGCCGTTTGTCCGGTGCGCCGAAATAGATGGTCACGCCGAAACGGGAAGATAAGGACAGCTTTTCCGCCACGGTATCGCCCCGGTGCAGATCGTCCTCCCGCTCCTCTTTGTCGGTAAATTTCTCCCGCACAAGATGTCTGCGGTTGGATGTAGCGTAAATCAGCACATTGTCCGGCTTCTTTTCCAATCCGCCCTCGATAACGGCTTTCAGGTATTTATATTCGATTTCAAATTCTTCAAAGCTCAAATCATCCATGTAGATGATGAATTTATAATTCCGGTTTTTAATCTGGGCAATTACATCGTTCAAATCCTGAAACTGATGCTTGTATACCTCAATAATACGAAGCCCGCGGTCATAATATTCGTTCACAATGCCCTTGATGCTGGTGGATTTGCCGGTGCCCGCATCGCCGTATAAAAGGCAGTTGTTGGCTTTTCTTCCGTTTACAAACGCTTCCGTGTTTTCCACTAACTTTGCCTTGGCAAGCTCATACCCCACAAGGTCTGACAGCTTCACATGGGCAATGTTTAAAATGGGAACAATCTGCACGCCGTTTTCGTCATGCTCCACACGGAATGCCTTATGCAGACCGAATTTGCCCACACCGTATTCTTTATAAAATTCGGTCAGAGTGTCCTTCATTTCCTCCGCGGTATGGTCATTGCAGAACTTCTCCGCCAGCTCGCAGATCCGGCTGCAGATGCGCTTGTTGTAGACCTTGCTCTCCTCGCTGGAGGCTTCGTAGTCCGTAAGCAGGGCATATTCCGGTACATTTAACGCCTCCGTAACCGGTGTAAAATCAAAATCGTAGAGTTCCTTGAAAATCAGGATATCATGCAGCACCGCCTTATTTATGGTACCCTCCACTTTTCCTCTGATTTCGCACGCCTTGCTGTAGCTGTTTTCGTTGTTTACCAGTAAATTGGTCAGATAACAGTGCCAGAGGTTGCCGTGGAACCCGTAAGTCCCCGCAAGGTCCAACAGCTTATGGATGTCCTCGTAAAAAAGCGCCGCCAGATCCTCTTTATTATAGTAAGCATCATTGTAATGGGTCATGAGAAACGCCATGTCATGCAAAAGCTCGCCGTCCTCAAATTCCCTGTATACGATAAGTTCCTGTTCCCGCATATGTTTATCCTGCCTTATCTGTTTCGTATTGTGTCTTTTTCCTGTCTTGCCTGTTCTGTATTGTCTTTTTCCTGCTTTTCCGGCTCTGTATTGTCTCAGTTCCGGGCTGTTTTAGTAATTTCCCAGAATCTTCATGCTTCTGGTTTCTTCCCTGAGTCCCCGCAGCGCATTCATCACGGCGCTGTCCGTAAGGTTGCCCTCGAAATCCACAAAGAAGCGGTATTCCCAGTTTCTGTCCTCAATGGGACGGCTTTCAATCTTGGTCATGTTTAAGTTGTTGAAAATCACATGGGAAAGGGCATGGTACAAAGAACCGCTCTTATGGGGCAGTTCAAAGCAGATGCTCACTTTCTTTGCATTCTTACAGTAAATCTTGCGGTTGGATAAAATCACAAACCGCGTAGAGTTTGTTTCCGACTGGTTGATGCTCTTTTCCAGTATGTTAAGGCCGTACGCCTCCGCCGCATGCTCTCCGGCAATGGCTGCCTCCGTGATATCCTTCTCCTCCGCTACCTTTTTTGCCGCAAACGCATTGTTTTTCATGCTGATCTGCTGCCAGTCGTACTGCTGTAAGTAGCGTGCACACTGCATTAAGGACTGGGGATGGGAATACACCGTGCGGATGGTGTCCTTGGTAGCTCCCTCACATGCCATCAGGCAGTGCTCTATTTTAATAATCTGTTCGCCCACAATGTAGTTTTCGTATTCTACTAAAAGGTCATAGATTTCATTGACAATGCCCGCCGTGGAGTTTTCAATGGGAAGCACCGCATAGTCGGCTCTGCCCTCTTCCAGTGCATTCATGGCATCCCGGAAGCTTTCCACATGAAAGGCATCTGCCTTTTTTCCGAAGAAACGGATGCACGCCTCCTGGGAATAGGAGCCTTCACTTCCCTGAAAAACCACATGCATGTTTTCCGTAGGAAGAGACTCCACCATATCAAAAGGAAGCCTTAACTGATTTTTCCCCTCCGCCAGCATCTTGTACTGCAGCTTGCGGCTCATGGACATAATCTGTTCAAACAGCTCTTCCACACCCTGTCTGTTTCCGGGGTCCTTTACCATTTCCTTTACTTTTGCTATCTTTTCCGCTTCTCTTGCGGTATCTAAAACCTGCTTTCCGGTTTCTATTTTATATTCGGCAACGCCTGCGCAGATTTTCATGCGCTTCTCGTACAGAGAAACTATCTGCTCATCAATTTCATCCAGACTCTTTCGTAATTCCGCTAACTCCAAAGTGGCACCTCTTTTTCCTTGATTTTACACTTTATCTTATACCAAAACCCCCTTGATAGCAAGTAAAATTAAGTCTATAATGAGGGTAAAATCTGTGAGAAAAGGATACTTTTATGAACGCAAAAGCAAAAAAATTTTTAATCGGCAGCCTTTTAGTTCTGCTCCTCGGACTCCTCATCTTTTTATACATTTTAAGCAACCGCATTGCCCCTGTTCCCGAAGGCACCGTGGGCAATACCGCCGGCAATCTTTACAACGGCGGCATGTTCTGTGAATACAACGGGAAGGTTTATTTTGCCAACCCCTACGATGACAATGCCTTGTATGTGATGGACGCGGACGGCAGCCATATGAAGAAGCTGATTGCCACCAGTGTTTCCAACATCTGCGCCGGCGGCAAGTATCTTTTTTACTTCCAGAATACCTCTTCCGGCACCGCAGGTTTAGGCTACCTTTTTTCTTCCCATTCCTTATGCCGTGCGCAGTTAAACGGCAGGCATATTACCAGCCTTTCCAAAGAGGTCATTTACAACATGCAGCTTATTGACAACTATTTGTATTACCAGTGTGCAGGCACGGACGGTCCCCGGTTTTACCGTCAGAAAATCAGTGCCAGGGAGCCGGAGCTTTTAGATCGCATCAGCGCCGATTTCTCCTGCGCCCTTCCGGACGGCACCGTTTATTATGCCGGCAACAACACCAACCATTACCTGTACCGCTACGACACCCATTCCGGCAGTACTTCCACCGCCTGGCAGGGAAACCTCTGGTACCCGGTTTACGACAACGGCTATATCTACTATCTGGATGTGGCAAACAACTACCGCCTCTGCCGTTATTCTCTTTCCGCTGATGAAATTGAGGTCCTTACAAACGACCGTGTGGACTGCTTCAACCTCACCGGCAATTATGTTTACTACCAGAAAAACTCTGTGGAAAATCCCGCCCTTATACGCATGCAGAAGGACGGAAGCAATCCCGTTATTTTAATGGACGGCAATTACACCCACATAAGTGTTGCCGGTGATTATGTTTATTTTGCCGCCTTTGAAAACGGCTATCCCCTTTACCGGGTTGCCGACGGCTACGATTACCCGGAAGTGTTCCAGGCAGCCTCCGATGCCGCCTTTGAGGCGCAGAAATAAGCTTCCCTGCATGGTCTTCTAAAAGCATAATCCTGAAGCAAAAAAGAACCGGAGTTCCGGCAACAGGTCCAACATTCTGGATATCTGCTACCGGCTCCGGTTCTTTTCTATTGCATTGCTGTTGTTTTTTTATTGCATTGCTGTTGCTCTTTTATTACATTGCTGTTGCTCTTTTATTGCATTGCTGTTGCTCTTTTATTGCTTTTACAGCTTTTCTGCTGTTTTCTGTTACCTCTTTACTGTTGTCTTCCGTTCCGGTTTACTGCTTCTTATACAGAATTCTGATAGAGTTCAGGATACAAAGCATTGCCACACCGGTATCGGCGAATACTGCCAGCCACATGGAGGCAATGCCTGCCAGACCGAGTATCATAATCAGTGCCTTTACCGCCAGGGCAAAGATAACATTTTCCTTGGAAATACGTCCTGTGAACTTGGCAATCCTGATAGCGGTAGGAATGCTGTCCATATCGGAATTTAAGAATACCACATCCGCAGCTTCCATAGCGGCGTCCGCACCGCTTCCCATTGCAGCACCCACATCGGCACCTGCCAGTACGGGAGCATCGTTGATACCGTCGCCTACAAACATAACGGCGCCCTTTTCTTCACGGATTTCATTTAACTTGCTTAATTTATTTTCAGGAAGCAGCTTGCCGTAGTACATGTCGATGCCAACCATTTCGGAAACCTTCTTGGCATTTTCTTCGGTATCGCCTGTCAGCATGGCGGTTGCAATTCCCTGTTTCTTGATCGCCGCAATCGCGGATACGGCTTCTTCCTTAATCGTATCGGAAATCTTTAAGAAACCGATGAGTACATTGTCCTTTGCCAGCAATACTTCGGTGCCGTAGGAGTCCTTCTGGGTTGCTTTGTCATAAGCTGCGATATCCACACCGTTTTCCGCAAGTAGCTTCTTGCTGCCGCACAGATATTTGTGGGAGCCTGCCTCCAGTAAGATACCGTGTCCGGAAATTTCGGAAATGCTGCCCTTGTAAAGGTCGATAATTTTCTCTTCCTCTGCTTTCTGCTTAATGCTGTAAGCAATGGGGTGTGTGGAAGCGGCTTCGCAGGAAGCAGCTACCTTTAAAATTTCTCTTTCATCCAAAGAAGCATCGGCAGAAACAATATCCTGCACAATGAAATTGCCTTTGGTAATCGTACCGGTCTTGTCGCAGACAACGGCTTTTACATCCTTCAGAGCTTCCAGCGCTACGCCGCCCTTAAACAGGATACCCTTCTTGGAACCTGCTCCGATACCGGAAAAGAAAGCAAGAGGTACGCTGAGCACCAGTGCGCAGGGACAACTGATAACAAGGAAGGTCAGTGCGGTGTATACCCATTTGTTCCAGTCGCCTGTTACCAGGGAAGGAATGATGGCGGTACATACTGCCAGTGCCACTACAAACGGAGTGTAAACCCGGGAGAACTTCGTAATAAATCTGTCAATCTTAGGCTTGCTGGCTGCTGCATTTTCCACAGAGTCCAGAATTCTGGTTACCATGGACTCGGCTAACGGCTTATCCACTCTCAGTTTCAGCACACCGTTTAAGTTCATGCAGCCGGAAAGAATGGAGGCGCCTTCTTTTACGGAAACGGGCACCGGCTCACCGGTAATGGCGGAAGTATCAATCTGGCTTTCGCCTTCGATAATCGTGCCGTCCAGAGGAATTCTGTCTCCGGGGCGAACCATTACGATATCGCCGATTTTGGCTTCACCAGCAGGAATGGTGGTTACGTTGCCGCCCTCTACAAGCTGTACGGTTTCGGGACGTAAATCCAGAGCATCCATAATCTGGCTGCGGCTTCTTTCTACCGCCTTATCTTCAAACCACTCGCCAATCCGGTAGAACAGCATAACGCCTACTGCTTCCGGATATTCTCTTGTGGCAAATGCTCCTATGGTTGCAATACTCATTAAGAAGTTTTCATCCAGCATATTTCCTTTGAAAATATTCTTAACAGCCGTAATGACGATTTCCAGTCCTAAAATCAGGTATGCTAAAATGTAAAGCACCAGTGACGGTATGGGGAAGGATTTTTCCATAATTTTTGCGGCTATTAACAGTACCGCGCCGGATATGATACAGATAACATTCTTTCTGCTTTCGTCCTTTTCTTCCTTATCGTCTTTTTTCTTGGTTTCCTCACGGGGAATAATCTTTGCGTCCGGTTCAATGGAGCTGCAGGCAGCTACCATCTTGGGGAACAGTTCATCCTGATTTTTTGCCGCAACACGAAGCTGCTTGGTGGCAAAGGTAAGGGATGCGTATTCTACGCCGGGCAGGGACTGGATTTTCCTCTCAATCTTCGCCGCGCAGTTTGCGCAGTCCAGATTTTCCACAATGTAGATACGCATGGGCGCCTTGGAGGTGCAGGGCGGTGCTTCCTTCTTTTCCTCGTGATGATGCTCATGACCTTCGTGGTCATGGTCATGGCCACAGCAGCAGTCTCCGTCATGATAATGATGCTCATGTCCCTCATGGTCGTGCCCGCAGCAGCAATCGTCGTCATCGTCATCGTCGTGGTGATGATGGTGCTCATGCTCCTCATGGTCGTGACCGCAGCAGCAGTCGTCGTCATCGTCATCATCGTGGTGATGGTGGTGCTCATGCTCCTCTTCCTCATGATGGTGATGTTCATGCTCTGCCTGCTCTTTTTCAAATTCTTTTAATTCATCTGACATATGAGTTACCTCTATTCATTGTTTAATATTTATAATTCATGTTTGAACATATGAATGATTGTTCATATATAAATATAAGCATAAGTGCTCTAAAATGTCAATAGAAAATGAAACTATTTTAAGGTGTTTTCCTTATTTTATAAAAGCACTC
>Ga0129312_1000063_pt1 | contig 112869 bp, 102 predicted proteins | sample O827metagenome_FD_94434 | JGI IMG/M metagenome (GOLD analysis project Ga0129312, IMG submission 94434) | Orangutan group fecal microbial communities from Wisconsin, USA - O827 metagenome | ecosystem: Host-associated > Mammals > Digestive system > Large intestine > Fecal | place: USA: Wisconsin... | reverse complement strand
ATTAACACTATATCCACTTGGGGTTATTATACATGAAATCTATCTCATCAATATGGAAAATGTGCGAATTTTCGTGTAAATTTTAATGAACACTTGATTTTATAAAAGGATTGATTTCACAGCGCAGGAGGTTCGGCGGGAGGTTCAGATGGAAAACTACAAAAATAGCAAAATCGGGCGGGAGACCGCCCAAAAATACGGGGACATCCTAGAGATGGAACGCCCCCAGACCGAAGAATCCCTCCACAAGCACCCCCACATGATCTTGCAGAACCGGGCAAAGATCTTCTCTCCCTTTGCAGCACTGCGGGGTTATGATGAGCAGCTTGCCGCAGAAAAGCAGCGCACCGAGCGTGTGCCCAAGCGCATTCTGACCGAGGAAGAAATGTCGGCTCTGTCCGACCGGCTGATGCAGGTTACCAAGGGCATGACCATCACAGTGCGGTATTTCAAAGAGGATACCGCCCACCCGGAGATTCCCGCAGTGGGCAACTACATCACGCTGACCGGAAAAGCGGACCGCATCGACCCAGTGTTCCGCACCTTGCAGGTGGGCGAAACCGTAGTGCCCTTTGAAGATCTGGTGGAAATCAGCGGGGAGGGCATACTGGAAATCGACACATATCTCGGCATCTCAGAGGAATAAAAAACGCTGGGAGAGATCTCCCAGCGCAAGCAACCCTAATCACGATATGGCCTCATTGGTATTGTGTTAGGCGCGGCATGGCCAGCAATTTATGGTGAATTGTCCATTCCCGTTCCTTATGCCAGTTTCATTTCAGCAATCATCTCCTGTGGAACTGTTTTCTCAAGCCCGTTCAGCACGAGAGTCATCGCAAAACTTGGTACACCACGCGTACATTGGCCTTACGCTCGGACGATTCTGTTCCGGTTTACCCCTCTTTGAAATCACCCCGGCCTTTTCGTATTCCAGATCAAGCATCGAATACACAAAGTCCTCAGCATCGGTCAATGTATTTTCCGGTGCTATTCTGTACGAGAGCGAAATCCAGATTGCCCATATCTCCACCCATTCGTGCTCAAAAGTGCGGTGTTGTTGCAGAAGTGAAACCAAATAAAACCCGGACTCACCCAAGGCAGGAAAGGAGAGTCCGGGTTTCTCTGTTTTGAGGACAGAATGAGGATGTGGCCTCAGAAAGAGAAGAAAAAAGGATAAAAAGAGTTGGAAGATGTCAGAAGGAATCCGCTCCGGCCGGCAGGCTGCGCCGCCCGCCGGTTATGGGGGAGAAGGGGGGAAGATTACAGAAGGTTCTTCTCAAAACGCTTGGCTATTTCCTGGCCGTAGGGACCGTAGCTGCCGCTCAGCAGAGCGGGCAGGGCTTTGGCGGTGAATTCGGCCCAGCTGTCCGCCTCGTGGCGGGCCAGGATGGGGTAGAACATAACCCCGTTTTTCCCGGCGGCGGCCTGGTCGCCGGGGGCGTCCCCCACCATCAGGATGTGGGCGGGGTTATAGCCCTTGGCTTTCAGCTGGGCAATGCAGGCGGCCTTGGAGCCGCTGTCCTGGCAGCAGAGCACGTCCACCGAGGGCAGCAGGCCGCAACGGGTCCACTCTTCTTCCACGGCTTCCCGGTTGGCGCTGGATACGATGGCCACATCGGCCCGCTTGTGGGCAGCGGCCAGGGCCTCCGCCACCCCGGGGAAAGGTTTCTTGTCGCTCTCCGGCAGGGCATCGATGGCGGCGTTGACCTTTTTGGACCAGGCCAGGGCCTTGGCCAGGGCGGGCCCCTTTGCGGTTTTGGCGGCCTCGGCGATGGCCTGGTTGGACAGCTCGGGGGCATGCTCAGCCCAGGCGGTCAGCTCGGCCACCCCCTCGATGGGGCGGTAGACCTTGTCGATCTCGGTGAGGGCCATGGCCAGCCCTTTGAACCGGTTGATGCCCCGGGTGCCGGAATAAAGGTTGATGGTGTTCCAGCGGTTCAGAATGGGCTCGGCCCATTCTTCCAGCCCCCATTCCTCCACCATGCAGGGACCGAAGCAACGGAAGTGCTTGATGTCCATGGTGTCCATGGCACAGCCGTCCGAGTCCACGCAGATCAAGTAATCTTTTTGTTTGGCAAATGCTTGCAACGTCACAGCGGTTCCTCCTTACAGGCGGGTGTCCCAGCGGTCACAGAACACGTTTTCATCGGCGGTTCCCTTGAATTCGCTCCGGCCGGTGATCTTCTGGATGGCGGCCCGGATGTGGTTGCGCTTGGGGCCGTAGGCGTTGATGAAGGTATGAATCTGGGGCAGGTCGATCAGATGGTTGGTGTAGTTGAGGCTCATGGCTACCGTGGGGATTTCTTCATTATACCACGGCAGTTCCAGGCTGTGGTTGCAGCTCCAGCGCAGCCGGACATTGTTTTCCTGGGCGTAGCCCTTGACATTGACCACAATCAGGGCCCAGTCATGGGTTTGAATAAATTCTTCCCGGCTGGAATGGCCCAGCATCTTGACAAAGTTCATGGGGGAAACCCCGTTCTCCACTTCCAGAGCGTGGAAGTTGGGGCAGAGATCCACTTCGAAACCGGCCTGTTCCAGCTCTTCCACCACGACCTGTTTGACAGGGTCGCCCTTGTAGCCCTTGGAGGTGGGGGTGGTGCCCACATACACCAGGAACACCCGTTTTTTCTCGGCGGGGTTCAAAGGCAGGGTGCCGCGGGTATCCTTCACCAGGGTGATGCAGCTGTCGGCAGCCTGGTCGCTGTAGGCCTGGTGCTCGGCGCAGCCGATGCAGTCCAGGGCCTTCTCCTCCGGGATGCGGACGGCTTCCTCATAGAGGTGCAGGTGGGCTTTCAGGCCCAGAATCCGGTGCAATGCATCCGACAGCCGCTCCTCGGTGAGGTCGCCCTTGTCATAGGCGGCCTTCAGGTAGCCAATGTCCTCGTCGATGTCGTTGGCAAAGAGGACCATGTCGCAGCCGGCAATGATGGCACTGGGGATGGCGTCCTTCCGCTTGGCGGTGGCGGTCATGCCCACCATGTGGGTGGCGTCGGTGATGACCACGCCGTTGAAGCCCAGCTCGCCCCGCAGCAGGCCGGAGATCAGCTCGGGGGCCATGGTGGCGGGTTTGATGTCCTTGTCCTGGATGCCGGGGCAGAGCTTGCGGCTCATCTCGGGCAGGGCGATGTGGCCCACCATGACCGCCTCCAGGCCGTCTGTAATCAGGGCCCGGTAGACCTTGCCGAAGGTGGCTTCCCAGTCCTCCACGCTCAGGCTGTTGACGCCCATGGCAAGGTGCTGGTCCAGCTCCTCCACGCCGTCGCCGGGGAAATGTTTGGCGGTGCAGGCCATGTTGGGGTTGGCATCCTTGATGCCCCGGATGTAGGCTTTGGCGTTGGCAATCACGGTGTCAGGGTCAGAGCTGAAAGCCCGGGTGTTGACAATGGTGTTCCGCCAGTTTTGGTAGACATCGCACACCGGGTTGAACATCCAGTTGGCCCCCAGAGCCGAGGCCTCCCGACCGGCCACCAGGCCCAGGTGATAAGCGTTTTCAGTGCCTTCACCGGCGCCGCACTCCACAGCCGTGGCCACAAAGGTGCCTTCGGGGGCGGCGCCGTTGCCGCCGTCGTCACAGTTGGCTGCGATCAGCAGGGGGATTTTGCTGTGCTTCTGGAAGGTGGTCAGCTGATTGTAAATCTGCTCTTTGTTGCCGCCGTTCTGCCAGCGCAGGCCGCCCATGTGGGACTGGTTCAGCAGGCTTTCCACCTGCTTTTCCCCAAAGCCAGGCTGTGCCTGCAAAATCACAAACAGCTGGCCCAGTTTTTCCTCCAGGGTCATGCCGGCAATGGTATCTTCCACCCACTGAATTTGTGCATCGGTTAGATAAAAGGGTTTGGCTTTCAGGTCAACCATAAGGGTGCGCTCCTTTCCGTCATCATTACCATCCAAAAACGTTGGCTTTCGCTTCTTTGCCCAGGCCGGCCATGGCAGGGGCGGGGACATCCAGCCGCAGTACCTGGCCGCTGTGCCGGGCGGTTTCCCACACCGGCAACCCGGCGCCGTTGGGATTGCCGGAGGCGGCAAAATGGGTCAGGTAGGATACCATGGCACCGGACAGGGCCCGGTCCCCATCGTTGAAAGGCCGCCAGCTGTTGGTCAGGGTGCCGAACCAGTACCACAGATCGGCGCTGTGCCAGGCACCCTTATCGTCCCCGGGCAGCTGCCGGGCAAAGCACCAGGCATAGCTGTCCGCCGACTGTTTCTGACACCACCGAAGGGCGTCAGCGGTCATCTCAGGCTTCATGTCCTGGGTGTTGCCGCCGACCAGATAGGGGATGGGCAGGGTGAAGCCTTCGTCGGGGAACAGTGCGGTGTCCCACACCGGGCCCATGTTGGCCATCACGGTACCAAAGCCTTGGGTGGCAAACTGCTTACCCATGGCACCCAGCAGGGTCTGGGGCGGCAGAGCCCGCAGCTGGGCCAGGGTGGAAGCTCCAGTGGCCTCCATCCAGGCAGTCCAGAAGGGGTATTTGTGTTCCATCACCCAATCCCCGGCAAAGAGCACCGAATCATCCCCAGCGCCGCTGGACATGACGGCTTTGGCGATCAGGCCCTGGGCGGCCCTGGTACTGCACAGCATCTGGACGCTGTGGGCACCGGCGCTCTGGCCCATCACCGTGATGTTGTCGGGGTCGCCGCCGAAAGCGGCAATGTTGTCGTGTACCCACTGTAATGCACACAGCTGGTCATAGAGGCCATAGTTGCCGGTATGGCCAGCCTCGACGGCTAGCTCGGACAGGCAGGCGTAGCCGAACAGACCCAGCCGGTAGTTGAGGGTCACCGCGATGACTCCCTTTTGGGGCCAGACCGGTTCGTCAAAGGCCTTGTCCCAGCCGGAACCGCTGAGGAAGGCACCGCCGTGAATGTAGACGATCACCGGGGCCTTTTCGGCGTTGTCGGGGGCCCAGATATTCAGATACTGGCAGTCCTCGCTGTAGCTGTAGTCCAGCCCTTCCCGAAACTCGTGGTAGTAGAAGGGGGAGCGGCCGTTTTGGTCTTCGGGGGTGAAGGCGGCATCCTGCATGGCGTTGGGGCCGAAGCGGGAGGCATCGTAGACGCCCTCCCAGTGGGTGACCTGATTGGGATATTCCCAGCGGCCGGCGGTGGCATAGCGGATGCCCTTGAAGGCGGTGACGCCGGGGGCGGCAGCCGCTGTGCCCCGGACATCGCCGCAGGGGGTGGAGCAAACATGCTGTTGTATCATGGAAAATCGCTCCTTTTCAGTCCTCGTCCCCGGAGACCAGTTCCTGGGGTTTGGGGATGGCGTTGAGCTTGCGGTTCAGCTCCTTGACGAAGTCCTCGGAATACTGGCTGCTCTTGGTGTTGATCTTGCGCAGGAGGGTGACGTAGGTCAAAATCCGGGTCAGAGGGTCGGATGTAATGCGGGGGACTTCCTGCTCCAGCAGGGCCCAGGCCTCAGGGCTCTTCATCAGATCGCCCATTTCGTCCATGATGGAGTAGTGGTCGGCGGGGAATAGGTCCTCCTTGCTCTCCTGGAGGGTGAACCAGTTTTTCACATTGAATCCGGGGTTGGGATCGTCATAGATGTAACTTTGTTCCGGCTGTGCCACACGGGTCAGAGTAATGACATCGGTGAGACTGCCCGCCGAAGCGGCAATCCGGTTGTCTCCTTCGGCCAGAGGCACCTGGTCAAAGACAAAGACCCGCTTTCCTTCCTGAGAGCCGAAGACCTGCCCGTTAACGGTGAGGGTGACGGAGGGCGCGTTGGAGTACACCTTGACGGTGGTGGTCTCGCCGCAGCGGCGGGCATAGCGCCGACCGGTCAGATAGACAAAGGGCTCCTCGCTCCAGCAGGCTTTGTAGAAATAATAGGCATCCTTGCAGACCGAGCGGTCATAGGTGACAAGGCCTTTGCAGTTGCGCCCTTTGGAGGTGGCCATCGCCCGGTTGGCGCTGCCGAAGTCAAACATATTCCACACAAAGCTGCCCCACACAAAGTCTCGGGCCTCAATCTGGGGATAGGCCGTTTCGTGCCAGCGGCACTGGAACTCCTCGGAGCAGTCGCCGGGCTTGGGGTCATCCCGGTGGAGGGTAATCAGGCTATCTGCACCGTACTCGGACAGGCAGAGGGGCGTGTCGGGATTTTTCTTGTGGAAGCGGTCAAAGAAGGGGCCGTAGTCGGTGGCTTCACCGTAGTACCAGCCGAAGTAGATGTTATAGCCCACGGCGTCGGTCAGATGGTTGAGCTGGCTGTTCAACTTGACGGCGTTGATGTTGGCCAGGGTGGTGAAGCGGGTGAGGTCCAGCTCCTTGGCCAGCTGGTGCAGCTGACCGATCTTGCGGTACATTTCCAGGCTCTCGCCCGCCATCGAAATCTCGTTCTCTACTCCCCAGAAGCAGATGGACGGGTGGTGCTTGAGCTGCAAAATCAGCTCGGTGAGCTGCTGTTTGGCGTTTTCAAAGACGGCCTCGTTGCCATCCGGCAGGGCCAGCAGCGGGATCTCGGCCCAGACCACAAGTCCTGCCTGATCGCACAGGTCATAGGTCAGGTCGGGGTGCTGGTAGTGGGACAAGCGCACCGCGTTGGCCCCCATCCCGCAGAACAACTGGATGTCCTGCCGCTGCTGTGCCTCTGAAACCGCGCAGCGGCAGCCCTCCCAGTCCTGATGTTTGGCGGCGCCCCGCAGCTTCAGGTGCTGGCCGTTGAGGAAAAAGCCCTGTTCCGGGGAGAGCTGGATGGAGCGGAACCCGAAGGGCAGGATTGCCTCATCCAGACAGACGCCGTCCCGCAAGAGGCGGGCGCGGCAGGCGTAGAGATAGGGGTCTTTGCGCCCGTCCCAGCTGTGGGGCCGGGAGACCTGGAGGCAGGCCTGGGGGGCCGAGGCGGGGCAGGTCACGCAGGCACAGGCCTCTCCCTGGTCCAGTACCTCATACTGGATCTGGACGCCCTCCGTCGGGCCCGCAATGCGGGCGCTGACCTGTACCTTCCCGTCGGGGCTGGGCTCCACCGTAAGGCCGGAAGTGCCGTAATAGAGCAGGTCAAAGTGGGTGGCCCCGGTCTGGATCAGGTGGACAGGGCGGTAGATGCCGCCGTAATTGTTGAAGTCACCGCCCAGGGGAATGTAGTCCCGGTGGGTGTTGTCGGCCAAAACCAACAGCTCGTTGCTGCCCGCCCGGGCACCGGTGAGGGCAAAGCGGAAACGGGCATAGCCGCCCTTGTGGCAGCCGAGATAGCAGCCGTTCAGCCAGGCGTGGCAGATGCCAGCCACCGCGCCGAAATCCACAAACGCAGGCCGGGCGGCGTCCGCCAGGGCCAGGGTGCAGCGGTAGAGCCTGGGCCCTTCTTGTTTGGGATCGTCCTCATTCCACACATGGGGCAGGGTGACATCCACCCAGTCCTGGCCGGTGGGAAGGGTCTGGTGGGTGCCGTCCCAGGAGCAGCTGCTGAATTGCCAGCCCTCCCGCAGCAGAGTAACAGTGCGCATAAAAACCTCCTTGGGTCTGTAAGAATAAGTGCCTGCAGGAAAACCTGCAGACACTGCCGGAATGTAAAAGAAATCAGCGCTGCTGGAAAGCGTTGTAAGCGTCGGTCATATACTGGGTGGCTACATCCAGGCCCATGCCGTTTAGGGTGTTGACATAGGTGTCCCAGCTCTCGTCGATATTGGACTGGCCGGTGACAAAACGGATCAGCATTTCCTGCACGTAGGTGTCCACCTCGTTCATAATCATGTTGTAGTCGTTCTGGTGTTCGGGCGCGATGGTCAGCTGGGGCAGGCAGACGCCCTGGTCCAGACTGTGCCACAGGGTGCGGGCTTCCACCTGCTCGGGCATGGTGAGGGTGATCTGCATATAGGCGTCCTCGTCCATGGGGTTGACGAAGCCATAGGAGGGCAGGGCGTAGGCCAGGACAGCCTCAGAGGGGGTTTTGCCCTCGGGGTTGTTCATGACGGCATCGGTGAAGGTCTTGCTGCCGTCTGCATTGACGGTGTAGCTTTCCCCTTCGATGCCCCAGCACAGCAGGTTGTTGCCCTCTTCCGAGAAGAAGTAATCCAGCACCTGGGTGGCCAGGGCGGGGTCGGCACAAGAGGAGGTCACTACCGCCTGGACGCTCACCTGGGCAACGCCGCCGTCCAGATGGAAGCAGGGGGTATCCCCCTCGTTCAGCACCGGCCAGGCCACGCCCACCAGTTCAAAGTCGGGGTTGCTGGCCCGGGCGGTGGTGGTCACGTTGCCAATGCCGCTGTTGTTGGAGAGGACGGAAGCAATGCTGCTGCCGTTGACCAGTTTGGCGTTGTTGGCGGCGCTGTCGTTGGACATGAACTCGGGGTCCAGCAGGCCCTTGTTGTACCAATCGTTCAGCTTGGTGACAAACTGGCGGTAGTTGTCGGTAGAGGGACCGAACACCACGCCGCCGTTGCCGTCAGAGCAGAACTCGGTGCTGGTCTTGTAGGCGGGCAGAAGCAGGTTGAGGTTGGCGTTGCCAATGTAGTTGCGGTAGGTGGTGAAGGGATAGGTGACGCCGGGCTCGTTGTCCCGGATGGTGGCCATGACGTTCTCCCAGTCGTCCACCGTGACGGGGACATCCAGGCCGTACTTTTCCAGCAGGTCGGCGCGGATGGAGGGGCCGGAGGAGACAGGCACGCCCAGGGTAAAGCAGTAGATGCCCTGGTAAGTGCCGCTGTTGGAGAGGACTTCCTTTTCGTGGGCAGGGGTGTCCACCGCCGCCAGATAGTTGGGGGCGTACTGGCGGATGCAACTGTCCATATCAATCAGGACGCCTTCGTCGATCAGTTCATCAACGCCCATGGGGCTGGTGCTGTAGGACCAGATGATGACATCGGGGTACTCGCCGGAGGCAATCATCAGATTGAATTGGTCGGACTCGCTGCCCACTGCGGGGTGGGTAAAGGCAAGATTGACGCCCAGCTTTTCTTCCGCGACCTGGAAGGCTTTGATGTCGTGATAGTTCTGCACCACGCCGGAGGTGGCATTGCGGATATAAATGTTCAGGGTCTTGTCCCCGTTGGCCAGGGGATAGGTAGCGGTAACGGCTTCACCGGTAAACTGGGATGCAGCGGTGGATGCGGCGCTTTCCGACTTGCTGCCGCCGCAGGCAGCCAGGCCGAGAGCGGCGGCGCCTGCACCGACGATTTTCATAAAGTTGCGGCGGGAGATGCGTTTCATAGGGAAATCCTCCTTCTTCGTGCTGGAATTCGTGGGGTTGAGCGTTGTGCTCTTTCTGGCCATTATGATACACGACCCGCCGGAGCTTGTATATCTGCATTATATTGGAAAGCACCGCGGTTTTGTGTTTTGCGCCGAAAAAGGGCCTATGCAAAAATTACGCCCGTCACACAATTTTGTGCGTCGGGCGTAAATATTACGAATGAACGCTGCTTTCCCGGTATTGGGTGGGAGTGACATGCTCGATTTTTTTGAACGCGCGGGTGAAGCTGTTGGCGCTGGCATAGCCCACGCGCTCGGAAATTTCAGTGATGGAAAGGTGGGTGTCCCTCATCAGGCGTTTGGCCTCTTCCAGCCGCAGCCGTGTCAGGTAGTTCAGGAAGGTATCGTGAGCATTTTCCTTGAAAAAGATGGAAAGGTAATTGGGCGTCAGGTTGAACCGGTCGGCCACACGGGTCAGGGTGAGATCCACATCACCGTAATTTTCCTGCATATAGACCTGAATTTTCTGGATGAGCTGGGAAGCGGGGCTGGTGCGGTTCTCCTCCACATAGTGGCACAGCTGGCAGATGAGAGTTTGGAGGAGTTCTTCCAGCTCGTTGATGTTCCTGCGCTGGAAGATCTGCTGTAAGGGCGGGGCACCCTCCACCCGTAGCACAGCGGGGTCCTCCACACGGTAGGCTTCCAGGATGATGTTGAGCATGCCAATGCAGTAGCCCTGGGCCTGGTACAGCTCCACCGTGCGGCGGCGCAGGTTGGCGTCCAGGTTTTCATGCAGCAGCGCGGAAGCCTGGGCGGCGTCGCCGGTGGCAATGAAGTTCTGCAGCTGAGCCGCAATGCTGTTCAGGCTGCGATCCATGGGCCAGACGTCCTTTTCCTTTTGCAGGTACCGGATGCCGCCGCCGGGCTGCTGGGCCTGGGTTTGGGTCACGGCATAATATCCCTGGGGCACCGACTCCAGGCCCTGGTCGATCCAGCTGACATAGAGCCACAGCAGCTGGCCATATTGCTCCCGCATGGTATCCTGCAGTCGGCCCAGGATGTCCTGGGTGTCTTGGTCGAAGCGGGCTCCGCTGCCGTTCAGAATCCACACGATGCTATCATTGTCCAGGGTCACGGCGGTGTAGGTGATGCCGCCGGGCACAAGCTGGGACAGCTGGTCCCGCAGCACAATATTGGTGAGAGCCTGCTCGGACAGCTCACGGGATTCGCTGGGCACCTGCCGGGCCAGCACCACCCGGAACTGCGAGTAGGGGAAGAGGATACCCACCTCCTCCAGCAGTTTCCGGTAAGTTTCATAGTTGCTCACGTCATTTTTGAGCAGCTGGAGCAGAATGCTCTCCTGAATGCGGGGGATTTCCTGCCGCAGGGCTTCCTGCACCTCTTTCATGGAGTGCTGCATATCCGCCACCGACTTTTCAATCAGCCGGAATTCGTTGAAGCCAGTCCCTTCGGGGCTCTCCAGAATCACAGAGCGGCGGCGCAGCTCGGCCAAAAGATGCTCCACCGGGCGGTAGTTGCGCCAGGTGAGATAATAGACGATGCCGGTGCCCACCACCAGTACCAGGGCAAGGGCCAGCAGGCTCAGGTTGCGGGCAACCCGCAGCTCGCTCTGCATCCGGTGGACCGGCTGGATGGACAGATAGGACCAGCCTTTTAGATTGGAATCCGCCCGGGAGACGGTGTAGCTGGCCCCGTGCCAGTCCTGAATGGACTGGCTGCCGGCCTGGGGCACAAAATCCAGCAGAGCCTCGTTTCCCGACCAGACGGCCGGCGTGCCGCTGGGGTCCAGCAGGCAGACAAGGCCGGATTGAAGTTCCTCCATATCCCGGATGGTGGAGAACAAACCATCGCCGTTTATCCGCAGGCAGATGGTTCCATAGGAGGCAGTGCCGGAGCTCCACAGGGGGACGGAATGGAGCATCACCAGCTGGCTGTGCCCCTGGCTGTCCCCCAGCAGATAGAACTGACAGTAGGACCGCTCGTTTTGCAGCAGTTCCAGCAGGCTGCGGTTCATTTCCTCCGATGGCATCCGAAGGCTTCCTTCGGATACGCGGTAGTCAACGTAACTGCCGCTGACCATGCAGTCGTACAGCCGGGAGTAAATGGTGGTATCGCAAAAGCTGCCGGCTGTGGCGCTGTAGCTCTGGAGATGCCGGGACAGCTCCCACAACTCGAAATTGCCTTGGCTGTCGTCGGACTGGCGCTGGCTCAACACAGTATTGAGCACCGTATCGTTGCTCAGATCAATGGCATAAAGTTGGATGGTTTGCAAACGCTCATCCATCGACATCTGTGCCTGGGTGAGCACGGCATTCTGATAGTTGATATTCTCTTGCTGCAGCAGGCCGCGGGCATAAAAATAGTTGGCCAGCACAAGAACCAATGGCAGGATAAGCATCACAAAAAACGAGGCCAGTAGCTTATAAAAAGACTGTTTCCGGGCCAGAATCTGCCGCAAAGCAAAACGCCGGGTCATTTGCACGCACCATCTCTCCTTCATCACAATTTATTTTAATATACCAGATTTTGCGGCATTCGTCAAAGATCCAGGGGCGCCAAAAGCCGCCGCAGTTGCCTGCGGCGGCTTCGATTCACAGAGATCGGCGCGGAATCAGCCCTTGACGGCGCCGACGGTCACACCCTTAGCAAAGTACTTCTGCAGGAATGGATACAGGCACAGAATCGGCAGGGTGGTGACGATGATGGTGGCATACTTGATGGCGTCGGCCATTTCCTGGGTCATGACGGCGCCGTCCGACATGGCGGCGTTGGAGCTGGAAAGGATGATCTCACGGGTGATCAGGGCCAGGGGCCACAGATCGCGGCTGTTGGGCAGATACAGCATCTCGAGGAACCAGCTGTTCCAGTGAGTCACGCCGTAGAAGAGGACCATCACGGCCATGGTTGCGCCGCTGATGGGCAGGATCACCCGGGTGAAGATGGTCCAGTGGTTGGCGCCATCCAGCTTGGCGGATTCTTCCAGCTCGGCCGGCAGGGATTCAAAGTGGGTGCGCATGTTGATGAAGTTGAACACCGATACCAGGCCGGGCAGCAGGACGGCAACGCGGCTGTCCAGCAGGCCCAGATCCCGGATCACCAGATAGGTGGGGATCATGCCGCCGTTGAAGAACATGGTAAAGGTGACAAAGACGGTGAGCGGCTTTTTAAACAGCAGGTTTTTGCGGGACAGGGTGTAGGCCAGCATGGCTGTGAGGATCACGTTGAGTGCGGTGCCCACGACGGTATAGAAAATGGTGTTCAGCAAACCGCGCCAGATTTCAGCGTTGGCGAACACCCGCTTGTAGGCGTCCAGGGTGATGTCCTGGGGGAACAGCAGGATGCCGCCTGCCCCCGCCACGATGGTGGGGTTGGTGAACGAGGCACAGAAGACGTACCAGATGGGATAAAAGCAGATGAAGATCAGAATTGCAATGACGACAAAGGATACGCCGTCAAAAACGCGGTCTTCGGTGGTGGATTTGATTTTGTTCTTGGTGCGGGCCATATAGGACTTCCTCCTTTTTGCAGATGGTTTACCACAGGCTGGTTTCGGCCAGTTTGCGGCTGACCTTGTTCATGATAAAAACGATGATCAGATTGATGACGCTGTTGAACAGGCCGATGGCAGCTGCCGAACTGTAGTTGGCACCCAGCACGCCCTGGCGGTAGACAAAGGTTGCAATGATATCGGCGGTCTCATAGGTGGCAGGGCTGTAGAGGTTGAAGACCTTTTCAAAGCCGATACTCATCACATGGCCCAGCCGCATCAGAAGGATGGTGACGATGGTGGGCAGGATGCTGGGCAGAGAGATGTGCCAGATGGTTTGCCAGCGGGAAGCGCCGTCCAGTTTGGCGGCCTCAAACTGCTGGAGGTCGATGGAAGAAAGGGCTGCCAAGAAGACCACGCTGTCCCAGCCGAAATTCTGCCAGATTTCGGAGGCCACATAGATGGGCCGGAACCAGGCCGGGTCGGACAGAAAGGCGATGGGCTCTCCGCCAAAGGCCTGGATGATGGTGTTGAACAGGCCGTCCAGACTGACAAAGTCCACCACCAGGCCGCAGATGACCACAATGCTGATGAAGTGGGGCATGTAGGTGACGGTCTGGGCCAGCTTTTTGAAGCCGCGGCTGCGGACCTCATTGAGGACAAGGGCGAAGATGATGGGAATGGGGAAGCCGAAGATCAGAGTTTCCAGGCTCAGAACCAGGGTGTTGCGGATCAGCCGACCAAAGTAGTAGCTGTTGAAAAAGTCAATGAAATATTTAAGGCCGACAAATTTTCCTGAGAACAGGCTCCCGGTGATTTTGTAGTCCGAAAAGGCAATGTACAGGCCGGCCATGGGGGCGTAGCAGTACACTACAAAGTAGATCAGCGCCGGCAGGGCCATCAGGTAAAGAATCCAGTTGGATTTCAGGTCGTTTGCCAGCCGCTGCCGGAATGGTTTTTGCGGCATGGCCAGCGCAGCGGCCGGCTGGTCTTTTTTGTGCAGCATTTTTGGTAGAGTCATCTTGTTTTCCTCCCACTTTGATTGTCGTTCTCACCTGCAAGATGTGGGTCTTGCGTTGTTGCAACCAGTATAGTCCGGCGACGGGGGGCTTTCCATCTGCACTTTGTTGGATTTGGCGGCGGGGGTGGTTTTTGAACCCTGCATTTTTTTGGCTGGATATTCCTTTTTTGTGGCAGGGTACCGGCGTTCTATGCAAAAAACTTGTAGATGTACCGGTCGGCGCGCCCTATGGTATCCTTTTGCTGAAAAGAATGCAAAAATGCTAAGGAGGAAAGAACCATGGATTATCGCAACCCTGCCCTGAACGTTCCCCAAAGAGTGGAAGACCTGATCGCCCGGATGAACCTGCGGGAAAAGGTGGCGCAGCTGTGCTGCTGCACCCTGCCCCATCCGCTGGATGACGCCGCGCTGGACAAGCTGTTCCGCTACGGGATGGGCACCGTCAGCTATCTGAATTCCGCCCTCAGCGGCGACCAGCAGCTTAAAATGGCTGTTTCCTGCGCACACGCTTCTCTGGAATTGCCCGGCACGTAAATGTGCACCATGGCGGGCGTGGAAAAAAGATTCCCGCTCACGCCCGTCAAGCAGCTCTGTACGTTTTAATTTGAATCTGCTTTCTTACAGCTGCCGGTTTGTCCTGACCGGTGGCTTTTGTTATATCTCGCAATTGCAGAAGCCTGAACACAAAAAGACCACCAGTCGAAAAAACGGCTGGCGGTCTTTTTTACTTATGCTGAATCATCGGAAGCTGCTTGACCTTATTTGCGACTTTTTTGCGTTCCAGTGAGAACACCATGTCTGGAGTGCGCTCAAAAAATCCTATGTCACGTCGCCAGCTTGTCCCGCATTTGCAGTGGAACAGGCCAACGAACTGCTGCTTCATTTTACGTCCGCAGTTCGGACAAATTCATTTGCTGGCTCCCATAATAGTTTACTGGAGCTTGGCGATAATGTCATCGGCAGACATACCGCTGGCAAGCAGCTTTTTCAATACAGATTCTGCTTCAGCCTTCTTAGATTCTTCAGCGGCCTTTTTTTCGGCTGCAACCTTTTTTGCCTCTGCTTTAGAAAGTTCCTTTACTGCAACCTTCAAAGCGGATTTTTTGCTTTTCAACTGTTCTTTCAGTACGCTGATGTTGTCAGACAGCGCGGCGATTTCGGTTTCAATTTGTTCCTTGGTTGCGGTCTTTTCAGCAACAATAGCCGCATAGTCAATATTTGCTTTCTTAGTACGCACTGCATTCTTGCTTCCTTTTGGTCTAGCCATAATAGTCCCTCCATCTAGTATTGGAATTTAGCTATAAGTATATTCTTTCTGCCTCGAAATGGCAATACTCTTTCACTTCTTAAACGCTATATGTGGACGGTGAGTCAATGCTCTCACCACTCCGAAACATCGTACTTTTTATACGGAGAAAAGGATTATAATTTTCTGCGTAGTACGGTATAATAGGCGAAAAGTTTACTGTACGAAAGTGAGGAGTGGCGGTGGACAACATTCTGAATACCATAACCGCCTACCGTAAAGAACGCAACTGGTCGCTATACGATTTAGCGGCTCACGCTGAGCTGAAACCGTCCACCATTTCTACATGGTATAACGACAATGCGATTCCGACTATTCCTTCGCTTGTAAAGATCTGCGATGCCTTTCAGATCACACTTTCTGAGTTTTTTGCTAAGGCAGAGGGAAGTCAATCTGCCCCGGTAGCACTTACGTCCCAGCAGATGCAGGTCATTGAGAAGTGGTCGATACTTCGCCCTGACCAGCAGGAAGCTTTTTTGAATTTGCTGAATACGATTCCCTGATATTACATGGATAGCAATAGGGATTTTCCCTTTTACTATCATGGATGATTGCACCGTGCATTCTCCATGCTCCGCCCCATAACATTGCCATAATCGACAAAGGAAAGGACGAAGAAAAACTATGAAAAGTAGATTGATCGAGTACGAACCCCGCCCCGGCGGGCAACTGACCCACCGCGAACGAATGTCTGCCTGCGCTCTGACCCCTTGGTGTGGCGATTGGTTGCTGCGCCGTTTGGTCGGAGGGCTGGCTTATGTACTTTGACCCTTACGCCGCTGGTTATAGAATCCAGAAATTACGCAAAGCACACGGACTGACGCAAGAAGAAGCCGCAATCAAACTGAACATTAGTGATAGGCACATGAGAAGTCTGGAAAAAGGCACTTATGCACCGCTGGACTTGTTCGTTGAGATTGCAGTACATTTTGATGTCACCCTGGATTACCTCATTCTTGGGAAAGTTGAAACCAAAACTGAGCTGGCACTCAGTAAAAAGATCGATGACCAGAAGCAGGTTATGAAATCGTTGAGGGAACAGCTTCTGGCATTTGCAATGGAGATTGAGGTCGAATAACAAATCTATGGGAAGTCGGAGAGTGTTCTCCGGCTTCTTTTTTGTTGTCAAAAAATCAAACGTGTCTATGTAAAACCGGAAGGAAAGCTTCCGGTTTTGCTGCTTTTTGCAGCTGAAAAAACCCAAAAAGCGGAAGGAATGCATCCTAAAAAGGCATTCGGTTTTCAGGTACACTATGGTCACAGCAAGGGCAACACCCCAGACGGGGAGAAGCCCGGAGCTGTAAAGCGTACCTTGAAAACTGAATATCATTCCCTCGGACAAAATAATGAAACTTCCGTAACTCGCGGCCCGGTCATAACGAAGACGGGGTGGCTGAAGAAGCCAATGTGGAGTGTGGGTGCAAGTCCCCACTTACCGAGGTGCATTCCAAATCCAACGGGGGTCGAGGACAAATAGGTTGGAAAAACTTAAAGCAAAACTTCAAAGCCCACCACCGGGATTCTTCTGAATCTAGGCAGTGGGCTTTTTCCATACCGAATATTCATTCTGATGACACGGAGGTATTGATTATGAGCCGTAATTTTACTCGCCAGCCCGATGAATCGACCCTGACCACCCTCTGCCCCCGCTGCCTGAATGCCTTCCGGAACACTCGTGGCATTCGCGTCCGCCGTGCAGACCCCTATCAGTTCACCAAGGAGCCTTGCACCTACTGCCAGACCCGCTTTGGCTACGACTACTACATCCAGCCCGCCAGCCCGAAAGCCACCTATTTTAAGAAAGGCCGGTTCGATGATGAATCTGAATGCGCTTAAGATCGACCCAGAGTTTCAGGGCAAGATCCCTCCGCTGAACGCCGAAGAGGAGCACATCCTAGAGCAGAACATGATTCAGGAACGACGGCTTCTGAACCCGATCATCATCTGGAACGGTTACATACTGGATGGACATTCCCGGTATCGCATCCTCAAGCATCACCCGGAGATCGCTTTTGAAGTGAAGGAAATCCAGTTGCCTGACCGTTATGCTGCACTGGCATGGATCTGCCAGAACCAGTTGGGGCGCAGAAACCTTGACCCGGAACGCCGGAAGTTTTTGATGGGGAAAGCCTACGAGAATGAAAAGCTCTCGGTTGGCGCACCCGTTGGAAATCAGAACAAAGTAAATCAATGTGGACAAAATGTCCACATTGATTTACACAAACGAACTTGCGAACGGATTGCCGAACGAAATGGCGTGAACTCCAAATTTGTGCAGCGAGCAGAAAAATATGCCAAAGGCGTTGATGCGGCAGAAGCTGCCGTCCCCGGTGCAATGGAGGAAATCCTGACCGGGCATATCAAGGCTACCGATGCCGAGATCACCGCTTTGGCGCAAACCCCAAAAGAAGAAATCCCGGCAATCATCAAGGAGCTGCGCAAACCCAAGAAGGACCGGAAAGCAAAGAAGCCGACAAGCCCGGAAAAATCCGATGTTGCTGCCGACGATGCTCCTGATTCCAATGAAGTCCATACCGAGGATGAAATTGTGCCGGTAAGCAATTCGCCCCCGGATTTCAAAAGGAGTATCCAAGGTCACAAACGCTGTCTTACAGACGAAGATCGAAAACGACTTCGGCAATCCATTGACAACCGCCATCATAAAACGACCGTTGCAAACGGCTCGATTATGATGTGCGAAGTTCAGGGCGCAAAGGAGGATTTTATCCGCCGCTGGAATCTCGTATTCAAAGACTATCCCGATGTTTTTGAGGACAACGACTGCCGAAGTGCCATTCTTTTTCTGATTGATGACACTTCTGCCTATCTTCAGACGATAAAGGAGAGAGTGCTATGATGATTTCTAATCTGAACCTTGCCAAGCTGCCCGAATGTGTTTGCGAGATGCGCTACATCGACAGCGCACTTTTGACTCCGTGTGCTGAATACCAGCGTGTTTTGCGCACCAGAAAGGTGGAGGAGATTTCGGCTACCTTTTCGGAGTACGTTGCTAACGAACCGAGAGTCAGCTACCGTGATGGCCGCTACCATGTTTTTGATGGTCAGAACACCATCGAAGCGCGTATCGCCTGCAACGGAGGTCATGACCTTCCGATTCTCTGCAAAGTCTTCCACGGCCTTTCCAAAAAGGATGAAGCCCTTTTGTTTGCCGTTCAGACGGGCATTTCCACCGATCTGACCGCAGGTGAGCGGCTTCGTGCTGACATCGTGGCAGAAGATGAGGATGCCTGTGCATTTGTTGCAGCCACCGAAGCAACTGGTGCTACTTTTGCACTGGATGGCATCCGAGCCGAGTGGAAGATCTACTGCATCCGCTCTGCCTATTATATTTACAAGAACTATGGCTCTGACATCTATCAGGAAGCCCTGAAGATTATCGTGGAGGCATGGTGGGGCGATTCCGATTCGTTCCTGTCCGGTATCCTCCACGGCGTTACCCGCTTTGTGGCAATGTACCGGGATGAGTACAGCCGGGAGCGTCTGATTGCACGGCTCTCTACAGTGCACCCCAAAACCATCACCAAAAATGCACGGAAGGACACAGGCAACACCGCCGACCGCCACATGAAGCAGATTCTGGAGATCTACAATGGCTCCAGCCGTTCTCTGAGCCTTCCTGTAAAACGTTGATGCTCTCGCCTTTATCGGCATACTCCTTTTTCCTGCAAGAGCCGCCTGCCAAAAACGGGCGGCTTTTGCTACATATAGAAGGATAGGAGGTCTGATCGCTATCATACCAAAAGACTGGAAATACCTCAGAGGGGACATTTACTATGCAGACATGGAGCCGCACATCGGCTCCGAGCAGGGCGGCACCCGCCCTGTGGTGGTTCTGCAAAACGATGTAGGAAACCGCTATGCGCCTACCCTTATCGTGGCGACAGTGACTTCCCGCACCGAGAAAAAGAAATACCAGCCCACACACGTTCTGATAGCCCACAATACAGCCTTTGAGAAGCCATCTGTGGTTCAACTGGAACAGATCTTCACGATAGACAAAAGCCGCATACAGCGTTTTCTAGGGCGGCTTACGCAGAATGAAATGCAGGAGATCGAGAAAGGCGTTGTTTCAAGTCTTGCTCTCGCTGAAATCACATCATAAAGATATATTCTACACTCCATTATAGAGAGGGGAGGAATCTGTTTGGGTGAGGAAAATCTGAATTCCCGTGATGCGTACCGTGTGATGCTCCGGGATTACCCGGACGTGCTGAACATCGACCAGATGTGCGAGGTATTGAGCGTCAGCACAAAAACCGGGTATACACTTCTGAAAAAAGGAAGCGTCCAGCATTTGAAGATCGGACGTTCCTACCGCATCCCCAAGGTACATCTTTTGACCTATCTCATCGGATTCGCACCCGGTCACACCATCCGGGCGTGACATCCTTGCATTCTCTCCTGCCGTTGGGTACACTGATGGTGTCAGCGGCAGAAGTTACATATTCAAGTGGATGCAAAGACAGGAGGTAACGCTATGGTAGCAGGGCATCTGCAAGAAAAAAACGACTTCTACTACATCGTTCTGAGTTACAAGGACGCAAACGGAAAGCGAAAGACCAAGTGGGAAGCCACCGGTCTGTCCGTCAAGAGGAACAAGAAGAAAGCCGAGGCTCTTTTGCTGGAACGTCGGCGGAACTTCATGGTTTCCACCGCACCTGCGGAGATCCGCTTAGACGATGACATTCTCTTTTCGGACTTCATGCTGAAATGGCTGGAAGTCACGAAAAGCACTATCCAAATCACGACCTATGCCAGCTATCAGGGAATGGTGGAGCGTGTGATCGTTCCCTATTTCCGAAAGCGCAATATCAAGCTGGTAGACCTGAAAGCCACCGACTTGCAGGATTTCTACACCAAGCAGCTTGAACGGGTCAAGGCAAATTCGGTGATCCATTACCATGCAAACATCCACAAGGCGTTGAAGTATGCGGTGAAGATCGACCTGATTCCCACCAATCCGGCAGATAAGGTCGAGCGTCCGAAGAAGAATGAGTTCAAAGGCAGCTATTACAGCGCCGAAGAGATTCATGCTTTGACGGAGGTCGCAGAGGGCACCAAGCTGGAGATCCCGGTTCTGCTGGCATCTTTCTATGGTCTGCGCCGCAGCGAGGTGCTGGGTCTGAAATGGGATGCCATCGACTTTGAAGCCAACACGCTGGAAGTCAAGCACATTGTCACGCAGGCATCCATCGACGGTAAAAAGGTTCTGGTGCAGGCAGACCGTGCAAAAACGAAGTCCAGCCTGCGGACGCTGCCCCTTGTGCCGCCCATCCGTGACCGCCTGCTGATGCTGAAAGGTCAGCAGGACACCTACCGCCGCCTGTGCGGTAAAAGCTACAACCGGGAGTATCTGGGCTATCTGTGTGTGGACGAGATCGGAAACATCATCCGCCCCAACTATGTTTCCGAGCAGTTCCCGAAGCTGTTGGAGAAAAACGGTCTGCGTCCTATCCGCTTCCATGACCTGCGTCACAGCTGCGCCAGCCTTCTTCTGGCAAACGGCGTTCCCATGAAGCAGATTCAGGAATGGCTGGGTCACAGCGACTTCTCCACCACCGCCAATATTTACGCCCACCTCGATTACGCTTCCAAGATCTCGTCTGCACAGGCGATGCTGGAGGGACTGGGCTATGGCAATGCGTCAGCATGATGCCATACGCCCCAAAGACAGGGTGGACGGGCGATGTTCCGGCAAAAAAGAATGGACAGACGAATAAAATTCATCTGTCCATTCGATTTGGCGGAGCATCAGGGAGTCGAACCCTGGCACCGGTCTCCCGGCCTATCGCATTTCGAGTGCGACCTCTTACGACCACTTGAGTAATGCTCCTCATATTAAATTTTTAGAATGCTCTGTGCATTCCGGGAAAACTTTGGAGAGAATTTCAGGAGAGAACGACCGAAAATCGCTCACTCACGAAGTCGGAAAACCCGCATGAAACCTAGAAAAACCGGAAATCCACTTCTAAAAAGCCAATTAGATTTCGAGTCACGCCTCTTCGACCACTTGAGTACTACTCCATGTTGTATTTCGAGAAGAAATTGCAATCTGTATATTGCCGGTTTCCTCTTGAATCTTAGAAATTTAATGCTAGAATATTGTTAGAAAACGCATCGTTCAGACAGGCTTTGAAGCCTGTCAGGACATCAAAATTGACGTTCCCTCGTGTGATATGGAGACATCCGGCGAAGCATCCACTTGGATTTCGAGTCGTTCTCGTTACGACCACTTCGATACATCTCCATAATAAACCTTATATAGTATAACAAAAAAGCCTGCTGCCGTCAACACTTTTCTCCATGTACCGCGCAAAGCGCGCAGGGCAAAGGCCGGCTGCTGCGGCCTGAATCGGCAGCACGCTGTTTAAAGCAGCTTTACACACAAAAAACAGGCCGCCGCACAAAGCTTTGTGCGGCGGCCTGTGGTCGTGCTTCAAAGGTCAGGCGGTAGTGCTCGCATCGGGCTCCGATGCCCCGCTGGAACCGGAACTGGACGACGACTCGTTGAACGCATCGTACACTTCCTTAGTGATCTCCCAGTTCATGGAATACTCAGAGTTTTCGCGGATGGGAATGTACTTGAACACCACGGTCTGACCCTCTTCCAGAGTGGGGAAGTGGTCGGCTGCCAGATGGATGGTGACGGGCTTTTTCTTGTAGATCAGGCTGTTCTCGGCGTCCAGAATACGCACGCCGCCGTTGTTGCTGCTGAAGTAAACCTGCTTGTCCTCGGCATCCTTCACGGCAACAGAGAAGCGGTAGGGGTCCAGCGGGATGGGATTTTGACGGGCAGACTCGATATCCACCATCAGGGTGCAGGTTCCACCCTCGATCTTCATGCTTCTCAGGCCGGCTCTCACCTGCAGATCGCTGGTGATCGCACCGGGCAGCGTTTTGCAGACCGGGTTTTTGGGATCCTGATATTCACAGCCGTTCAGCAGACCGGCACCGACCATAGCCACTGCGGTGGCTGCCGAATACTTCAGGAATGCGCGGCGGGAAAATGTATAAGACATGGTTTGTTACTCCGTTATTTACCAGTATGTTCTTCCGGCCAAGGGGGTCAGGTCGTGGAGGTGCCGGGAAGCTCCGGTTCCAGAACATCTGCGGCCAGCTCCCAGTTGGCGCTGAACTCGCTGTACTGCAGGTCAGGGTAGTAGGTAAGGGTCACAGGGCCGTCTGTCAGCGCGTTCAGGTCCTTTGCTTTCACATAATAGGTGAAGGTCTCGCCCTGCTTGACCTGATTGCTCAGAGAATCCGGGCTGGTCACCTGCAACTTGTCGTTCTGGTAGGCCAAGTATCCGTCTGCCTTCACGGCAAAGTTTGCCTTAGTGACCTCCAGCGCGTTTTTACGGCCGTTGGTCACCACCAGCCGGAACAAGGTGGTGTTGGACTCTTCATCGTATTCCACCATGTCCAGCGTGGTACGAACCTTCAGCACAACATTGCTGGTGCCGGGGGCGTGCTGCACCGGATTGTAACCGTACTCACAGCCGCTCAGCAGGCTGCTGCCCGCTACGGCCGCAGCGGTAAGTGCGGTATATTTCAGGAAAGAGCGGCGGGAAAATTCCCCAGTCATATTCGTTCCTCCTTTAGGACACATCAATACAGATTCTGCCATAGGGCACTACCTATACAATAGGCGAAACAGAGAAAAATGTCAATGATTTTCCACAAAACAAATGTGAAGATTTTGTGGCAGCATCGTGCATTTTAGACGAAGTTTAAGCAGTTTTTCTGGCAATTCTGTCAGCTGCGGATCACGTCGGAAGCGTTCATCACAAAGGTCAGGCTCTTGCCCTCCAGGAAGGTGGGCACATAGGTGACTTTCAGCTGCTTCCAGTCCTTGGGCACCATGAGCATCAGCACGATATAGGCGCTGCCCTGCGGGGGCAGGCTCTCCACATCGGAAAAGCTCTGGGAATTGGCGTTGTACAGCGAGATATTGGCGCAGCAGGCTGCGGGCTGGTCATCGCAGACGGCGGTAAAATCCGGGGTAGCGGCGGCCATGGCCTGAAAGTTTGCGTCCACGTTCTCCAGCGGAGGCACAGGGTAGGCTTCGTTGATGGCATCAATGCCCTGTGCGCCGATGGCGTAGCTCTCGGTCTTGCTGCGGTTGACGGTGGTCACCCGCACGCCCAGATACTCGTAGCCTTCCGGCTGCACGGGGTCCTGCGTCAGGTGGAACACGCTGGTCAGCTGCACGCCCAAGCCGTTCCAGTTGCGGACGGTATCGCCCACCTTGACCTCCACCACGGTATCGCTGCCGTTGGACTTGCAGCCGCCCAGCAGGCTGGCTGCGCCCAGTGCAGCGGCAGATGCACCGGTGCACTTGAGGAAGCTGCGGCGGGAAATGACAGTAGACATAACGTTATATCCTCCTTGAAGGGTGATTTTCTTTTTCTTTCTTATTTGGTTATACCGTTTCCTGCGCACAGATGCAAGAGCCCGTGCCGATTATTTACAACAATTTCACAAGCGAGGTCACTCCTGCGGCGAAAGCCCCTTGACGTGGGTCTCGCTGGTTTTGACCAGATTTAACAGACTGGGCGTGTACAGCGGAAACTCCCGCGTCAGGCTCTCGGTGGTCATGGTAAGGCAGGCAGGGTCCTTGACGCCCTCGCCGCCGTTCACATCCTGTCCGTCCAGCAGTGCCTCCACATTGGCTTCAGCCATCCGCATCACAGCGTCGGAATAGCCGTGCCAACGGTGCGGCTCAATGCTGAACATACTGGAAGCATTGTGCGGCTCCGCAGAGTAGAGCAGCCGGAACATCTTGGCCACCGCCATCATCAGGTAAGCGCTCACCTCGGTGGTCAGTGCCTTGCTGTGGCACTGGCCGATCTTGGCGTAGAGCACGTTCAGGCTGTTAGAGATGAGTTTTTTGTTCATGGTGGGCAGCACGCTGCCGTGGTAGACGTTGTCCTTCATCTTTTCGGGGTTGGGCAGATCCTCGGCAGAGAGCATCATGCCGTTGCGCTCGGCGCTGCGCCCCAGCAGGTAGTCGCAGGAAACATTATAATAATCTGCCACCCGCACCACAAAGTCCAAGCCGCACTCGCGGATGCCTTTTTCGTAGTGGGACAGCAGCGCCTGAGAGACCCCCAGATCCTCTGCCGCCTGCTTTTGGGTGATGCCGCGCTCCTTGCGCAGCAGCTTGATGATACGATTGAACTCCATGGTGTGCTCTCCTCAATCTCCAAAGGATCTATTTTTTGGTAACATCCTTGTTTTTGGTTTACAACAGGTTGATTATACACATTGGAAAACGACTTGTAAAGCAAGAAAAATGCCGATATTTTTCGTCTTTTTTCGTCATTATTGTCAAAAGTCTTGCCGGGTGCCCCACATCTATGCTAAACTATGGGTATTAACACATAGATTTTGTGTTTCCGCTGCGGTAGAAAACCGACAGACGTTGTGAAAGCACGTCTTTTTCGAAACAAAAAATTTTCAAATGGGTGGTTCCATCTTTCTAAAGTTTGTGCTATAATCTCTTTTTGGCGACTGTTCTTGACCGGCGCACAAATCTGCAAAGGACAAGCCAGACGCTATAAAAGGTAATATACCAAGAATAAGAAAGAGGAAACTTCATCATGAAACTCGAGCGCAAAGTCCGTCTGTGCAGCGCTGCCGCTGCCGTCCTGATCGCTGCCATCGCCCTGACCGGCTGCGGCGGTTCCAAGTCCACTGCTTCTTCCGCAGCTGCTTCTTCTGTGGCTGCTTCCACCGCCGCTGCCGCCAACAACAGCTGCGGCGAGGGCGTGACTTGGGCACTGGCTGACGGCACCCTGACCATCAGCGGCACCGGCCGTATGACCAACTTCACCAAGGACGCCCCGGCTCCCTGGGCTGATCAGGCCGACCAGATCACCACCGTTGAGGTGGAGGGCACCGTTACCAGCGTGGGCGCTACCGCCTTTAAGGACTGCACTGCCCTGACCACCGTGAACATCGCCGACGGCGTGGAGTACATCGAGGCTGGCGCTTTCAACGGCTGCACCGCCCTGACCGAGGTCAACATCCCCCTGAGCGTGGGCTACATCAAGACCGGCGCATTCAAGGACTGCAACGCCCTGACCAGCGTGACCATCCGCGACAACTGCCGTCTGGACATGAACGTGTTCCCCGATACCGTGGAGGTCGTCCGCGCCGAGGGCTAAGCTCATCCCGTAATTTTGAACCAAAAGAGGTGTGATCCATGAAAACCTTCAAGCTTCATCTCATCCGCCACGGCATAACCGCGGGCAACCTGCAAGGCCTGTACATCGGCAGCGGCACTGACCTGCCCCTGTGCGACGAGGGACGCGCCCAGCTGGCTGACCTGAAGGAGCGGTTCGCCTACCCGCAGGTAGATACTGTTTTCTCTTCCCCCCTGCTGCGTGCGGTGGAAACCGCCAACATCCTGTTTCCCGGGGCCGCCCACCAGTTTACGGTGCACGATTTGCGGGAGGCCGGCTTTGGCAAGTTTGAGGGCAGACCTGTGAAGGAGCTCGTGCAGGACGAGGACTTTAAAAAGTGGATCACCCCGGGCTCCGGCTATCTGCCGGAGGGCGCAGAGCCCACCGAGCAGTTCCACGCCCGCTGCGCCGACAGCCTGATGAAGCTGTTTGAGTACATGATCCGCATGGACGTTACCGAGGCTGCCTGCGTGACCCACGGCGGCGTGATCATGAGTATGCTCAGCCAGCGCGCCGTGCCCACCCGCCGTCCCGAGCAGTGGATGGCAGACCCGGGCTGCGGCTACACCGTGCAGACCGATGCGCAGCTGTGGATGCGGGACAAGCTGGTGGAGGCCATCGACATCGTACCCTTTGGCTACGCCGACACCCTGCAGGGGCAGGCCGAGGCCGAGGAGAACGAGAACTACGAATAAGAAAGGGTTACAGTTTCCCGCTGCCCCTTGACAGAACGCGCAGAATCCTTTATTGTTAAAGGGTAGTGTATTGTATCGTATACAGGAGGAACGCTGTCATGTCCCAATCCATCTCCCGCCGGTCATTCCTGAAATGTGCCGGTTCCGGTGCGGTCAGCCTTGCGGCTGCACTGCTTACCGGGGTCTGTGCTGCGGCGCAGCAGCCGTGTCTTGCAGGCGAGCCTGCCCTGCTGGACGGCAAAGCCGCCGTGGAGCTGCTGGGCTATGCCCCGGCACCGGAGCTGGGCGGCGTGCTGGTGTACCTCTCGGTGGAAAACCTCTCGGCAGCCAGCCTGCCGGTGGATACCAGCTATCTGCAAAGCCGGGGTCTGCGCACCCGGGAGCAGCTGTATAGCATGGGCACCGGCGTGACCGCTGCCTGCAACGGCCAGAGTGTGCCCTGCGGCAGCTTTGCCGCCCCGCTGTACAGCGAGAACGCGGCGGACGCCTCGGTGTTCACCCTGAACCTTGCCGCCGGGCGCGGTGCGCTGCTGCACTGCTTCTGCGCCGTGCCGGAGGACTGGCAGACCCTTGCGCTGACCTGGCACCCGGACTTTGCCGCCGGGCGCAGTGCCATCTTTACGGTGCGCCGCGATGCCGATGAAGCTTCTCTGGGCCCCGTGCCCACCACCCCCGCCGAGGTCGGCAGCGTGGTGGACCTGTAACAGCATAGTAAAAGAGCCATTGCACAAGTTTGTGTGCAATGGCTCTTTTTTGCTTGGTAAGACCCCTTCCGTCCTCGCCTGCGGCGTGCCAAATTTCTCCGAGGTCGAGACGATTTGAAATGGCCTCCGCTGTGCTCTGGCCATAATCAGCGGAAGAATGATTTTAAATTTCGGGTTACAGGAAAGTCTGCGGACTTTCCTGTAACCCATTTTCACGGGAGGAGTCATAGAGGGAAACAGCATTTGCAGCACCGCTTTCTGCGAAAGCGCGGCGCTGCGGGTGTGCTCGCTCCCCCTCGGGGGAGCTGTCGCGCAGCGACTGAGGGGCTATGGATGGAGAAGCGAAAAAAGCGTTAAAGCGATAGCGCCGACTGGCGCAGCGCTAGCTTTTTTGTGCTTCGACTTCTTCTTTAGGATTGTCAAGGGCGTGTAGCCCTTGGCCCGTTGCGGGGTGGGTGGAGTCCAGAGGTAGGGAGGGGGGAGTCGGAACACCCCTCCCTGCCTCTGGCCCAGCGGAGCGTCCCTGCACGCTGAAGGCAGGCAAAAACTTTCCCCGCGGAACGGCGCACTTTTCTGGTTCTCTTTTGCCACCAAAAGAGAACATCCCTCGGCAAGCAGAACCTTCCCCGCGGAGCGCATTCAAAATCGTCCAGTTGCCGGAGATCAGCCAGCGCCCACCAGCGCCTCGCCGGTGCTGTTTTGCACCAGCAGCTCCTGCCCGGTAAGGCTGGAAAGCAGAGCGATGTAGCTGCGCCCTGCCGGGAGGTTCAGCGGCTTGCCGTTGGAATCGTAGAGGGCAAGGGTGCTCTGAGTGCCCTGCGTCCATGTGACCTGCCACAGGTGTCCGCCGTTCAGCCAGACACCGCCGCCCATGGAAAGGTCGTAGTCCAGCGTGCGGCCGTCATCCCGCAGGGAGGAGCCGCTGTACAGGATGAGCAGGTTGTCAAAGGCCGCCTGTGTGCCGGTGTTGGCATCCAGCTGGGGGGTGCCGTCGGCGTGCAGCATCCCGTAGGCGGCAAGGGCGTCATCGTAGACAAAGCCGGTGGCACCGCCGGACTGGAAATTCACGGTCACTTTTACTGCATCTGCGGCGTTTGCGTCCGGCAGATGGCCGGTGTCCCGCTGGGGCAGCAGGGCGGGCAGAACGCCCGGCGTTTCGCTCTCGCTGCCGGAGGCGCTCTGGTTCACGGCGGCAGAGATGCTCAAACTGTCCAGCACCGAGGCCACCGCCTTGCCGCTGGTGCGCCACAAGGGCGTGCTGTTCCAGCTGTAACCGGTGCTGACAAAAGCATTGCGCCCCACCTCCTGCGCGTCCACCGCGCGGAGGTTATAGTATTCCAGATACCGCTTGGCGTACGCACTGCTGCCGCACTGGATGGGCAGCACCTGCTGCCCGCTGAGCAGCCGCCAGTATAAGTCCTGCCCGCGCGTCACCGGTCCTACCACGGGCATAGCCTCGAGGGCGGGGTACACCAGACACAGCTCGGTAGAGCTGCCGCTCTCGGTCAGGGCTTCCAGCACCACCGAGGCGCTGCCGATGCCCCATTGCGTGGTGCTGCCGGTGGTGTTCTCAATGACCACCGCCGCCGCCCGCTGCTCCGGGTACAGCAGCTGCTGCCCGGTAAGCGGGTCTGCCGGGGCGGTGCTTTCTGCGGGGGCAGCGGCGGTGCTCCCGCAGCTGCCCAGCAGCACCGCGCACAGCACGGCTGCACCAAGGCGCAGGCTCCATTTGCGTTTCATGGGCTTCTCCCCTTACTGATAGTTGAAGTTTTGCCACTCGTCGTCATCCACAATGGCCAGATAGGTCTTGCCGCGGTTGAAGCAGATCTCGCTGCCATCGGCGGCATACACCTTGAGCGGGTGCTCCGGGGAAGCCTTCTGCCATGTGCCGCGCTGCACTGCGCCCCGGGTAAAGAAATAGGCTTCGCCGCCGGACACATAGTCCACCTGCTGCACGCCGCCGGAGTTGCCGGGGTAGTCCGCGATGCCCGCAAAGCAGACCAGCAGGTTGGTAAAGCCAAGCTGCTTGCCGGTCAGCTCGTCCACAGTGTTCTCAAAAGCACCGGCGGCGCGGCTGTACATGGACATTTTATAAAGGCGTTCCCAGCGGTTGTAGCTGAAAGTGGTCTTGTAGCTGTCCGAGTGCACGATGTTGATGGTCTTGGCGGCGGCAGCGCCGGACATCTTGTTCTCTGCGCCGGTGCGGTAGTCCGCAAAGCGGAAGAAGGTGCTCTCGTAGGGGTATTGCAGCCCGATACCCGCGTTGGCAGCGGCCTGCCGGATCTCGGCACCGGAGGTGAACTCGGTGTGCTCGTAGGCCACGTTGCGGCCGCGGCTGTCGCGGTGCGCCACATGGGGATGGGTGGGAGTGTCAAAGTAGCTCTTGCCGCCGATGTTCAGGCCGGAGTAGTTGTACACGTTGATGAACTTGGTGCAGGGGGCGCTTTCGCCGTCATGGTAGTACAGCGCCTGCCACGGCATGAGCAGCTGCAAAAACTGGTCGCGGCCGGAGCGCAGCGGTCCCACCTCCGGGATGGCATTGGCGTCATAGTACACCGCGCAGAAGCGGGAGATGCCGCCCTCCACCTTGCTCTCGATGAGCAGGTCGGCAGAGCCAAGGCCGCGCTGCGGGCGGGCGTTCTGCCGCTGGGTGTTGCTGATGTTGTTCACCATCACGCCCACCATGCGGCCGTTGCTGCGGCGGGGCTCGCCGGTAAGCGGGTCGGCGTTGTAGGCGGGCAGGCTGGGGTCGGCGCTTTCTGCCGGGGCTTCAGACGCCGCTCCGGCGTCCGGGGCAGCGGCTTCGGTGCTTTCAGAAGGGGCGGCACTGCCGCCCTTCCCGAAGGTCTGCTGTAGCCAGTCGGAAAAACCGTTGCCCACACAGGCGCTGCCGGTGGGTGCGCAGCCGGACAGAGCCAGCGAGGCGGCTGCCAGCCCCGAGGCGCGGAGAACGGTACGACGCGTGATCTTTTTCATGCAAAAAACCTCCTGACAAGAGAGTTCTGCGCAGCCCCGGCGCTGTCGGAACGGTTGCGCACGGTGGATGAAAACGAACGGCCTTTCGGCATTGCTTTGATTGTAATTGTAACGGTTCTTGCGGCGTTTGTAAAGTGAAAATTAGCAGCCGCGCGGGAGAGGGCTTTTGCGTTTTTCACTCGTACTGCTCTGCCGCCGATTCATACATCCGCTTGAATTTATCTGCCAGCTCCTGCGGGGCAAGGATCTTTGCATCGTGGCCGAACTTGAAAAAGTAGTTTTCCATCTGACGCTGCGTGCAGGTAAAGGTGTACACTGCGCCTTCTTTCCGGGCGTACTGCGGCCGGAGATGAAGGATCTGCTGGTACTTTCTTTCCCCGGATGGCGTCAGCCGGACAAGGATGGTCTGCCCTGCCCCCTGCTCCGGCAGGTACTGCACCCCGTTTTTCTGGATCGCCTCTGCGATCTTCCGCCGGTCGTCAGCGCTGATGAACCCGCCGCATTTCAGGCTGCTGATTTTTTTGATGGAACTGAGCCGGACACACCCCATGCCCCATGGCCCGCCTGGCTGGGCAGAGGTCATGCCGACAAGGTAATTATAGAGCTGTTCGGTGTCCTTCTGGACACACAGGGGTTTCAGGTAGGTGATATTGTTCGGCGCAGCCGCGCCCCCTGTCAGCTTTTTTCTGCTGCTCAGGGTGAGCTTGAGCTTTTCCTGCCTGGTGATGGCCAGCTCGATGCTTTGCAGCTGCTGCTTATAATAGATGCGTTCCCGCTCCGCATAGGGCAGCGCGCAGTATTCCTCCAGAAGTGCTTTCAGGTAGCTGCCGACCTTGTCGCCGTAAAACGCGGCATCCTTCCGCACTTCGTCGGAAGCAAGCGCTTCCAGCACGGGCTTGCTGAGCCGGACGAAAAAAGAGCAGCCCTTGTCCTGCTGGCGGCAGCGCGCCTTTTCTTCAAGCTGTTCCTGCAGCAGCGCAAGCACCGCCCCGGTGCAGGCTTCGGCGTTCTCCTGCCCCTTGAACCGCTCGGCCAGCTTTTCCTTTTCCGCGCCGAGCCGCATCCAAATGGAGGACTCCGCCGTTTCGTAAAGGTTCTGGAAAAGCTGGTTGACCAGCGTAGAAGAGGGGTCGCCACCGGCGCGATTTTGTTTTTTGTCCGGTTCAAAGATCTCATCATCCTGAAGCAGGATATTGTAGGCATGGCGGCTCACGGTCAGCCGCTGTTTGTTTCTGGAAAGGTCCTCCAGCACTTCCTCAAGCTCCGAAAACAGCATCTTGCACCTCCGCAGGCTTAAAAACGATTATTTGTCCCATGACGGTACTTTTATAAGGCGATTATAGCATATTTTTTCCAGAATTGGAACAAAAAATAAAGTTTTTTGTCACATAGGAATTCCATTTAGACTGCTGTATAATAAAGCCACAGTCAAGGGAGCCACCCCCACGGGAGCCGCCAGAGCGCGGCTTCCCGGGCAGGTTCCGGCTCATTTCGTTTTCGTTCATGTGATCTGCAACAGGAGGGTCTATCATGTTTATTCTTTCTATCGTTCTCACCGGCGCTACGCTGGGCGGCACCATCGGCGGCGCCATCGCCACCATCACCGGCACGTCCGTCACCACCGGCACGGCTGTCGGCACCCTGATCGGTGCCGGGACCACCGCGGCAGCCTGCACCGTGCAGGGTGCCGGGGACGCAGCGCGCCAGCTCGCCTGAGCATTCAGGCAGGAAAGGAGGTGACTTCCGTGGAGCTCCTGAGCACCATGATCGCCGGCATCAACGTGGGCAGCGCACTGTGCAGCGCCCTTGCCGCCCTCACCGGCACAAACGCCGTGCGGACCGCCGCCATCGGCACGCTGGGCGGTGCCGTCTGCGGTGCCGCGCTTTTCGCCGACCAGCAGCGCCGCCGCGCATCCGCGCTGGCCTGAAGCCTTTTCTGCACCTGAAAGGAGGTGTGTCCGTATGTTCACGCTTCTCACTGCGGTAACGACCGCTGTGGTCTCCACCACCCCGCCCGTCGGCGGGCTGCTCCTCGCCGCCATAGGGCTCAAGGCCCTGTCCGACGCCGCCGAGATCTCCCGGGACGCCCGGGAGCACGGCAGCGACCGCCACTGACCCGGAAAGGAGGGTCTCAGCATGAGCCTGCTGCCCATGACCCGACAGTGCGTCCACTGCCGCCGCACCTACCGCTATGACCCCTCGATCGGCGACCTCGGTCTGGTATGCCGGTACTGCGGCAAAGCGCAGTGCTCCACAGAGCCGCAGCATCAGCCGCAGCAGCCGCTGCAGCCCGCATTCCCCGCCAGTTTTCCTACCGCAGAACTTCCCCTCCGCAAGCGCGGAGGCCACCGATAAGGAGGTACCCTATGTCCATCTACAAGGCAGGCCGCCCGTGGAAATACGACCCCACCACCGGGGCCGGACACAGGCCGCCCAACAGTCCCGGCGAGTACCGGATGCGGGACGGCTCCGGCTGCATTACATACATCGGGGAGACCAACGATCTCGCCCGGCGTATGCGGGAGCATATCCGCAGCGGTAAGCTGCCCACCGGTCAGGGCTGCGGCAGCACCCTTGAGTACATGGTGGCGGACGGCCGCTCCACCTCCCGCACCCGCCGGGAGCACGAGCAGCAGTCCATCGAGAAGCACCACCCCACCCTGAACCGCTCCAAAGGCGGGGAAGGCAGACCCGCCGGGAAGTGACGCTTCTGGGGCTGCGCCCGGGAACCTGAAAAGACACCTGCTTCGGCCGGTGTCTTTTTTGCTGTTCTGCACCCTCGGTAAAAAACAGCCTCCTCTGCCCTGATAGCATGGAGAAAAAGTCCACGCTTTTCTTGCATTTTGGTGCGCGATATGGTATCTTTTTATACAGGTAAACACTTCAGGGTCGGCAAACATTTTGTTACCTTTGCCGCCCTTGCATGATGACAGGAAGGAATGATACTTATGGGTTTTTTTGACAAGCTTTTTGGCGGCAAGTCCAAGGACGAAAACACCGCTAAGTTCACCAACCAGAGCAAGACCGTGCTGACCCCGCTGCAGGGCAAGGTGCTGGCACAGGCCGACATCCCGGACGAAACCTTTGCACAGGGCATTCTGGGCCCCGGCTGCGGCATCGAGCCCACCGGCGACACCGTATACGCCCCCTTTGACGGCACTGTGACCCAGATCGCCACCACCCTGCACGCTGTGGGCATCACCAGCAACGACGGCATCGAGCTGCTGATCCACGTCGGCATGGACACCGTGGACATGAAGGGTCAGGGCTTTACCGTTCTGGTCAAGGAGAACCAGAAGGTCTCCGCAGGCACTCCGCTGCTGAAGGTGGATCTGGACGCCGTCCGCGCCGCAGGTCACCCCACCGCCACCGCTATCATCGTGACCGATGGTGCCGGCGATGCAGTGAAGATGCTGGCAGAGGGCGATGTTGCCCCCGGCACCCCGCTGTTCAAGGTCTGATTTTCTGCATCACAAAGAGGCCGCTGCGTGATTGCAGCGGCCTCTTTTTTGCGGAAAATATATTTTTACAGCGTAATGCCGGGCAGCCTGCGGCTGCCCGGCATTACTTTTTTACAAAACTCAGACGATGCGGACGCCCTTCTGGATGACCGCCTTGATGTTCAGTTCCTTATCCGCAAGGATGACGTTGCCGTAGCGTCCGGCGGCAAGGCTGCCGTAGTCGTTATCCACGCCGATGCTCTTGGCGGGGGTCTCGCTGGCGGCGCGGACAGCGCTTTCCAGCGGCACGTTCATCTCCAGCACGGCACGTTTCATGCAGTCGTACAGGCAGGTGTTGCTGCCCGCAATGGTGTCCGGGTGCTCGGTCAGGGTGGCTCGGGGTCCCTTGACCGTGATAGCCTGTCCGCCCAGACTGTACTGGCCGTCCGGCAGGCCGCAGGACATGGCGCTGTCTGCGATCAGGCAGACGCGGTCGTCCCCGAAGGTGTTGAAGGTGAACCGCACCATGGCGGGGTGGATGTGCACGTTATCGGTGATGAGCTCCACCTCGGCGTCGTGCTCCATGGCGGCGATGATGGGGCCGGGCGCACGGTGGGTGATGCCGGGCATGGCGTTGTACAGGTGGGTCATGTGGGTAGCACCGGCTTCAAACGCCTTGACGGCGGTGTCGTAGTCGGTGCAGGTGTGGGCGATGGAGATGCGCACCTCGTTATGGCAGTCCCTGATAAAGTCCAGATTGCCCGGCTCCTCGGGGGCAACGTCCACCAGCTTGATCAGGCCATTCGCGCGCTTCTGCAAACGGCGGAACATGGCGGCGTCTGCGCCCTGCACATACTCCGGGTTCTGTGCGCCCACCTTTTTGGGGCTGATGAAGGGGCCTTCCATGTTGATGCCCACAAGGTCGGCGCCCTTGCCGTTTTTATGGGCGGCAGCGGCGTCCATCACCTTGTTCAGGATCTCCTCGGGGTAGGTCATGGTAGCGGGGCAGATGGCCAGCACACCCTTGCTTGCCTCAAAATCTGCCAGCGTCTGGATGGCCTCCTCGGTGCCGTCGCAGAAATCCTTGCCCATAGCCCCGTGGAAGTGGATATCCACAAGACCCGGCAGGGCGTACAGACCCTCGGCGTCCAGCACCTCTTCGCCCTCTTCCGGGGCGGCAAAGGGCACGATGCGGCCATCGCGGATGACGATGGTGCCGCGCTCAAAAGTGTGGCGCGGGGTATAGACCAGTGCATTCTGAAGGATCATACAAAACACCTCGTTCTTTCTTCTTTTTCACCCAGTATAGCACGCCGGGTGTTTTTTCAAAAGTCCTTTTGTGTGAACTTTGCGGAAATCAACTTATAAAGCTTAACCCAGAGCAAAAGCCTTCACCCCTTGGGGGGAAGGTGGCTGCGAACGCAGTGAGCAGACGGATGAGGGGTAACTACGGTAACAGCGCCCTCATCAGTCACCTGCGGTGACAGCTTCCCCCGACCGGGGGAAGCCTTCATTCGCAATATCGAAAAAAGCGGGCCGCCGGGAGGGGGCGCTGTGCACCCCGCCCCCGGCGGCCCGGTTCATACTGCAAAATCAACCAGACTTTCGCAGTTCATTCTTTTCAGAAGTGCAGGATCACAGCATCTTCTTCAGCTCGTCGTACACGAACTGCACCTTGGTGCCGATGATGACCTGGCAAGCGTTCTTGCTGGGACGGATAACACCGGCAGCACCGGCAGCCTTGACAGCCTTCTCGTCGACCTTGGCGTTATCCTTCACCTCAAAGCGCAGACGGGTGGCGCAGTAGCCAACGTCCTTCACGTTCTCCTTGCCGCCGACAGCAGCCAGAACAGCAGAAGCGACTTCGGTGTAGTTGTTGTTAGCCAGAACGACCTTCTTCTCAGCTTCCTCGTCGTCATCCTCACGGCCGGGGGTCTTCAGGTCGAACTTGGTGATGGCGAAGTAGAACACGAAGTAGAACACCAGGAATGCTGCGATGCCCAGAGGAATGATCATCCAAGTCTTAGCAGCTGCGGGCAGAGAAGCGGAGAACACCAGGTCGGTAGCGCCTGCGGAGAAGCAGAAGCCAGCACGGAAACCGGAGTAGTAGGTGATGATGGTGAAGATGCCGTACAGAGCAGAGTACACAACGTACAGCGGGAAGCACAGGAACATGAAGCCGAACTCGAAGGGCTCGGTAACGCCGCAGACGAATGCGCAGATTGCAGCAGACAGAACCAGACCGATGGCGGCCTTCTTGTTCTTAGCGGTCTTGACCATAGCCAGAGCAGCGCCCATGATACCGAACATCATGCAGGGGAAGAAGCCGGACATGTACATACCAAGGCTCCAGCCCACATCAGCGGAAGTCTCGCCAGCCCAGAAGTGGCTCAGATCGCCCAGACCGATGGTATCGAACCAGAACACGTTGTTCAGAGCGTGGTGCAGGCCGGTGGGGATGAGCAGGCGGTTCAGGAAGGCGTAGATGCCAGCGCCGATGCCGTCCATGCCAGCGATGCCCTTGCCCAGAGCGACCAGCGCGCCAAAGATGACGGGCCAGACGAACAGCAGAACCACGGACACCAGAATGGAGATCACGCCGGTAGCGATCGCAACGAAGCGCTTGCCGGAGAAGAATGCCAGCCAGTCAGGCAGCTGGATATTCTTGAACTTGTTGTAGCAGGCAGCGCCCACAACAGCGGCCAGAATGCCGATGAAGGAGTTGCCGGCGACCTTCTGGAAGGCGATGTAGGTAGCAGTGCCCTCTTCCAGAGTGCGCACCATGCTGACCACACCGGGGTTCAGCAGCTGCTGCATCATCAGGAAGCTGACCAGACCGGCCAGACCTGCGGTACCATCGTTGTCAGCAAGGCCGACAGCGGCACCAATGGCGAACAGCCATGCCATGTTATCGATCAGAGCGCCGCCTGCCTTGACCAGCAGGAAGCCAACGGTGTATGCTGCGCCGGAAGTCGGTGCACCGGGAACGCCCATAACGCCCGGAGCAAGGGCATAACCAAGACCCATCAGGATGCCGCAGATCGGCAGCACAGCGACGGGAAGCATCAGAGCTTTGCCCAGTTTCTGGAGATACTTCATCATAAGACACATTCCTCCTTAAAGAATGTTTGTGTTTACAGACAGTCTCTGGTTGCAGGCTGTCCATAGTTCCGTAACAGAATAGTAACATATTTTTGCAAAAAAAGAAAGTGGTTTTTTCTTTTTTCTATCAAAATGCGTCAAAAGTCCTTATTTGATGGTACATCTGTCAGTATTTTTTGTTTTTTCTGCACGCGTCCTGATTTAAGTGCTGAAAAATCTTTTCTTTTTATGTCTATTTTATCCAAACAGTTGCATCCCACCATAGGTCTCTGCATCCGTACATTTTTATACGATGCGCTTGCCGTCCAGCACGGCCTGCTTGAGGGTATCGCCGTCATACACCAGCTTCAGGGAAAAGTAGGGGTGCTCTTCCTCCAGCAGACGGAAAAAGAGCTTGTCCCCCTCCCAGATGGGCAGCGTTTGCACCTCGGTCTTTTGCACCCACTGCAATTCGCCCTCGGCGCAGGCATCGCCCCGGATCATCTCGCCCTCCCACCGGTCGGCGGTGTACAGGTGGATGAACTCGGTCATATTGCCCCACACAAAGGTCAGCAGTCCCCGGGCGCGGTAGCGCGTCAGGGTCAGGCCGGTCTCTTCCCGTACCTCCCGCACAAGGCAGTCCTCCGGGCTTTCAAACCGTTCAAATTTGCCGCCTACGCCCACCCATTTGTCGTGGTTGTAGTCGTCCTGCTTTTTGATGCGGTGTAGCATCAGGTAAGCATCCTCCCGCTCCAGATAGCAAAGGGTGGTGCTGAAAATGGGAAATTCCGGGTCCATAAATGCGCCTAAGTTCATTGGGTAGTTCTCCTTATCATTCTCATAAGAAAGGGCTGCTGCATGAAACGCTGTGCAGCAGCCCTTTGGGAAGTGTTTCCGCCGCGGATGCCCACAAAGCAGCGGAAGCGTTTTTCGATTTATGCCTTGCGTCCGGCGCGTCCCTTGCCTGCGCTGTTCAGCTTGCGCACCAGATCGTTCTGGTGCTTGCGCTGGCTGGGGGTAGGCTGGGAGTCCTTAGCCTCCCCGGCGCGCTTGCCGGTCTGAGCAACATCGGGGTCGATGCGCTCCAGCGTCCACTCCTGATTGCCGCCCGCCACATAGTTCCAGATCTGCGCCTGTGCGCCGTTGGCGGTGTTCATGCCCACAAGGTCGATGTACTTATCCGAAAGCACATTGCGGATGCGGGTGCGTCCGCTGCGGGTAGGCTCCAGCGCCCAGCACTGGCTCAGCCCGCTGGTGCGGCTCCACTGGTGCAGCCATGTGCCCTCCACAACGCCGCCAAGCGCCAGATCGATCATCTTGCCGGTAAAGCGGTTCTGGATGCGCCAGCGTCCATCGCCCGCGTCCACAAACTGCCACTGCTGCCACGGATGACCCGCATAGCTCCACAGCTGGATCCCGGCGCCGTTCTCCGTGTTGAAATCCTTTACTTCCAGTACCTTCCCATTGGGGGCCTTGATAATGTAGTATTCCCCCTCCATAATGACGACCTGCGATGCCTTTGCCATAGAGCACAACTCCTTTCCGCTATGGTAGCCCTATTATACCCGATTTGCCCGCTGGCAACAAGAATGCTTTTCCATAATCTTTCTTTTGTTTTTTGTGCATTCTGTCGCGTTTTTGCAGCGCAAACGTTTTCGAAAGTTAAATCCATATCTTGGCTCAGGACAAAAGCCTTCACCCCTTGGGGGGAAGGTGGTGAACGAAGTGAAGCGGATGAGGGGTAATTTCCCGCTAGCTGCTGCTTGCCTGCGCCCTCATCAGTCACCTGCGGTGACAGCTTCCCCCGTCCGGGGGAAGCCTTTAAGCGGAAATTGATTCCGATGGTTTTTACCGGCGGGCACTTTGCACTCCGGCGCAGGTTGTGGTACAATAAAGCCATCCACTATTAAGGAGGGGATCTTTCATGGCTAACGAGACTTTACAAACCATTCGCAGCCGCCGCAGCTGCCGCGCCTATGAGCCCCGGCAGATCACGGATGCCGAGCTGGACGCCGTACTGGAGGCCGGCACCTACGCCGCCAGCGCTATGGGACGCCAGAGCGCTAAGATCGTGGTCGTGCAGGATGCCGCCACCCGCGCCCAGCTGACCCGGATGAACGCCGCCGTCATGGGCACCGACAGCGACCCCATGTACGGCGCACCCACCATTCTGGTGGTGCTGGCCGATGCCCACGCAAACTGCGCCGTGCAGGACGGCAGCCTTGTCATGGGCAACCTGATGCTGGCTGCCGCATCGCTGGGGCTGGGCAGCTGCTGGATCAACCGCGCCCGGGAGGAGTTCGACTCCGCCGAGGGCAAGGCACTGCTGAAAAAGTGGGGCATTGAGGGCGACTGGATCGGCGTAGGCCACTGCATTCTGGGCTACCCCGCGGCTGAGCCCAAGCCCGCCGCGCCCCGCAAACCGGACTACATCGTAAAAGTATAAGGAGTTTTATGAAGCCTGATTACAAGCTGGTCGCAAAGGCCAAATACATCCACAACACCGCCGACCTTGCCAGCGAACTGTGGCACGAGGTCTACAAGCGCTACTACCCCGCAAAGCAGCTGGACACCCTTGTGGAGGAGCTGCAAAGCGCCGACGCCATTGAAGCGGACATCGACAACGATGTGAACTATTTTCTGGTGTTTCTGGGCGGCAAGCTCATCGGCTACTTTGCGTGGAAGATGGAAAACACCGCCCTGCACCTGATGCACCTGTACCTCAAGCCGGAGTACCGCGGCAAGGCCATCGGCCGGGATATCGTGCAGACCTGCGAGCGGCTGGCCAAGGGCGAGGGCAAGGGCCGGGTGTGGTGCACCATCCACGCCAAGGCACTGCCGGTGCAGCAGTTCTTCAAGGCGCTGCGCTACCGCGAGCTGCGCCCCGCCGAGCAGGAAACCGGCACCGTGCCCCGCAACGAGCTGGTGTATGAGCACACCCTGAGCTGAACGCAGATTTAAGGCTTCCTCCATCCGGGGGAAGCCTTAATTGAAAGCTGTTATTTCAAAGAAATCACAAAATAGCCATTGAAATTTATCCGCGTTTGTACTACACTGATGTAGTGTAATAAAGCCGCTGTCTGCGGGCATTCTGTGCAAAAAAGGAGACTATCATGGCGAAAGATCATCCCACCGGCAACTCCGGCCTATACCGGGCTTTTCTGCAGCTCAAGACCCCGGAGGAATGTTATCGTTTTCTGCAGGACGTGTGCAGCTATTCGGAGCTCAGTGCAATGGAGCAGCGCTACAATATTGCCGAGCTGCTGGCTGACAAGCGCATCTACACCGAGATCATGGACAAGACCGGTGCGTCCAGCGCCATCATCAGCCGGGTCAGCCGGGTGCTGAGCGCGGACGACAGTGTACTGCGTGCACTGCTGGAGGCTGAAAAAAAGTCCGCTGACTGATACAAAAGCCGCGTACCGCCCAAAGCTGCGGCACGCGGCTTTTCTTTTTAAGATTTGAACAGGAGGTTATTCTTATGGCAAAAGCTGTTGTATTTTTTGCGGAGGGCACCGAGGAGTGCGAAGCTCTGCTGGTGGTAGACCTGCTCCGCCGCGCCAAGGTGGAGGTGCTGGTTGCCAGCGCTTCCGGCAGCCGGGAGCTCCTGAGCAGCCATAAGGTGCATATCACCGCCGATGCGCTGGCAGAGGAAGTCGATTATTCCAATGTAGATCTGGTGGTGCTGCCCGGCGGCATTCCCGGCACGCCGAACCTTGCCGCCAACAAGACGGTGACCGATACCTGCGTTGCCTTTGCAAAGGCGGGCAAAAAGGTAGCCGCTATCTGCGCCGCACCCAGCGTGCTGGCGGCACTGGGTCTGCTGGAGGGCAAAAACGCCACCGCCCACGCTGCATTTCAGGATCAGCTGGCCGGTGCCCATGTGCTGGACACCGAGGTAGTAGTGGACGGCAACATCACCACCAGCTACGGTCTGGGCGGCGCCATCCCCTTTGCGCTGGAGCTGGTGCGTCAGCTGGCCGGAGAAGCCGAGGCTGAGCGCATCCGCAGCGCCATCGCCTACCGGCACTGAGAGGAGGGGACTGTATGCGTTTTGTCACCTGCCGCCTGCCGGACGGCATGGAGGACCCCGCCATCCTCTCGCAGGACGGCACACAGGTCTGGCCGCTGAGCTGGCTGGGGCTCTCCTACGAGACCCTGTCTGACGCCATCCCCTTCCTCACCCCGCAGGTGCGGTTCGGCCTGCAGCTGGCCATCAGCGGCATCCCCGCGCTGCCGGTGGAGGCCGTCACCCTGCAAAGCCCCATCCCCTGCCCCGCGCAGGACGTGGTCTGTCTGGGCATCAATTATATGGCGCACTCGGACGAGGCCGAAAAGTATTCTGCGGACGCCTTTGCCACCCAGCATCAGGACGCCATCTACTTCTCCAAGCGGGTCAGCCGGGCGGTGCCGGACGGCGGCTTCATTGAAGCACACACCGACCTTGTGCAGAAGCTGGACTACGAGTGTGAGCTGGCCGTGGTGCTGGGCAAGGATGCCAAGGATGTGCCCGCCGGGCAGACCAAAGACTATGTGTTCGGCTACACCATTCTGAACGATGTCTCTGCCCGGGACGTGCAAACCGCCCACAAGCAGTGGTACTTCGGCAAAAGTCTGGACGGCTTCACCCCCATGGGGCCCTGCATCGTCACTGCAGATGAATTTGACACCTACCCGCCCGCGCTGCCCATCCGCAGCCGGGTGAACGGCGAGCTGCGGCAGGATTCCAACACCAAGCTGCAAATTTTTGATATCGACCATGTCATCCACGAGCTTTCGCAGGGCATGACCCTGAAAGCCGGCACCATCATCGCCACCGGCACCCCTGCCGGGGTGGGCATGGGCATGGACCCGCCGCAGTTTCTGCACCCCGGCGACACCGTGCAGTGCGAGATCGAAGGAATCGGCACGCTGACCAACACCGTGCGCTGAATTCCCTTGTAGAACTGCCCAAAATTTTACATGGATTTCAGTCCGATTGCACGAAATGCCGCCGCAGCACTGCTCTTTTGCGGAAAAATATGGTATACTATAAAATACTGATAAAAAATGCGGCGTATCCGCATCAAAGGGGTAAATGATATGAAGGAATACGCATTTGGCATCGATCTGGGCGGCACCACTGCCAAGGTCGGCCTGTTCACCACCAGCGGCAAGCTGCTGGAAAAGTGGGAGGTAAGCACCGATACCTCCAATCACGGTGCTCACATTCTGGAAAATCTGGCTGCTGCCGTGCAGCAGAAGATGCAGGAAAAGGGTCTGTCCGCAGACGAGGTCGAGGGTGTCGGTCTGGGCGTGCCCGGCCCGGTGCTGGATTCCAGCATCGTGCCCATCGTGTGTGCAAACCTTGGCGGCTGGGGCAACCGCAACGTTTCCATTGAGCTCAGCGAACTGCTGGGCGGCATCCGGGTGCTGGTGGGCAACGACGCCAACGTGGCTGCGCTGGGCGAGATCTGGATGGGCGCGGCACAGGGCTGCCGCAGCGCCGTCATGGTCACGCTGGGCACCGGCGTGGGCGGCGGTGTCATCGTGAACGGTAAGGTCATCGACGGCGCTCACGGTGCCGGCGGCGAGATCGGCCACATCACCGTCAACCCCCACGAGACCGCCGTCTGCGGCTGCGGCAAGCGCGGCTGCCTTGAGCAGTATTCCAGCGCCACCGGCGTTGTGCGCTGCATGAAGAAGCTGCTGGACGCCAACCCGGACACCGCCTGCACCCTGCGCGGCAAGGACTTTGAGGCCAAGGACGTGTTCGACGCCGCCCGCGCCGGGGACGCACTGGCCGCCCGCGAGGTGGACGAGATGGCTTCTACGCTGGGCATGGCACTGGCCAACATTGCCGCCACCACCGACCCCGAAATGTTCATGATCGGCGGCGGCGTAGCCCGCGCCGGAGAGGTTCTGTTCAACCCGCTGGTGCGCCACTACAAGGAGTACGCCTTCCAGTCCTGCAAGGAAACTCCCATCAAGGCCGCCAGCCTTGGCAACGACGCCGGCATCTACGGTGCCGTGCGCCTGATCGTGGGTGCCTGATAAGGGAATACCGACAACTTTTAAACCAGCCAAGCCTGCGGGCTTGGCTGGTTTTGTTTTTACAATCAGAACCTCCCCTTCTGCAACCCGTCCAGCACCTCGTACAAATCGCGGCACTCGGCGGTGTACAGGCGGCGCATCTCGTCATTGGCGGGGGCCATGTCCGGCACCATCACGGTGATAAAACGCCCGTTGGCACCGGCGCGCACGCCGTTGTAGCTGTCCTCCAGCACAAGGGTGCGGCTGGGCAAAGTGCCCAGTGCTTCCGCTGCCCGCCGAAAGATTTCCGGGTTGGGCTTGGAGGCCGAGAACTGCTCGCCGGAGACGATCACCTTGAAGTAGTGGGTCAGACCCCAGCCGTCCAAATGGTGCCGGATCGACGCCATCCGGCTGGAGGAAGCCACCGCCATGGGGATGTGCTGCGCGTCCAGCCATGTCAGAATTTCGTCCAGCCCGGGCTTTTTGGGCGGCGGTGCCTGAAAAGCCTTTTCCGCCTGCGCGTGCAGCGCCTCGATGATGGCATCCGTGTCGCAGTTTTCCCCGTAGAAGCGGCGCAGCACCGCCCGCATGGAATCCCCCGCCGTGCCGCGGGCGGCAACGTCCAGCCCCTCCTTATAAGAAAGCCCAAGGGTGGCAAGCGCAGGCTCCCACAGGGTGGCCCACACCCGCTCGGTGTCGAACATCAGGCCGTCCATATCAAAAATAACGCCGTCGATCATGGCAGTATCTCCTTCCATAGAAAAGCGGGGCTGTGCCCCGCAAAAGTGCTCTGTGTCCTTATTGTACCATAGATTTGGCAGTTTGCACACCACTGTGCTCACAATTTGGTGCAACTTACCGGGTGGTAAGATGAAACATTTTGCGATTCCTTGCAAAACTGGCTGGGAATATTATAATAGAAACCAACATTTGTGTCATAAAGCGCCGGAAATCGTGCGCACGCGCATAAAAGGAAAGAGGGAAACTCACTATGTTGGATATCAAGATCACCCGCACGGCTGCGCCCAAGGCAAAGCCCACCGATGAGACGAAGCTCGGCTTCGGCAAAAAGTTCTCCGACCACATGTTCGTCATGGATTACACCGAGGGCGAAGGCTGGCACGATGCCCGCATCGTCCCCTACGGCCCCTTTGAGCTGGACCCCGCTACCGTGGTGTTCCACTACGCACAGGAGATCTTTGAGGGCATGAAGGCCTACCGCACCGCCGATGACACCGTGCAGCTGTTCCGCCCGGATTGCAACGCCAAGCGTTTTCAGGATTCTGCCGACCGTCTGTGCATCCCCAAGATCCCGGTAGAGGACTACATTCAGGCTGTCGAGGCTCTGGTGGACGTGGACCGCGACTGGGTGCCCCATACCGACGGCGCTTCCCTGTACATCCGTCCCTTCATCTTTGCCAATGATGTGGGTCTGGGCGTGCACGCCTCCAAGCACTATATCTTCTGCATCATCTGCGCTCCCTCCGGCGCTTACTACGCCGAGGGCATCAACCCCGTGCGCATCTATGTGGAGGACGAGTACATCCGCGCCGCCCCGGGTCTGACCGGCTTTACCAAGTGCGGCGGCAACTACGCCGCTTCCATCAAGGCCGGTGAGCTGGCCGAGGAGCAGGGCTACGCACAGGTGCTGTGGCTGGACGGCGTGGAGAAGAAGTACGTTGAAGAGGTTGGCAGCATGAACATCATGTTCAAGATCGACGGCAAGGTGTACACCGCTGCTACCGTGGGCACCGTGCTGCCCGGCGTCACCCGCCGCAGCTGCATCGAGCTGCTGAAGGACTGGGGCTACGAGGTCGTTGAGGGCAAGATCGCCATTGCCGACATCATGGCTGCTGCCCGCGAAGGCAAGCTGGAAGAGGTGTTCGGCACCGGTACCGCCGCTGTTGTCTCCCCCGTCAAGGAGCTGGTCTGGAAGGGCGAGCACGCCTTTATCGGCGACGGCAAGATCGGCCCTGTCACCCAGAAGCTGTACGACACCATGACCGGTATGCAGTGGGGCAAGCTGCCCGATACCAAGGGCTGGATCGTGCCTGTGGAAAAGAAATACTAAGAAGCCGCCTGTCACCCTACGGCTTTTTAAGGGACTGCTGCACACCATTTGGGGCAGCAGTCCCTTTGCTCTATAATCATTGCAATTCCCGCCGCATGGTGCTACACTACCTATAAAGGGCGTGGGCTTGCCGCCTGTGCTCCTTGCAGGAAGATTTGAGAGGAAAGAAGCACCATGATCAAAAAATGGAGCATGAGTTACCCGGCGGTCAACGGCACCGAGCAGCGCCGGGCGTATGTCTACCTGCCCACCATGTACGAGACACAGCCGGAGCGCCGGTTTCCCGTGCTGTATATGTTCGATGGGCAGAACGTATTTTTCGACGAGGATGCCACCTATGGCAAAAGTTGGGGCGTAGCAGATTATCTGGACTATACCGACACCCCGCTGATCGTGGCGGCGATCGAGTGCAACGCCGGGGCGAACAACGAGCGTCTGGTGGAGTATTCCCCCTACCGCTTCGATGACCCCACCTACGGCCACTTTGACGGCAAGGGACAGACCACCATGAGCTGGTTCATCCACCGGTTCAAGCCTTTGATCGACCAGAATTTCCGTACCCTGCCGGACAGGGCAAATACCTTTATCGGCGGCAGCAGCATGGGCGGACTGATGAGCCTGTACGCTCTGCTGCAATATAACGATACTTACAGCCGCGCCGCAGCGCTGTCGCCCTCTATCTGGGTGGCACCGGATAAGCTTTCCGGCCTTGTGGGGCGCGCAAAGCTTGCCCCCGGCACGGTGCTGTACATGGACTACGGCTCCCGGGAGATGGGCAACCACGATGGCATCCGCCGGGAATTCTCCAACTTGAGCGGCAAGCTGATGACCCGGGGCATCCACCTGACCAGCCGCATTGTGCCCGGCGGCACCCACTGCGAGGCCAGCTGGGAAAAGCAGCTGCCCTTCGTGTTCCACACCCTGCTGTATGAGGTAGAGGAGTAAGCGAAGGGCGACACCATAGCACGACAACACTAAAGGAGGAAACACCATGGAGATGCAGTATTTCAAGGAGTACAGCCCGGAACTGGGACGGGATATGGAGTGCAAGCTTTACGGCCACGCAGGCCGCCCGATGCTGTACATCCCCTGTCAGGACGGCAGATTTTTTGATTTTGAAAATTTCCACATGGCCGACACCCTTGCCCCGTGGATCGAGTCCGGGCAGATCATGGTGCTTTCCATCGACACCATGGATCAGGAAACATGGTCGGACGCACAGGGCAACCCCTACTGGCGCATCCGACGCTATGAACAGTGGCTGCGCTACATCACCCGCGAGGTCGCCCCGATGCTTCAGCATCTGGCGCAGCAGCGCAATGGCTGGAACGACCTGCCCGGCGTCATTGCCTTTGGTTGCAGTCTGGGCGCTACCCATGCGGTAAACCTGTATCTGCGCCGCCCGGATATCTTCTGCGGCTGTCTGGCACTCAGCGGCATCTACACTGCTCACTACGGCTTTGGCGACTATATGGACGAGCTGGTGTACATGAACTCCCCCGTGGACTACATGAAGAACTTCCCGGAGGATCACCCCTATATGCAGCTGTTCCGCAGCCAGAAAGCTGTCATCTGCTGCGGTCAGGGCGACTGGGAACAGCCGGACACCACATGGCTGCTCAAGCGCATCTTTGAAGCAAAGCATATCCCCATCTGGGTAGACCTGTGGGGTCACGATGTCAACCACGACTGGAACTGGTGGTATAAGCAGGTGGCGTACTATATGCCCTACGTTCTGGGTGAAAAGTAACCCCGCCGGGTGCCGCTTCTGGCAGAGCGGCGCTCCATCCCGTAAAATGGCACAACGGCGCGTCCACAGACGCGCCGTTGTGCCCCAGTTTAAAGTTTGTCCCGCCCCGCAGGGGCTTTTGCAATAGAGGTAACGGAAAGAGGAATCAACAAATACTATGCAGAACTTTATTTTTATCTCTCCCAACTTCCCCACGAACTACTGGCAGTTCTGCCGGGAGCTGAAGAACAACGGCCTGAACGTGCTGGGCATCGGCGATCAGCCCTACGAGGAGCTGAAGCCGGAGCTGAAGGCAAGCCTGAACGAGTACTACAAGGTGAACAGTCTGGAAAACTACGACGAGGTGTACCGCGCCGTGGCCTTTTTCACCTTCAAGTATGGCCGCATCGACTGGCTGGAATCCAACAATGAATACTGGCTGGAGCGGGATGCCGCCCTGCGCACCGATTTCCACATCACCAGCGGCTTCCAGACCTCTGATATGCCCCGCATCAAGTACAAGAGCAAGATGAAGGAGTACTATCAGAAGGCCGGGATCGCCACCGCTCGCTACCACATGGTGGATGACCTTGCAGGCTGCAAGGCCTTTGTGGCGCAGGTGGGCTACCCGGTGGTGGTCAAGCCGGACAACGGCGTGGGCGCTTCGGATACCCACCGCCTTTCCAGCGACAAGGAGCTGGAGGCATTTCTGGCCTACAAGGAGAAAGAGCACCCGGATGTGGCCTACATCATGGAGGAGTTCGTCCGCGCCGAGGTGAACAGCTACGATGCCATCATCGACGCCCACGGCAACCCCATCTTTGAGGCGGGCAACGTAAGCCCCGTGTCCATCATGGACATCGTGAACAACGATGACAACTCCATCTACTACATCATCAAGGATCTGCCGGAGGACACCCGCGCCGCAGGCCGTGCCGCCGTCAAGAGCTTTGGGGTGAAGAGCCGCTTTGTCCACTTTGAGTTCTTCCGCATGACCGAGGATCAGGCCAGCATGGGCAAAAAGGGTCAGATCGTGGCGCTGGAAGTCAACATGCGCCCCTGCGGCGGCTTTACCCCGGACATGATCGACTTTGCCCGCTCCACCAACGTGTACAAGATCTGGGCGGACATGATCGCCTTCGGCGGCACCGATATGCCGGTGGGTGAGCACTATTACTGCGCCTTTGCCGGCCGCCGGGACGGCAAGAGCTTTGTTTACAGCCACGAGCAGCTGATGCAGAAGTATCAGGACAATATGCGCATGGTGGACCGCATCCCCGAGGCGCTGTCCGGTGCCATGGGCAACCAGATGTATGTGGCCACCTTCTCCACCCGTGACGAGATGGAAAAGTTCTACTCCGACGTGCTGGCAGTCACCGATGCCACCAACGCAAAGGTGCAGTCCGAGTTGACGAAGGTTCTGGCTCTGGGCGAGCCGGAGACCCTTTAACTGTAAAATACAATGCCGGAGTGTCCGCAGACGCTCCGGCATTGTTCTGTTTTATTATACCTTTGCAGCGCCCCGTTCCAGAATACCGTTGAAGCGGGAGAAGAAGGTGATGGTGGTGATGGTAGCCGCCAGAATATCGCTGACCGGCTCTGCCAGAAAAACGCCGAACACCGGGTCCGGCAGCAGATGCGGCAGAATGAAGATGAGCGGGATCAGCAGAATGATCTTGCGCAGGCAGGCCAGCAGCAGGCTGACCTTAGCCTGACCCAGCGCCATAAAGCTCTGCTGGCAGGCAATCTGGAAGCCCATGGCAAAAATACCTGCCATGTAGATGCGCATGGACCATGTGGTGTAGTCGATGAGCGCCGTATCCGAGGTGAAGATGCCCGCCACAGCCCCCGGCGCCAGCATCATGAGCAGCCAGAACAGGCAGGTGTAGCAGCTGCACAGCAGCAGCTGGAAATGGAACGCCTCCTTGACGCGGGGCTTTTTGTCCGCGCCGAAGTTGAAGCTCATCACCGGCTGACCGCCCTGACAGATGCCCTGAATGGGCAGGGTGCACAGCTGGGAAGCGCTGGTGATAACGGTCATAGCGCCCACAGCCACATCGCCGCCGTACCGCGCCAGACTGGAACTGAAACTGATGGACAGCAGGCTTTCGGTGGACATCATCACAAAGGTGGAGATGCCCAGCGCCATCACCGGCAGGATGACCTTCTTTTCCGGGCGCATATAGTCCTTGCGCAGACGCAGGATGGTCTTTTTGCCGGTGAGGAAGCGCAGGATCCACACCGCGCCCACCGCCTGACTGAGCACGGTGGCAATGGCAGCGCCCCGCACGCCCAGACCCAGACCAAAGATCAGGATGGGGTCGAGAATAATGTTGATGACCGCACCGATGACGGTGGTAAGCATACTGGTCTTGGCAAAGCCCTGCGTGGTGATAAAGGGGTTCATGCCCAGCACCAGCAGCACAAACACCGAGCCCAGAATGTAGATGCGGCTGTACGCCAGCGCATAGGGCAGGGTGGCGTCACTGGCACCGAAGAGCCGCAGCAGGGTGGGTGCTCCGGCGTAGAACACCGCGGTTAGCACCACTGAAAAGAGCAGCAGCATGGTAAAGCTGTTGGAGATGATCTTTTCCGCCTGCTCCTTGTCGCCCTGTCCCAGCGCAATGGCGGTGCGGGGCGCGCCGCCCGCACCCACCAGCATGGCGAACGCGTTCAGCAGCATAAGGATGGGGGTGAACAGTCCCACGCCGGTCAGCGCTGCCGCGCCGATGCCGGCAATATGTCCGATGTAAATGCGGTCCACGATGTTATACAGCAGGTTGACCACCTGTGCAACGACCGCCGGGATCATGAGCTGCAGCATCAGCTTTTTTACGCTGCCGCTGCCCATATCCTGTTTTGCCTGTGCCATGGATGTGATTCTCCTTTTTACTTCAAATTTGAACTATCTCTTCTATATTATACTCAAAACCCGCAAAAATACCAGCCCCTTTTTGCAAAATTTTCCGTGCTGCGCAAAAAAGTGTGTTCCTCCCCCGCAGCAGCGCCGGTGTTGCCGCTATGCCCCCCCCTTTGCGGTGCTGTGATCCGGGCAGCAGCGGCCTTTGCATCCAAGTTTTCGGCGATATGTCTGTAAAAAAGCAAGGTTTTTCGTCAGGTTTGTGTCTTGTGCACAGCAGTTTTTTTCAGTACAATAAAGAAGCAGAGAAAGAAAATAAGCGCAGCAGCCAAAATGCGTTGCCGCGCTGTTTTGTATTTTGCGGCGCAGCTGCGCCCGGTGAAAAAAGGAGTGCTGTACAATGATCAACATGGTCAAGCTTCCCACCAGCAAAAGCGAACTGTTCCTGCGGGTGGCCAAGGGACATTTTGCCACCAGCCACAGCCACATCAACTATTACATCGACGTGACCACCCAAAAGACCCGCCTTTCCGAGGCCAAGGCCGTGGCAAAGGAGCTGGTCAGCGCTTACCAGCACAGCACCATCGTGGATACCGTGCTCTGTCTGGACGGCACACAGGTCATTGGTACCTGCCTTGCCAACGAGCTGACCAAGGACGGCTTTACCAATATGAACGCCCACAAGACCATCTATATCGTCACGCCGGAATACACCTCCGGCAGCCAGATCATTCTGCGCGACAATCTTGCTCCCATGGTCAAGGGCAAGCACGTCCTCATTCTGGCGGCGTCCATCACCACCGGCTACACCATTCAAGCAGCCGTGGAAGCCGTGAACTACTACGGCGGCATCGTGGCCGGACTTTCGGCCATTTTCGCCACCACCCACGAGTGCCTTGGCTACCCGGTCACCTCCATTTTCGACCCCACCAGTCTGCCGGATTACGCCAGCTTCGACTCCCGCGACTGCCCCCTGTGCAAGGCCGGGCAGCACATTGACGCGCTGGTGAACAGCTTCGGCTACTCGGCGCTGTAACGCAAAGCGGAAAGAATAGTTTTATTAGCCGTTCCGAAACGCCTGCGGGCGTTTTGGAACGGCTTTTTTCAGGAGAGACCGCGCCCCATTTTCGTCAAAACAGCGAAATTTTTCACGGCTTTTTGTAGCATTGTAAAAAATCCTCATGCCGTGCTTGACAACGTCTTTTTTATAAGATACCATAAACCCAGAAAGCGCACTTGGGACGCCTTGAAACACATTACAGGAGGTATTCATAGCATGAGACTATACAAAAAAGCGGCTGCCTGTCTGCTGACCGCTGCGATGGCAATTTCCATGCTGACCGCTTGCGGCGGTGGCGGCACCGGCGGCAACGGCGGTGGCAACACCCCCGGCACCCTGCCCGACCCTGACCAGATCGTTCTGCCTGACCCCGGCGAGGGCGGCGAAGGCGGCGGCGAAGGCGGCGGCGAGACTAAGCCCACCAAGACCCCTATTGTGGATGTGAACAACAGCAAGCTGGCACAGTTCAACAAGAAATACGCCGGTGCTACGGAGTTCTATGTTGAAATGCAGATGGTTGAGTATGATGAGGACGGCTCTGCCGAAGATTCCACCGATGGATGCGTTGCCGCAAAGGGTAACAGTGTCTATATGAAAGCGACCCTGTCTGGCAAGAACCAGAAGCAGCAGTCGATTGAGGAATTGATGCTCAAAGAGTTCGATTATAATAACAGCTATCTGCTTCTCCGCGGCAGCAAGGTAGCCGTCAGGACAAGTAGCTATAAATCCCAGAGCGACGACAATATTTCTCTGGGTACTCTCATCACGGAAAAGCTGCCCAGTCAGATGTGGTCTACCACGGTAAAGGTGGGGCCGACCGAGTATTATGCCGAGGTCTATAATGCCTACTCCTCCGAGTATACTACCTGCTTTACTGCAGACGGCAAGCCTGTTTATCAGTTTGTAAGAGAGCTCAACGAAAAGCAGCTCGATCGCGCCACTCTGTACAAGACCATTCAGGCCGGTTCCGGCACCAGCAAGGGTCTGTGCAGAATGCCCGACGGCCTCAAGAAGTACAGCGTTGACTTTAGGACCAATACCCTCACGGATGCAAACGGCAACGTGTTCACCATTGAGACCAATAATAAGGGAGACGTCACCAGCGTTAAGGATAATACCGGCAAGGATGTCTCCGACGACTTCAAGTGGGTGTACGATCTCTTCGAGATGATGTCCTGACCCCATGACCGCAATTTTTCACACACAGCCTACGTCCCATAACGCGTAATATCGTGCTCCAAGGAGCTGCCGCACCCAAGCGACAGCTCCTTTTTGTTGTCCCACGGGCGGGATTGTGCTATACTGATACCAGACAAAACCAAGGTGTATCTGAAAACAAAGAAGAGGTATCAATTCCATGAAAATTCCCGCAAACGGTTTTACCCACGCCGGCAAGTTCCATGCCGATGACGTGTTTGCTACGGCGCTATTACAAATCCTGCGCCCGGATATCAGGATCACCCGGGGCTTTACCGTGCCTGACGATTTTGACGGCATCGTGTACGATATCGGCTTTGGGATGTTCGACCACCATCAGGAGCCCCGGGAGTACCGCGCAAACGGCGTGCCCTACGCGGCCTTTGGTCTGCTGTGGCGGGTGCTGGGCCCCGGCCTTGTGGGCGAGCGGCAGGCACGGCTCATTGACGAAAACTTCATCCAGCCGCTGGACCTGAACGACAACACCGGCGAGCAGAACAGCCTGTGCGATGCCATCGGCTTTTTCAACCCGGTGTGGGACTCCAAGGAAGATCAGGACAGCTGCTTTTTCAAGGCGGTGGCTGTGGCAAAGCAGATCTTGGAAAACCAGATCGACAGCGCCAACGCCGTGAACCGCGCGGACGAAAAAGTACAGCAGGCCTACCGCAGCTCCCGCGATGGCATCGTGGTGCTACCCTGCTATCTGCCGTGGAAAAACGGCCTGTACAAGACCGACGCCCTGTTTGTGGTGTACCCCAGCCAGCGCGGCGGGTGGAGCGCCCAGTGCGTCACCGACCACAAGACCAAAAAGTCCAAGCTGCCCTTCCCCCAGTCTTGGGCGGGGCAGCCGCAGGAGGTCATCGAGCAGAAGAGCGGCATCCCGGGCATCAGCTTCTGCCACGCCAGCCGCTTTCTCATCACCGCCAAGGACAAGGAGACCGCCCTTGCCGCCTGCCGTCAGGTGCTGAAAAACAATGGACGCCTTGCCTGACGCCGCCTACGTCTACATGGTGCGCTGCACCGGCGGGCAGCTGTACACCGGTTGGACGAACCACCCCGCCGCCCGGCTGAAAGCGCACCAGAGCGGCAAAGGTGCCCGCTACACCCGTGCCCACGGCGCGGTAGGCTTTGCCTATATAGAACGCTGCGCGGACAAATGCGCCGCCCTGCGCCGGGAAGCCGCCCTGAAAAAGCTCTCCAAGCCGGAAAAAGAGGTGCTGTGCGCCGCATGGCGCGCCGCCGGGTGCCCCGGGGTGTAGACGATTGAAAATGCCCTCCGCGTTGCCGAGGAAACTCCCCCAGTCATCTCGCTGCGCTCGATGCCAGCCCCCTCGGAGATGGGGCCTTTGGCATGGCGGTAAAGTTTCCGGCTAAAGCGCAAAGTTTGCGGGCACGCCAGAGGCTCCCTCCCAGAGGGAGCTGGCAAAGCCGTCAGGCTTTGACTGAGGGAGTTCGTTCCCCTATAACGCCAGCAAGGCCGCCCGGCATTCGCCGGACGGCCTTGCTGCGCTTATTGGAAAGGATCGATCGGGAGATGGCAATTGTTATTTCGCCAGACCCAGCTTTTTCAGCTGGTTCCATGCGCGGATGACCTGTACCTTGGTCACACGCTTGCCGGGCGTAAAGGCGCCCTCGCCCATGTCGGGCAGCAGCCCGGTCTCCACAGCCCAGCGGGCTGCCTTGGCGGTGTCGGGCTCAGCTACATCGCTGTAAACAGCGGGTGCGGTGGGTTCAGGCCTGCCTGCGGTGCTCCACAGCAGCACGGCCAGCTGTTCCCGGGTGCGCGGGATGGCCGTGCCCTTGGGCAGCAGGTCCGCAAGAATGCTGTAAGTAACAGCCTCGTAGCCCATTACTGCACTGCCTGCAAACCATGCCGTTGTACCGGCTACGATGGCCACCGTTTGCAGCGGGCTGAACTCGGTGCTTTCCTCCTCCGGCAGCGGCTTCACCGGGGTGGTCATAGCGGTGATATTCAGGTTCTGTGCAGGCATCCTGAAGGTCAGGGTGCGCTGCTTAAAGGCTTCCTCTGTCAGCGGCTCATCTGCGGCATCCATCAGGGTCAGTTCCTTGCCGTCAGAACTGCTCACTACCCACTGGGTAAAGCGCTCGGTGGCGGTGTCCGGGTAAGCGGTCAGGCTGACCAGCTGTCCTGCTTTCAGGGCGCTGGCGTCTGCATCCTCGGGCAGGGTGATGTCCGCACCGGCAACGGTAAGCTTGTAGGTCTCTTCCGGTTCGGGATCGGGCGTGTCAGCCTCTTTGATGCGGAACGAGCCGCTTGCCACAAGACCGCCCTCGTACAGTGCGCCGCCTGCGGCTTTGACGGTATAGTAGTACACGCCCGGCTCAACGGGAGCGCCGTCAAGCACTGCGCCGTCCGAATTATAGGGGTCGTTTTGGTAGGTCACGGTGATTTCGCCGTAGTCCTTGTCGCTGTTGTTTTGCACCGTTACTTCCTTGGGCTTGCCGTCGTAGGTCAGGTCGTCAGGCTCCGTCACGGTAAAGTCCGAGATATACAGCGGGGCGCGCCAGATATCCAGCACCCAATTTTCGTCCCACAGCTCCGGCTCCGCATAGTGGTTTGCATCGGCGGTCACCCGGATGCTCAGGCGGTAGCGCCCGGGCTCTGTGGGGGTACCGGTGCCGGTGCCGATCTTGTTGCCGTTGTCGTCCAGCACAGCATAGTCGCCCATGACGGCAGCGGTGTAGGAAGCAGGCTTAGCAGCGGCATCCGCATAGGGAATGATCTTGTACTCGGTGATCGTATCGCCGTAGCGCAGAACGAGCGGGGAATCGGGGCTCTGCTCATTCATATAAGCTGTATAGCTCTGTCCATCGCTGACGGTAGTGTAGCTGACCAGAATGTTGAAATCCGTTGCCTTCAGCTCGGCCTTCTGGATGCTAAATTTGTTCTCCTGCGGGGTGATATCGCCGCCCGCACAGCTGTCGGTAGCCGCTGCCACAGCGGTAAAGGTGTAATCGCCTGCATTTACGGGCTGCTTGCCGCTCAGCAGCACGCCGTCCGCATCGTAAACTGCGGTAAACTTCTCTGTATCGGAGATATAGGTCACGGTAACATTGCCATAGCCCTTTCCGGCAGATGCACGCACTGTCACACCATGCTCCTCGCCGTCATATACGGCGTTTGCAGGCACGGTAAAGGCAAAGTCTGCGGGGTCGGGTTCCGGTTTGGGGTCAGGCTTGACGTCATTTGTGATGGTGAATGTACCATCTGCCACAGAGCCGCTCTTGTACCGTGCGCTGCCTTCGGTGACGACGGAATAGTAATATTTACCCGGCTCAACAGGCGCACCATGGACCACTTTGCCGCCGCTCATCTCATAGAACACGGTGATCTTACCGTAGTCCTTGGTGCTGTTGTTTGTCACAGTCACTTCCTTGGGGTTGCCGTCATAGGTCAGGTCAGTGGGTTCTGTCACGGTAAAGTCTGCGGGGTTCAGTGCAGCCTTCTGAATGGTAAATTTGTTATCCTTCGGGGTCACATCGCCGCCCGCGCAGGTGGCAGTAGCTGCTACAGTAACGGTAAAGGTGTAAGTGCCCGGCTCAACGGGAGCACCGTCCAGCACCTCGCCGTTCTGCTTGTAGGTCACGGTAACAGCGCCGTATTTCTTGGTGGCGTTTTCCCGAACGATCACCTCCACCATCTTGGGGTTGCCGTTATAAGTCAGGTCGGCAGGCAGGGTAAAGGTAAAGTCTGCGTGGTCTGCCGGCGGCAGCTCTGCCGCACCCTCGCCGGTGGCGCTCAGGTTGAGGATATGGGTCTGCGGGATGTTATACTCGCTCAGGTCGATGGTGCTAGAGTAGCGCTTTCCCTCGGGCACAGAGCCGTTATAGGCTACGCCGTTCACGCTCGTGATGCGGTCGCAGGTCAAGGCTGAAATGCTGTCATCGATCGTAGCAACGTAAAGGGTGGTAAGGTTGTCACGCCAAATGCCCGTGAGCGTCCCATTGAGGCCGCTGATGTACTTTGCATCGTAGCGGGCATTCTCCGGCGGGGTGTACTTCATGGTGTAGCAGGTGACACCGGGCAGGACATTTGCGTCCTCCTCTTTCTTTGCCGCCATCACATGGATGATGGGATCATTCAAGTAGATGCCGTTCTTGTTATAGACAAAGGTATACTCGCCGCCGTCAATAGTGGGCTGGTTGTATTTTGCGTTACCGTCATAGCCATCCGTGTTTTCCACTGCCAGCTTCAGGGTACTTCTGCCGTCTTTGATCGTGCCGCCGTTGTCGATAGAGCCATTGCCGGTATAATCATCGCTGTTATAGCAGTCCTCCAGCACGGCTTGGTAGGTAGAGCTGTTGGCCACACTCCCGCTGACGTCCAGCGCAGAACTGAGGATGATAACAGACTGTGCCGGGTCGCGCCAGCCGTTGCCAATGTAATAAAAGCGCAGCACAGCGTTCTTCACGCGGCCGTCATTATAAAAGCGATTCTCCAGACTGTTCAGCGTGGCGTCCTTGATCGTGCCGGTTTTCTTGTTGTACACATACTGGGTGGAGTTCAGGGTGCCGGTAAGGGTGCCGTTATTTTCAATCGCAAAATTTACGGTAGCAGAGTGGTTTTCCACCTCGTCAAGGTTCAGTTCCGTACCCTCCTCAATGGTCAGGACGGGGGTATCGCTCGTATGCCACTCTGCGTGCTTGTGGTTCGGGTCAAAGGACCAGCCGTTGCCCTTGGCACCATAGACGCCGCCGTCCGTACCCTTGGGGAAGCCGCTCGCTTCAATGACCAGTTCCTCTACGGTAACGCTGTTGAGCTGGACAGTTTCAGTGCCCACAGTAAAGCTGACTGCGCCGTCCTTGGCATTATTGTCCAGCTCCGCGCCGCCGCTGACGACACTTTCCAGCTTGCGGGTAGGCTTCAGGGTGACACTGGTATTGAGCGTGACATAGACGGTGCTATAAGCATCTGCCGACCACGCGGTCACCGTGCCGTCCGCTGCCACCGCGACAGGGAGATACACCGGAACATCGGTTGCATCAATGGCTACAAGCCCTGTGCTTTTTGCCGTGAAATAGCCGCCCTTGACGGTTGCGCCCGCGGGCAGCGGGTCATCTTCAGTGGTGAACAGACCACCGTTGACGGTACATTTATCTCCTGCAACATACAGCTTATCGTTGAACAGACCGCCATTGATGATGATTTCCGTTGTCCTTTTAAGATCTGTGAGCGCGCTTTCAAAGCTGCCGCCGTTGATGACGATCTTTTCACAATTGTCGATATCCACGGAGCAGGTGTACTTACTCTTAAAGGTGCCGCCGTTGATGGTAAGGGTACCCGCTGCTTTAACGGTCACGCCGCTGGTATAACTACCCTCTTCAAAGGTGCCATCTTCAATGGTGACCTCGCCGCCCGCAGCATTAACAATGGCATTTCCTTTAAAGGTGCCGCCGCTGATGACAGCCCCGGCTTCACAGATCACCTTGCCGTAGAAGGTGCCGCCGGAGATGGTGCCCGCGTTGGTCACGGTATAGCCGTTATGGTATTCCGAGCCGATCCGCGCCTCCTGCAGGGTGGCATCGGGCTCGATCTTCACGTTCCATTTGATGCAATTATTGTAGCTGTCATAGCCGTAATTACGGAGGCAGAAGGTGCCGGTTTTCAGGGTAAGCGTATTGCTGGCCTCATCGTAGGACCAGCTGTCTTTGCTGCCGCTAAAGGGATCGCCGGAGGGCTTGCCGGACCAGTCGTCTGGAAAGATATCGGTGACATCACCGTTTTCCTCTGCCAGCGCTGCGGCGCTGGCAGTGTCGGGCGGGGCGCTCTGGGCAAGGGCGGGCAGCGGCATTGCGGACAGTGCCATGCTTAACGCCAGAACCATGCTGATGAGCCGTTTTTGCATAAGATCCTCTCCTTTTCAAGCGCCCTTCCAAGCCGGGCGCTTTTTGTTGTACCCAGTGTACCACGTTTTGCCCGCTTTGGACGGTTTTGGGCACGAATCGCCCCGCAAATGCGCTGAAACGACCCGGCGCGCCGGGCGCACCCGCAAAAAACAGAAAACCGCCCGGTTTGCGGTTACCGGACGGCTTTCTGCTCTATAGGAATTATGGGAATGGCATATTAGACAGAGCACTGCTCTGTGCCCGTAGTATACCACGAACGGCGGCAAAAGTGGAGCATTTCTGCGTGAATGGCCCCTGAAATGCATCGAATCGCCCTGAAAACCCTAAAAAAGCCCTTGCGCACCCCTTTGGGGCACACAAAAAAGGGACTGCTGCACAGTGCTGTGCAGCAGTCCCTGCGGGGTTACAAGGGGTTACGGGTCAGCGGGTTCAGTCGCGCTTCTGGTAGCTCTTCCAAACGCGGATGACCTCCAAGCGGCTTACGCGGCTGCCGGGCTTGAAGTTGCCGTCCTGTGCGGTCATCAGGCCGGTCTCCACGACCCAGCGGATGGCCTGCAGCTCTGCGGCATCGGCTGCCACATCGTTGAACAGTGCAGTGCTCTGGGTAGCGGGCTTGCCTGCGGCGGTCCACAGTGCAACTGCCAGCTGCTGGCGGTTAGCAGGGATCGCCACACCCTCGGGCAGAACGCTCTTCAGGTAGGCCGTAGTACCTACAATGTAGGCACCCACGCCAACGGCTGCACCGCCCACAGCGGCCACCATTACGATAGCACCGCCGTCGTCACCGCCGGGTGCGGGGGTGGGGTCGGGGTCGGGCTTAGTAAGCGTATCGAACGCAGCCATCAGATCCACATCATGGTCGGGCATGGTGAACTCCAGCACGCGTGCGGTGCTCTGCTCCTCGGTCAGCTCCAGACCGGTGCAGCTCCAGCTCTTGAACACGCTGGTCTCGGTGTCGTCGTCTGCGGTGGCAACGAGCTGTGTACCCGCAGGCACAGCCGTCAGGTCGGCAACATCGCTGCCGTCCTTCAGGGTGATCTTTGCATTGGAGACACTGACCTTATAGGTCTCTGGCTCGGGCTTAGCAGGAGTAACGAACGCCGCCGTCAGACTCACATCATGGTCGGGCATGGTGAAGTACACCTCGCGTGCGGTGCTCTGCTCCTCGGTCAGTTTCAGACCGGTGCAGCTCCAGCTCTTGAACACGCTGGTCTCGGTGTCCTCGTATGCGATAGCCTTGAGCTCTGTGCCCACAGGCACAGCCTTCAGGTCGGCAACATCGCTGCCATCCTTCAGGAAAATCTGTGCGTTCAATACATTGAGCTTATGGGTCTTGGTTTCGGGATCGGGATCAGGCGTCGGGACCTTGTTATAAATCGCGGAAATCTCCACATCGTTTGCGGGCATCGTGAAGGTGATCTTCTCGCTGTGGACATCCACCGCATCAGCGGCCAGACCCTTCTTGATCTCCCAGTAGCTGAAGGTCATGCCCTCCGGCTTCCGTGCGGTAAGAGTGACTTCCTCACCAAAAGTACGCTGTTCTGGCTTCCCGTTCACAGTCAGGGTGTAGGTGTTCTTCTCGTACTGCGGTTTCAGCGTGACGTTGTTTGCAGGCATCTTGAAGGTAATAGTCGCCTTGGTGGTGTCCGTACCCTCGGGCACGCCCTCTACCTCCCAACCAGTGAAGGTCTCGCCCACCTTCTCGGGTGCAGTAACCGTGACGTTCTCATCAAAGACACGCTGTTCTGGCTTCCCGTTCACAGTCAGGGTGTAGGTGTTCTTCTCGTACTGCGGTTTCAGCGTAACGTTGTTTGCAGGCATCTTGAAGGTAATAGTTGCCTTAGTGGTGTCCACATCAGCGGGCAGACCGGTCACTTTCCAACCGGTGAAGGTGTAACCGTCCTTCTCGGGTGCGGTGATGCTCACATCTGCATCCACGGCGTAATCCGTTTCCTCTTCGCCCATGGTCACAGTGTACGTCTTGGGAGCGTTCTCGGTGTACTGTGCCTTCAGCGTGACGTTATTTGCGGGCATCGTGAAGGAGATGGTCGCCTTAGTGGTGTCCACATCAGCGGGCAGACCAGTCACTTCCCAACCAGTGAAGGTGAAACCGTCCTTCTCGGGTGCAGTAACCGTGACGTTCTCATCAAAGACACGCGGTTCGTCCACGCCGTCCACGGTCAGGGTGTAGGTGTTCTTCTCGTACTGCGGTTTCAGCGTGACGTTGTTTGCAGGCATCTTGAAGGAGATGGTCGCCTTAGTGGTGTCCACATCAGCGGACAGACCGGTCACCTTCCAACCGGTAAAGGTATAGCCGTCCTTCTTGGCTGCGGTGAAGCTGACTTCCTCACCAAATGCACGCTGTTCTTCCTTCCCGTCCACGGTCAGGGTGTAGGAGATCGGCTCATAGCGATCCGTCACCCGCACGTCATTGCTAGGCATGGTGAACTGGATCTCGATATGCGTGCCGGTATCGGTGATGGTATACGCATCCTCTGCCAGTCCTTCGACCGTCCAGATAACGTTATAGCCTTCCCGCTTTTCAGCGCCAAGGGTGATCTTATCGCCCACGTTTTGCTCCTTGCCTTCCTGACCATTCCAGTAGTACTTCGGCTTGGTCGGCTCGGGCACAACATAGGTGCCCACCCGATAAATTCTGTAATAATCCTCGGCGTAGGCGTCTGCAATGTAGTTCTTACCCGCCGTCACCTTGACGTACACATCGTAGCTGCCGGGGGCGGTGGGAACCGTCTCGCTTTGGTCGGTGCCGTACAGCAGGGTCATCTGCGGGTCGGCATCGTAATAGTTTTTGCCGATGTATTTCACCGTGTTCTTGCTGGCATCGTACTTAAAGTCCGCAATCACAGGCGTGTAGCGGATAGAATCCTCAACCACAACAATAGAACCGGCCTTGTACTTTTTGCCTTCCTTTGCAACGATGGATCCCTGATAGCGGCCATACAAATCCTCATCGGGTTCCCGGTTGATAAAGGTCTTGCCTTTGTTTACACCGGTAAGGCACTCAAGCTTAGTCGAGAGCTCGCCAACACCTTCCACATCGGGGCAGGTCACCGTGTAGTTGCCGTCATTGTCCACGTCGACCTTAAAGTCATCCAGCGTAAAGCCCTCAAAGGGCAGCTTTTCAGCTACGGTGTATCTATCAGGCAGCTGGTCACTGCAGCCGTAGTAGTAATCGTCATACTCCACAGCAAGCCAGACGTAGTAGGTACCTGCCTTGGTGGGCACCGTTTCCGTAGCCGTCGACAAGTCATTTGTAGCGCTGTACTTAAGGGTAGCCTTCGGGACTGCGTTGCCATAATACTTCGGGCCGGTATAGGTTGCCGTACCGGCGTCGAAGTCAAAGCTGAAGTTCCCTATCGTCGGCCTATATTTGCGCACAACCGGTTCCTCTGCAACCAGAACGCGGCCGGCCGTGTATCGCTCGCCCTCCGTGGCCTCGATGTATATCTTATAGCTGCCGTACTCGGTTCGGGACGGGATGTGGTCAAGCTCTGCGTTGTTGTCGGTGCGCACACTGACGAGGCTCAATTCGCCCACGCCTTCCTTGCTGCTGGTAACGGTAACGGTCTGACCATCCTCAGAAAGGGTAAAGTCGCTCTTGCTCAAAGAAGAGAAGGGCAGCTTTTCCGTGACAGTATAGGTGTCCACTTCGTACACGTCGCTATCATAGTGGTCATTATAATCCACCACGATGCAGACAGAGTAGGTACCTGCCTTGGTAGGCTTCGTCACAGACGCGGACGAGCCATCCTCTGTGACATACTGGATGGAATACTGCGGGGCATCGTCAAAATACATCGGGCCGTTATAGGTCGCTGTTTGGGTCTTGGAGTCATACGCAAAGTCAGCTCTGCTCGGGGTATATTTGCATACCACCTCGCCGATCTCAAGCGAGCCTTCTGTGTACTTGTCGCCCTCTTTCGCGATGACGCGCTGCTTGTAGAGGCCGTACTCGTCAGACTGCGGGTAGTTTGTAAGCACCTCGCCGTCGCAGGTGCGCATATAGACGAGGCTCAACTCGCCCACGCCTTCCTTGCTGCTGGTAACAGTCTGACCGTCCTCAGAAACGGTAAAGTCGCTCTTGCCCAGGGAAGAGAAGGGCAGCTTTCCGGTGGTGGCCATGTTCACCACAATAGGCTCGCCGTCATTCTTGGCGGTGATAGTCAGCGAGCGGTCAATGGCAGAGGTGCCCTTGTTGTAATCGCTGGCTTCCGCACCGTTGATGTTCGTGACTGCATTGCTGAAGAGGATCTCTGCCTTGACATTACCGATAAGGTAAACCGCGTCTGTTGCTGCGGCATAGTCGTTGAGGCGTTCCACAGTGCCGTCCGTCATCATCAGTTTGCTCTGCCGCTGACCAGCGGCAAGGTATTTGCTTTCGATAAAGCCGCAGCTCACCGTATTGGAAACAGCGGCCTTGCTGTTATTACCCGTCAGGCTGCCAAGGATCACGGCATTCTGGATGACCGTTGCCTCCGATGCATAGTTCGGCAGCTGGACATCGTGGAACACGCCGCCGGTGACCTCGCTGTTCTTGTTCAGCTGGACCTCAGCGATGAATGCGCCGCCGGTGATCTTGCCATAAGTGCGGACGACATCATAGAAGCTGCCGCCTGCGATGGTGCTGTTTTCATCCATGTAGACATCCTTCTGGAAGGTGCCGTCCTGAATGATGGTGTTCTCCGCACCAACAGAGCCCTCTGCCACGATGCCGGTGACAGTCACATTTGCAAAAGTGATCTGCTCCACGGCAATGGCCTTATGGTAGGGGTTGATGGTATCCGAAGCAAGATCCACCGGGTTGCCGTCCGGGGTGGTGATGTAGAGCGCCGCGCGTGTCCTTCCGTTCTCTTTCATGGTGGCGTACTTCCAGCCCAGACCCTCATAGAGGTTAGCCGTCATGCCCTCGCCGCTCATCGGCACACCGGTCACGCCGGTCAGGTCGGGCAGACCCTCTTCGGTAATGCGCAGGGGCTTGAGGTCGCTTGGATCGGTAGACTTATTCACAAAGATCTCTGCGCCGTCATTGTTGCCGGTAATGCGCAGCACCTTGCCGTCGGCAGAGGTGTTGGCGTTGTAGCTGCTGACCGGTGCCTCGTTGATGCTCAGCACATCGGTGTTCAGGGTAAGCTCTGCGCTGCCTGTGCCCACCAGATAGATGGTATTGGTGGAAAGAGGCAGAGTTCTGCCGTTCATTGCAGTCACATTGCCGTTGCGCACCATCAGTGTGCTGAGCTGCTGTCCATCGGCCAGCAGCTTCTGGATGCCGTCAGGCAGTTCGCCCAGAACCGTATCCGAAATGGTGTAGGTGTTATTTCCATAGGTATTGAAATTGCAGCTTTGGATCACCGCATTGGTGATAGAGCACGAGCTATTGCAGTACAGGGAATCGAAGGTACCGCCGGTGATCTCGACCGCACTGTTCCCATTGATCGAGCTGATGCCCGCGCTGACATTGTGGAAGGTGCCGCCGCTGATCTTACCGCTGGTGATCGTCAGTCGGCCGTTTCCGCCAAACTCACCGCCGGTAATATTAGCATTGGTGATCTCGACAGGGCAGTTGATGGGGCCATCGCTCAGCTTACTGAAATCGAAGTCCGCGCCGCCCTGATCTAGGATCTGCAAAGTGCTTTCATTGCTGCTGTCGTTGGGGTAGCAGTTATAAGCCCAGCCGTTGCCCATGTAAACACGGCGCAGCTTTGCGTCCGTGTCCGTGTCCAGACTGTCCACATGGGTCACGCCGATCAGGTCAGGCTGACCTTCACTGTTAAAGTGCAGTTCTGTGGTGCCAAGTACCACAGGAACCAGCTTCATGGGTGCGTCGTCCTGCGCCGGGATCATGTTAAAGCTGGCGGAAAGCGTTTTTCCGTCTGCGCTGATGGAGATCGTGGCAATCGTAGAGCCAAAGTATGTGAAGGCGTAATTTTGGGTACCGGCGGGCAGTGCCATGACACTGCCGCCGGTAGAGGCTACCGCCCATACATCGCAGCCGGTGTCGCTTTCCACTGCCAGCTCCAGGTTTTTCCCGGTGCCGATATAGTTATACTGCTTGATGATATAGATTTTTGTTTCCTTTTGTCCGTTCAGGGTGCAGTTTTCCGGCAGAAGCAGCTGGTGTGCCTGCTGCTGCGTGCTGGCGCTCAGGCCGGAGATATCGCGGAAAAAGCCGCCCCGAACATTGCCGCCGTTCTCGGTCAGCTTATCGTAGGTGCCGCCGTCAATGGTGCCCAAATTCAGCTGCACATCGGCGTAGCTGCCGCCCAGAACGTAGACGCCGTACATATTGTCGGCTTCTATCAAAAGTGTACCGGTGACAGTGCCGTCCAGCAGATACACAGTGTAACTGTTGGCATTCTTGACGGTCACATTGCAGCTGACCGTGCCGTCCAGAATATACTCGGTATCTTCACTGCCGGTACCGGTGATGGTCAGTCCGGTGGTTTCGTCATAACTCCAGCCGGTACCGGTTGCCGCCTTGGGCAGACCGTCCGTGCCGATCTTGATCTTGACCACCTGATTTTTTGTTTCAGAGTTCTTACCAACATCCTCATGCTCTTTTTCTGAGCTGTAAGTGATGCTGTTGGTCTCTTCCGCCGCCGCGGAAGAAAGCCCTGCCCCTGCATCTGCAAATGCGGATACCGGGAGGATGGAGAGCATCATACTGAGCGCCAGTATCATGCTCACGATGCGTTTTTTCATGATATCCTCTCCTTTGTCGGTTGATTTGTCCGGCCATACCCCCAAACGGAACAGCCGGAACGGACAAAAACGCCAAGTTGAGTATAGCACCAAAATTCAAGGAAATAAAGCGCTTTTACGGGCAGCACCTGCAAAAAAAGGGCGCAAAATTATGGGCAAAAACACGATACGGGGGGGGGGGGTATGCTTTTCTCCCATAAAAAAGCAGTTCCGAAACGCCCGCAGGCGTTTCGGAACTGCAATAAAAAATTTTTCCGCTGTTTATGCCCAAAGCACACGCGGCGGGCATTCCAAACTGTTTTACTTGCCCGCCAGCAGCACCGCCAGCACGGCTTTCTGGACGTGGAGGCGGTTCTCCGCTTCGTCAAAGATCTCGTCCGCGTGCTGCTCGAACAGGGCGGTGGAGATCTCCTCGCCCCGGTGGGCGGGCAGACAGTGCAGCACCAGCGCGTTGGGCTTTGCGTTTTCCAGCAGACGGCCGGTGAGCTGGAAGCCCACAAAATCCCGCAGACGCTGCTCGCTCTCGGCCGTGCCGGGGGCGGTGGTGTTCCACGCGGCGGTGGCTACGATGTCCGCATCCCGCAGGCCCTCGGCGGGGTCGGTAGTCAGGTGGAAGGCATTGCCGTATTTGTGGGCAAACATCAGCACATCCGCTGCCGGGCGGTAGCCCGGTGGACAGACGCAGGACACCTGCATCCCCGCCAAAAGGCCGCCCACGATCAGGCTGTTGGCCATGTTGCTGCCGTCACCCACAAAGCAGAGCTTCAGCCCTGCCAGCGTGCCCCGACGCTCCCGGATGGTCATCAGGTCTGCCAGCACCTGACAGGGGTGGGCGTAGTCGGTCAGGCCGTTGATCACTGGAATGCCGGAAAACTCGGCCAGTTCCTCCAAGTCCCGCTGGCGGTAGGTGCGCCAGACGGCGCAGTCGTAATAGCGCCCCAGCACCCGGGCGGTGTCCCGCAAAGGCTCGCCCCGCCCGGCCTGCAGCTCGGCGGTGTTCATGTAGTTGCCAAGACCGCCCATCTGGTACACGCCCACCTCAAAGCTGGTGCGGGTGCGGGTGGACGCCTTGGAGAACAGCAGCGCCACGCTTTTGCCCGCCAGCAGCGGCTCGGTGCGGCCCGCCTTGCAGTCCGCTTTCAGCTGGTCTGCCACATCCAGAATGTGGGTCAGCTCGGCGGGGGAAAGGTCGCTCATTTTCAGCAGATTTTTCATGCCTGCTCCTTCGGAGCCGTCGGCTCCATCGTGCCCAGCACCTCGGCCAGCACCTCCAGCGCCATGTCTACCTCGTGCTCGGAGACGGTCAGCGGCGGCAGCAGACGCAGCCGGGTCTTGGCGGTAAGCACCAGCAAGCCCTTTTCGCGGCAGGCGGCCAGCACATCCGCAGCCTGCACATCAAAGAACTCAATGCCCACCATCAGGCCGATGCCGGAAATGTTCTTGACGTGGGGCAGCTTTGCCAGACCGGTGCGCAGCTGTACGGCGCGCTCGCTGACCTGTGCAAGGAAACTCTGGTCCAGACGGTCTACCACCACGTTGGCACCGGCGCATACCACCGGGTTGCCGCCAAAGGTAGAGCCGTGGGTGCCGGGGCCCATGCCCTCGGCCACCTTTTCATTCATCAGCACCGCGCCGATAGGCAGACCGCCGCCCAGCCCCTTGGCAAGGGTGACGATGTCCGGCTTGAGGTTATAGTGCTCACAGCACAGGAAGGTGCCGGTGCGGCCTACGCCGGTCTGCACCTCGTCCACGATGAGCACAAGGTCTTTTTCATCGCACAAAGCGCGCACGGCCTGTACATAGTCCGGGTCCAGCGCCATCACGCCGCCCTCGCCCTGAATCAGCTCCATCATCACGGCGCAGGTGTGGCGGTCTACCAGCTCCCGCAGCGCTTCGATATCCCCCGCCGGGACGTACTGGAAGCCCTCGTTGAAGGGGCCGAAGTAGTTGTGGAACACCCCCTGCCCGGTGGCGGTCAGGGTGGCAAGGGTGCGGCCATGGAAGCTGTTGACCAGCGTGATGACGTTGTAGCGGTCCTTGCCGTAATGGTCTACGCTGTACTTGCGGGCGGCCTTGATGGCGCCCTCGTTGGCTTCGGCACCGGAGTTGCCGAAGAATACCTTACTCATGCCGGTGCGCTTGCACAGCTTTTTTGCCAGCTTGCCGCAGGGTGCGGTATAGTAGAGGTTGGAGGTGTGCTGCAATTTGTGTGCCTGCTGGGACACGGCCTCCGCCCATGCAAGGTCGCAGTAGCCAAGGCTGTTCACCCCGATGCCGCTGGTGAAGTCCAGATACTTCTGCCCCTCCGGGCCCTCGGCGTACAGCCCGTGGCCTTTTTCCAGCACGATGGGGCTGCGGTTATAGGTGTGCAGGACGTACTCGTTGTCCCGCTTGATGACTTTTTCAGAATCCATAGGTGTACCTCCTGTGAATAGAAGTTCCGCGCATGCGCCGCTCCCCCGGAGGGAGCGTTTTTTCTATTATAATACTGCTTTTTCGCTTGCGCAATCTTTTTATTCGCGGTGGCTGCGGCGGTAGAAGCGGGTACCGGAGCCGCGGTCGGAGAACAGTTCCAGCAGGATGGAGTGCGGCACGCGGCCATCAATGATGACCGCCTCGTGCACGCCCTGATAGATGGCGTCTGCCATGCCGCCGATCTTGGGGATCATGCCGCCCGCAATGATACCGGCGGACTTGTAGCCCTCGATCTCGGTCACCTCCACCTCGGGGATGAGGGTAGTCTCGTCCTCCTTATCCCGCAGCAGACCCGCGATATCGGTCATGGACACCAGCTTTTCGGCCTTGAGGGCAATGGCGATCTGTGCAGCGGCAGTGTCGGCGTTGACGTTGTACGCCTGCCCGAGGTCATCCATGCCCACGGTGGCGATCACCGGGATAAAGCCGCCGTCCAGCAGGCTTTCGATCAGGGTCGCATCCACATGGACGATCTCGCCCACATGACCCAGCTGCGGGTCCAGCTCGGTGCAGCGGAGCATCTGTCCGTCCATGCCGCACAGACCCACGCCGCGCCCGCGCAGCTTTGCCACAAGGTCTTTGTTCACCTTACCGGCCAGCACCTGCTGTACGATCTCCATGGTGGCATCATCCGTCACCCGCAGACCATTTGCAAAGTGGCTTTCCACGCCCACCTTTTTCAGCATCTCGTTGATGGCAGGCCCGCCGCCGTGCACCAGCACTACCCGCACGCCCAGCAGCGTCAGGGTGACAAGGTCGTTCATCACGGCGTTTTTCAGCGTCTCGTTGATCATGGCGTTGCCGCCGTATTTGATGACCATGGTTTTGCCATGGTATTTCTGGATATAAGGAGTGGCCTCCGAAAAAAGCCGCGCCATTTCTTCGTTTTTCATCTGTTCCGCGCTCCTGTCAGGTTCTGTAATCGCCGTTGATCTTCACATAGTCGTAGGTCAGGTCACAGCCCCATGCCTTGGCGCTTGCCTCGCCGGTGCCCATATCCACCTTGACCAGAATATCGTGTTCTGCCAGCACCTTTGCGGCTTCGTCCTCGCTGTAGGGATGGTAAGCGGCGTTCTCGCACACATACACCTCGCCCGCCTTGCTGGAAAGCCAGACGCAGACCTTGTCAATGGAAAAGTCCCCGGGGGTGTAGCCGATGGCGCACAGGATGCGTCCCCAGTTGGCATCACGGCCAAAGACCGCCGCCTTGAACAGGTTGGAGCAGACCACGCTGCGGCTCACGGCGCGGGCGGTTTTCAGGTCGGGCGCGTGGGTCACCTCGCAGGTAATGAGGTGGGTAGCACCCTCGCCGTCTCCGGCGTGCTCGGCGCACATGTGCTCTGCAATGGCGGTCAGCGCGGCCACAAAAGCAGTGTAGTCCGCGTTTTCCTCGCAGATCTCCGGGTTGCCCGCCAGACCGGACGCCATAATGATAAGGGTATCGTTGGTGGAGGTATCCAGATCCACGCTCATCTGGTTATAGGTGCCGGGCACCACGGTCTTGAGCGCCTTTTCCAGCAGCGCGGGCGAGACGGCGGCGTCGGTGGTATAGAACGCCAGCATGGTAGCCATGTTGGGGGCGATCATGCCGCTGCCCTTGCCGATGGCACCCACGGTGCACACCTTGCCGCCCAGCTCGAACTGGATGGCGTATTCTTTTTTATGGGTGTCGGTGGTCATGATGGCAGTGGCAGCGTCCGTGCTGCCCTGCGCGGTGGCAGCCAGCTTTTCCGCCGCCGCCGGGATGCCCCGGGCAAAGGGGTCGATGACCATGGGCTGACCGATGACGCCGGTGGAGGCGGGCAGAACATCCTTTGTGTCAATGTTCAGCGCCTTGCCCACCAGGGCGCAGCACTCCTCTGCCAGCGCCACGCCGTTGGCGGCGCAGGTGTTGGCGTTGCCGCTGTTTACCACAATGGCCTGTGCGTAGCCATCTGCCAGATGGGCGCGATCCACCTTGATGGGCGCACCGCAGACCTTGTTGGTGGTGTACACGCCCGCAGCAGCGCAGCGCACCTCGGCCTTGATGAGCGCCAGATCGTATTTTTCGCTGTGATTTGCCCGGATGCCGCAATGGACACCGGCGGCGGCAAAACCCTTGGGCGCGCAGATGCCGCCCGCAACTTCCTTATACTGCATAACGATTTTCCTTTCCCACAAAGAAAAACAAGTTTATTCCAACCCTTTGGTCTCTTCCAGACCCAGCATCAGGTTCATGCACTGGACGGCGGCGCCGGAGGAGCCTTTGCCCAGATTATCAAACAGCGAGACCAGCATCATCTGATTTCCCGCAGCGTTCACGGTCAGGTACAGTTCCATGCGGTCGGTGCCCGCCATGGCATTGGAGTACAGGCCGTTTTCCGGCAGCGGCTCGTTCAGCCCGTGCACCTTCACGGTGGCGGCGTCCTTGTAGTAGTCCGCAAGGGCGGCAGCCACGGCCTCGGCGGTAGTGCCCGCAAGGGTAAGATCCAGCGGCACCAGCACCTGCATCCCGCAGTAGTAATCACACACCACCGGCACGAACATCGGCGTGTGCGCAAGGCCGCTGATCTTCTGCATCTCCGGCAGGTGCTTGTGGCCAAGGCTCAGGCCGTAGCTCTTGGGTGCATCCAGCTTGCTGTGCGCCGGGCGGTCGGGGCTTTCGTAGTCCGCGATCATCTTTTTACCGCCGCCGGAGTAGCCGGAGATGCCGGTGCAGCTGAAGGGGTACTCCTTTGCCACCAGCCCCAGCTCCACCAGCGGGCGGGCAATGCTGATAAAGCCGCTGGCATAGCAGCCGGGCACTGCCACGCGGTAAGAGTTCTGAATTTTTTCCTTCTGTCCCTTCAGCTCCGGGAAGCCGTAGTCCCATGCGGCATCGGTGCGGAAGGCGGTGGAGGTGTCCAGCACCTTTACGTCCGGGCGCAGCAGAGGCAGCACCTCTTTAGAAGCTGCATCCGGCAGGCAGAGGAAGGCAAGGTCGGCAGAATTGATGACCTTTGCCCGCTCGCGCACATCCTTGCGCCCTTCGGCAGAGATGGACAGCAGCTCGATCTCCGGGCGGGCTGCCAGACGGTCGGCGATGCGCAGGCCGGTGGTGCCGGAAGAGCCATCAATAAATACCTTTACCTTCATGCGTTTTCCTCCTCCCATGCGTCCAGCCGTGCCGTTGCCAGCGCGATCTGACGCTGGACGCTGGCGGCGCTGGGGCCGCCGTAGCTGGTGCGTCCCTCGCAGCAGTGCACAAGGTCGATGGCATCATAGATATCGGCCTCAAACAGCGGGCTGTAACTCTGGAACTGGGCCAGGGTCAGCTCTTCCAGCGTTTTGTCGGCGGCAATGCAGTCCGACACCATGCAGCCGGTCAGCTTGTAGGCATCCCGGAAGGGCATCCCCTTCTTGGTCAGGTAGTCGGCGCAGTCGGTGGCGTTGATAAAGCCCTTTGCGGCGGCGCGGCGCATATTGGCGGGCAGGGTCTTCATGGTATCCAGCATGGGGGTGATGGTCTTGAGGCAGAGTTCCAAGGTGTCCACCGCATCAAAGATGGCTTCCTTGTCCTCCTGCATATCCTTGTTGTAGGCCAGCGGCAGGCCCTTCATCATCACCAGCAGGGTGTTCAGGTCGCCGTACACACGGCCGGTCTTGCCGCGGATCAGCTCCGTGACATCCGGGTTCTTCTTCTGGGGCATGATGGACGAGCCGGTGGTAAAGGCATCGTCCAACTCAATGAACTTGAACTCCCAGCTGCACCACAGGATGATCTCCTCCGACAGGCGGGACAGGTGCATCATGCAGATGGAGATGGCGCTGGCCAGCTCGATGCAGAAATCACGGTCGGACACGCCGTCCAGACTGTTGGCGCAGGGGGCGGCAAAGCCCAGCTTTTCGGCAGTGAAATCCCGGTCCAGCGGGTAGGTGGTGCCTGCCAGTGCGCCAGAGCCCAGCGGGCACTGGCTGTCCATGCGGGCGGTGGCGTCCGCAAAACGGTCAAGGTCGCGCAGCAGCATGGAGGCATAGGCCATCAGCGCATGACCAAAGGTGATGGGCTGGGCACGCTGCAAATGGGTGTAGCCAGGCATGACGGCAGCTGTGTTCTCCGCTGCCTTTTTGCACAGCACCCGCACCAGCTCCACGATGTAAGCCTGCAAGGTCTTGCTGTAATCCCGCAAAGTCAGGCGGATATCCAGCGCCACCTGATCGTTGCGGCTGCGGCCGGTGTGCAGCCGCTTGCCCGCATCCCCGATACGGGCGGTCAGGGTCTGCTCCACAAAGGTGTGCACGTCCTCGGCGGCGGGGTCGATGGTCAGCGCACCGCTGGACAGATCGTCCGCGATGGAAGCCAGACCGCTGAGGATGTCCGCACAGTCCTGCTCCGAGATGATGCCCTGCCGTGCCAGCATGGCGGCGTGGACGCCGCTGCCGCGCATATCCTGCGCGATCATCCGCTGGTCAAAGCGGATGGAGGAGTTGAAGTCGTTGACGCGGCTGTCCACCGCCTTGGAAAACCGACCCTTCCAGAGTTGTTCTGCCATAATATAAACTCCTTATAAAAACGGCAAAGCCGCCGCAGGGGAAAACGCTCCTGCGGCGGTGCCGCCGGCAACGATGCCGGTGTGAGAACCTGCGTGTGAAAGTGTGAAAACACACGCAGTCGAAAATGTTGCGATTACTTGACCTCCGGCCAGTTCTTGGACAGCTTTGCGCGCTCCTTGATGGACAGGCCGAACAGGTTGATGAAGCCTGCGGCATCGGCCTGATTGTAGTCCTCGTCCTCACCGAAGGAAGCGGTCTGCTCGTCGTACAGGGTGTACGGAGAGGTGACGCCGGCGTTGATCATGTTGCCCTTGTAGAGCTTCAGCTTCACATCACCGGTCACGGTCTTTTCCAGACTGTCGGCAAAGGCATCCAGTGCCTCGCGCAGCGGGGTGAACCACTGGCCGTTGTACACGATGTCGGCGTACTTCTGTGCCAGCTGTGCCTTGAAGTGAGAGCTTTCCTTGTCCAGCGTGATGGTCTCCAGCACGTCGATGGCCTTGTACAGGATGGCGCCGCCGGGGGTCTCGTACACGCCGCGGCTCTTCATGCCCACCAGACGGTTCTCCACGATGTCCAGCAGACCAATGCCGTTTGCGCCGCCCAGCTGATTCAGGTACTCCACCAGCTCCACAGCGCCCATCTCCTTGCCGTCCACAGCGGTGGGAACACCCTTTTCAAAGTGGATGGTCACATAGGTGGGCACATCGGGTGCCTGCTCGGGGCTGACACCCAGCTCCAGGAAGCCGGGCTTATTGTACTGGGGCTCGTTGGCGGGGCACTCCAGATCCAGACCCTCGTGGCTCAGATGCCACAGGTTCTTGTCCTTGGAGTAGTTGGTCTCGCGGTTGATCTTCAGGGGGATGTGGTGTGCCTCGGCGTAGTCGATCTCCTCGTCACGGCTCTTGATGTCCCACTCACGCCACGGAGCGATGATGGCCATATCCGGGCACAGTGCCTTGAGGGTCAGCTCAAAACGCACCTGATCGTTGCCCTTGCCGGTGCAGCCGTGGCAGATGGCATCTGCACCCTCCTTGATGGCGATATCAGCCAGTGCCTTGGCGATGCACGGACGTGCAAAGCTGGTGCCCAGCAGGTAGTCCTCGTACTTCGCGCCGAACTTCAGGGTGGGGAAGATGTAGTTCTCCACAAAGTCCTTCTTCAGGTCCAGCACATACAGCTTGGATGCGCCGGTAGCCTTGGCCTTTTCTTCCAGACCGTCCAGCTCGGTGCCCTGACCCACGTCACCGGAAACAGCAACGACCTCGCAGTTGTTGTAGTTTTCCTTCAGCCAGGGAATGATGATGGAGGTATCCAGACCGCCGGAGTAAGCCAGCACGACTTTTTTGATGTTTTCCTTTTTCATGATAAACGCGCTCCTTTAATAAAAATACACTTTTGTTCTCTGATGCGCATTTCCCTTCGCATCCTCTGTCTTTCGTTTGCGGTTGATGCTTTTATTATACGCGGTGCGGGTTTTCCGTCAATGCTAAAAACTGCCAAACATAGCACCTGTTTCGCTTTTCTTTTGGTTCAATCTGTATCTTTATGCAAATATTATTAAATATATGCGCATTTTTTGCAATTTGAGTGTATTTTTTCATGGGGTTTCGGAGAAGATAAACCCTCTGCAAACAAAACCACCGGAGCATCCGCAGATGCTCCGGTGGTTTTACTATAACTATTTAGTTCAGCTTCAGGTCGCCCTCTTTGATCCAGCCCAGCTTGCGCTCTACCTCGCAGAACACTACGCTGAACACGGCGGGCAGCACAAAGCACAGCAGCACCATGGCAGCCCAGTCCATGGGGGTGATGGCGGCCTTGGTACCGGCGGCAATGTCGCTGACCCAGCCGGTGTAAACGCCGATCTGACCAACCAGACCGCAGGTGCCCATGCCGGAGGACACCGCCGCGCCGTTCATCTCAAAGTGGAACAGGCAGGTAGCCAGCGGGCCGGTGATGGCACTGGCCAGCGTGGGGGCGATCCAGATGCGGGGGTTCTTGATGATGTTGCCCATCTGCAGCATACTGGTGCCCAGACCCTGACTGACAAGGCCGCCCACACCGTTCTCCTTGTAGCTCATCACGGCAAAGCCCACCATCTGGGCACAGCAGCCTGCCACGGCAGCGCCGCCTGCAAGGCCGGTCAGACCCAGTGCGGCGCAGATGGCGGCGGAGGAGATGGGCAGGGTCAGTGCCACGCCCACGATGACCGACACCAGAATGCCCATGACCAGCGGAGCCTGCTCGGTGGCCCACATGATCAGGGTGCCCACCTGACTTGCGGCTGCACCGATGGGTGCGGCGATGAGCATGGAAAGCCCGACGCCCGCAAAGATGGTCACCAGCGGGGTGACAAGGATATCCACCTTGGTCTCCTTGCTCACCGCCTTGCCCAGCTCTGCCGCCACAATGGCGATGATGAGCACAGCCAGCGGGCCGCCTGCGCCGCCCAGCGCATTGGCCGAGTAGCCCACGGTGATCAGGCTGAACAGCACCAGCGGCGGGCAATGCAGTGCCCAGCCGATGGCGCAGGCCATGGCGGGGCCGCTCATGGCAGTGGCGTAGCCGCCCAGATCCACCAGCAGTTCCAGACCGGTCTGCTGACCCACCGTCTTGATGATGGTGCCGATCAGCAGGCTGGCGAACAGGCCCTGTGCCATTGCGCCCAGTGCGTCAATGAGGTAACGCTGCGGAGAGATGACGATATCCTTCCGCGCCAAAAATTCTTTCAGCTTCGACATAAAACTTGCCTTTCTATCCAAAACAGATCGTTAAAGTTACGAACGTATGCCCTGTATCATACCATACACCTGTCAAGACAGCAAGGGGTTGCTGGAAAAAATGTGAAATTTCGGCTTTGTGCAATGTTCTGCCCTGCCGGAACGTATTCCATTTGGAACATTTTCCGACACACTGCCCCGGTGGAGAATTTGTGTAGAAGCCCGCTGTGCCGTTGACTGCTCCCCGCGTGCGGGTGTATACTAGAGGAAGCGTAAAGTTATCATCCGCCGTCCTTTTTATCCTGAGCGCATGGGCGGCGTGGAATAAAAGCAGGCCCGCCCCGGGCAAGGGGCAAAGACCCGGGGCAGCGCAGCGCTGCACCACCGGGAGATTCGGAGGCAGAGACGACAGATGAAAAAACGATTTGACCGATCCGGCACAGTCCGCCGCAAGGCGGCGGCAGCCGTTGCAGCGCTGACCATGGCGCTGGTTCTGGCTGTGGGCGGAGTAGGGGCAGCGCCCCTGCTGTCTGCACAGCCGGATACTTTGACCGTGGGTGCGGTCGTGCCCCATATCACCGCCGAGGTACCGCAGGCAAGCAGCCCGGCATCAGCCGACCCTGCCCTGGAAGCCGAGAGCGCAGCGACCGCCGCCCCGGAACAGGCAGCGGAAAGCACCGCGCAGCCGCAGCAGACTGCCCCTGCCCCGGAACAGACCAAAAAACCGGAAACCGCCGAAACCGCACCGGCTGAACCGGAAGAAGCCGCCGAAACACCGGAAGCACCGGCACAGCCCGCTGAGGATACCGCACTGGAAGAGGAGAACTCCCCTGCCATGCTGCTGGAAGAGACCCCGGAGCTGGCCGCGCAGGACCCGCAGGCTCCCGCAGCGGACGGCACCGCCCAGAACGACACCGCCAGCCAGCACACCCCGGAGGACAGCGTACTGCTGACCCCGGAGCAGATCCAGCAGGCACTGGATTCCGGCGCGCTGGAGGATGCCGAAGCGCAGTGCATCGACCTGACCGATGAAAACGGCTTTTTCCGGTGGCTGTTCAACTGGCTGTTCGGCATCAAAGATAAGGAAGAAGAGCCGGTGTACTCCGGCTGGCGCACCGAGAACGGCAAGACCTACTACTACGCGCAGGACACCAACAAAAAGGTCACCGGTCTGCGCTCCATTGACGGCAAGCTGTATTATTTCGATGCCAACGGCGTAAAGCAGGACAAGGTGACTTTTGGCATCGACGTGTCCAAGTATCAGTCCGGGCTGGACTGGAACAAGATCAAAAAATCCGGCGTGAGCTTTGTCATCATCCGCATCGGCTACCGGGGCTACGGCGCTGCGGGAAATCTGGTCAAGGACCCCATGTTCGAGGAGCACTTCACCAACGCCCGCAACGCGGGGCTGAAGGTGGGCGTGTATTTCTTTACGCAGGCCGTGAACGAAGCCGAGGCGCAGGAGGAGGCCGAGGGCTGCAACTGGGCGCTGAACGGCCGGATGCTGGACTACCCCATCTTCTACGACACCGAGGCTTCCACCGCCCCGGGCGGCACCGGCCGCGCCGACGGTCTGGGTGTCGAGGACCGCACCAAGTGCGCCATCGCCTTCTGCGAGCGGGTAAAGGAGCTGGGCTACAAGCCCGGCGTGTACGCCTCCACCACATGGTACCGCAAGCGGGTGGATTACAACACCCTGCGCAGCCGCTACACCATCTGGAACGCCCACTACGGCGTCTCCTCCAGCCCCATCGGCTGTGATCTGTGGCAGGGCACCGAGAAGGCCCGCATCAACGGTTACAGCGGCGAGCTGGACGCCAATATCAGCTATATCGGATAAAGGGAGGAAAACGATGGCTACGGACCGCATTCGTCTGGTTGCCTCTGATATGGACGCGACTTTGCTGGATGAACACAGCTGCCTGCCTCAGGGCTTTGCCGGGATGGTGCACGCACTGGCACAGAAGGATATCCGGTTTGCCGCTGCCAGCGGACGGCCCCTGTATACGCTGGAAGAAATGTTTGCCGGGCTGCTGGATACAGTCATCCTCATCGGAGACAACGGGGGTGCCATCCGCTGGCAGGGCAAAGACCTGTTTATTTCTGAGATGCCTACCGCAGGCTGGTGGCAGCTGGCAAAGCTGACCCGGGAAAACCGGGACATCGGGATGCTCTGCGGGCTGGACTGCGTATACGTGGAAAAGCCCTGGCAGTGCTATGACGCTGTGTTCCGGAACTTTTACACCCGCGTGACCTATGTGGACGACCTGCTGGCCGTAGAGGCCCCGGCAGACAAATTTACCATTTATCTTCCGGCGGGAAATGCCCAGCAGGCCTTTGATGCCGTATACAGTACGGCCTGTGGCGGAACGTTTTCGGTGGCGGTAGCCGGGAAGAACTGGGTGGATGTGATGAACCCCGGTGTCCACAAGGGAGCTGCGCTGGAGCAGCTGGGGCGGCAGTTCAACATCCCTTCCACGGGGATGATGGCCTTTGGCGATACCTACAATGATGCCGAGATGCTGACCGCCGCAAAATACGGCTTTTTGATGGAAAACGGCAGCGCGCCCCTGCGGACAAAGGTGCCGTTCCTTGCACCGCCCCATACGCAGGCCGGTGTGATGCAGGTCCTGCACAGGGTTCTTGCGCAGGATGGCTGGGTCTGCCCGGCGGATTTTATAAGAACATGAACAGCTCCCCCGGCCTGCGCCATCAGGCACCGACCGGGGGGCTTTTTGCTGTCATCGGGAGGAAGCGGACTGCTCCGGCATATCTGCCCGGTGCCCTGCATAAGCTGGTGGCAGAGTATGCAAGCGCAAATGGCGGGGAGGCATGGGGATATGTTTGTGGTAACACTGAGCAAGACGAGCCTGAAAAAGCTGGGAGCAGGGGCAGCGTGCTGTGCGCTGGTGGTGTTCAGCGCCATGCTGGGGCGGTTCATCAGTACCCGGACGGTGGCGGTAGCTGCCCCGGTGAACCGTATCGAGAGCGCACAGGACATCCAGACATGGTTCACCGGCTACGGGCTGGAAGTGGACGGCGCGTCCATTACGGCGGATAAGGTCAAGATCCCCCGCAGATGGGACGACAGCTTTTCCGCTTTCAACGGAGTGGTGCAGCAAAGCGGCATGGATCTTGCCCGCTACAAGGGCAAAACGGTGGAAAAATGGTCGGCGCTGCTCCCGGCGGCAAGCAACGGCGAGACCAGCCGCTACGGGGTGCTGCTGGTGTATAAAAAGAAGGCCGTGGGCGCATATCTGCTGGAAAAGCCCTCCGGCACGGTGCTGGGGTTGCAGGACGCCCAGAACGAGCTGGCAAAACAGACCTCCGGCGAGGATTACAGCGGCGACTGGGGCGAGCGGCACGATGAGCAGCTGACCGACAGCACCGCACAGCAGACCTCCGGTGAGCCGGAGACAGCGCCCGAGGCCGCCCCGCAGGCAGCCCCCTACACCGAGCTGCCGCTGGACGCGGAGGGCTACCCTGTGGAATAGGGACGGCATTCGAGGGAAAAACGACCTTTTTTAAGCTCTTGTCCGGCAGTTGCACAAACTGCCTAGTTTTTACAAACGATTCGACAAAAATTAGACAAAACACGGATTTTTGTCGCATCCGTATGTTCAAATATAACAAAAAATTCTTGTAAAAATCGGCAATATGAAACGGTGCAAAAAAACCGGTACGGGTTTATAATAGTAGTATACCGATCCCCGTTGGCAAAGCCATGTTCCGGGGCTGAATGTGCAGCCCGGGCAGAGGGATCAAGTAAGGAGAAAATGATTATGAAGGAATTTCAGTACACTGTTAAGGATGCCTGCGGCATCCATGCCCGTCCCGCCGGTCTGCTGGTCAAGACCGTGAAGGGCTTTGCAAGCACCGCCACCCTCGAGAAGGACGGCAAGAGCTGCGATATGCGCAAGCTGATGGCTCTGATGGGCATGGGCGTCAAGCAGGGCGAGACCGTGACCATCAAGGTCGAAGGCGATGATGAAGAAGCAGCCGCAGAGGCCATCCAGAAGTTCCTGAGCGAGAACGTCTGAGCCGCGGCTTAAAAGCCGAGCCCTCGCGGGAAAACTGCGGGGGCTTTTTTGACAAAACGCCGGACGCTGCACGTCCGGCTGTAAGTGGAAGGAGAACGTGCTATGCAGGTAGGCACCGGCAAAAGCGTGCTCAATGGCATCGCCATTGGCAAGCTGAAGATCTATAAGAAAAAAGATACCGCGATTTCCACCGCTCCTGTGGCAGATACCGCCGCAGAACTGGAGCGTTTTGAAGCTGCCCGCCAGAAGGCCATTGAGCAGCAGACCGCCCTGTACGAAAAGGCACTGGCAGAAGCCGGCGAGGACATCGCCGAAGTGTTCAACATCCACGCCATGATGCTGGATGATGACGACTTTGTGGATGCCATCAAGGAGATCATCAACGGGCAGAAGATGTGCGCCGAGTACGCCGTCAAGACCGCCGGCAACAATCAGGCTGCGGTGTTCTCTGCCATGGACGACCCGTATCTGCAGGCCCGCAGCGCCGATGTGCTGGACATCGCGCAGGCCATGCTGGACATTCTGCAGGGGGTGGACAACGCTTCCCTGCAGGGCACCGAGCCCAGCATTCTGGTAGCCGAGGATCTGGCCCCCTCCGAGACCGTGCGCATGGATAAAAGCCTGCTGCTGGGCTTCATCACCCGCGAGGGCAGCTCCAACAGCCACACCGCCATTCTGGCACGCAGCATGAACATCCCCGCCCTGATCCAGTGCAAGGACATTCAGGACGACTGGGACGGCAAGATGGCTGTGGTGGACGGCTACAACGCCTGTGTGTATGTAGACCCCACCCCCGACCTGCTCAAGAGCCTGAAAAAGCGCCAGCAGGAGGACCAGAAAAAGCAGGCCCTGCTGCAGGAGCTGAAGGGCAAGCCCAACACCACGCTGGACGGCAAGACCATCAACGTGTTCGCCAACATCGGCGGCATGGGCGATGTTGGCGCAGTGCAGCAGAACGACGCCGGCGGCGTGGGTCTATTCCGCACCGAGTTCGTCTACCTGAACTGCAAGGACTTCCCCACCGAGGACTACCAGTTCGAGGCTTACAAGCAGGTGGTGGAAAGCCTTGCACCCCGCAAGGTCGTCGTGCGCACCTGTGATATCGGCGCAGACAAGACCGTGGATTACATGAAGCTGGATCACGAGGAGAACCCCGCGCTGGGCTACCGCGCCATCCGCATCTGCCTGACCCGCAAGGACTTCTTCAAGACCCAGCTGCGCGCGCTGCTGCGGGCTTCTGCCTACGGCAACATGAGCATCATGTTCCCCATGATCACCAGCCTGCGGGAGCTGCAGGACGCCAAGGCTGTTCTGGAAGAGTGCCGCGCCGAGCTGACCGCCGAGGGCGTGAAGATGGGGCAGAACATTGAAGTTGGCACCATGATCGAGACCCCCGCTGCCGTGTTCATCGCGGACGAGCTGGCCGCCGAGTGCGACTTCTTCTCCATCGGCACCAACGACCTGACCCAGTACACCTGCGCACTGGACCGCCAGAACGCAAAGCTGGAGCCCTTCTTCAACCCCCATCACCCCGCCGTGCTGCGCGCCATCAAGATGACCATTGAAGCCGGTCACCGCCACGGCATCTGGGTAGGCATCTGCGGCGAGCTGGGCGCTGACACCGCCCTGACCGAGACCTTCCTGCGCATGGGCGTGGACGAGCTGTCCATGAACGCCAAGAGCATTCTGCCGGTGCGCAAGATCATCCGCAGCGTAGACCTGAGCAAGCCCTCTGAGAAGGCCTGACCCGGGGGAAGGACGATTTAAAATGCGCTCCGCGTTCGCTCTGCGCATCTTCAGCGGAAAGAATATTTTATAATTTGTGGCTCAGAAACGCCTGCGGGCGTTTCTGAGCCACTTTTTTTCACAGAAGGGGTAACTCCCGGACAGGCAAACCTTGCCGCCACACAAAAAAAGCTCCCCCTTTCGGGGGAGCTGGCACGCCGTAAGGCGTGACTGAGAGGGTTCGCGCGGCGCGCATTCCCAATCATTTCTGCTGTTCCAGCATGGTCTGGATGCGGGTCTTGGCGCGGTAATAGGTCACCCGCGCCCATGCGGCATTGTGGCCAAAAATGGCCCCGATGCGGTCAAAGGGCAGCTCGCCGAACACCCGCAGGCTGAAAACCTCCTTGTAGGGTTCTTCCAGCGCGTGCAGACACTGGTGCACCGTAAAGGCGGCATCCTTGTCCACCAACAGCTGCGCGATATCCGGGCTGTCGGCGGCTTTTGTTTCGGCATCTTCCAGCGGGGCGGCGTGCTTTGCGCGGCGGCAGTGGTCGTAGTAGGCGTTGCGCGCCACGGTGAACAGCCACGCCCGCACATCCTGCTTGCCGTCATAATCCTTCAAACCGTCCAGCGCCCGGAAAAAGGTCTCCTGCGTCAGCTCCTCGGCCAGCGCTTCGCTGCGGGTAAGCCCCTGCAAAAACAGGCAGACGTCCCGGAAATAGAGCCGGTAGATGGTTTCAATGTCCATAGTCAGCCCTTCTCAAACACGCCTTGTTCCTGTGTGACCACATCCTCAGATTCGTAAACATAGGTCTGCGTTCCATCCTCTTTTTTCAGGATGAACCGCTTCACCTGCTGACCGTCCCTGTAATAGAGGTTCTCATCGGCGCATTGCACTGTCAGCAGCTGCGTGCCGGAGACCGCGATGCTGGTATCGGAAGCCGATGTGCCCAACAGCCCTTCCAGCGCAGCATGGATGTGTGGGAAGGTATAGCGCACCGCCCGGACGGTAACGGATGGTTTGCCCCAGTTAAAGGAGCCTTCCAGTTCCAGCCAGACGTTTTCGCCCTGCACTTCCAGTACACAAAGGTTGGCTTCGTTTTCCTTTTTGTTGTAAGTCCAGATCTGCGCCTGTTCTGCCGTTACCGGCGTTTTTGCGCCGCCCATCCAGAACACCAGTCCAAAAGCGCACAGCACTGCCAGAACCGCTGCCGCCGCTATGCGGATGCTCTTTTTCTGCAAGGTCTTTCGGATGCTCCGCAGCGGTGCATCCGGCTGGGGTTCCGGCTGCACCGGCACCGGCTTTTCCATCTGTTCCAGCTCTGCACGGCAGGCAGGGCACGCTGCAAGGTGCTGCTCCACCAGCGCGCTGCTGGCGGGACTGGCAAGCTTTTCGGCGTACAGGGGCAATAAATCGCGGATCACGTCACATTCCAGTTTCATGGTCATTTCCTCCTTTGCGGGCTTTCGTGTGCCCTTTCACCCCAATAACGCACAAAGAGGAAAAACGTTACAAGAAATCTGCAAATTCACCGGACTGCAGTCTTTTCCCGCAGTTTTTTCGTTCCTTTGAGGAAGAGCCATACCAGCACTCCCAAAAGCAGGCAGATGCCGGCGTGCATGGCGGCTATCATGTAGTAGCCCTGAAAATCGAACCGTACCGCGCCGGCCATCAGGTAGGGTTGGTGCCCTGCTTTGTACAGGGTGACAAAGCAGGAGATGGCGTTGTACAGGCCGTACAGCCCCGCCGCTGCGCACACGATGACCCGCAGCAGCCTGCTTGTGATGAATCTTATGAACATAATTGCAGCTCCGTTCTCTCTCCGTCCTTGTAGCAGTAGATGCCGCCTGCGCGGGAGAAGTCCTTGTTTACCTCCACGCCGTCGAAGGCGCTGAAAGCCTGTTCAATTTTTTCGGGCGTGCAGACAAAGCCCCGGATCTTCAGGGCTGCATCCTCGTCCACCACCGCGTTCCACAGATGGATCGACCAGTAGCTGCAATTCTTGTCCACCGTCCATTTATCGTGCTGTTCCATGTAGTCCTCGATGACCTTCAGCTGCTCCTCCCCGATATTGGTGCTCAGGGACAGTCTGCCGGAGTAGCGTCCGTAATTGGCGATATAGCACGGTTCCAGATCGAACAGCAGCCCCGAAAGCCCCGACACCGCCCAGACCGAGAAGGTGACCATCTCGCCGTCCGGGATGGCGCGGTCTTTCAGGTAGACCGTGTGCCCGGTGCGGTTGTCCAGCCCGATCCATGTATGCCCGAAACACTTGAGGAAGGGTTTGGATTCGCTCTTGCCGTCAAAGGTGGTGATGGAGAGGATAAGCCCCTCGTCCTCACAGGGCAGGGTGCGGGCCGTTTTGCCGGCGGCGGCGCTGCACCACAGCCCAAGGGCTGCTGCGCATACCGAGAGCAGCACCGCCCATGCAATGATCCTCTTTTTCAATGTCGTTCCTCCTGCATCTTACAGCTCAGCCGTTTTCCTTCCAGAACAAGCCGCCGGAGGTCTGGAACAGCAGGCGGGGGTTCACGCTCTTGCTGCCCAGCTTGAAGTCCATGGTCAGCTCTTCGCCCAGTACGCCCACAGCCTGCCCCTTTTCCACGGTCTGGCCCTTGCTGACCGAAAGCTCCTGCAAGCCGTACAGGTAGCTGCGCAGCCCGCAGCCGTGGTCGATGACCACCGTGTTGCCGGTAAGTTCCAGATTGCCCGCAAACACCACCGTGCCGTTGGCTGCGGCGCGGCAGGGCGCACCGGGGATGGTGTACAGCTTTGTGGAATTGGAGCGGCTGCCCTGCTGGCCGTTCGTCACCTTGATTTGTCCGTAGTCCACCAAAGTCATGGAGTCCTCGGCGGGGGGCACAAAGCCGCCCTGCCACTGCTTGGCGGTGGCGGCAGCTTCGTACAGCGGCCAGATGGCGCTGCGGAACTGGGCGTTGGCGCTGTCCGCAGCGGGTTCCTCGGCCTCTGCCTCCACCGTGCCGAAGTCCTTCGGCAGCACGGTCAGGGTGCGGGTGATGGTCTCGCCATTCACCGTGATGTTTATCTCGTGCCCGCCGGAGGAGGCGTTATAGGCTGCCGGGATATAGGCGCGCCAGCCCTCGGCGGCGCGCACGCACTGCACGCTGCCAAGGTCGGTCTCAATGGTGGGCACGGCGTCTCCGGTCATGCCGGAGATGCGCACGCCCACCGTGCCGCCCTGCTCCACCCGCTCGGCGGAAAGCTCCACCTCCGCGCTGGCCTGCAGGGTGAACCGGAAGCTGTACCGGTACCAGCCGGTGGGCTTTGCGGGGCGCTCCAGCCCCAGATTTTTGCGCAGCTGCCCGGTGCTGCCGCCCTCGAACTGGGTGATGGTGCCGTCCTTGGGCACGCGCCACGCGGTCAGCTCCGCCTTATACTCGCCGTTCGCGGGGAAGAGGAAGTTCTGGTACTCCCCTGCACTGCCCGTAAACAGCACATCCCCCGCCGCATTCTGGATGGTCAGGGCGGTGTAGCAGGTCCAGTCCGGCACTGTAAGTTCCGGGTGGGCAGTGTACAGCACCCCCAGCTTCTGCACGCTCAGGGTGGCGGGGCTGGCAAAGACCTTATCCAGCTGCCCGCCCAGCAGCGGCACCTGCCAGCAGGAGCCGTTCGTTTCCAGCGCCTGCCCGCCGAACTGCGCCGCACTGTCCGGGCAGCCGCCCTCGGTGGTAAAGGCATAGCTTACCCCCATCACAGCCGCCAGCAGCACCACCACACCCAGCGCCACACTGATGAGCCAAAGCAAAAAACGCTTCATCTTCCTTCTCCTTATGTACAAAAAGGGCGCACCGGGGCAAGTCCGTTCAGACAGACTGCTCCGTGCGCCCCGATGTGCTTATCTTCCCGGCAGTTTCCGGTATTTTAGGGGAATTACTCTGCCTCGGTCTCGTCCTCAGCAGCGGCTTCCTCCGGCTCTACGGTGGTTGCGTCATCCTCGCCGAACAGCAGACGCTCGTATTCGTCCAGTTCCTTCTCGCGGCGGTTCAGGTAAAGTGCCACAGCAGCCAGCGCACCAGCCACAGCAGCCAGAACAGCGATCACAGCGACCAAGCAAGATTTTTTCATAGATTCAGTACACTCCTTTTTGCAGTTGAAACGTTGTTTCAGCTTGATTTTTCCAGCGGGCGTCCCGCAAAAGGATCTTGATGCAAGCGGCAATCAGCGCCGCTTTGTAGCTTTTATTATACCCGTTCGCGTCCAAAATTACAACCGTTGCGCCCCAATTTTCACGCCCCGAAAGTGCTGTGGGGCACACTTTGGGCAGTGTGCCGGTTTTGGCGCGGTTCATTACAGCAAATTGCCAAAATCACAGCAGCAGCGGCTTGTACGCCCGGAACGCCCCGGGCAGGGTGTAGGTGGTGCGCAGCTGCTCCCGGCTTGCCCAGACATAGCCCGCCGGGGCGCTCTGCGCCGCCACTTGCAGCTGCACCCCGGACATGAGCCACTCGATGTGGGTAAAGATGTGCTTTGCGGCGGGCAGGGCGGCGGGAGCTGCCGTGCCGGTGTCCAGCCCCAGTGCCGCCAGCCGCGCCAGCACCTCAGCCTGCAAAAGATGCTCGTCCTCCCACAATATCGGCTGCCACAGCCCGGCAAGCAGGCCTTTTTCCGGCCGCTGCTGCACCAGAAAGCCCGCCGGGCTTTCCACCAGTGCCAGCGTTACCGGCACCAGCTTGCGGGGCTTGGGCTTTGCCTTTTGGGGCAGCTGGGCGGTGGTGCCCGCCGCCCGGGCAAGGCAGAGCGCCGCCAGCGGGCACTGCCCGCACAGGGGCGCGCCGTTGGGCACGCAGACCAGCGCACCCAGCTCCATCAGCGCCTGATTGTAATCCCCGGCCTTTTCCGGCGGCTGATGCTCCATGACCCGGGCGGTAAAAGCCTTTTTTACCGCCGGTTCTGTAATCACGCCCGGGTCATTATACAGACGGGAAAACACCCGCAGCACATTGCCGTCCACGGCGGGCACGGGCAGCCCGAAGCTGATGGACGCAATGGCACCGGCGGTGTACTCCCCGATGCCGGGCAGGGCACGCAGGGCGGCGTAGTCGGCAGGCAGCTGCCCGCCGTACTGCGCACAGACGAGCTTTGCGGCCTTTTGCAGGTTGCGCACCCGGCTGTAATAGCCCAGTCCCTCCCACAGCTTATGCAGCTTTTCCTCCTCGCAGGCGGCAAGCGCGGGGATATCCGGCAGCGCTTCCAGAAAGCGGTAGTAATACGGCAGCACCGCCGACACCCGGGTCTGCTGCAGCATCACCTCGCTGAGCCACACATGGTAGGGGGTGGGATCCTCCCGGAAGGGCAGGCTGCGGCGGTTTTTGTAAAACCAGTCCAAGAGGACAGGCGAAATGTTTTCCACTTGTTTTGTGCTCCTTGTTGAAAAGATAGGCAGAACGCCCTCTCAGGCGCTCCCAAAGCCGTTAGGCTTTGACTGAGAGGGCGCTCCCATTCAACCAAAAAAGCCGCCGCAGAAGCGGCGGCTTTCTTTGATTACAGTATGCGCGCTTCTCAGAAGCCGTATGCGGTGCGGGGGAAGGGCAGCACGTCACGGATGTTCTGGATACCGGTGAGGTACATGATCATGCGCTCAAAGCCCAGACCGTAGCCTGCGTGCTCCACGCCGCCGAACTTGCGCAGGTTCAGGTACCACTCGTAGTTGGTCTTGTCCATGCCCAGCTCGTCCATGCGGGCCACCAGCTTGCCGTAGTCCTCTTCACGCTGGCTGCCGCCGATCAGCTCGCCGATGCCGGGCACCAGCATATCTGCTGCCGCCACGGTCTTGCCATCGGCGTTCTGCTTCATGTAGAAGCTCTTGATCTCCTTGGGGTAGTCGGTGACGAACACCGGCTTTTTGTACACAACCTCGGTCAGGTAGCGCTCGTGCTCGGTCTGGATATCCACGCCCCACTCCACGGGGTACTGGAACTTCTTGTTGTTCTTTTTCAGGATCTCAATGGCTTCGGTGTAGCTGATGCGGGCAAAATCGCTGTTTGCTACCAGTTCCAGACGCTCGACAAGGCCCTTATCAATGAACTGGTTGAAGAAGGCCATCTCATCCGGGCAGTTGTCCAGCACATAGCGGATGACGTACTTGATCATGGCCTCGGCGTTGTCCATGTAGCCGTTCAGGTCGCAGAAAGCCATCTCCGGCTCGATCATCCAGAACTCCGCAGCGTGGCGGGTGGTAAAGCTCTTCTCGGCGCGGAAGGTGGGGCCAAAGGTGTACACCTTGCCAAAGGCCATCGCCATGGCCTCGGCTTCCAGCTGGCCGGAAACGGTCAGGTTGACCGGCTTTTCAAAGAAGTCCTTGCTGTAATCCACAGCGCCGTCCTCGGTCTTGGGCACGTTGTCCAGATCCAGCGTGGTCACGCGGAACATCTCACCGGCACCCTCGCAGTCAGAGGCGGTGATCAGCGGAGAATGGGCGTAGACAAAGCCGTTCTCCTGAAAGAACTTGTGGATAGCGTAGGCAGCCACGCTGCGCACGCGGAAGGCAGCGTTGAAGGTGTTGGTGCGGGGGCGCAGGGTGGGCATGGTGCGCAGATACTCCATGCTCATCTTCTTTTTCTGCAGGGGATACTCGTCGGCGGGGCAGTCGCCCAGGATCTCCACGCTCTCGGCGTTCAGCTCAAAGGGCTGCTTTGCCTGCGGGGTGAGCACCAGCTTGCCCTTGATGCGCAGGCTGCTGTACAGACCGGTGTGGATGACTTCATCGTAGTTTGCCAGCTTTCCGGCTTCCAGCACGACCTGCAAGGTCTTGAAGCAGCCGCCGTCCGACAGGGCGATGAAGCCGATGTTCTTGGAGTCGCGGATGTTCTTGGCCCAGCCGCAGACGGTGATCTCGGTGCCGTCTGCCGGGGTGTTCTTGAACAGCGAAAGGATCTCGGTACGTTCCATAGTAGTTCTCCTTTTCGTCCTCTGTACAAAGAGGCTCGATCCTCTGCTTTGTCTGCGGGCACCGGGGTGCCCGCAGACAAAGCCAAAAATAAAAAATAAAAGACAGCTTTTGCCCTGAAAGTTCAGGGCGAACAAGCTGTCTTGTAATGTCCGCGGTGCCACCTGAATTACCGGAAGTGTCCGGTCGCTCACGCGCTCTTTGTTTAAGCGCTGTCCCTGTAACGCTGGACCTGCGGCGCACCTACTTTGCGGCAGACGCGCTGCCGTGTTCAGTTTGCTGCTCCCGGGTGTTCGTTCACGCGGCGCACGGGCGCGGCTCTCAGCTGTGCCGCACTCTCTGGGCCGGACGGCCCGCGCTACTTTTCCCGTTCCTTGCATTTGTTGTTTTAAAATAGCACGTTGGCGGCATTTTGTCAACCTCACCGCACGGCATTGAATAAAATTCTGCGTTTTTTCTTGTCAGAACGCCTTTTCTCTGGTAAAATTGAAAAAGCGGTATTCCGCAAAAACAGATACTGGAGGAGATCATGAAACACGCACACCGCGTCATCCGTCTTTTGACCCTCGCCGTGGTCAGCTGCGCACTGGCAGCCCTGCTGAGCGGCTGCACCAAGGAGGAATTCATTGCCGGGTACAACGAGTTTCTGTTCGGCGACTGGTTCCCCTCTCCCCCAAGCGCCGGGGAAAGCACTTACGAAGGAGGTTCCGCATCAGTGGAGGACAGCGGTCACGTCTACGACCCGCCAAACCCGGAGTGCGATGCCAAGATCGCCGCGCTGATGAGCCAGCTGTATTCGCTGGAGTCTGCGGCACGGTCGGATGTCAGCAGTGCCATCCAGCGCGCAAAGGACGAATACCACTCCCTGCCCGCCAGCGAGCGCAACCTTATCAATAAGGCCAGCATTGCCTACAAGCATCTTTCCTCGGTGGAAAGCACCTACGACAGTGCCGTCTCCTCGGTGGTCAGCGAGATGCGCAGTGTGCTGCGGGAGTATAACCAGCCCGAGACCGTAGCCGATCAGGCATGGAGCTACTACCAGTCTGCCAAGCGCAGCATGATCTCCAGCCTTGGCGGCTGATTCAGCCTAATAATGTTTCCACGAGGCCCTGTGCTGCCAGATATCCGGCGTACAGGGCCTCATTTAAGTTGTTGCCGTGCCCGCCGATCTCGATCAGCAAGCTGCCGGTGGTCAGGTCCTGATTATAGAACCGGTAGCTGAACAGCACCGGACGGGTAAAGCCGGGATATTTTGCTTCCATGCTGCGCTCCCACGCGGCGGCAAAGCGCAGGTTCTGCCGCCATGCAGGCAGCTGCACACTGGTGCCGTTGTCGCACCCGCAGATGATCATCACCTGCGCCGCCTGCCGCCCGTCTATGGTGCACACCGGGGCGCAGCGGGTGCCGTTTTCCCGCTCGATGGCGTCGCGGTGGACGTCCAGCACCACCTTGATGCTGGGGTACTGCGCCAGATACTGCTGCACCACCGCCCGGCTGTTGGCATAGCTGCCGGTGTAGCTGGGGTAGTCGTTCAGGGTCTCGTCATGCAGGGTGCAGATGCCCGCCGCGTTGAGGGTATCCGCCATCACCCGCCCCACCGCGCACATATTGATGCTGCGGTCGGTGCTGCGGGCCCCGTCTCCGGGGGTGAACCACAGCCCGGCAGAAAGGCGGTAGTCCTCGGTGGCGTGGGTGTGCATGATGAGCACCTGCGGTGCGGCGCTGTCCTTTTCGATGGCAAAGGGCAAGGGCTGCGCCGCCTCGGCGGCGATGTCTGCCGCCGATTGCCGGGTGTTATTTTTGATGCTGCCCGCGCCGCAGGGGATGTACTTTTCGCCGCTGCCCTGCCCGAACTGCTGCTCTGTCACCGTGCCCGCATCGGCAGGGCGGGCTTCGTCCGGCTGCAGCGCCACAAAATACTGCTCCACCCCGGTCTGCACCGGGGCGGCAGTCTCCTGCGCCGGAGAGGGCGCGGACACGGCTTCCGGCACGCTTTCCGCAGCCGCTTCTTCCGCTGCCCGGCTCTCCACCGCCTGCTGCCCCAGATGCAGCAAAGTCTGCGCGGCGGGCACCGGCGCCGCCAGAAAGGCCGCCAGCACCAGCGCGGCGCTGCGGGCAAAGAGGCACAGGGCCGCAAACAGCACCGCAGCCTGCAAAAAGGGCACTGCCCTGCTCTGCCCCGCAGGCAGACGCCAAGGCTCTCTGCTGCGCATGGCAAGACCTCCTTTCTTCACCCCGTCAGCCAGCAGAGCTGCTGCACGGTAAGGCGGGGCTGCAAGGCGCGGTTGACGCTGCCCGCCAGCAGCGCCGCGCCGTGGGCGATGACGCTGTCCAGCGCGCGGGGCGTGACCACAAGGTCTGCGCCCTCCTGCGATTGCATCAGGGTGGGGATGCCCGCCGCCACCACCGGCACGCCCACGGTGTCCCGGGTCAGGTGGCGGGTGTGGTCGGCCTGCGCCGGGTAAAGCCCCGAGTCCGAAAACTGCACTGTGCGCCCCAGCCGCTGCCCCTCGGCAGAGCAGAGACTGTCCACGCAGACCACCGCCGCCGGGCGCAGCTGCCCCACCAGCGCCGCCGCCAGTTGCTGCAAGGAAAGCCCGGTGGCTGCCGCCACCCCGGGCGCAACGGCTGCCACCGGGCGCAGGCCCCGCACCGGCGGGGCAGCGCCCGCGCCCATGGTAACAAGGATGCGCTGCACCGTGCGCGGGCCAAGGGCATCGGCAGTGATGCGGCGATTGCCCACCCCCAGCACCAGCACCGGGCCTTCCGGCGGCAAAAGGGCCCGCAGCTCCCGGGCGCACACCTCGATGACGGCGGCGTCCCGCTCGTCCAGCACGCTGACGCTGGGCATTTCCAGCGTGACATACCTGCCCCGGGGGCGGCTGAGCCCCTCGCGGGCGATCTCCACCCTTGTCACCGTGACCCCGCCGTGGCGGGCGGTAGCCAGCCGCACCCCTGCGGGCAGGGGCTGCGCTGCGCCTGAAAACAGCTCGTCGGCCATATCCGTAGTACGCATTTTCCACACTCTCCGTTCCTTTTGGGGGCAAAAGCCCGCTTTCTTGCCGGAAAGTATGGGAAAAACAAAACTTTTCCAAACAAAAATCAAAAAAACGCTTGCGCTGGTACGCGAAATATGGTATCATAGGGTGCGCTGTTATAGGTAGCCAAGGAGGTGGAACGAATGCCTAACATCAAATCTCAGAAGGACCGCGTCGTGCAGGCTGCTGCAGAGCAGGCTCACAACAAGGCCATTAAGACCAACCTGAAAACAGTCGTCAAGAAGGCAGACGCTGCCATCGATGCGAATGCCGCTGACAAGGACGCAACCGTCCTGGCTGCTGTTTCCGCGATCGACAAGGCTCGCGCTAAGGGTGTCATCAAGAAGAACACCGCCAGCCGCAAGATCAGCCGTATGGCAAAGCGTGCTAACAAGAACGCTTGATCGCGCAGTTTGATTGACGAACAAAACCTCTGTACCGGGTACCCGGCACAGGGGTTTTTGTTTTTTCCGGGGCTATGCCCCGCACAGCGCGGCAAAGCTCTGCCGCTGCACCGGCTCCAGCAGCTGCTCCGGCGGCAGCGGCTGCGGCGGCACCGCCACCCACCACGCCGCCCACGCGGCGGGCACCAGCGCCGCCAGCGCAAGCCCCGGGTACAAAAGTGCCGGCTCGTGCAGCCACGGACTGCCGGGCGGCAGCACCAGCGCCGTGCACAGGCACAGCGCCGCCCACAGCTCCCACAATACGGTCTGTCCGCTGTGTTTCATGCGCCTCACCTCCGTTTTGCCCCCAGTTTACCAGCCGCCGGGCGCAAAATATGGCGAAGCAGCGCGGGCAAAACATCAGTTCTGGTCGTGGCTTTTACCCACAAGGCTGCACACCACGCCGCAGACAAGGCTTGCGGTGATGCCCGCAGAAGCCGCAGTCAGCCCGCCGGTCAGGATGCCGATGGCTCCCTTTTCCGCCACGGCGGTGCGTACCCCCTTTGCCAGCAGATGCCCAAAGCCCAGCAGGGGCACGCTCGCCCCCGCACCGGCAAACTCTGCCAGCGGCGCATACAGCCCCACCGCCGAGAGTACCACTCCCGCCACCACATAGCCGGTCAGGATGCGTGCCGGGGTCAGCTTTGTCAGGTCGATGAACAGCTGCCCCACCGCGCAGAGGACACCGCCTATTAAAAATGCCCACAGATAGTTCATTTCAGCTCTCCTTTTCCGGCGCGGTCAGCTCCACCAAATGTGCCACCGCCGGGATGCTCTCCTTCTGTAAAAAGGTGGTCTGGCTCATCAGCGCCCCGGTGGCGATAAACAGCACCCGGCGGCTGCCCCGGCGCAGCAGCTTTGGCAGGATATGCCCGCAGAGCACAGCGGCGCAGCAGCCCGCGCCCGAGCCGCCGCTTTTCACCCGCTGCTCCCCGGCATCGTAGAGCAGACAGCCGCAGTCCGCGTGGTTTTTCAGCAGCAGACCCTCTGCTGCCAATAACTCCCGCAGCATCTGACTGCCCACCAGCCCAAGGTCGCCGGTGTAGATGCAGTCAAAATCCCGCAGTTCGGCGTGGGTATCCGTCAGATAATGCAGCAGCGTGGCGGCTGCTGCCGGTGCCATGGCTGCGCCCATGTTGTTGATATCTTTAATATTATAATCCTGCACCCTGCCAAGGGTGGCGGCGGCAATGCCCACCCCCTGCCCTGCCGGGCGCAGCAGGCAGCACCCGGCGGCGGTGGCCGTCCACTGCGCGGTAGGGGTGCGCACCGCGCCGTAACTCAGCGGGGTGCGGAACTGACGTTCTGCCGCGCAGAAATGGCTGGAGGTCATAGCCAGCAGGTTCTGCGCCGCGCCGCTGCTGCACAGCGCCGCGCCCAGTGCCAGCGCCTCGGCCATGGTGCTGCACGCCCCGAACAGCCCCGCAAAGGGCACGCCCAGCTCCCGCAGCGCGTAGCCGGAGGCGGTGCACTGCGCCTGTAAATCCCCTGCCAGCGCAAGGTCTACCCCCTCGGCGGGCAGAGACGCTTTTTGCAGGCAGAGCCGCGCCGCCCGCAGCTGCAATTGCTTTTCGGCGGCCTCCCAGCTGCACTGTCCCAGTCGGTTGTCGGTGGTCAGTTCGTCAAAGCCCGCTGCCAGCGGGCCTTCGCTCTCTTTTTTGCCGCCCACCGCCGCCTGTGCGGCGATGACCGGCGGGGTATGAAACAACAGGGTATCGCCCCGGCGCTCTGTCATAAAAATTTCTCCCTTTCTGCAAAAAATGCCCCGGAACGTGCTATACTGGTGCTGTGGCGCTGCAATATCCGGCGGGGCTGTTCCGTATTATAAGGCAGAAGCCCCCAGCAGCCAGAGCACCACACCGTACACCACCGCCGCCAGCGTGCCGTACACGATGACCGGCCCGGCGATGAGGAACATCTTAGCTCCCGTGCCCGGCACACGCCCCTCGGCTTTGAACTCGATGGCCGCGCTGACCACCGCGTTGGCAAAGCCAGTGATGGGCACCAGCGACCCCGCCCCGGCCTTTGCTGCCAGCTTCTGGTACCAGCCCAGCGTGGTCAGCACCGCCGAGAGCAAGATCAGGGTGCAGCTGGTCAGGGTGCCCGCCGCTTCAGCGTCCGCGCCCTGCCGTAAAAAAAGCTGCCGCAGCCCTTCGCCCAGCAGGCAGATGCCGCCGCCCACGCAGAACGCCCACAGGCAGTCTGCCAAAAGCGGCGAGTGCGGCCCGGCCTTCTGTACCCGGCGTGCGTATTCCTGCGCTGTCATCTTCATCTTCCCGCGCCCCCTTTTGCGGATAGTCTGCCCGGGGCGGCGGGTGCTTATCCTTTTTTTGTGAAAGAAGGTATAGTCTATGCGTTCTTCCCATCATCATAACCATCACGCCCGCCGTCTGCTCTGCCTGACGGCGCTGGCCTGTTTTGTGGCGGGCGGCACCGCCTATGCCTGCACCCGTAAGGCCGCTGTGCCGCAGCTGCCGGAGCTGCCTGCCGAAAGCCTTGTGCAGCAGCCCGCCGAGAACGGCACACAGCAGAGCACCCTTACCGCCGCACAGGCACAGGCACTGCTGGATGACCCCCGCATGATCCTTGTCAACCGCAACCACCCGATCACGGAGGACTACCCCGTCGAGACCAAGGAATGCGGCTCGGCCACCGCCATCAACAAGACTTTGCAGACCGAAGCCGCCGAGGCTTTTCTTTCCATGCAGGCCGCTGCCGCCAAAGACGGCGTAGACGTGCGGATGCAGAGCGGCTACCGCAGCGTCAGCTACCAGAAAAAGCTATACGACAACAAGACCCAGTATTACCGCAGCAAGGGTCTGAGCGAAGCCGCCGCCCGGGAAAAGGCGGCTGTCATCGTCAACCCGCCGGGCTGCTCGGAGCACAACTGCGGTCTTGCCGCCGACCTGAACAGCCCGGAGCACACCACCCTTGACACCGGCTTTGCCGACACCGCCGCCTTCCGCTGGCTGTGCGAGAACGCGGAGCAGTATGGCTTTATCCTGCGCTACCCCAAGGAAGCCGAAAGCGTGACCGGCATCACCTACGAGCCGTGGCACTGGCGCTATGTGGGCCCGGAAAACGCCGCCCTGCTCAACCGGAGCGGCCTGTGTCTGGAGGACGCGGTCGCCGTTTTGCAGCGCATTGCCGCCGGGGAGACCGTGACCGGTTAAAATCCAATGAAAACTGCCGGAAAACCCTGTTGGGTGCGTTGCAATTTACCTGCTGTTATGGTAAGATAGATACAGTCTGCCCGTGTGCGCGGCACAGCCCCGCACCCCGACAAATGAATTCAACAAAAGAAGGAATATTTTATGATAAACCGCACAAAACTCTCTGTGATCGCCGTCAGCGCCGTGCTGGCTGTTGCCCTGACCGGCTGCGGCGGCAGCGCTTCTTCCGCGCCGTCCTCCGTGTCCAGCGCCTCCGCCTCTGCACCGGCTTCCAGCACTGCCGCCCCGGCGGCGGATACCGCTGAAAACGGCACCGCCGATCTGGACAGCGCCGTGGAGACCCTGCTGGCTGCTAACCCCATCTCCAACCAGTTCGAGATCGCCGCCATGAACATCGAGTACGACTTTGGCCTGAAGGCGGAGGACGTAGCCGCCTACAAGGGCGTGAAGAGCAATGACAACGGCGATGCCGGCCTTGTGCTGGTGGTAGAAGCTGCTTCCGGCAAGGCACAGGACGTGGTGACTGCGCTGGAAAGCTACAAGCAGGATCAGGTGGCCTTCTACGGCAACTACGCCGAGTTCGCACAGGCACAGAGCAACGTGGAAAACGCCATCATCTCCTCCAAGGGTGACCGTGTAGTCATGGTGATTGCCTCCAACGCGTGCTCCGCAGACCTGAACAGTGCTGTGGACAGCGCCCTGAACAGCTGAATCTGATCTTCTGAGCCGGTGCCATCTGCGGCATCGGCTTTTTTCAGTAGAAAGCCCCTGATGAGGGTATTTCTGCCGAAGATGCGCCCTCATCCGTCATGCCGCTTTGCGTCATGCCACCTTCCCCCGACCGGGGGAAGGCTGAATCTGTAATTCCGTGTAAAAAAGGAGGCTGACCCCTTGGTTTTCAGCACCATCATCTTCCTGTTCCGCTTTTTGCCCATCACGCTGGCGCTGTACTATCTTGCCCCCGCAAAACTGAAAAACACCGTGCTGTTTTTGTGCAGTCTGGTGTTCTACTGCTGGGGCGAGGTGCGCTTTTTTCCGGTCATGGTGGCGCTTATCCTCATCAACTATCTCAGCGGCCTTGCCATCGAACATTTTGATGCAAAGCCCGCGCTGCGCCGCTTTTTTCTGCTGGTGGCGCTCGTTGGCAGTTTGGGGATGCTGTTCTACTTCAAGTACGCAAACTTTGTACTGCGCAGCGTGAATGCTCTGCTGGGCACCGCCTTTGCCGAGATCCAAGGCATCGGCACGCTGCCGCTGGGCATCAGCTTCTACACCTTCCAGACCCTTTCCTACTCCATCGACGTCTACCGCCGGGATGTAAAGGCCGAGCGCAACATCATCGACTTCGGCGCTTATGTGGTCATGTTCCCGCAGCTCATCGCGGGGCCTATCGTCAAGTACCGGGACGTCTCCGACCAGCTGCACGTCTACAAACACCGCTATAACCTCAAACAAATCGAAGAGGGCATGACCCTGTTCACCTTCGGTCTGGCCAAAAAAGTGCTGCTGGCGGACGCCGTGGGCGCGCTGTGGACGGACATCATCGGGGTGGCCGACAGCCCCTCCACCACCTTTGTGGGTCTGGCGAACGCCTCCACCCCGCTGGTGTGGCTGGGCATCATCGCATATAGTTTGCAGCTGTACTTCGATTTTTCCGGCTACTCCCTGATGGGCATCGGCATGGGCAAGATGCTGGGCTTCGACTTCCCCGCAAACTTCAACTACCCCTATATCTCCGCTTCCATCACCGAGTTCTGGCGGCGCTGGCACATGACCCTGTCCGGCTGGTTCCGGGAGTATGTGTATATCCCGCTGGGCGGCAACCGCAAGGGGCTTAAGCGGCAGATCCTGAACCTGTTCATCGTGGAGCTGCTCACCGGCATCTGGCACGGCGCGAACTGGAACTTTATCTGCTGGGGTCTTTACTACTTTGTGCTGCTGGCGGTGGAAAAGCTGTTTTTGCTGCCCTACCTGAAAAAGGGCAAAGTGTGGCCGCACCTGTACACCCTGTTCCTTGTGGTGGTAGGCTGGGCGATGTTCGTGGGCAACGACACCGGCGTGTCCTTCGGGCTGCTGTTCCAGAAGCTCTTTATCCCCTCCGGCGGGGTGTCGCCGCTGTATTTCCTGCGGAATTACGGCGTGCTGCTGGCGGTAAGCGTGGTGTGCTGCACCCCGCTGATCGAAAAGCTGTGGGATGTGCTGCGCAAGAACGCAGTCACCCGCTGCGCCGCCATCCTGACGCTGCTGGTGGTCTCCACCGCCTATGTGGTGGGCAGCACCAACAGCCCGTTCCTGTATTTTAACTTTTAAGGAGGCGGGAAGATGTCCAAACACGAGAAAAAGACCTCCTCCCTTTTGCACTACCCGGTGCTGGTGGTGTTCAGCCTGTTCTTTATCGGGCTGTTCGCGCTGGATATGGTCACCCCGGACCGCAGTTACAGCGAGCTGGAAAATACTACCCTGAGCCAGCGCCCGGCGCTGACCCAGTTCACCGCCAAGGGGCTGAACAGCTACTTTACCGCCTACACCAAATACGTCAAGGATCAGGTGGCAGGGCGCGATGCGTGGATCAGCCTGCAGAGCGTGGTGGAGACCACCCTGCTGCAAAAGCAGCAGAACGGCGGCATCCTGCTGGGCAAGGAGCACATGATGTTCCCCCGCACCTACGGGCTGCTTTCCAGCGAGGAGCGCACCCTGCCCAAAAACACGGCCGCGCTCACCAGCCTGTGCCAGCGCTACCCGGGCAAGGTGAATGTACTGGTGGCACCCGCTGCCAGCGATATCTACAAGGAGAACGTGCCCGCAAACGCCCCCCTGCTGGACGAGGACGGCTACCTTGACCAGCTTTCCGCTGCGGTGCAGGCTGCTGGCGGCAGCTTTGTGGACGTGCGCCAGACCCTTACCGCCCACAAGAGCGAGTATATTTATTACCGCACCGACCACCACTGGACGAGCCTTGGCGCCTACTACGCGTACAGCCAGCTGTGCCAGACCCTTGGCCTTACCCCCTTTGACACCGCCGCACACACCGCCCTGACTGCCGACGGCTTTTACGGCACCCACTACGCCAAGGCCCGCACATGGAACGCCGTGCCGGACGTGATCACCTACTACGACCTTGCCAACACCCTGACGGTATGGAACGTGACGGCGGCAGGCCAGCCCACCGAAGGGCAGACCACCGGCCTGTATGATACGGAGAAGCTTTCCGTCTACGACAAGTACGCCATGTTCCTGCACGGCAACAATGGTTTAAGCCGGGTGCAGGGCAACGGCAGCGGGCGCATCCTTGTCATCAAGGACAGCTACGCCAACTGCTTTGTGCCCTACCTGACCGCCAACTACGCCGACATCGACGTGGTGGACTTCCGCAACTACAACTACGGCTTGGACAAGCTGATCGCCGATAACGGCTACGACCAGATCCTTGTGCTGTACAATTTCGACAGCTTCAAAAGCGACCCCTACCTCTACCGCGCCGGTGTAACAGGCTAAACAGCCAAAAGCCCAAATTATTGCAGTCTATTTTCACAAATTTATAGCTGCAATTTCATGCGTCCCGCCAGTTTTTGCACAGATGTACCAAAACCCCTTGATAAAATCCGACCACTGTTGTAGAATGGCTATATAGAGAACAATGCTCTATCGGCCTTGGGTATGGACGCCGGGGAATCGGGATGCAATGCGGCATTCCCCCTTGACAAAGGAGTATTGAAGATGAAAAAGATGAATTATCCCGCAGATTATGCGGTACTTTCCAACGAAGAAATGACCTATACCACCGGCGGCGGCGCAGTGGATGATGCTGCCGGGATCGCTACCACTGCCGCAACGGTCGTAGGTGCTGTGGTGCTGGCTTCCAGCTATATCTGGGGCATCAAGCAGGCACGCACATGGCTGCAGCAGGACGGCAACAAGGACGGCAACTTCTTTACCGTGCTGGGCCGCGCTACCGATGCCCTTGCCGCCGACATGGGCAAATCCGCCAGCAACTTTGTGCGGGATGCGGTCTCCACCACCATGGTGGTGGCACTGGCTCCCTTGAGCGCCGTTCTGCTGATCGTGCGCTGACCTTTTTAATCAGATAAAACGGTGCGTTTTTGGGTGCACCGTTTTGGATAGCTTTGTTTCAAAAGGAGTGTTATTATGGAAAAAATGATGATGCCCGCGTACTACAATGTCCTGTCCACTGAGGAAATGACCTACACCGAAGGCGGCGCCAATGCTACCATGACCGAGGCTCTGCTGTGCTGGCTGATCCCTCCGTATGGCTGGTTCAGAGGCGTGACCGCTGTCCGCGACTACCGCCGTAAGAACCCCAACACTTGGACTGAGACCGGTCTGGATGCTCTGACTGCCGATATGGAGAAGAGCACTGCCAACGCCATCCGTGACATTGCCTGCACCGCTTACATGATCAGCTCCACCGCTACCGGTGTCGGCCTGATCATCAATGCAGCAGTCATCCTGCTCTGATCCATCTTATCTCATAAGATCGGCTCGGAGTACACCAAAGAACAAAGCAAGCGGAGGCGCTGCCCTTTCGGGCAGCGCCTCCGCTGTTTTTGCAGATTTTTCTTTTGTCTTTCGTCTCATGATACCCGTCTTTCGTCTCAATCATACCCCATTTTAGACGAAAGCGCAAGTGTGTGAGACGAATCGGCATTACTTCTCCAGCGCATCCCTGCGGACATAGCAGGTGTTTTTGCCCGTGCCAAGCCTTTGCAGAACGCCTTTCCGGGTCAGCTCCTTCAGTTCCCGCAGCACTGTAGATCTTGCAATCATCGGGCAGGCTGCCACCACCTCTGCACTTGTAAAACGCCCGATTTTTCCGTTGACATAATGCTCCACGATCTGCTGTGCCGTGCTCCGTGTTCCCTCTGCGTTCACCAGCCCTACGCGCTGTTCAAACTCAGCATAGCAAGCCAAAATGATCTTCAGCATATACCGGATAAACGGCACCGGGTCATTCGTTCCCTCATACCAGCCCTGATCGATCTGCTGCAACACCCCGTAGTAGGTATCCTTCGTTTTTTCGATCTGTTTTTCAATGCTGATATACTTTCCCACCTCGTACCCGCTGCGGTAGAGCAGAAGCAGCGTCAGCAGACGGCTCATCCGGCCATTGCCATCGTTAAAAGGGTGGATGCACAAAAAATCACACACAAACGCCGGGATCACCAGCAGCGGGTCCACCTTTTCCTGCAAAAGTGTCTGGTTATAGCTCTCGCAGATGGCCTGTATCGCCGCAGGTGTTTCATAGGGTGCCACCGGCTGAAAACGGGTCACCTGTGTGCCGTCCGGTCTGGTCTCGTTGATATAGTTCTGTACGTTCTTAAAATGTCCTCCGTACGAAACACCTGCATACTGCATCATGTCCCGATGCAGCTGAAGGATATAATTGGAGTTGACCGGGATCAGATCATGGTTTTCATGGATGGTATTCAGCACCTCGCGGTACCCCATGATCTCGCTTTCGTCCCGGTTGCGCGGTGTGGTTTTATCGGCCAGCAGCTGCTTCATGCGGGTATCGGTCGTTACGATGCCCTCGATCTTATTGGAAGCCTCTGTGCTCTGTATTCTGGCAATCTCCACCAAACGATCCAGTTCTGCCGGTTTCTGGCGCACATAAAGCTCCTGTCGGCCTTTGCATTCATGGATCTTTGCCACATACGAGAGCGTTTCCATATCCCACATCCGGTCTGCCAGTTGTCCGTAGTCAAAGCTTCTCATGCTGTGTCTCCTCCTTCTTCCGGCGGTTCTTTCGTCTCATGATACCCGTCTTTCGTCTCAATCATACCCCATTTTAGACGAAAGCGCAAGTGTGTGAGACGAATCAGCCTTACACACACGCAAAAAACGGCGGCACGCTCCGATGGAACGCGCCGCCGTTTGGCTTTTTATGCGTTGAACATATCCTTCAGCTTTTTGAAGAAGCCCTTACGCTTTTCGTAGTTTTCTTCTTTCAAGGTGCCCTCAAATTTCTTCAGGGCATCGCGCTGCGCCTTGTTCAGCTTTTTGGGGATCTCCACCTCGCACTTGACGTACATATCGCCGCGGCCGCGGCCGTTCAGATACTGGATACCCTTGCCGCGCAGGCGGAAGGTGGTGCCGCTCTGGGTGCCCTCGGGCACGGTGTACTCCACCTTGCCGTCAATAGAGGGCACGGTGACGCTGTCGCCCAGCACAGCCTGACTGTAAGTGATGGGCACAGTGACCCACACATCGTAGCCGTCGCGCTGGAACACCTCGCTGGGGCGCACGCTGACCATGACGATGACATCACCGGCGGGGCCGCCGTTGGTACCGGCATCGCCCATGCCGCGCAGTGCAAAGCTCTGGTCGTCGTCGATGCCCATGGGGATGGACACCTCCAGCGTCTTTTTGGTAGCCACCTTGCCGCTGCCGTGGCAGACCTTGCAGGGGTTCTTTACCAGCTTGCCCTTGCCGCCGCAGCGGGAGCAGGGCTGCTGGGTCTGCATCACGCCAAAGGGGGTGCGCTGCTGGCGGATGACAAAGCCGCGGCCGCCGCAGTCCGGGCAGGTCTCGGGGCTGCTGCCGGCGGCACAGCCGCTGCCGTGGCACTCGGTGCATTCCTGCTGGCGGGTGATGGTAATGTTCTTCTTGCAGCCGTGCACGGCCTCGTCAAAACTCAGGGTGATGCGCACCCGGATGTCCTGACCCTTGCGGGGGGCGTTGGGATTTGCCTGACGGGACGAGCCGCCGAAGCCGCCAAAGCCGCCGCCGAAGATATCGCCAAAAATATCGCCCAAGTCCACACCGTCGCCGCCAAAACCGCCAAAGCCGCCGGGGCCGCCGCCGTTCTGTGCTGCGTAGGTGGGATCAACACCGGCAAAGCCGTACTGGTCGTACAGCTGGCGCTTTTTCGGGTCCGAAAGCACCTCGTTTGCCTCGTTGATCTCCTTAAACTTTGCCTCGGCGTCCTTATCGCCGGGGTTATAGTCCGGGTGGTACTTCATGGCAAGCTTGCGGTATGCCTTTTTGATCTCGGCATCGCTTGCGCCCTTGGATACCCCCAGCACTTCGTAATAATCACGCTTTTCCTGTGCCATATCCACTCACCTCTCCGGGAACGCCCTCCCCGGGTAACGCCCCGGTCGGTTCCTCACTCTATAAACCAGCAAGAGCCGCCCCGGCCTAAACCGGAGCGGCTTTTGCTCTATTGCGCGTGTGCCCGCCGGTTTGGCCGGACGCAGCGCTTTGTGTCAGACTTAGACTTCCTTGAAGTCGGCATCCACAACGCCGTCATCGTTGGGCTTTTCGTTGGCTGCACCTGCGTCAGCACCGGGCTGTGCACCGGCGGCCTGCTGTGCGGCAGCGGCTGCCTGATACATCTTCTCGAACACCTGGCTCAGGGCTTCCTGCTTTGCCTTGATGTCGTCCACGTTGCCGGACTGGACAGCGGTCTTGAGGTCAGCAAGCTTTGCCTCTGCATCGCTCTTCACGTCTGCGGGCAGCTTGTCGCCGTTCTCCTTCAGCATCTTCTCGGTCTGGAACACCATCTGGTCGGCACCGTTGCGGATATCGACCTCTTCACGCTTCTTCTTATCGTCGGCAGCAAACTGCTCAGCTTCCTTCACAGCCTTGTCGATGTCCTCCTTGGACATATTGGTAGAAGCGGTGATGGTGATGTTCTGCTCCTTGCCGGTGCCCAGATCCTTAGCGCTGACCTTTACGATGCCGTTGGCATCGATATCGAAGGTGACTTCGATCTGAGGCACGCCACGGGGAGCCGGAGCAATGCCATCCAGATGGAACACACCCAGACTCTTGTTGTCGCGGGCAAACTCACGCTCGCCCTGCAGCACGTTGACCTCAACAGAGGGCTGATTGTCGGCTGCGGTGGAGAACACCTGGCTCTTGTGGGTGGGGATGGTGGTGTTGCGGTCGATGATCTTGGTGCACACGCCGCCCAGCGTCTCAATGCCAAGGCTCAGCGGAGTGACATCCAGCAGCAGCAGACCCTTCTTCTCGCCGTTCAGAACGCCGCCCTGAATGGCAGCACCGACAGCCACGCACTCATCGGGGTTGATGCCCTTGAAGGGCTCGCAGTTCAGTTCCTTCTTCACTGCATCGTAGACAGCGGGAATACGGGTGGAACCACCGACCATCAGCACCTTCTTCAGGTCGGAAGCGCGCAGACCTGCATCCTGCAGAGCCTTGCGCACGGGGGTCATGGTACGATCGACCAGATCAGCGGTCAGTTCGTTGAACTTTGCGCGGGTCAGGGTCATATCCAAGTGCTTGGGGCCGGTAGCATCGGCGGTGATGAAGGGCAGGTTGATCTGGCTGCTCATTGCGCTGGACAGCTCGATCTTAGCCTTCTCGGCAGCTTCCTTCAAACGCTGTGCAGCCATCTTGTCCTTGCGCAGGTCGATGCCGTTCTCGGTCTGGAAGGCGTCTGCCATCCAGTCGATGATGCGCTGGTCGAAGTCATCGCCGCCCAGATGGGTATCACCGTTGGTGGCCAGAACCTCGGTAACGCCGTCGCCCATCTCGATGATGGACACATCGAAGGTGCCGCCGCCCAGGTCGTAGACCATGATCTTCTGGTCGTCCTCTTTATCCACACCGTAAGCCAGAGCAGCTGCGGTGGGCTCGTTGATGATACGGCGGACATTCAGGCCTGCAATGGTGCCTGCGTCCTTGGTTGCCTGACGCTGGCTGTCGTTGAAGTAGGCAGGCACAGTGATGACAGCCTCGGTGACGGTCTCGCCCAGATAAGCCTCGGCGTCAGCCTTCAACTTCTGCAGGATCATAGCGCTGACCTGCTGGGGAGTGTACTCCTTGCCGTTCAGGGTCACCTTATGGTCGGTGCCCATCTGACGCTTGATGGAAGAAACGGTGTTGTCGGGGTTGGTGATCGCCTGACGCTTTGCCACCTGACCTACCAGACGGTCGCCGGTCTTGGTGAAGCCGACAACAGACGGGGTGGTGCGGGCGCCCTCAGAGTTGGCGATAACAACAGGCTCGCCGCCCTCCATAACAGCCACGCAGCTGTTGGTAGTACCAAGGTCGATACCAATAATCTTACTCATAATGAAGTCTCCTCTCGAAAGAACAAATCTTGTTTATATGATGCTTATGATGATGTCAAGCGGATGTTATTGCAAACTCCCTTGCGGGAGGTTCGGCTTATTTATTCGGCCACCACAACGGTTGCATGGCGGATGATCTTGTCACCCAGCTTGTAACCCTTCTGGAAAACGGTGACCACCGTGCCGCTCTCCTGCCCGTCCGGGGCGGGGATCTGCTGCACAGCATTCATAAAGTTGGGGTCAAAGGGCTTGCCCAGCACCTCGATCTCCTCCACATGGAGGGCTTCCAGTGCCTTTGCGGCCTTATCCAGCGTCATGACCACGCCCTTTTTGTAGTTCTCATCAGTGGTGGGGGCGTTGGCTGCCATATCCAGCGTATCCAGAATGGGGATGATCTTTTCCACTGCATGGGAAACACCGTCGCTGAACTTCTGGTCGGCCTCGCGGGTGGAGCGCTTGCGGTAGTTGTCGTACTCGGCAGCCATGCGCAACAGCTGATCCTTGGCCTGTGCGGCGTTCTTTTCCGCTGCATCCAGCTTTGCCTTAACGGCCTCCATCTCCCGGGCCTTCTTGTTGAACCAGCCGCCGTCCTTCTTCTTGTCCTCTTCGGTGGCAGCTTCGGCAGCAGCCTGTTCGGGCGCTGCGGCAGCGGTCTTTTCCTCGGGGGCAGTCTCCGGCTGCTCGGTCCCGGGCACCGTGTTCTTTGCTTCTTCGCTCATTCCAGATCCTCCTTATAGATCACAGTCCGCCGCGGTACGGCAGCCTGCGGGGTGTCTTTTCGTTTGCCGCTCATGCCCTCGCCCAGCTGGTCTGCAAACTCGTGCAGCAGGGGCATCAACTTCTGGAAGGGCATCCGGGTGGGGCCGATCAGGGCAATGGAACCCCACAGCCCGCCGCCTACCAGATACCGGTCGCTCACGATGCACAGCCCGGGGATCTGCGGTTCCAGATCCTCGCCCAGCAGCACGCTTTCGCTGCGGTTTTCCGGGGGTGCGATCAGGCTTGCGGCCTGTTCCTCGTCGTTCAGTAGGGTAAGGATATCACCCACTCTGCCGTCCAGCTGCGGCCAGTCCAGCAGGTATTGCTCGCCGCCCAGAAATACATGGGGCTTTACGCTGTCCTGCAAAATTGCAGCTGCGGCGCTGACCACCGGCACAAGCTCCGGTGCGATCTGGCTGCACAGCTCGCTGAGCATCCGGGTGGAAAGATCCACCGGTGCCACAAAGGTAAGGTTGCGGTTGAGCAGCGCCGCAAGGGCGGCTGCATTTTCCCGGGAAAGCCCGGTGCGTACCCGCGCCACCCGGGTGCGGACGTAACCGGCGGTGGTCACGGCCAGCACGGCGGCTGCGCTGCGGCCCACCTGCACCACCTCGTAATGGGCGATGCACAGATCCTCGGCGCAGGGGGTGCTGACGGCGGCGGTGCAACCGCTGATGGCGGCCAGCGCCTTGGCAGCGCCCTGTGCCAGCTTTTCCGGCTCGTGGTCAAGGCTGGCGAACACCGCATCCACCCGGGCGCGGGTTACGCGGTCTAGCGGCTGATCGTCGGTCAGCAGATTGTCCAGATAGTACCGGTAGCCCTTGGCGCTGGGCACACGCCCCGCGCTGGTGTGGGGCTGCTCCAGCAGACCCAGCTTTGTCAGCGCCGCCATCTCGTTGCGCAGCGTTGCACTGGACACTGCCATGTCAAAGTAGTTTGCCAGCACGCTGCTGCCCACCGGCTCGCCCTCAAGGCCATACAGCGCCACGATCGCCTGCAAGACCCGTTGCTTGCGTGCATCCATCGTCATAGCGCCTGCCTCCTTTTTGTATCGCTTTTGTTTGTTTAGCACTCCTTGTTCCTGAGTGCTAAGACCATTATAGCCGTTTTTGCCCTGCTGTCAAGCCCTTTGCAAAAATGTTTATAAAGATTCATAATTCTGTCATAAAGGGGGTGTGAACTCCCTCAGGCGGCTGAACTCCCTCAGTCAAAACCTGACGGTTTTGCCAGCTCCCTCGGAGAGGGAGCCTCTGGCGCGCCCGCAAGCTTTGCACTTTAGCCGGAAACTGTATCGCCATGCCAAAGGCCCCATCCCCGAGGGGGCTGTCGCCGTAGGCGACTGGGGGAGTTCAGGCAAACACCCCTTCCGTCTTGCCGCTTCGCGTCAAGCCACCTTCCCCAAGGGGACGGCTTTAGCTGTGGCGGGAAAGTTTGCGGCAGTGCCGAAAGGCGTCCCCGAGAGGGATGACTTCCCCCGCTCCGGGGGAAGATGTCACCGCAGGTGACAAAAAGGGGAATCTGGCTGCGAACGCAGTGAGCAGACTGAGGGGGTTCCTTATTATATATCCCCCCTTTTCAGCGATTCGCGCAGTTTCAACCCCCATTCGCGCAGAATTTCTTTTGTTTTTGCCTAGTTTATGGTATATTTGTAGTAACGACACCCCGTATAAAACCCACACGAAAGGAGCGAAACTCTATGAAAGCCAAACGCATTGTAAGCATCCTGCTGACCGGCAGTATGCTGCTGTCCCTGCTGCCGGTGTCTGCACTGGCAGCTGCCCCGGTATTCGATGCACCCGCCCAGACCACGGCCAAAAAGGCCGCCCCTCTTGTACAGGAGGCCGACGCCTCCCGCAGCACCGAGGAGGAAGCCGCCACCCGCAGCAGCCGTGATCTGGACGCAGAGAACGGCACCGCCGAAAGCTTTTCCATCCAGCTGAACGCCGAAGGCAAGCCCGCAGACAGCGGCGACGGTACCCATTGGTACTACAGCGCTGCCTCCGGTTGTTGGCTGTACAATGGCGTTTTTGCCCTGCAGCCCTCTTCGGAGGCCGAGGCCGAAAGCGCATTGCAGGCAACTCTCTATATTATTAAAGATGCCGAATTTAACGGCGGTACCGTCGGCAAAAGAGCCAACAACGAGGGCACCATCTCCGACGGCACCTTCCAAAGGGAGGTGTACAACTACGGCACCATCTCCAATGGTACCTTCCAATGGGAGGTGGAAAACTCCAGCACCATCTCCGGCGGTACCTTCCAAAGGAAGGTGGACAACGCCGGCACCATCTCCGACGGCACCTTCCAAGGAGAGGTGATCAACGACTACAGCTACGACTACGCCGCCAGCAAGTACATCCCCGGCGTCATCTCCGGCGGCACCTTCCAAGGGACTGTGCACAACCACGGCACCGTCTCCGACGGCACCTTCCAAGGGGAGGTGTACAACACTCGCGGCACCATCTCCGGCGGCACCTTTAGGGAAGCTGTTGAGGTATACGCCTCCTCCCGCAGGGAGGCCACGATCGAGGGCGGGACCTTTGAAAAGAGTATGACGCTCATGAATGAGGATCGCGCCCCCATCACCATCAGCGACGGCCTGTTTAACGGCGAGGTTTTCACCGAAAGATGTAGCTCCCCGCTTTCCATCACCGGCGGCCTGTTTACCAAAGCTGTGGATGTAAGCCACGTCGACAATCCGACCGATCTTTCTATCACCGGCGGTTATTTTGTAAGCAAGCCCACCCTGCCGGAAGGCAGCGACACGACCTTTGCCACTGTGAGCGATCAGAGTTACCGAGCCTTCAAAGTGCCTGTAAATGGAGACTGGTCTGAAAACGGCTACAGCAAACTTTATGTGCCCCACGGTATGTCTGAGCGGCAGGCCAATACCATTACCGTAAAGACCAATACCAAACTGCTCTATTACCTTGCAGACGGTGAACAGTTCCCCATCCCTGACAGCGATAGCGACAGCTACATTTACGAGATCCCTGTGCAGAATTTTGAAAAGATCGTTCTGGTGACCGAGGAGCCTTCGGCACCCCCAACGGACAACCCCGGCGGTGAGATCGACCCGGGCTTCTCCTCCGGCGCAGCCGCACTTGGCATCGTGCTGGGCACTGCGGGTCTGAGTTATGCCACCTATGCCTACGGCACTTCCCTGTACCTGCACTATGTTTTGCCGGGCGGCTTTATCCCCTCCACCCGTCAGGAGCTGGCAAACGTCCTGTGGACGACTGCCGGCAAGCCCGACCCTGTAAGCACCGCACTGTATACCGATATCCCCGCTGACGCTATCGAGCAGCAGAAGGCCGCCCGCTGGTGCGCAGAGCAAGGTCTGCTCTCCGACCACGGCGCGACCTTCGGCCCGGACACCACGGTGACCAATGCCCGCATCATCCGCGCATGGAACAGCCTGAAAAAGGTGCCTGTGACCATTAAATAACCATCCTCACATTCATCCTTTCATGTACACCGCCGCCCGGCTTGCTTCCACAGGCCGGGCGGCGGTGTTTTTGCGGGTGAAACTCCCTCGTAAAAATGCGTTTGTCGCGCTCCGCAGAGCGCGACAAACGCAAAATTTTAAAAAATCTTTCCGCTGATTATGGCCAGAGCACAGCGGAGGCCATTCCAGATCGTCCTGCCTTATTCCTCCATCTGCTTTGCCAGAAAGGCCGCTGCCACTGCCACCGCCTTGCACTGGGCGTCCTCCGGGCAGGCGGTGCGGTCCTCGGTCAACAGACCCACCGCGCCGGTCACGTCCCCGCCCGCCAGCACCGGCGCAGCGCATAGCAGCACCCGGGGTGCGCCCTCGCAGGGCAGCAGAGTCTTTTCCGGTGCGCCGGGGCTCTGGTAGGGCTTGCGGGCTTCCATCAGCTTTTCCAGCGGCTGGCTGATGCTGCGGTCTGCCAGCTCCCGCCGCCCGCTGCCGCTGACCGCCAGAATGCGATCCCTGTCGCACACAAAGGCGGTAAGCGCAAACTGGCGGCTGAGCACCTCTGCCAGCTGGGCGGCAAGGGTGTTCACCTCGCCCATGGGCGAATACTTTTTAAAGATCACTTCCCCATCGCCGGTGGTAAAGATCTCCAGCGGGTCGCCCCGCCGGATGCGCTGGGTGCGGCGGATCTCCTTGGGGATCACCACCCTGCCAAGTTCGTCGATGCGGCGCACGATACCGGTTGCTTTCATTATTTTGCCCTCCTTGCGGTTTCCTTTGTATGTAGTATCTGTCAGCGGCGGCAAATTATACCGGCAGCGGATTTTTTGCTTTGCCCGCCGCATTGCGTTCCGGGCGGGGTTCTGCTACAATAAATAGGAATAAACCCAAAGAAAGCAGGTGTCCGCATGGCACACATCCTTATTCTGGGCGGCGGTGCCGCCGGACTGGCCGCTGCGCTGGCGGCTGCACAGGCCGCGCCCGCTGCCCGCGTCACGGTGCTGGAGCGCAACCCCAAGGTGGGCAAAAAGCTGCTGGCTACCGGCAACGGCCGTTGCAATCTGGACAACACCGCCATCGCGCCGGAAAAATACTTCACCGCCGACCCCGCCGCGCTGCGGCCTTTGCTGGCGGCGGTGGATGCCGCCGCGCCGCTGACGTGGTTTGAGCAGCTGGGGCTGTACACCCGCACCGATGAAGCCGGGCGGGTGTACCCCTATTCCAATCAGGCGGCAGACGTGCTGGCGCTGCTGGAACTGCATTTGCAGCGGCATACCGTACAGCTGCGCACCGGCTGCACGGTAAGCACCCTGCGGCAGAGCAAGGGCGGCTACTCCGTACAGTTTACGAACGCCGAGGGCGGCACCGAAAGCCTGCGGGCAGATGCCGTTATCTGCGCCATGGGCGGCGCCGCCGGGCCGCAGTTCGGCACGGACGGCTTCGGCACCCGCTTTGCCGCCGACTGCGGCGGGCAGATGCGCCCGCTCTACCCCTGCCTGACCGCCCTGCAATGCGCAAAGCCGAACAAGAGCCTTGCGGGCATCCGCGCCAAGGCCGCTGCCCGCCTGCTGGATGGCGACCGGGTGCTGGCAGAAGAAATGGGCGAGGTGCAGTTCACCGACTACGGGCTTTCCGGCATCTGCATCATGCAGCTGTCCGGCCTGCTTGCCCCCGGGCGCAGCCCGAAGCACCCGGCGGTGGAGCTGGACCTCTTCCCCACCCTGCCGGAGGCAGAGCTTGCCGCCCTGTTTGCGGCGCGTGCGCCGCTGCTTGCCGAGGACACGGCGGCAGCGTTCTGGCTGGGGCTTTTGCACGGCAAGCTTGGCCGCGCCCTCTGGGCTGCCGCCGCCCTGCCGGACGCCGCCCCCCACACCCTGCCCGCAGGCAGCTGGCAGAAGCTTGCCCGCACCGCCAAGCACTGGCGGTTCGAGGGGCTTACCCCCTGCGGCTGGCGGCAGGCGCAGACCACCGGCGGCGGGCTTGCCCTGACCGAGGTGGAACCGACCTTCCAGTTCAAGGGCTGTCCGGGGCTGTACTTTGTGGGGGAAACGCTGGACTGCGCCGGAAGCTGCGGCGGCTTCAACCTGCACTGGGCGTTCGGCAGCGGCCTTGCCGCCGGGCGGGACGCCGCAAAGCACCTTTGCAGCCGAAAACGGTAACAGAAAAGGGACGAGGGAAAGCCCGCGGGCTTTCCCTCGTCCCTTTTATTCTCTAAATCAGACAGCCTTATTCTCGCCCTTGGAAAGCAGCTTTGCACGCTCCAGTGCAGGGCGCAGTGCCAGATACAGCACCACGGCGCAGGCGGTGGAAGCCACACTGTTCACAAAGGTGACGCCGCCGGCGATCTTGGTCAGCGCCTGTGCCACGGTGTAGTCCTGACCAAAGATGTACACGTTGCGGAAGTAGCCAAGGAAGGGGTCGGTGAACACGTTCAGCAGCAGGCCGGAACCCGCAGAGACGATCACCTTGATCAGATACCCGGCACTGTGACGATCCTGATCCCGCAGCTTGAACACCTTATGTGCCACGGCACCGCAGGTGATGCCGATGATGAACTTGAGCACAAAGGTGGTAATGGCGTAGCCCGGGTCACCGGCAAGGATATCTGCCAGCGCCAGACCGATGGCACCCGCCAGACCGCCGGACACGCCGTCCAGCAGCAGCGCCGTCAGGGCGGTAAAGGTGTTGCCCAGATGGAACGAAGAGCCGCCGTAGAACGGGATGCGGAAGAACAGGTAGGCCACTAAGCTCAGCGCAGCCATCACGCCGGTAAGCGCCAGCTCGTGCACCGTAAAGCGGCGCTTGTACAGCACACTGAAAAACAGGATCAGGATAACGACGACTGCCAGCAGCAGCCACATTGCAGTAGTAGACATGATACTTTCCCTCCAATCACGCCGATAACCCCACAAAACTACTTGACATTTGGGTGTTCGGCGGGTATGCTCCTATTATACGCAGAACTGACCCTATGAAAATACCCAGAACAAAGTTTTTTTATGGGGTCAGTTTGACGCAATGCCCAGACAGGAGGGACATTCTATGGTACATCTGACCACGGCACTGGACCCGGCTTCGGCGGTGCCGCTGTACGAGCAGCTTTACCGCAGCCTTGCCGCCGAGATGCGGGCGGGCACCCTGACGGCGGGCACCCGGATGCCCGGCAAGCGGCGGCTGGCGGCAGAGCTGTCGATCTCGGTGAACACGGTGGACACCGCCTACCAGATGCTGGCAGCCGAGGGCTACCTGACCGCCCGGGAGCGCAGCGGCTTTACGGTGCAGGAGTATCTTGCCCTGCCGCAGGGGGTGCAGCCGCCCGCCGCGCCCTCTGCGCCGCCGGCAGAGCACCCCGCCGAAACCGCCCCGCCGGTGCAGTTCGACCTGTCCACCCGGGGCGTGGACCCGGGGCTGTTCCCCTTCCGCACATGGGCGCGGCTGCAAAAGGAACTGCTCTATTCCGCGCCGGAGCTGCTCACCCCCGGGGACGCCCGGGGCGATGCCGCCCTGCGGCAGGCGCTGGCCGGGTATCTGGCCGAGTACCGGGGCGTGCAGTGCGACCCGGAGCAGCTGGTGGTGGGCGCAGGACTGGAATATCTGCTGGGGCTGCTGGCCCCGCTGCTGCCCGGTCCCGCCGCCGTGGAGACCCCCGGCTACCCCCGCGCCCGGCAGGTGCTGGAAAACAACGGCGTGCCCTGCCGCTGCCTGCCGGTGGACGCGGACGGGCTGTCGCTGACGGCTCTTTCTGCCAGCGATGCGGCGGTGTGCTACGTCACCCCCAGCCACCAGTTCCCCACGGGGGTCACCATGCCCGCCGGACGCCGGGCCGAGCTGCTGCACTGGGCAGCCCGCGCCCCGGGACGGCGGTACATCATTGAGGACGACTACGACTCCGAGTTCCGTTTCGATACCCGCCCGCTGCCCAGTTTGCAGGGCATGGCGGGCGCAGACGGCCCGGTGGTGTACCTGTCCACCTGCTCCCGCAGCCTTGCCCCGGGCATCCGTATTGCCTATATGGTGCTGCCCCGGCCGCTGCTGGGCGCGTGGCAGGAAAAATACCGGCTCTATTCCGGCACGGTAGGGCGGTTTGAGCAGCAGACGCTGGCGCGCTTTATCACCGGGGGCTATTTTACCCGGCACTTAGCACGGGAGCGCACCGCCTACAAAGCCCGCCGGGATGCACTGGTGGCGGCGCTGCGCACCTCCTTTGCGCCGGAGGAGCTGACCCTTGCGGGGCTGCACACCGGCCTGCACCTGCTGGCACAGCTGAAAGACCCGCCGCCGGATGCCGCCCTGCGGGCAGCTGCCCGGCAGTACGGGGTGCGCTGTTCCCTGCTGAGCGACTACGACCTTACCGGCACGGCGCACTCTGCCGCCGGGACGCTGGTGCTGGGTTACGGCTCGCTGCCGGACGCGGACTGCGCCGCCGCCGGGGAGAGGTTAAAAAAGCTCTGCACCGCCGCCCGGGAGGCATCGGACACCGTATAGTGTCCGCCCGCCCAGTCCCCGGGCAGGGCGTCGGCGGTGATATCCACCGGCTCGGCGCTGGTGGCTAAAAATTCCAGCGTGCGTTCCAGTGTAGCAAGGTCTACGGCGGTCAAACTGGTCAGCAGACTGCTGCTCACCTCCCGCAGACCCTGCGGCAGGGTGGTGGGCAGCAGCTCCAGCGCCTGCCGGAAAAAGGCATCCCACACCGCTGCCCGGGCGGCGGCGCTGCGCCGGGGCGAAAGAGAAGTGTCGGCATCCAGCGCCGCTAAAAAGCTGTGGGCGTCGGCGGCAGAAATGCCCTGCACCCCGGTGCCCTTGCCGTACCGCGCCAGCTGCTCCGGGGTGAGTGCCCCGGTAAAGCCCACCCGCACTGCACTGTACCGCGCCGCCAGCTTTGTCAGCACCGCCGGGGCGATGGCAAGATAGTCGGTATCCTCCGGCAGGGCGAATACCTCGCCCAGCGCTTCCCGGCAGCGGGCAGGCCCTGCGGCGGCGTAACAGTCCGCAAGGGGGACGGTTTTGCCCCCAAAGGGCACTTCCAGCGCGGCAGGCACCGCCAGCAGATGGATGCAGTTCTGCCCGGCGTTCAGGTAGGCCAGCACAAAGCCCGGGGTCTCGTCTGCCACGCACAGCAGCACGGTGCACCGGTCGGCGGCTTTGAGCAGACGGATGGGCACCCCGCTCTGGCTTTTTGCGGCCTGCCGCAGACTGCTGCGCAGCTGAGCACGGCTGAGCAGCACCGTGCCGCCCACCAGCGGCAGCAGCACCAGCAGGGCGGCGCACAGCGCCGCCCAGAAGGGACGCCAGCCGCTGCGTTTTGCGTGTTTCATGGCTCTGCCTCCTTTTTGTGCATAAAGCATAGCCCACCGGGCGACCCTTTATGCAGAAAGGCAGGGATGCTGTATGGATCAAACAGAAAACCCCAACGAAAAAGACCGCAAGGAACAGGAGGACTTCTGGCTGACGCTGGAACCCCTTCCCGCACCCGACCCCGATAAATCTCCGTTGCCCGCACCGCATGAGGAATAATGGCGCTGCATAGGATGGTAAGGAAACTCCCTCAGTCAAAACCTGACGGTTTTGCCAGCTCCCTCTGGGAGGGAGCCTTTGGCATAGCGGGAAAGTTTGCGGTTAAACTGCAAAGTTTCCGGGTGTGCTCGCTCCCCCTCGGGGGAGCTGTCGCGCAGCGACTGAGGGGCTTCAAATCGGCGGAGCCGAAAAAAACGGTTAAAAGATCTTCACGCCGAACAGGCGTGAATCTTCAGTTTTTTTCGGTGTAGCCCTCCGCTTTGGGGTTAAAAGGGGCGAGCAGCCCCTTTTTCGTGGCTCCAGCGCGTCGAAATCGCTGGCACTTTTCTGGTTCTCTTTTGGTGTCAAAAGAGAACATCCACCGTCTAACAGTAATTTTCACCATCAAAGGAGGCCACAGGATGCCGGAGGGATTTTTGCGGGGAGTTGAGGCCATAAACGGCATCGTTTGGGGGCCGGCAGGGCTGGGGCTGCTCTTCGGCACCGGGCTGCTGCTGACGGTGCGCACCAGGGGCTTCCAGCTGCGGCGGTGGGGCTACTGGATGCGGCATACGCTCGGCGCCATCCTGACCGACCGGAGCGTCACCGCCCATACCGCCCGCGAGGAGCAGGCCATCAGCCAGTTCCAGAGCCTGTGCACCGCGCTGGCGTCCACCATCGGTACCGGCAACCTTGTGGGGGTGGCTACCGCCATCCTCTCCGGCGGGCCGGGGGCAGTGTTCTGGATGTGGGTCATGGCGCTGCTGGGCATGATGACCAGCTACGCCGAGAACGTGCTGGGCATCTACTACCGCCGCAAAGACCCCGCAGGCGGCTGGCGCGGCGGGCCGATGTACTATCTGCGGGACGGCCTTGGCGGCAAGCCGGGGCGGGTGTTGGCGGTGCTGTTTGCCGCGTTCTGCGCATTGGCAAGCTTTGGCATCGGCAACCTGAGCCAGCTCAATTCCATCGCGGGCAACCTGAAAGCGGCCTTCGGCGTGCCGGAGGCCATTACCGGCGCAGTGCTGGCGGCAGTGTCGGCGGTGATTTTGCTGGGCGGGCTGGGGCGTGTGGCCGCTGTGGCAGAAAAGCTTGTCCCCGCCATGGCGCTGCTGTACATCGTGGGTGCGCTCACCGTGGTGGGTGTGCACATCACCGCCGTCCCGGCGGCGCTTGCCGCTATCCTGAAGGGCGCATTCGGGCTGCGTGCCGCCGGTGGGGGCATCGTAGGCTACGGACTGTCCCGGGCGGTCACATGGGGCTTTAAGCGCGGCGCTTTTTCCAACGAGGCCGGGCTTGGCTCCTCGGTGATGGTGCACGCGGCTTCCAACGTAAAAGAGCCGGTACAGCAGGGCATGTGGGGCATTTTTGAAGTGTTTGCGGACACCATGGTGGTGTGCACCCTGACGGCACTGGTGGTGCTGACCTCCGGCTTTGTGGATCTGGACACCGGGTGCATCGCCGCCGGGGCGGCGGGCAGTGCACTGGTGGGGCAGGCCT
>Ga0129312_1000061_pt1 | contig 114309 bp, 103 predicted proteins | sample O827metagenome_FD_94434 | JGI IMG/M metagenome (GOLD analysis project Ga0129312, IMG submission 94434) | Orangutan group fecal microbial communities from Wisconsin, USA - O827 metagenome | ecosystem: Host-associated > Mammals > Digestive system > Large intestine > Fecal | place: USA: Wisconsin... | reverse complement strand
CGCAGGGATCTGATCAGCTCAGTCTGTTCAGAGATCATCATTTTCAGTTGTGAAACGGTATCTTTCAGCTCACGCAGCTGAAGATCTTTTGCACTGGCTGCCATCATTGTCCCTCCTGTGTTTGATAGGCCTATTATATCAGAAAAGAGCAATGAGAGAAAGGACAACTTATATCAATGCGAGGCCTAAATGACAGATTGGATTATCTTACTCCGGTTTTAAGGCTTTTGGCTGGTCGATATCGATCCCTGACATCAGCCAGTCGAATTCCCTCCAGGTAAGATTCCTTACTTCGGAGCGCTTGCGGGGCCATTGATAGCCGCCTTTGACGGAAAGACGTTTGTAGATGAGGACAAACCCATCCGGTTCATGGAAAAGTGCCTTGATCCGGTCACGTCGTCTGCCGCAAAAGAGATACAGGGAGTTGGATGACGGATCCATCTGAAGCTGTTCAGAGATGATAGCACTGAGTCCGTCGATCGACTTTCTCATATCGGTATAACCACATTATCCGAATATTAGAATAATGTGGTTTATCCTCACTATATTTTTATCCTCATCTTTTATGAATATAGTGGTATTTTCTCACTTTCCAGCCCAAAAGATGAGGATAACTTATTTATCTTAAACCGCAGATACGTGCCATTTCAGCTTCATCATCTGGCCATAATGGCTTTTCATCACTCTCCAGATTACCCGATTCCATCACTTTACGCATCATATCAACAGAAGGTACTGCATAAGTACGTGTTGTTTCCGTTGAGAAATGTCCTAGTATACGGGAAACAAGTTCAAGTTCAGTCCTGATACAGATTGGTTGCCCGGGTTCTGCGAAGCATATGCGGATAGCATCGTTCTGGGAGATCTGGATATTTTGGTCGAATCTGGGCTGCATATTTTTTGATGATACGCTCAACATTTCCAACCGACATCCTGTCTTTGTGTCCTTTGATCACTGTATAAATCAACGGAGCATCCGGCTCGGTCGTTTTATGGTAAGCTTTTAAATAGTTATTCAGATGATCCGCAGTTCTATCTGTGATCGCAACGATCCTTTCTTTATCACCTTTTCCATAAATGCGAAGATACGGTATGTCAGCCTTCAGATTAACAGAAGATATATTCATAGACAATAGTTCAGAAACCCTGACAGCAGAGTCATACAGCAAAATCAGGATCAGTCTGTCCCTTCGGCCTATCTTAGTATCTGGTGGAGCAGAGAGCAGTGCCTTAAGGGCATCATCAGGAATGACTTCACGTGTCAGCTTTGGTACTTTGAGAAAAGGAATCCGGGAAGCTGTGAGAGCTACTGACTGTAACGATATATCACAATCAGCAGCATACCAGAGATAAGCTCTGATCGCAGCAAGTCGGTTATTACAAGTGGTTTCACTTTTTCCGTTTTTATTCAGGAACTCAATGTATGATAACAGAAAATCATGTGTACAATCCTCAAATCCAAAGGTACGAAGTGATAAATTTCTGGTATCGGTTATATATCTTCTGAACACGGTCAAAGCATCGCGGTAGGTTTCTATTGTATTCCGGCTTTTCAGTGACTGCTCTGGCAGATAATGCTCCAGGAAATCCAGTGTTTTTGAGAAAAACAGTATCTTCTTTGCGCTTTTTCTACTCATGACCAGCCACCTCCGGGATAACGAAACCTGACGTCTTGTCCCTGTCTCTGATGATCCGGAAAGCTTCGCTGACCTGATGGTAATAATAAAACGTATCATCCGTACTCTGATGTCCTAAATATCGGCTCAGAAATGGAAGCATTTCCCTAAGTTTGACACCGTCTTCCATCCAGAGATTCATTCTTTTTACTACAAAGCTATGCCTGAGACAGTGAACAGTAGGCGTTTTGTCACAGTTTTCTGCATATGCTGTTGCATTCCATGCCCTTCGGAATACTGCATTTATGGTGACAGAACACAGGCAGCATTCCCGTTCTCTTGCCGGAAAAAGCCATTCTGATATGCATCCATGATGCTCATTCAGCATCGCCTTATATTCCTTTATTAACACGGTAAGATCGTCTGCCATATAGACCAGTCTGTCTTTATGACCTTTTGAATGCATAATTTTTAATGTCCCTGTATCAAGATCGACATCACTCCACTTTAGTTTTCTTGCTTCTGAAATACGCAGTCCACAGCAATAGATCAATCTGAAGATTACTTTATATTCTGTAGACAGACGTAAAAATGAAGCCGATTTTATTCCTGGAGAATAACTGTCAATCTCATGAAAGAATGCTGATATTTCATCATCTGTCAAGATATGTACCAACCTTTTTTCACGTTTATAAAAGTTCGATGGAATATATGCTTCTTCACCAAGGGAGATCATGAATAGCGCAAGCTGGCGGATTATAGAAGTGCGTGCTGAACATGTAGATAATGCTTCTCCTTCGCGAAGTGTTCCCCATTTTTTGATCAGTTCTCTGGTGAGATGCGGCTGTGTGACAGATTCATGTACACAAAAATCATCAAAGTGTTTCAGTTTCCATTCTTCGGTTTCATAAGTGAATCCAACAGAACGCTTTTCCTGTAAAAACTGTTTAATATACGGAGCAAAACAGCTTTGATATTCATATCCTATGATCTTCATTGCAGTCCTCCTTCCAGCATCAGTCCGGTAACTGATAATGATAATCCGCATTTTCTACTTCTCTCATCATCCAGAAGAAGGTATTTCATTACACTTGTCGGATCACGATGACCGAGAACATCCATTATTTCATCGATGCCGGCATGATTTTTCAGCAGATTTGTAGCAAAAGTCCTGCGTGTCACATGAAAGCCTCCACCCTTTACATTATTTCTTTCAGGCAGGATACGGTAAAGTGCTCTGGTACATACTTTACCAGTCATTTTTCCATACGGGGCTTTAGATCTTACAAAAATAAAATCACTTTCTGCACCAGGTCTTCCGTATTTCAGATATGAATATATAGCATTTCCCACTTCAACAGGCATTGGAAGAGTGATCTGTGTTTTAGTTTTTTTCATGATGATTGAAATCTGGCATTTTTTCCAGTCAATATCCCGAAAACGAAGTGCCAGGATATCACAAGCTCTTAATCCTGTTTTTACACCAAGCAAAACAATGGCAATATCACGAAGTTCTACAGGTGAGCTATGGGTCAGCCGATACTCATGAATTCTCTGAATCTGATCAACGGATAAAATATCAATGATCTTATCTACAGGTGCACTTTCTGATATAAGGCATTGATCCAGTCCATGTCTTTCTGTATATTGGTATTCATCGAGATACCGCAGGAAAGCTTTTACAATCACAAAGCGGGCAGCACGGCCTTTAAATGTGGAATGTTTATCCTGGATTGAGAATTCTTTGATTGTCTCTGGAGAAATCGCTTTGAAGCTGTCATAGCCATGATCAATCAAAAACAGACAAAAGCTTGTACAGGAACATCTGTAAGATCTGAGTGTACCTCTTTCGCGATGTTCTCGTTTTTTCTGTTCTAAAAGACCTGCAATGGCTTCCTTGCACCATTCAGGAAGTTTTTCATATATAGTAGGCATGTATTTATATTTTCTATCCGGGCGGATATCACCGATAAGAAGATAATCATTGCAAAAACCCAAAACTCTTCTCCAGTGAAGCCAGGAAGTTCCGAGTGTATTTTTTACTTCAGAGAACCATATCCAAACAATATCTGGATGATAGTCAAGATCATGTATCTCCAGAAACAGATAAAAAGCTGTTAATACATGTTTTGCCAGCTTCAGTGTAGTACCGATATATCCATACATTTTTAGGCATTCAACAAAAGGCTCAATCTTTCCATTAAAGTCTGCTGCTGACATCATCACATCTGTCGTTTTCTGTAAAGCTGCTTTATTCTCTGAACGAAACGCGTCTATAAACCCTATATGTGGATAAATCTGACAGTTAAAGAGCAGACTGTATGGTTTTGTGCATTTTCCAATCTTTTCATAGAACTGTATCATCCGGGCTGTGTATTTGAGGATCGCATTTCTGGTTTCATCTGATTGATACATCTTTGTGTTTATAAGAATCAGCACCGCTTCATATGAAACCTCTGATATATCACCAACTCCAATATCATCCAACATAAGTAACCCTTCGGAACAGTAGATACGTGTTAATTCCAATGTACGTTTTGTATAACGCTTACTGCAATCTTCAAGATAGAAATCAAGATCAGCTTTCCATGAGGCTGGGAGTTTATTGTATATTGACTGATTTAGATACAGCCTGCGGTCAGATACTGTTCCTGAAGCATCCATTTCCTCTAACTGATATACATATCGGAGCCATATGACGCATCGTTGAGAAGGCAGCCTTTTCTTAATTTCAGTAAACCATCCATCCCGTGCATTGAACGTATATCCAGTACGATTCCGTTCGAGATACAATCCAAGCGATTCATAACAGTCTCTATGTGATTTTTGGCTACTCGAACATACCTTCTTTTCTTTGAGCAGTGACATTACCCTTTCAACAGTTTCGGAATAATTCATGAAATCACATCCTTTCGATTTTAATGTAATTCCATTATTACATAAAATATGTTATCCTCATCTTTTTTGCGGAGAAAGTAAGAAAATACCACTATATTCAAAAAAATTGAGGATAAAAATATAGTGAGGATAAACCACAGACAATGTAGATGTTTTCCAGCCCGGATATGTCGCCTAACACGGGAACTCCTTCAGAAGCTGAAATACTCTCGAAACCAGCGCTGGGTCAGCACCATTACAGATGCGGATTGAAAATCCCGAGGCAGTGATCTCAACTGTAGGTGTATGACCAGAGCGTATGGCATATGGACGGGATAGATCCTGGGGTTCAGCCAGTTGATCATGGACAATAGAAACAGGGACGACATCCTGTTTTTGACGGGGCGTTCCTGAATGACCATAAGAAGGTTGTATGATCTGGTCAGCTGCGATCTTACGGCATCGGCTGAGCCAGTTATAAAAAGTGCTGGGTGTGATATCGTTTTCACGACACCAGTCAGCATCTGTCATGCCGCTTTTGCGGCATTCATTGATGAGTTTGATCTGTTCCTGTAATGGGACACGAGGTTTGCGAGTACCTGTCATAATGTTTCCTCCATCTTGTAGTAATTTACTCTAATTGTAGATGGAAAAAGATTAAGACACAATCCGCATTATTATTTGGCGCTTACTTTTAAACTGTCGCATCCAAAAAACACATCTTCATTCAGAACTGTAACATTTTCCGGCACTGTGACTGATTCTAAACTAACACAGCTATGGAATGCACCCTGACCAATTTCCGTCAAACTTTCCGGCATAATGACTGTTTTCAGGTTTTTACACTCCTCAAAAGCATAAGTACCGATTCTTTCTACGCCCTCATTAATAGTAACATCCTTGATGATATCGCTGCTTTCTATATTGCCTTCACTTTGCTCTGTCGATACAAAATCATCTGGCACTTCTGTTTTTCCAGCCTCTTTTCCAGCCATTGTTAACTTACCCAAATTCCTATCTAACACATACTGATAAGTTTCATCCCCGGCCATAAGTTTTCCTAAGGATTCGGATTCTGTTTAAGAAACTGTCTGTGCAGTTTCCGTACTTGCTGCACTTTCTGCGCTGCCTGCCTTATTATTGCCGCATGCACCTAAGCCCAGCATAAGCACCATTGCTATTGTTGCAATTTTTACCTTTTTCATTCATTCGTCCTCCTGATACTCTAATATCTTCTTTTTTTCAATTTTACCATAATAATAACTAACTGCCTAATCACATTCCGAACAGTACACGACTCCATATGATATTATTTTTTTTTGCAATATGGACAATTTATAAAAACTCCTTTCAAAGTTATCACAAATTAAAAACTTGTGAGACATCAAAAGCCACATAGATATGCCATCTTTTTGTTGTAAAATAACATATCTTCTTAATATATGAACCAATATATTACTTTAATCATTATATAAGTTAATGTGGTAAATTGTTCCATCATCACTAAGTGTCACTTTATAGCTTTTTCCGTCAAATTTAAGTGTAATCTTTCCAAAAAAGGATATTGAAAAACTATATTCATATTCCTCATTTTCGTAAATTTCGTTCTCAGTCCATGAAGTTAAATATCCACCATCATCTTTGTTCGCTATGTGAAAAGAATAACTTCCACGTGTGTAGGATAACATATCTTTATCCATAAAATTTACACTAATACGTTCCCTTTCATCTCCACTACGCAACATTGCTATACCACTAGTATCTGAAAATGTATTCCCAATAGCATCTGTTCTAACTACTTCAAGCTTTTTTTGGTTACTTACATTTTTGGCATATACTCCCATAACTACCACAACTACTACAATCACAAAAGCAATACTCTTAAGAATACTTGATAATGCCTTCGACCGAGATTCAGATTTTGCATTCCGCATAATAGATAAATATTCATGTTCATTTTCCTCGTTTAACAGGTCAACTTCTTTCCAATATTTATCTGTATTATCAGTATTGTCCGCTGCCACAATAGGCTGCCCACATTTTGAGCAGAATTGCGAGCCATCTATTAAATTAGTTTTACAATAAGGGCAAATCAATATTATCATCTCCTGTTCATTTTATTTAAGATTTTATTTTTTACGAAATGCCTTCTCTAATTATATAAAAATACTATTAATTTAAATTCATCATAAAATTGTATAAAATATTTTTTAATATACAGAAAACGTTCCATCAAACCTTTGACTATTACCTGCATATACTAAATATTTATATAACCCTTTCTTCCAGTTTCCAGATTTAGAAAAACCTACGCCCTCCCAAAAAGCAATAGTATCTTCATTAAGATTAAACAAAACACATTTATCTCGAAATACCGTTTCATCTTCCAAATAGATTATTTTGATAAAAACTTGGACATTCATATTCTCACGTGGCATATCAATTAAAAACTTAAAATAGATATATTCAAGTTCATCTCCATTAAATGTAACTTTATAGATATCTTGATCTTTTTCGAGTGCTCCAGAAGATTTTGATGCAAATAATTTTATATCATTAACCTTTGGACCAATCTTATTTATTTTTCCATCATACATACGAAACTCTTGACCAAAGGTTGTTTTTCCATCAATTTCTACAACCCATTTATAGATATTATTACTATAACACGTGTAATTAGTATTTCCCCAACCTTGTGTCTCAAACCATTGAGTATTGGAATCTATATCATATTCTTTAGACATTACTTTAGAAAACTCATCACCATCTAAAAAAATCTGAGAACGTACTTTAATATGTTTTCTTCCATTGAATGGTTTAATATAAACCTTAGCATAAAGATAGTCGATTTCACCAGCTGCAAAATATAATCCACTATAATTGCCACCTTCAAATGTAATATAATCCACAACAACTTCTTCATCAGCTTTTTCAATTTGATCTGAAACCAGATTTATTTGCGGACTAGAATCTTCTGCTTGTATCACTACCTTTTCAATATGCGTTTTTTCTTTCGTAAAAACATCCGTATAACCTTCTTCAACCATTTGCCTCAGTTTCTCCAATGCATCTGCATTATTATTATCTTCTGACAAAAGAAGATCATAATACAGTCCTTTAAGCATATAATTATCTTCGCAAAGTTTTTCCTTGAGTTCAGAAAGTACAGCCCCCTTTTCGTTGGAAGTCCCCCACCCAAAATAACGCATAGTCAACAAATAAGGCTGCACTTCCTTCAAATGACCTATATTAGAGAAACGCATATAGAGTTCCTCATAATCATCAGCAGAAAGATCCTTTTTTGAGTATTCTGCTGTTAATTCTTCAAACAAACGCTGATCGAAAATATTCATTGATACATCTCCTCCCATTATCTCATCGAATCCCACTGTCTCTTTAAACGGAAACTCATTATCTCAGACTCACCAATCGCAAAATTAAAATCCAATAATGTTTCAGAAATAAGCAATCTGTTAGACAATAAAACTGTTTCACTGATGATAGCATTATCATCAATAAGTGCATTAAAAGCTTCTTTCAAAAATCCAGCTATAGAAGCATGCGTTTTTCCTTTGAGATATTCCACAGCCAGACCAAAAGCAGTAGAAGAAAAGATTGAAAGAGCCGTTTCAGGTAATATATTCTGAAAGTTTTCTAATGAAGTTAATGTTATATATTGTTGACTAATTTCGAAATTTGTGATTTCATCAACGAGTGCTTCCAATTTATCAGGTGTGCCTGTTTCACTTACTTCTTCAAGTATTAAGGAATACAAAAATTGTAAACGAATGGTATATAAGTCATGATACTCTTCGTAATCTTCATCTAAAACTATGTGGGTAATTTTATCCATAAGTTCATTGAACAATATTTCCACGAGCTTAACCTCCAGTCAATAATTATTTACATTAATGAATGTTCGAGTTCTTCTTTATATGGCGCCCCACTTGAACTTGAATTATTATGTTGTTGACGAACTGCTCTGGCATCAGCATCAATTTTTTGCTGTTCTAGGGACATGCCAGCGTTAAGACTTGCAACAAACGAACGATTTTTATCCTTTTGGGTTATTGACCTTTCAATGCTTGATGTAGTGACTGTGCTCTGTTTCTTCTTACCGAAACCAAAGCGAAACTGAACAGACGAGTTATCATGGCTCCTATTAGTTTTCTCTGTAGAACTGTTTGTTAGTGTCTTTATACCCTTTGCATTGTCCGATACAACAAGCTTACCTTTTTGATATCGTTCTAACTTTTGATAAATACGCAACTTTTCTTCGTCCCTTTGTCTCGAAGCACCAGATGCATAAGGATTAACATAATTGTAATAGTGTAAAATATCCATATCATTACAAAACTTTTCAAAAGCTTTGAGATTGCCGAGACAAGCATTAAAATCATCTCGTATGTCTGACCAATCGTTATGCATATATGCGTCAAGAAGCTTATCTGCCCCACAAATAGACTCGAACTTTTTCATAATATCGACTTCGTCAATATAAGATTGTGAAACATACTCAGGATTAATAGTTTGCATATTCTTGATAGAATACATCTCAGTTATCCCTTCGTTCATGCCGACATTTCCAAAAACTATATCAGCGTTAAGAACACCACCTTCAACCTTCCGAGAAGTTTTTGACAACAAATGCATTGCTTCGTGGTCTATGGTGGCCAACAAATCACCAACAGATGCGTTACCATCCATATTGATCCTTATGCTCTCTGTTGCTCTGCTCTCGGTCGCTGGTCTATAATAACCGCAAATGTTAGGGAAGTAGTTACTTCCGAGTTCCTTTTTTATATCGGTTTCTCGAACAAAAGAAATCTTTCGAGCTAAGTCTGAAAAGCGTTCTGCAGAAACTGTTGTTTGATATTTGCTTTTCAGATTAGTGATAGCAATATCAACGATTGTTTCAAGATTCCTTTTTGAAAGTTTGTTTACTGGAATATTCTTTAGAGTAGCAAACTTTTGACCCAAAGAATCCATACTGCTTGCCAGAGGGTCATAGGCACCTGCAAGAATCTGATTTATAGGTCTCGATGCAGAATGTTCTGTATTGAACATTCCTTTCGTTCCGTCGATAAAATGCCCAAAGAACTCATGCGCACGGTCTTTGATCTTCTTATTAACTGTGTCTATATCTGCTACTGATACGCTACACTTGGCCATTTTACCGTTTACAATAGCAGTAGGATATGCCGTTCTATGTAATCTTTGCCATTCAGGATCCTTTGAATAAATTGCATAATCAGCTTGAGTGTAGTTATGGGCATACATATATTCAGTTAAATGTTGACGAGCAAGAGCTGTCCCATTGAGAGAATCCACTAGCCCAGAAGTAGGATGTACAGCTTTTTGAAGTTTTTGCCATTCAGGATCACAAGAATATGTTAAATAATCATCCCAGCCATAATTATGTTTTTGCATATAATTATTTAACGCCTGCTGTTCCGGTGTCATTATTATAGTTGCGTATTCGCTCATGTCATTTCCATAAGGTTTATACCCCCATGATTGTCCCTCGCCAATATAATGTCCATCTTCAGTGTAGTTGTCTGGATTAAGCCAGTCTGCAAAAGAATGTTGCCGATTACCTTGATCGGAAGACGATGTCCCTAGTAAAGAAGGATCCGTGGTAGTAAACTGACTTTCCATATTTTGAGATTCCTGATTACTCTTGTATTCGTCATCACTTTTGAAAGTAACTTGAGGCATAGTAACATCTCCAAAAGAACTTAGGGCATACTCATTCGCACCTTGTTCTGTCGAAAAACTTTGCAGTGGTTTAGTATTAACAGAATTTTGGCCAGAATGATAATTAGGCATTGTAGCCGGAGTAGCCAACTGATCCTGTGTAGTGTTAAACTGACTTGCTGATAAGAGTAATGCTTCACCAGAATATCCTCCAGTGAACGCTGATAACGCACCTGTTCCTAAAATGTTATTCCCAATGTTGGTTCCGCCTTGTCCTGAACTTGCATTACCGGAACCAGAAAAACCTCCATGACCTCCACTGGAGGCACCGTCAACGGAACCTCCAAGGATGCTTGCGGCTTTAGATAACGAAGACAGACTTGTTTGCAGTGAATTCTGTAATATTCTACCTACAACAGCGTAAGCCCCGTACATTCCGCCAGCCCAACTAATATTGTTAGAAGTTTTTCTCGCACGTTCCTGGAGTTCAAACAAGGTTTGCGCCTTTTCTTCCTCAACTGTTTCCAGTTCATTTTGCTTATTTTCCAACTCATTGCCCGTAGAATCCAAGTCATTTTCGACTCCGTACAATTCGTTTTCTGCTGAATTTTTCTGTGCTTCCAAAGAAGAGATAAGACTGTAGTCGGGATAGCCATCTTCGTCAGTATCTTCGTAAGCAGCCGCAATAGCAGCTTCTAAATATGAAATTGTGCTATTCAATGAACTTCTTCTGCCAGATAATTCAGACATACGTCCTTTTAGATTTTCAATCTGGCTCTTTGTAGATAATTCATGACTACGAATGCCTTCGGCTATTCCAACGAATTCTCTTGATCTAACAGCCATAATATCCCCTTTCTACGTGATTTATATGCTGTTTAGTTAGACATATCACATATCTTTTTCATGGTTACTGACAGTTTGTTCCATTCAGCTTTCTTTTCGCCAGATACACGATCATCTTGTGACAATCGTTTCAGCATTTTAGAACAAATTCGCCAGTTACCATTGGAAGTAATTTTAATTTTTTCTTTTGCTTGCTCTCCCAGAGAAGAAACTGCATTTAGGAACTGAATGTAATGGTTTGTTAGAATATACTCGTACTCAAAGGTATCAATTCCCATACGGGAGTATACTTGAAACAAAACATTGTACTGCTTGCACAGATTAGTTACAACATCCAAATCCACATTATAAGCTGTCATATTAGCCAATTGTTCTACACGGAGACGATGAAAATGGGAGAACTGAGCACCAAGCTCAAGAATAACAATGTCATTTGTTCCCCTCCATAGTTCCTCATAGCCGTTCCACAAAGAAAGAATTGTCTCCGCTTTTCTGTTACGGTAATCAACAATTTTTCTAAATTCAGTAAGCATATCTTTAGTTTTGGTAAGTAAAATTGTTCGACTGGTATCCTGAAGTCCGCTAAGACGTCTAAATACACGCACCACATAAGCTGCCAACGCCTTATGTAATAAAATGGCCCGTGTACGGTATTCTATTGCCTTTTGGTTTGCTTCATCCCATTCAACAGTACCTAAAATAAATGTATCTTCAAGCTTTTTTTGCTGCTTGTCCGCAAGACTATTGGCTGTATGATAATAAATTTCTGCAATTTGATAATAATGCCAGAAACTTGCAGTAAACTCTTTGCAGAAGTCCGTAAGACTTTCCTCCATGTCATTTTCTTTTGACAGAAGTTCTGAAGCCTTTGTATAGTATATATCCGCTTCTACATCAATTTGATTGCTGATATAATCACCAGTCTCATAAATCGCATTGTCATAATCGGGATGATTTGCCAACAGTGCATCGGAAGAAAGATTTCTGAAATCTACATAATGTTCAATGTCCGCTGTAACATTCTTTGTTTCATCCATGAGAATAGCTTTTAACTTAGGAACCTCATGTAAAGATTTCATTATTCCGAACAATGAGAGATAGTTTTTGATAGTACACATATACATATCATCCGAATATACATAGTAATTCTTAGATAAGGTCATATACGCATAATACTGGTTCGCAAAGCTCCAACACAACTTTTTCAAATCACGGGTCAATGCTCCGGTGAACTCTCTTTGTTTCTTTTCATAAACCAATTTAGTCTCAGCAATATGCTTCTTGGTTTCAGCAATATCATTCTCATCGAAAAGTCGTCCGAGCTTGCTCTGTAAACTGCTAAGATTATTAGATACATAATTTAACTCTGCATTCTTTTTGTTAATGCTTGCTTTTAGAGTCCGAGCCTGATTTCTGAGCAGGTCAAACTCTATACGCATCTTCTCCTGCATAATAACTGCGCTTCGAGCCAACAGGGCATTATAAGTCTTGTTTTTCTTTAATCGTTCAAACAACTGCATATTAGTAGGAGAATCATATTTTTTCTGAGAAACACCTTTTTCCCATTCGCAAACTCTCATCTTGAAAGGTTTAAGGAGGTTTTCATAGAAAATAAGGGCTTGACCTGTGCCAAACGTACCTTGTTCTTCCAACTGTTCAGTAGAAGCGGACATCGTACTGCCAAGCAAATTACGATCATCCTGTGCTGTAATTCGATGGCCAAGTTTGAGGCCAGTATTTTTCAGAACTTCTGGAGCCATAGCAGTAGGAAGCTGATCGGCAATTACGATACCTTCCCCCAAAGCTCGAACCTCAGCAAGCATTTTGACAAGGTACTTAGTTGCAGAGATTTTAGGATCAACAGAACCACCTACAGGATCATCTGTTGTGGGACCGATAAGATTATGCGCTTCTTCATAGAAAATAATATGTTCAATTTCTCGCTTAAGTGTGCCTTCATTTACTTTTGTGACATCACTTGTTTTTCGAATCTTAAGAACCTCTCGAATCAAAGTAGAAATCAAAAGGGACATAAAGTTTGCAGGACCTTCGCCAAGTGCTTCCAGTTCAATAATAACCGGACGGCTAAGCCAATCTTCAGGTTCAATGCTCGATTCACGAACATTATAAACATTACCAATTTCACGTCGCAAAAGACTACCAATTCGTACTTCCATAACTGAACGAATATTCGATTTCGATTCACCTTCGTAGCCAGATTCTTCCACAGCTACTTTCAGTGAGTCGTACAATTCCTGCATTGTCGGGTATTTTTTTGTTCCATTATTTCGTTCATTAATATTCCATCCCTTATCGAGATAAACTTTCTCAATACAACTATCAATCAAGAACGGAGATGGAGGAATCAATTCAAATGCACCTGCAAAAACAGCATTCAAGTTTGCAATATGCTCGGCAAGTGTTAGCCCCACCGGAAACTGGAACGGATTGATATGTAATGGAAAATATGTATCAGCACCAGGAGAGAATACACAAAGTTCTTCCATCCCATCAATCATTGCTAATGCTCGATATTCCTGTTTTGCAGGTTCCAGCACCAGGAAAGGAACGTGCTGCTGTGTATCACGCCAGAGTGTCGTGACTAAATACAACATGGTATTAGTTTTTCCAGCGCCTGGAACACCTGCGATAAATGCGTGTTTCTTAAACAGTTTTACAGGGAAGGTGACATCATATCCCATGGAACTAACCCCCAAGGAAATAACCTCATGGACTTCTCCGGTATCTTTATCAATACTAAGTTCCTTAGAAAAAGGAGTGGGATCTGTTTCTTTCTGACACTCGATAGCTTCACCAGGATACAAAATCGGAAAGGAGAACATCGGGCGAATCTCCTCCAAAGTATATAGTGATAAGAATGGAGCAACATAATTGCCAGTTTCTTTTTCCTTGTGAAGGATTTTTGCATCACTCTCATACATACTAAAGCCGTTTTCAGAACTCATTGTCTCAATCAGATAAGTTCCAGATTCAACTGCTTCAGCAGCTACGCTATCCGCAAGCATTACGGCAATGTCCTGTGAATCAGCAAATGCAACGACATTTGCAAGGAACTGTGGAAATTTCATCAGATTGTTAAGATACTTATCCCAAGATTTCACGATGCTTTCACTATTATCATCTTTCCCCTGTACTCGATCCGAAATTCTGCGTCGTGTTTCTGTGTAAGGTAATCTTTGACGGATAGCCTGCGTGTGTTCTACTGGGAAAATATCAATACGAAGAACAGCACTTCGATCATATCCTTCCATCAGTTTCAGAACGTTATACAATCTGCCATTTTCACATGGTTCCCACTCCATAATAGAGTAAAGATTGATTTCTCCGGCATCGTCCGTATTCAATCTATTTTGTGCTGGAAGAGAATAGTCTTTTTTGGTTAAAAAAGCGCCATAAGCAAATTTTTTCTCCAACACAATTCGCCCCATTTTATCAACTGGCATTTTATTAAAACTTAACATTACATCTGCATCAGATGCAATCTCACAAACGATATGAGAGCGTGTACCGCCAGCAATTTCCTTCGCTGCAGTAATAACTTCTTCAGGATTGGTTTTACCAAGGCTGTATTTTTTAATAGCTCCAGAAATATCTGCCAACCTAAGCAACGGAAGTGTAGAACCATCAGATAATTTTTCTTCCTCAACAGAAAAATTTTGAGCGATTTCATAACAATAAAAATCATAGTAGGTACTCAAAACAGAGGTCGTCAAAAATTCACGAATTCCCTCCAGTTTAGTCTTGTTCTGAGAGGTTGCATAGAAAATGATGGATAAATGATGTCCTTTCGGAATACTTTTATCCGGGTTATAGTAGTACAACAAATGGAAATACACACCAGAGGTATAGCCGAGTCTATGTAATTGTCGAAGAAAAACTCCGTGCTTATCCATAATATTCTCAACATTGGAACCATCGAAAACACTATATTTAGTAAGCGTTAAATCCGGTAACTTATTCACTGAAAAACAGAGATAATATAATTGATCCATTTAGAAGACTCCTTCCATTGCAGCCGCAAGCTGATCATATTCAGATTGCAACTCATCATTGACTTGATCGCTTTCCTCTGCAATTTCCTGAAATTCCTGTCCGCTTTGCTGAAGTTCACTAGCTAATTCACCTCCGACCCCAGAATAGTCGCCAACCATCTCCGAGGCCTTTTCTGCATCAGCCATTTCAGTTTCACTATATTCATTAGACTGTTCAGCAGTTTCCTTCAAAGACTCTCCTATTTCACGACCAGGTGCCTTGATTTCACTTTCTGCAATTGCTTTAGCAATCCCGTCAGATTCGCTTTTGGCAGCATCAAGTGCCGCTTTATCATCATCGTCAATGGCTTCTATTGGTTCCATTGCTTCCTGAGAGGCTTCTGCCTCTTCTAATTTCTGTTCACCACTTTCTTTCACTTCGTTACCACGTTCCTGATTACTCTCAACTTTCTGCCTTTGTTCTAATTTCGGTGAGCTCATGTTAATCCTCCTAAGTTTCTAATTAAGTATGTCTATTTTAATCGAATGCGTGTTCAAGTTCATATGCCATCTGGGCAAGTTCTTCGCCGCTATAATCCCACGATTCATTAAACGGCAAATCACAATCAGAAGACTCTGAAACTTCTTGTTTATCTGTATTTTCAAAAATGGAGACCATTGCTTCGGTATTTTCAGATTCCGCAATCGCTTTAGCTATATCTACGGTGACACAAGGAGTTAGCACAGATTTGGCTGCATCAGCAGAAATACCAAATTGCTCAACACGTCCTTGTGCTTCTAATTTTAGTTTTCCCATACTCACTTCCGAAAATAAGCATAATGCGCAGAGTCAAATTGTATAACCTGGCTCTGCGCATCATAATTAGTGTAGTTTAGCACTAATATCGTTTAACCAATACTCGTCAGGTGCCTGGTAAGGACGAAACTTCTGATTATCTCTTGCTTTGTTGTAGTAGATAGCATTATTTTCACTCATCAAGCTAACATCATTTACACCAACAGAACGAGAAAACTCTTCAGGTGACATGTCAAATGCTACTTTCAAGTTAAAATAAGACATAATATTATTATCATCCTGTTCAAGAGCACTATAGCTATCCTGCCAGAGAACTACGTGAACACCTTGTCTTGCCCCATCTTTGACAATAAGATGGAAAATTTCCTTAGGTGAAAGCTTTGGCTTATTAGAACTGTTAGGCATAAGATTAAACAGGTTATCGATATCATCCCCCTGAGATAACTTCGTTTCTGATTTAAGTTCTTCAGCACGCTGATAGCCAAATACAAAGAAATACTTATCAGAAGCTCCAATAGGAGTGATGCCATTCAAATTGTCAAGCAATTCAGACAGCACATTCTTTGTATCACTTTCATTGCCGCAATGAATATATCTAATATATTCAGGAAGTAACTCACTTGAAATTATCTTAGGTGTATCTTTAAAATAACTATCATCCAAAGGTTTACAATTAAGCAAATAAATGAACGGCTGATCCGGTAACTTGCCGTGTTTAACCTTGTAATTAATACAAAGGCTAAGCAGTGCAAAAGCAAACATGCTTCTTGCCTTCTCAGTATCATTCCCTATCATCAGCAAATTAGAGTTATCACTACGTGTAAGATCCATATTCATTTCATTTGTAATGCTAAGTGATTCACCAATATACAAACGTCCAGAAACAGGGCACTGGTTTGGTTTATAGTTCTGAAATTGATTAAAGATGCTATACTTGTTATCCTCAATATTTGACAATAAAATGCGTGTCGGCTGTTTTGCATAGGAAATGGTCTCATCGCTGATTTTCTTCAACATAGCTTTGTGCCTATTTGGAGCTATATAAGCCACTCTAAAATGGCTATTATATTCTTTATTACCTGCTTCCGAGTTATATACTGCACGTCCTGGATCGTCGATAGAAATCTGATCAATTTCAGTACTACCATTATCAAGAAGAAGATTTGCATCAGACTTTGAACACTTTAGTACAATTCTTACAGCCATTTGATCGAATACAGCACGGTCAATGCCAGTAATATTGGAATAACTCTGCGATGCAAGAATCAGATGAATACCAAAAGCACGACCCTGGCGCACAATACGCTCCATAATAGTTGCTGACTTCTTTGCAAATTCATCATTGGCATTAGAAAACAATTCATGAAACTCATCCATAATAACTAGTATACGTGGCATCTTTTTAGGTAAAGCACGGTATTCTTCGATTTTATCTACATGTTTTCTCTTAAAGAGATCGGCACGGATTTTCTGTTCACGCTCTAAAGCTAATAGAATATTATATCCAAACTCACGCTCACTTTCGATAGCAATGACTTTAAACGAAGGAAGCACAAAATCTGCATATATCTTAAATTCAACACCACGTTTGAAATCAACCAGATAAATTGAAAGTTCATCAGGTGAATATTGAGTCAATGCTCTAAGAATAATTGTATGAAGTAAGCTAGATTTACCAGAGCCTGCAACACCTGCAATCAGTGCATGATGACTACCACCGGTTCCCAATGTCAAGTACTGGATTTCATTTGCACCATGAATACCAATTGGAATGCGTATACCATCCTTAGTCGTTTCGGTTGTCTCTGCCTTGCTAACCTTATCAATATCTATAACAACCTTGTCTGCATTTTTGATACATTTCTTTAATGTGGCAATAATTTGATTCATTTGATCATTGCTCGGTAAGTGGAGATCATGCCAAAGCAATGCTTTACCTTTTACCTTTTCACCAGAGCAAATAATCTGTGTACAATCATCATTAAAATCAAATACCTGCAAATTGTTTTCAATGTTTGTAATCAGAGGATAAGAACGTTCAGAAACCTTTTTATACTGACTCTCATTTTTGTAAATGATTGTAAAAACTCCACACTTTGGTCCAGAAGTAACAATTTGTTCAAGCAGTTTCAAAGATTGATCCGTAAGCCCGGCAGGAAAATCCATAAACATCAAAACCTGATAGGCCTCAGCATTTTGTTCAGCAACAAGGTTATATTCATAAATATTATCATATTTTCCCTGTAAGCATCGCTGAGTAACATTAGAAATATGGTCAGTCATAATTTTCAATTTTTGTTCAACATCAGCAGGTGCAGACCAAATCTTTCCGTTAATTACTTCGCTTGTACGGTCATCAACATCAACCAAACGAGTAAACATTGCAAAACTTTCACCCAGAGTTACCGGATCAATAAATGTAAAATTAAGTTTACCAGGAGGGAGCATCATAAACAAACGCATACCCAGATCACAGGCACTCTTAACTACTTTTTGGCGACCTTCCCCATTAAATTTGAACATATAGTTAAATTCCGAACCAAAAGTTACACAGTAAGGAATGCACAGTTTATTATCCCGATAAAGGAAATAATAATATCTTTCTAAAAATGCCTTTGTATAAGTACTTAAGCCTAAATCTGAAATATCATATTCTAATGTACTGATATGCACACTGTGAGGCATTTCTTTATAACAATCGTAATGTTCAAAGGACGGTTCCAAAGAATAGAGTCTGGTATATTCATCAATCAATTTCTGCGGAGGAAACTTCTGATGGAATATATCAACGATTTCTCTCAAGCGCTGTCTCAAATTATCGTTATTTTCAGCATAAACCTTTTCTGTCTCTGCCAAACTTTCTTTTCTCTGCTGAGTAAATGTATCAGTAACAGCAATTAGTGCAGTCATCGCATCCTTCCATTCAGAAGAATTTTCCTGATGTGATTTGGTTGCTACATTAGTATAATTTTGATGCATTGAATCTCTATTGCTTACAATAAAAGTACGTAATGTAACAATCTCCTGCTTCAGAATAGCTTCAGCTGCACGACAAGTATTATAAAATGAAGAACAAGCACTAACTACCTCTCTCTTTTTAGGGCCTCGGAGAACTTTGTTCAAATCATACGCCATAGAAAAAAAGTTGATTTTTCCATTGATAATATCATCAATAGAAATAGATGGTTGCTGCGAAGAAACCTTTTTATTTGATTCATATATATCTTTTTTTGTAATACTTTTTTCAGCTCCTTCAATCAAGGCAAGCGATTCTTTACATTTCCGCAATCTTATAAAGGCACTATTTTTATCACTGATATCGCAAGAAAAAATATTATCTATCTGTTTCTGAAAATCTGTAATAACAGATTGCATATTGTCAGAGAAATTTTTTATCTCCCGGTTAGCATTAGCACGAGCCTGCTCCCATTCATTTTTTGCTCTGTCTTCACGATCATTTTTTTCATCAGATACGGCCTGAATTGCAGATTGACTATCCTTATCAAAGGCAATTAACTTCTTTAAAAATTCAACAAATAATTCTGAAGTATATTCCATTTTTCTTCACCTCGTCACTAATAATTATCGCTAGACACAGGAAACATCAGCAGTATCGCTAGATGTATTATGTGCAGTATTAGGTTGCCAACCTTGAGACGGAACCAAAATTTGAGCATCGACGCCCATGCCAAGATCACGAAGAACGCTATTATAATTATCCCTTCCTAATAGATTCGCTACATCCAAGAAATCAAAATCATCCAGTGCCTGAATAGCAATACGGTGTCTCCGTTCAATCTGATTGATTTCATCAAGAGTTTGTTGAACTGTTGCTTCGTAAGTTTTCAAAGCAGAAATCTCATTATCAATCTGTAGTACTTGATCATCACGTTTTTTTTGCAAATCATTAAAAGATTGAACCCAAGGATGCTGTTTTTTCATTCTTTCTATAGCTTTCTTAGCCTGTTCAGACTGTTGAAAAATTTTACCGATTTCAACTTGATATTTATGGAGACTCTCCGCCGTACATTCCTCCAACCGATAAGCTTCCTTTTTAATTGAAGCCGCAGCTTCTGCAGCTTCCTCAAGATCATCACTGTATTCTTTTAAAAGCAGTTCACAATCCTTTTCCAACATATACATAGAATACTCTGTTTCTTCAAGATCAGTCCACAATGTAAACAACTTCTTTTTTCGAGAATCCACTTCATCCTTTATATTTTCTTTTATTTGCAAAATATTAGTTTTCATTTTGCAATGATATTCATGTATCAAGACTTCCGCTTTCAAAGCTTTTTGAGCTGCCAGTACCATGCTTTGCACATCATAATATGCACTATGCTCGGCTCCCGTTGAAAAAGCCAGAGCATTACAAAAATCAGAATCTTCTTCACAGTTAAATCCCTTTTGAATCAATTCTGCAGCATTTAAACATTTATTTTTTGCCAAAAGGCGCAACCAGAAAATACTCGCCAAATTTGGCATCCATTCAATAACAGTGTGTGCGAGTGTGAGCGCTTCATCAAATTTTTTGTTCTCTATCAAGGACTCAATTCTGGAATATTCAACCACTACATTTTCGTGGATAACAGGTGTTTCTACTTCATCAAATTTTATAGTATTACCGCAATGAAAACATTTATCCGTCTTATGTATATACTTTTTACAATTTGCACACTTTACAATTTTCATATTGAAGTACCATCCTTCCTAGATAATTCCTCTGCTAAGAAATCAACCTTACCTTGTTTTTCTGAAATCTTAGTTAACTCATTTAGGATTTCAGTCATCTGATCATTTGATTTATAAATTGTTGATACTAGCGGCTTGTCAAATGTTTTATTTTCTGAGCACACGTTATTCACATTTAATGCTTTCTGCTTTACTTCACTTGCCCAAGCTACTCGTTGTTTCTTAGCCGAAGCACTTTGTTCTAATTCCGATGCTTTTTGTGCTAAATTTTTATCTTGCAATGTCCGAAATGTACCATAAACGCCTCCAATTACAGCACAAATTAAAGTTGAATATAAAAGGCAACTTCGTACAGCCGGGTCACTTATATATCCCCCGCATCCACTTGCATATGTAGCATTATTGCAACCAAAAAATGCATTAATCCAATCATCGCTGCAGCTACAAACAGCATTGCAGCCAACAAAAACGCTTAAAACTAAACCGACACATAATCCAAACAAAGCCCCATATACTGTATACTTAACTATTTTCATCTTAATATTCATTCCTTTCATTTCATTCAGGTTTATAATATTCTGAAATGAACCTGAACTTATTTCTATATGTATATTATCTATTACTATTTTTAAATCTTCTAATATCCTTTTTACCTCGAAATATTGATGAACCCAACAATACAGCTAATACCACAAGAGATATATACTGACTAAAAGAAAAAAGCCCGAAAATTCCCCTAACAACATCCCCCCTCATAAATTCTAAAATAAAACGAAAAATTGCATAAACTGCCAAATATATTTTCAACAGATTTATCCCTTTATTCTTTTTGTTCACGTTAAATAATATAATAAAAAGTATAAATTCAAATATAGATTCCACTATTTGCGTTGGAAAACATACTCTGATTTCTTGAGAATTAATATAGGTAACTGATAAAAAATCAGAATACTCCACACCAAAACAACATCCGGCAAATAAGCAACCTATTCGTCCAAAACTATGAAATAATGGTATTGTAATAACTATTAAATTCATAAGTTCTATATCAAATCTGCTATACATTAAATAAATTGCAACCGATGTACATAACAAAAACCCCATTAAACCACCATAAAATACAAATCCAGCATTCTTAAATACATCTGCAGTAATAGGCTCTTGATTATAAAAATCAAGTAATATATTTTTAATAGCTCCAAATAATCTAGCACCTATTATAACACCAATAATACCGCAAAAATAAATTACGGGTTGTTGATCAATGTGGATTCTGCTACAATACAACAAATACAAAAATAAAATTATTGAACAAAGCAAACCAATGCCACTCCAAAAAATATACGGCGGAATCCCCCCTATATAATTATTTTGCAAATTAATAACCATTATTTATTCTCACCACCCTGTCCAATTTAAAAATTAGTAGGAATTTCTACGAAACCATATAGCTTAAGTTATAAACTTGCCAAAATATGCTTATTTGATATCTAACCTTTAACAGCTTATATCCATAAGCTGAATACATTCCTTTACACTTTCATCTATGGATTTATCTTACCATACATCTTCTTGTAATCTAAATAACTTACATAACCTGCTGAATTTACGTCATTTTTTGCAAGTTTCTCTATATTTCATTTTCAATTCATTAAGTTATTAAACATGCAAAAATAATAAAAAACACCGTTACAAGGCCTTTCAGACTTTATAACGATATGCTTATATTCATTATTCTGCAAAAAAAGATATCCTCAACAAGAAGTTTCACATTCCTTGTTAAAGATATCTTTAATATTTATCCAGCAGCTTTATTCGCCCACTGCACATATTCTTTTTCTACTATTCCCCAATAGCTCCGGCTGATATCAATTACCTGTTCATTCTTTAATATCAATTTTTTCTTTGTGCATGCTTTCACATACAAGAAATTAACCAGAAAGCTGCTATGACACCGCACAAAGTCTTCACTCATCATTCTTTCTTCGATCTCATTGATTCTTTCATCAATGACATAGCGCCCTTCCCTAGTTACAACATTCGTTACTCGAAGATTTCTCTCAAAATACATGATCTCATCCAGCTTCAGCCGTACATTCACCCCGCCATGGCACTGAAAAACGATTTCCTTATTGCCGCAGGCTCTCAACTGCTGGATGGCTTTGTCCAGGATACACGGCAGTTTTTCTTCAAAGTTTTCTTTCAGGATATAATAAATATGTTTTGTCTCATAGGCGTCCATGACATGATGAAAGCTATCGCTCACATAAACGACCTGGCAGACAGGCCATTCGCTGTTAATTTTCTTGACAAGCTCAATCTCATTGTTATCATCTTTTTGGATATCCACAAACAGGATATGCAGATATTTCCGTTTTACCCCCCCCACACTTCTGAGGCGTTTTCAAAGGTATGGATTTCCAGGTTGTTTTTCAATACGTTTCCATAGTTTTCCAGCACTTCTTTTGATTTTTCAAGCCAGACGGGCTCTGTGCTGTAAATCCCAATTTGCAATTTTTTCATATTCCCAAGTCCGTTTCCCAATTTGATTTTTTCTTTTCGTTTTTAGTTTTTCTTATAACATTGCCGGATGGCTTCCCTCTGCTATTTTTTCTTAGGATGCCGCAGTCTGCTGAGGTATTCTGAACGTATCCCCAGGAATGTAGCAATCTGACGATTGCTGGCAATTTTGTCAACCTCCGGCCACTTTTCTCTGAACCATTGATAACGTTCTTTTCCTGCAAGATACAACCGTTTATAATTAATCTCATTCTGAAAGTTCAATGCATTCTGGAGACAGTGGGCATAAATTCTGGCCAGCTGCGGATATCGCTGAAGCATTTCAAATAACGGATCCGCATCTATTTCCAACACACTGGCATCTGTTAATGCCTCCATGCCGACAAACGACGGCACTCTGCTGCCTTCTATAAAAAAGTCTGCTGAGTTGGCCGCCATAAAACGGTCTGCCATGAAACAGTCGGTGATATCCGAACGTGTATCGTCGATCAGATAGCATCTCAGAATGCCCTCCAGAAGTAAATATACTTTTGACTGGACATCCCCTATTTCATACAGCTGCTCTCCCTTCCGGTAAGTGGTGATTTCTGAAATATTGGCCAATGCGGTGACTAGCTCCGGGTGATCCGCCGCAGCAAAAGTTTGAAGCAATTCTTCGATCTCTTTCATTTCTTTGTCACCTCATATTTACTGTTCTTGTCCATCGTTTTCCTTATGTCCAGATAATTCGATTGCAAATCTTTTGAAACAAGAATATTTGAAATGACCTTATGGTCTGTTTCGTTTTCTTTTATCTGTCTCCTCAATCTGCTCAATGATTCCGGACGAATTCTTAAAAATGAGGCAATCTGCTGGTTACTGGCCAACTTGTCAATGATTGGCCACTTTTGACAAAACCAACGATAACAGTCTTCGGATGAAAGACTCATTCGCTGATTGTTCACCACACAAAGATACAGCATCATTTTTTGCAGTCCTCTGATATATTTCCAGATCAATGAGGGATATTGCTCTGATAAAAGCTTCGCCTGATCAACCGGTATGATACATATCTCCGAATCTACTAAAGCCCTTGCTCCGACACATGTTTTCACGCCAATTCCTTCTATATTCAGGAAATCATACTTTTCCGAAAAAAAGCAGGTTGTATTCAACTGCTGCTTCGAATCCAAAAGATACGTATAGGCGATGCCGCTCACAAGAATATAAAAGCCGTCCGTTTCCATTCCGCTCTCATAGATGACCTGTCCTTTTTTGTACTGCTCAATTGACAAAATCTCAATTAATGCCTGAATCAGAGATTGATCTTCTCCTTGAAAGACATCACTGATCACTCCCTCTACTGTCATAAACTACCCCTCTCACGCCAAACCTTAACGTTTATTTATCATTTATATTAACATTTTTCAATTTTATTTTCATTGACATTTGTTAGTTTTGCAGAACTTTAAAATTTTTTTCATAAAAAAGGCTTTTTCTGTTTGTGATAGAATTTTTTTGCTGCATAGGACGCCCTTTCCTATGCAATAAAAAAATGTGCCTTACTTTCTGCACATTCTGCATCCTGTAAAACACATTTTATTCGGGTGGTTATCAATTACCCCCCCCAGTTTTATTTTCTTTTTCTGATGTCTCAATCAGCTCAGCGACTCCGAGCGGATACCAAGAAATGTCGCGATATGATGATTGCTGGCCACCTGATCGACCTCCGGCCAGGTCTCACAAAACCACTCATAGCGCTCGCTGCCCGAAAGGTAAAGCCGATGATTGTTGATCTCATTCTGGAATTCCAGTGACTGATGAAGGCAATGAATATAGAGCCCCGTCATCTCAGGATACTGCTTCATCAACAAGACCACCCTTTGAACAGGTATCTCACATATCATTGCATCCGTAAGAACTTCCACTCCAACTACGGATGGTGTCTCTCCTTTGCCATGAAAAACTTCCGGTGTATTGGCAATCAGGCCTCTTTTGGTCATAAAACAGTCTGTAATATCTGTCTGCAACTCGTCAATAAAATAGCACCGCAAAATACCGCTCCAAAGCAGGTAAATCTTTTTCTGCATATCGCCTACGTCATAGATATATTCACCTTTCCTGTAACAGTGTATCTCCGCAAAATGCGCAAGCATCGCCGTCAAGGACGGATCTTTCAGCGGAATAAGTGCTTCTATTATCTCTGTTTTAATCATGTTATGTCTTCCCCTGTCTCATAACTACACTCAACGTTCTCTTTTTGCTCGTTTATCCTACTGAAATTCAGTACTCCTCTTTCTTCTCCATAATCTGCTTGATATCCATGTAATCCCACTGCAGATCTTTGGTCACCAGAATATTGGCCAGTGATTCCTTCCCGCTGTCGCACTGCTTCAGCTGTGACTTCAAACGGCTCAGTGATTCCGGACGAATTCTCAAAAATGATGCGATCTGCCGATTGCTGGCAAAACTGACAGCCTCCGGCCATTTCTCACAAAACCAATGGTATCTTTGATCCGCTGAATAATACATTCTTCTGTTGTTCACAACGCACAGATAAACCATCGACTTCTGTAAATAATTTGCATACTCCCAGATCAAAGTCGGCAGTTCCTTTGCCGCCGACAGCGCAGATTCTATCGGAACAGCGTAGACTTCCGTATCCTTCAATGCTTTCATACCAACAGAAGCTTTCTTGTCATAAGCTTCTATATTTAAAAAATCGTACTTTCTTGAAAAAAAGCAGTTCGTAATTGAACGGCTCTGCTCATCACAAAAATAAGTATATGTCAGCCCTCGGATAAGAATATACAAATGTGTATACTGCTCACCAATTGCATAGATTTCTTCTCCGCGTTTATAAGATATCACCTGAGAAATCTCACTTAATTTTCTGATCAGCCTTTCATCTCTTGTATGAAAAAATTCTCTGGTTAATTCTTCTGATACCATAAAAACCTCCCGACCGGCAACTATATATAGTCACCGTCGGTCTATCATAACATTATATAGGATATTTTTCATTAACATATGTTAATTTTTCACAGAGTTTTCACAAAAATACATTCTAAACCCACCGTTTTGTTTCCACCTTCTCAAAACGGTATTGCTGCTTCACATCCGGATATTTCTCCCTGTCAACTTCACTCATGAACATTCCGTAAGGTCTGGCACATGTTTTATACGGCGGATACAGCGCTTCATAAATCACCAGCTTTTCGCCGTTTTCTGTATGCTGTGCAAAAGCAAGTACCTTATACAGGTACTCTGCGCTTTCCTCAGATACCCATTCCCGCTTAAAATGGCGGACAATATCACCCACTTCAATGTCTCTTTCAGGAACCTCTTCTTCATCTGATTCATCTGCCGCAGGTTCAGAATTTTCCCGGTGTAACTCTGAATGCGCTGCTTTCCATGCATCATTCACTGTTCTTCCCTGTTCATCCAGTTCAACATATTCGTCACGGTCAATGGACACCGGAATGCCTGTCTTTCCCTCAATGTGAACACCGCCATACCAGGTACCTGTCACTTTGCAGATATCCCCTACTTCGTATTCCATTGTGTAATCGTCTTTTTTCTTGATAATCTTTACTTTCTGCATTACACTCACCATTTCTTCTCATTCATTCTATTTCGGACCAATCTTCATCGTTTCATCCGCTTTCCAGTTCGCCTGATTCAACTGATTCACCTGGTTCATTCAGTTGACCTGATTCATCTGTGTAATCAGACGCTTCTGCATGCCTGACTCAACTTTGGCATCAATGCATCCAAAACTTCTTGTGCCACTGCCAGTTTATAAGCCAGTCTTGTAGGCTGCGGTTCCAGCTCAATATAGTAGGATTGCATATCTCCATTAATGATAATTGCAAAATACACCTGTCCCGGAACGGAGGCATCCGGATTGGCCGGATCTATATTGCCCATAGTTCCTGTCACACCGATGCCGATATTCGCCTCGTAAGTTTTCGCGCAGGCGGATGCCATTGCCTCTGCTGTTTCTTTTGAATAAACAGTATACTTCTCAAGAATTTCAGCCGGTACCCCCTGCATCATCTTTGCCTCATTGCAATAAGTTACAAAAGCCCCCTTAAGCACTGCAGAAGAGCCTTCTGTATCTGTAATCAATGATGCAATCTGACCGGAAGTCGCACTTTCCATAGTCGAGATCGTCATCTTCTTCTCTATCAAAAGCTTTGTCAACTGCCTGTAACCGACTCTGACTGCTGCTTCATCATATTTCGCTCTACTTGCTGCAGCAAACTCATCCGTACTCTCAGAATTGCTGCATTCAACACTATTTTCTCCGCTCCCAGTCTCTGAGACAGGCTCTTTATTCTGCGCATTGTTTTCAGAAGACTTTCCACATTGGCGAACTCTGTCAAGAAAATCCTGTTCAATCTCCTTGTACGGACGCTCTCTAAAATCCGGTTCAGACTTAAGCTCCGGCACCGGTCTGTTTTCTTCTCCCGGCATCATCCTATGGAGCTCATGTGCCATCATCTCATCATCAATCTGCTTGCAGCACTTTCTCTCTTCTTCCGTCAAATCTGCCAGACCAAAATAATCGTAAATCACCCGCATGATTTGCGCTTCTATCTCCAGATAATTACTCAGATAAGGTTTCACCGGCCGAATAATATCCGCAATATAGGCCTCACTGGCATCATGCAGCAGACAAGCCATCACAATCCGCTTCGACCATCCTCTGGCCGCCGCTTCATCGGCACAATTCATCGAATGCTGCGCCACCGAAAAAAAATATCGGATATGTCCGCCGCCCCGACAAACCAGACTTAAAGCATGGGCGATATCTTCCACACAAACATCCTGCTTCGTCATCTTCAGCGGATCAAAAATCCGTCCGGTAAATGTATTCATTGCACTCATCACATTTTGCTCCTAAACTCTTCTTCTGTCATATTCATTCGTTTAGCAGCCTCTTGAATAGTCAGCATACCGTCTTTAACCAAATTTGTTAAAATCTCAAGCTTTCCTTCTTCACGCTCTATACATGCCCGTTCTTTTATCATATCTTCTATAGCCTTACACATATCTATCGTCTCCTCTCCCTCAGGAATTTCTATAGACATATTCGTCATTACCTCTATAACCCTAGCCGCCATAATATCCATATTCATCCTTGGATTATCTTTCATGAAAACTGACATTTTTTTCTCTGTATCCACCATACTATCATCAGTTATTTGATTAATCAAGTCTATTTCCCGTTCAACTTTCTTCTTATTCTGCACCATTCGACACACTTCGACAGATTCTGATATTTTTCGATAGCAATAATCCATAAGTTTCATTCACGCCAAGTAAAAATACAAAAGTAAAAGCCCGATCGATAAATTTTCCTTCGACCGGGCTTTTAATGAATTTCCTGTAATTTCATTTAATACACCTTCAACTTTCATAGAATTCGATTGAATAACTTATGTTCCTTTTGGACTATACCTCCTATTCATAAATTTGCATGTCCGCTATGGGCCTCTGCCTTTCTTCATAATCATCATCTCCTCTGTTACATGTATAGCTGTTAACGACATCTATGTAAACTCGTGAGAGATTTTTATTCGATTTGATCAAGACTTCTTATGCCATTGGACCGTCCTCCTGTTCTAAGACTCGACTACTTCTAACTATCCTCTTGGTCTAATATTGGAATAAACTTCCTTCGTTTCTGTTAGGCATCTCCTCTTTGTTGTCTTTATAGTAACACATTTATTTTATCTCGTCAATAGTTTTCTTTATTTTTATCTCTATATCATAAATATTCGGAATTTTCTATCAATTACAACACGTGCCCGAATTGAATACAGCTTCTTAATATTTACATACAGTACGTATAAAAATGTCGCCTTTTCCGACTCATCAAAAAAGCGAAACTGCCCTGCACATAAATAAATATGCCTTTCAGTTTCGCTTTAAATCTACAAGGATTTGCAAGTCGCTTATATCTATTACATTTTCAAAATGACATTAATTTTGTCTTTTAGCAGATCCGCAAATATCTGACCATCTTCAGCTTTGCCTGCTACCGAACCGTAATGTGTCGGTATTGCAGCTTTCGGATGAATCATCTCTGCCAGCTTGGCCGCCTCTTCTGCTGTCATCGTATACGTACCGCCGGCAGGAAGCAGTGCCACATCACACTGGACTTTCTTTACATCCTCATTGATGTCTGTATCTCCGGCAATGTAATAAGTCACATCATTCATTGTCACAAGATAGCCGACCCACTGATTGTCCTTCGGATGAAACTGTTTGCCCACGTTATAAGCAGGTACTGCCTGAATTCTGACACCATTGATCTCCAGTTCATCTCCCGGAGCTACCAGTTCTGTAAACTCCTCAGAAATACCGCTGTTGGCCAATGCATCTTTCATTGTCTTCGGACAGACAAGAATCGTTGCTGCATTTTTGACCTTTGCCAGATCTTCTGGTGAATAGTGATCAAAATGATCATGGGTCACGCAAATAATATCAGCGTCATGCGGTTCTCCTTCCACATGAAATGGATCAAAGTAAACCACCTGACTGCCTGCAATACGAATACTGCTGTGGGTTAAAACCTGAACTTCTTCATACATGATTCGTTACCTCCTTGCTTTTTCTCTATTCTACCATATCCGGCATTTTCTGTCTTTATGAAGCAGAGTTTTCTTTTGCTTTCTTGAAGGCCTCATCCAATGTATGCCAGCCAAGCACCGCACATTTCACTCTGGCAGGCATATGGGCAATATCTTTCAGTGCAGAGGCTTCTTCCAGCTGATCGATTTCCTCGTCGGTTGCTTCCCCCTGGATCATACGCAGGAACATATCACCAAGCTTTAAGGCTTCTTCCTTCGTCTTTCCCACGATCATTCCAAGCATAATATCTGCGGATGCCTGGGAAATGGCACAGCCGTCCCCCACAAAGGCACCATCCTCAATGACGTCGTTTTCTACTTTTAATTTCAGGAAAATGTCATCTCCACAGTTCGGATTCACACCTTCCAGAACAATATTGGCATCCGGAAGATCATGTTTGTATTCCGGACGCAGATTATGCTCTGTCAAAATTTCATTATAAAAGCTTCTACTCTCCATATCCCATTCTCCTTCTTATGCTTGCAACACTCTTTATGAAAGCATCCACTTCATCCAATGTATTGTAAAACATAAAACTGGCTCTTGTGGATGAATGAATACCGAGATAAGTCAGAAGCGGCTGTGCACAGTGATGACCGGCACGAACGTCTATGCCGTCTGAAGCCAGCACCTCACTGACATCATGCGGGTGCACGCCCTCTATTGTAAAAGATACAATGCCTGTATGATTCTCAGGATTTTCAGAACCCATCACATGGACATGAGGCACCTTTGCCAGCCCCTCCATGGCACGTTGTGTCAAGGCAAGTTCCTGTTTCTGAATAAAATCAAAGCCTACCTGATTCAGGTAATCAATGGCTGCAGCCAGTCCTGCCGCACCGGCTGCATTCACGGTTCCGGCCTCAAACTTGTACGGCAGTTCCGCAAATACTGCGCCTTCCCTTGTAACTGAATCGATCATCTCGCCGCCGGTGAGAAATGGCGGCATTTCTTCAAGCAGTGCTTTCTTGCCATATAAGACACCGATGCCCATCGGTCCCATGAGTTTATGTCCTGAAAATGCCATAAAATCCACATCCAGTTTCTGTACATCCACAGGCATATGCGGCACACTCTGAGCGCCGTCCATTACAACCACTGCGCCCACTTCATGCGCTCTGGCCACAATTTTCTCTATCGGATTCACACAACCAAGAACATTGGATACCTGGGCCACAGCCACCAGTTTTGTCTTCTCATTGATGACCGTCTGAATGGTTTCATCTGTCAGTGTGCCGTCCGGTTCGCATTCCATAAATTTCAGTGCGGCACCTGTCTGACGTGACACCATCTGCCATGGCAGGAGATTGCTGTGATGCTCCATAATGGTGACTGCAATCTCATCTCCGGCTTTCAGATGGCTGAGACCATAGCTGTAGGCCACCAGATTCAGTCCTTCTGTTGTATTTCTTGTAAAAATGATTTCTTTCTTAGAAGCGGCATGAATAAAATCACGCACAGTCGCTCTGGCATTCTCGCAGCTCTCTGTTGCCTTCAGACTGAGGGGATAAAAACCTCTCAGCGGATTGGCATTTTCTGTCTCATAAAAAACTTTAACTGCATCCAGTACAGCCTGCGGACGCTGGGCTGTTGCTGCATTATCGATATAAATCGTATCCTCATTCTGCAAAAGAGGAAAATCTTTTCTGTAATCACTGGCTGTCATTGCTCATCACCTTTGTAAGCTGGTCTGCTACAATCCTTTCTGTTTCTTCATCCTGTATATGATGGTAAAGTACTTCAAGTTTTGCTTTTGTCATAATATCTTCGGCTGTTTCCTGGTCAATGCCTCTGGCCGCAAAATAGAATAATGTTTCTTCATCCAGCTCACCAATGGTGGCACCGTGGCTGCCGTCCACATCCTCTTCCGCACAAAGAATCAATGGAATGGTCTTATTCTCAACATCATCCCCAAGCAGCAGTACATTCTCGGTTTCAGCACCCTTAGATCCTGATGAGCCTCGTTTAAAATCAATGGAACCTCTGAAAACTTTCTTTGCCGCATCCTTCAAGGTACCGTCTACCTGAATGTCGCAATTTGTCTTCTTTCCCCAATGATTAACTACCAGATTCATATCCAATGTCTGCTGTTTCTGACCGATATAACCAATCTCTGTATGAAGTTCGGACTGGTCACCTTCCAGCTCTGTCTGAATGCCATTATAGACATCACCCCTGCCAATGAACATCTGAAGGACATCAAGCTTTGCTGTCTCACCGCAGACAGAACCAACTGCATTCAATAATCTCTGTCCTTCATCCAGCATATTGATCTGTATCAGTCGGATCGTGCTGTTCTTCTTGGCATAAAGTTTTGTTCTGAAAGCCAGATCACTCTGAGCCTTTTTACCGGAGGTAAACTTCTCTATCACCGTCACATGGGCATTTTCCTCCGCTGCAATATAAACCGTTCCGGCAGTATTTTCTTTGTCCTCACCGCTGATATCCAATCGGATAATCCGCTCCCCATCTTCTGCTTTTGCTGTAAACTGCAGCACCGGAAGATTCTCATCTGTAAACAATGCATCTGCTTCCGTACCTACACCTGTTGTCATTTCCTTTATATCCAAACCGGCTTCTGATACCTGTTCCGGCTCTTCTGTTGTCACCATGCAAGGCTGCACATCCCCGTTCCATTTGACTGCTGTATCATTTAAATGGAGCCAGTACCATGTTTTGGATGGCAGCGGATTAATCTTTAATGTCTCATTCTCTTTCATCTTCAAATCCTCCTTACCTTATCCAATACTGCCTTTCATTTCAAGACGAATCAGATTGTTCATCTCAAGGGCATACTCAAGAGGCAGCTCCTTAGATACGTTATCCGCAAAACCACTGACGATGCATGCTCTCGCATCTTCCTCACTCATGCCTCTGGACATCAGATAGAAGACAGCCTCATCACTGATACTGCCGATCTGTGCTTCATGACCCACATTGGCATTCTTTGTACGGATATCCATGGCAGGGATCGTATCTGATCTGGATTCAGAATCCAGCATCAGCGACTGGCAGGAAACAGATGATTTTGCATTTTCTGCGCCTTTATTCACAACAACTGATGAACGGAATGTACTGATACCGCCATCCTTTGAAATAGATTTCGTATTAATATAAGAGCTTGTATTTTCGCCAATATGGACAACTTTTGCACCGGTATCCAGGTTCTGACCTTTGCCGGCAAATGTAATGCCTGTGAATTCCATCTTGGAGTCACGGCCCTTTAAAATACTCATTGGATACAGATAAGAAACATGGGAGCCAAAGGAACCGGATACCCATTCAATGGTGCCGCCCTCTTCTACCAATGCTCTCTTTGTATTCAGATTGTACATGTTCTTGGACCAGTTCTCAATCGTTGAATACCGAAGTCTTGCATTCTTACCCACAAAAAGTTCCACACATCCGGCATGCAGATTCGCCACATTATATTTCGGTGCTGAGCATCCTTCAATGAAATGCAGATCCGCACCCTCATCCACAATAATCAGTGTATGTTCAAACTGACCGGCACCCGGCGCATTCAATCTGAAATAAGACTGAAGCGGTATTTCAACAGAAACGCCCTTCGGTACATACACAAAAGATCCGCCGGACCAGACTGCACCGTGAAGGGCTGCAAATTTATGATCTGTCGGTTTAACCAATTTCATAAAATGCTTCTTCACCATGTCTGCATACTCGCCGGTCAGCGCACTCTCCATATCGGTATAGACAACACCCTGAGCAGCCACTTCCTCACGGACATTGTGATAAACCAGCTCTGAATCATACTGGGCACCAACACCGGCCAGTGATTTTCTCTCTGCTTCAGGAATACCCAGACGTTCAAATGTATTCTTGATATCCTCCGGTACGTCCGACCATTTTGCTTTCATCTTTGTATTTGGTCTGACATAGGTTACGATCTGATCCATGTTCAGGCCTTCAATGGATGGTCCCCAATCCGGCACTGCCATTTCATTGTAAATCTGAAGCGAATGCAGACGGAAAAGTTCCATCCATGCAGGATCATGTTTCTCTTTGGACAACTTCTGAACAATTTCAGGTGTCAATCCTGCTTTGATCCTGTAAGCATCTTTTTCATCATCTTTAAAATCATATATACTTCTATCTATATCTTCAACTTGACTTTTTTCTTTCACCGTCAGTCACTCCTTTCCCATGCCGCTTTTACTGCTCCTGAGATTCGTAACTTCCGAATCCGTTTTCATTGATCTCTTCAACAAGAGAAGCATCTCCTGTCTTGATGATCTTGCCTTCAACCATGACGTGGGTATAATCCACATGCAGCGCTTCCAGAATCTTCGTACTATGTGTAATAACAATTAAACTGCCTTTGCATGTCTTCTGATATTCTTCAATACCTGCTGAAACTGTACGAACCGCATCCACATCCAGGCCGGAGTCTGTCTCATCAAGGATTGCCAGTGAAGGCTTAAGCATCAGAAGCTGAAGGATCTCTGCCTTCTTCTTCTCACCACCGGAAAATCCCACATTCAGATCACGTTCCGCATAAGACGGATCCATCTGTAAAATAGCCATTGTCTTCTCAAGGTCCTTCTTGAAATCCCACAGCTTAATTCTCTTGCCTGTCTTCTGTTCCAGTGCATTTCTGATAAAGGAACTCAGCGTCACACCAGGAATCTCCAGCGGATTCTGAAAAGAAAGGAAAATGCCGTCTTTGGCACGTTCATTCACCGGTTCGGCTGTAATATTCTTGCCCTTAAACCAGATCTCACCGGACTTCACAGTATAACGCGGATTACCCATGATGGCATAGCCAAGGGTAGACTTACCTGTACCGTTTGGTCCCATCAGAACATGTGTCTCACCTTCACCGATGGCCAAATCCACACCATGAAGAATTTCTTTATCTTCAACATCAACATATAAATCTTTTACATTCAATAACTGTTTGTTCAACATTTTTATGCCTCCTATTATCTATTAGTTCTGCCAGACCACACTGTAAATGTAAAATCATCTGCAAGTGTTGAAGTCTGATGCCTACCTATCTGCTAATTTATTCATATCGGCCATTCCCGGCCACATCAGCCAAAGTCATATTGTCCAGATAGTCTGTAATGACATTGGACAAACCCTGCCAGATCGGCAGTGTACAGCAAAGCTCTGCTCTTCCGCAGGGTTCTGCGTCATCTTTAAGACAGGATACCGGAGCCAGTGATCCTTCCGTCAGCCGTATAATATCGCCGACCCTGTAATCTTCCGGTGCTTTTGTCAGATGATAACCGCCGCCGCGGCCGCTGGTCCCTTCAATATAGTGTTCCTTCGACAGCATCCTGGCAATACTCTCAAGATACTTCAGCGAAATGCCCTCCGCCTCTGCTATTTCCTTTAATGGCACATACTCCCGATCCACATTCACCGCCAGATAAATCATCACACGCAATGCATATCGGCCCTTTGAAGAAATCATCATCATCTTCCAACCATTCCTTTCCTTTCCTGTTTCTATGGGTATGATATACCTATTTACCTACTATGTCAATAGGTATATCATGAAAGTGTAACTCAACGCCTTTGCAAAAATTAAAATATATATACATTCCTTAAAAACGAGATGAAACACGCTTTGCGAGTTTCACTCGTTATCGCGATATTCGGCAAGGCCTCATGCAAGCATGGGCTTTGCCGCATTATCCGCGTAAATAAAATATCCCTCAAACTTTATCATCTGAGGGATATTCATACTTAATTCAATTTATTTAACCACTTCTCCGGTTCTATAGCCGGTATTACTGAAACTTCAAAATCTAATACATTTCGAGTAATTATATAATTTGCCATAACTTCTTCGGCACATCTATCTTGCAGACAATCTTCAAAATCCTTAAAGTTGTCCATTTGTATAGCCTTCAAAACTGATTCCTGAGATGCGCATGCTACCTTCAAAATTGTACAGATTTTTTCTAACCAGTCTCTTCTCGTTTCTTCCGGAATCTTTCTAAAAATATACCATAAATTAGGTAAAGAATGAAAGGCAATATAACCCTCCACTGCTCCAGAAGCACATTTTTCTATCACCTGTAATGCCGAATCATAAAATGGTTCTCTTACAGCAAGAAAATCAATAATTACATTTGTATCAATCAATACTACCATATTTTTCCTTTCTTGCTGCTTCTAGCTCTTTCTCCGGATCAAAATTCTCCGGCAAATATTTCTGAGCCTCATTTCTGGTGGCTACCAGCTCTTTAAACGCCTGCATTTTATCATCTGTTTTTTTAGGTGAATAAATAACACTGGCATATGTTTTATTTGGCGCCAAACGCCTAATCACTTCAATCAAAAAACCTACATTATCATCAGACATATCCTGTATCATTTGAACAGCCTGTTTCTGTAATAAAGTCATATGATGCACCACCTTTCTTTACTACTCTATGCTAATCATCATTCCTTACTCTAATTATATCTGACTTTTGCTTGTTTCTCAATTCATGTTTTCCAAAAGCTGCGAGATTTTTGAAACGAACAAATCGAAGGCCACGTCGTTTTTGCCGCTGTTGATGACGATATCTGCCTTTGCTCTTGTTGGTTCCACGTACAGATAGTGCATCGGCTTTACAGTTGTCAGATACTGATCGATGATGCCGTTTAAGTCTCTGCCCCGTTCTTCCACATCTCGTGAAATACGTCTTAAGATTCGCTCATCTGCATCCGCTTCCACATAGACTTTGATGTCCAGCAGATCGCGGAGCCTTGGATCTGCCAAAAGCAGAATGCCCTCCACCAGAATCACCGGCCGCGGCTCGATATGCAGCACTTCCTCCGAACGATTGTGCTGACTGTAATCATAGACCGGGCACTCAATGGATTGTCCCTCTTTCAGCAGCTTCAGATGCTTCACCAGCAGATCCGTTTCAAATGAATCCGGATGGTCATAATTGACTTTGACACGCTGTTCAAATGGAATACCATCCTGTCTGCGATAATAATTGTCATGATAAATCACCGTGACATCATCACCAAAATATTTCTTGATCCTGTTTGTAAATGTGGACTTACCGGAACCAGATCCTCCGGCAATCCCGATAATAATACTTTCCATCCTATCTTTACCTCTTATCTCTATCTCACCAGACCGAATTCTTCCGGCATAAATCTCGGACAGATGTTCTCTGATGTACAAATAACGGTTGAAGCCAGCCGGGTACCGATACCGCAGGCCTCACGCAATGATTTGCCATAGGTCAATCCAACGCATACACCGGCAAAGAATGCATCCCCGGCACCGGTTGTATCCACAACATCTACTTTCAGTGCCGGATAAACGCCCTGCTCACCCTCAGCATCCGCATATACAGCGCCGTCTCCTCCCATGGTCACCACCATCTTCGGAATTCTGGCATTGCGGATACGCTCCGGGAGGATTTCGGCCAATTCCTGTGCCGTCTTTCCCTCATAATCTTCTGAGAAAAGAATACCTGCCTCCTGCTGGTTGCAGACAAAACATGCCGTCTTTCTGATAAAATCACGACGCTCAATGGCAATGCTCATATTCGATACGATGGCATACACCTTCTTGTTGTATTTTTCCGCATAGTTAAAAACCTTTTTGACAATTTCTTTTTCAAGGTCAATCTCTATCACGATACTATCTGCATCTTTGAAAATGTCATCTCCGCACTCGTCAATGATCCGCTCGATGGTACTGTGATCCGGTCTTTTTGACACAGATGCCACCACATCCCCCTCATGGTCAAAGACAGCCAGCCATGTGCCCATGCCATCTTTGACTTTACGCATAAACTGCGTGTTGACTTTGTGCCGTTTCAGCTTCTGGATGACTTCCTCACCTGAGGCATTATCATCCACCGTGCCTACAAATGTCGGCTCCAGTTCGATATTCGCAATATCCTCAACCACATTTCTCCCAACACCGCCATGAATCTGGGCAATCGTTCCCACATTGCGTCCCTGTGGGATATACGCTGATACCGAATAGCCCTTGATATCTATAAATACATCTCCAATTACTACAATTCCCATACTCTGTCTCTATCTCCTGTACTGCTCATTCTATAATACGTCTCTGTATTCTGATCATCCCATCCTGCAGTATGTTTCAATTCACTGCACACTTCGTTTCGACTTACTGATTGCTTATCTCTGTCCTTTGTCGTAAGGAATACCCTCTGCTTTCGGTGCCCTGGACTTTCTGGATGAAACAGCCAGTACAAGGAGTGAAATAATATACGGCAGCATCTTGTAGAAAGTACCCGGAATATTCAGAGATACAAGGAAATCAAAACCGGAGTAAACATTGGATAAAGCTCTGAAAAGTCCAAACAATACAGCAGCAAGAGCGATCAGATTCGGTTTCCACTGTCCGAAGATCATAACCGCCAGTGCCAGGAAGCCAAAACCAGCCACACCATTTTCAAATTTCCACTCAGAAACGCCGGCAGTGATATACACAATACCTCCGAGGCCTCCCAGCATACCGGAAATCAGCACGCCAATATAACGCATCTTGTAAACGTTGATACCCACAGAATCTGCTGCCTGCGGATGCTCACCGCATGCCATGAGACGAAGACCAAGTCTTGTATGATAAAGCACGACATTGGCCGCAATCAAAAGAATCACCGTAATAATCATAAACCAGTTCAGCTCAAATCCGCCGATTTTTATAATAGAGAATGCTTTCTTCTGGTCGATATACTGAATAGTAGATGCCACGTTATTCGGATTCTCAGCCATATTGATGGCTTTGACAAATACCGTTGCACCGGCCGTAGCCAGCATATTCATGGCTGTTCCCACCAGTGTCTGATCTGCATTAAAATTGACAGCTGCCACCGCCAGAAGCAATGAATAAATCATACCAAAAATAATACTTCCAAGGATAACAGCAATTACCATGGCTGCAGGTGACAGTCCCGGCATATATCTCATCACCAGAGCTCCGCCCAGAGCTCCGACGACCATAATGCCTTCAAGACCCAGGTTGATAATACCGCTTCGTTCGGAGAAACAGCCGCCCAGGGCAACCAGCAATAACACCGATGCATAAATGATTGTATATTGTAATAATAATGCCATGCCTATTCTCCTCCCTTCTGCTGTGCATCTTTCAGTTTCTTATCTTCTGCTTTCTGGATCCGCTTGTTCATGCAATGTTTGAAGAACAATACAAAACTGCAGAAATAAATGATAATCGCTGCTATCAGGTCTGAAATCTGTGAACAATAAACCATTTTATCCACATAAGCGCCGCCGCTGGTGATATGCTGAATAAAGAAAGCGGAGAAAATCGCACCAATTGGATGCAGACCGCCAAGGAACGCTGCAGCGATACCATTAAATCCCATATTCGGAACTGCTGTCTGCGCACAGGACCACTGTTCAATGCCGCTTAAGTACAGGAAACCTGCACCAAGACCTGCCAATCCGCCTGAAATAGCCATGGTCAGGATAATATTCTTCTTCTCTTTCATACCGGCATATTTGGCCGCATTGACAGAAAGACCCGTCGCCTTTAATTCATAACCCAACTTTGTTTTTCCCAGAATGATCCAGACAATCACCGCAAAAACAACTGCCAGCGGAATGGCAATGGTCACATACCGATTATCCGCAAATAAATGCTGCAGTCCAAGCTGCGGGATCAGTGCCTTTGGATTGTTGGTACGAAGCGGCAGTGTATAGGTTGTTCCAGACTCCTTAACCTGTGTCAGTATGGTATTCACAGCATAAAGACTGATCCAGTTCAGCATGATGCAGGCAATGACTTCATTCACATTCAGATAAGCCTTCAATGCGCCTGCTGCCGCACCAATCACTGCACCGCCGATCATCGCCAGCAGAATGCATACCCACCATGGTGCATCAAAATGAATGGCAAAATACAAAGCTAATCCGGCACCCACTGTAAACTGACCGGACGCACCGATGTTGAACAAACCAACCTTATAGGCAAACAAAACCGACAGTGTACACATCAAAAGCGGTGCTGTCTTTGCAAGGGTACTTCCGAAATATTCCAGAGCAACCTCCGGTCTCGGGAAATATAAAAAGTTCTTCAGAATGGCCGCCAGTGCTTTGCCCGCTCCCGCCGGATTGATCAAAAGAAGGACAATATATCCTACGATCAATCCCAGCAAAATGCAGAACAGAGAAGCAATCAATGTCTGAACAGCACTATTCGCCAGTATGCTCTTCTTCTCTTTTGTGTTATTCATCTGATTAAACCTCCTGTCTCTTGGCACCTGTCATGTAAAGGCCAAGCTCTTCTACCGTTACTTCATCCGGCTTAAATTCACCGACAACCTCACCTTCATACATAACAAGGATTCTATCCGGTACATCCATAACTTCATCCAATTCCAGGCTGACAAGCAGAACCGCTTTGCCTTTGTCACGTTCTTCCACAATCTGTCTGTGAATCTGTTCAATAGCTCCCACGTCCACGCCTCGCGTCGGCTGTACAGCGATGAGGAATGACGGATCCCTGTCAATTTCCCTGGCGATAATGGCTTTCTGCTGATTGCCTCCGGACATGGTTCGAACCTGGGTTGTCGGCCCCTGGCTGGATCGTACATCGTATGCATCGATCAAACGCTCCGCATAGGTTCTGATTTCTTTCTTTTTCAGGAAACCGAATTTGCTCGTGAAGCGCGGTTTGAAATAAGTCTGGAGTACCATATTATCTTCCAGTGAATAATCCAATACCAATCCATGCTTGTGTCTGTCTTCCGGAATATGACTCTCTCCCAGAACTGAACGCTGTCTGACAGAAGCCTTTGTCACATCCTGCCCATTCATATAAATGCTGCCGGATTTCAAATCTGACAAACCTGAAAGACCGTAAACAAGTTCACTCTGACCATTGCCGTCGATACCGGCAATACATACGATTTCGCCTTCTCTGACCTGGAAAGACACATTTTTCACCGCGTCCTTCTTGTTATTCTCACCGGCCACTGTCATATTTTTGACATCAAGCACAACCTTTCCCGGTTTTGACGGTGCTTTCTCCACCTTAAAATTGACATCTCTTCCAACCATCATGGCTGATAATTTCTCAGGTGTTGTCTCTTTGACATCCACGGTATCAATATAACGGCCTTTTCTGAGAATCGTACAGCGATCTGCCACTTCCATAATCTCATTCAGCTTGTGGGTAATAAAAAGAATACTCTTTCCTTCCGCAGCCAGCCCCTTCATAATCTTCATCAATTCTGCGATTTCCTGTACCGTCAGAACCGCCGTCGGCTCATCAAAAATCAGAATCTCATTGTCCCGGTACAGCATCTTCAGAATCTCTGTTCTCTGCTGCATACCTACTGTAATATTCTCAACCAGTGCATCCGGATCCACCTGAAGATGGTATTTCTCAGAAAGTGCCATCACTTTCTTTCTGGCATTGTCCTTTTTCAGCAGGCCATGGCTGGTCGGCTCTACGCCCAGAATAATATTGTCCAGTACCGAAAAACATTCCACCAGTTTAAAATGCTGATGCACCATACCGATTCCCAGCGCATTGGCATCATTCGGATTCTTGATATCCACCTTTTTGCCGTCCTTGCGGATTTCGCCTTCTTCCGGCTGATACAGCCCGAACAGAACGCTCATCAACGTGGATTTTCCGGCACCATTTTCCCCAAGAAGGGCATGAATCTCACCCTTTTTCAACTGAAGGGTAATATTGTCATTGGCAATAATTCCCGGAAAACGCTTTGTAATATTCAGCATTTCTATTGCATATTCAGACATACTCTTGTTTCCTCTCTTTATTTACTCGTGCATCGACACTGCTGTGCTGCACCTATTTTCCTGTCATCTGATATTCTTTTACTTAATGGTGCCCTGACGCACATTCAGTGTAACAGATACCTTCGGCATCTCATCAATGCTGTTGTCTACCTGAACTTTGCCGTCATAAATATCTGCAACAAGCTGTTTGTAATCCTCCAGACCAAAGTTCTCATTCCACTGAGTTGTATCCTCCGGAAGGCCCACATAATTCAGAGACATATCATCCTTGGATACAAGTCCCAGATTTTCAACCTTGCCTACATGCTCACTCCATGTATTGTCAAAAATAATGGAATCCAGCATTGAATTGACAGTGGCTGTCAGACTCTTCATGGCAGAAGTTACTGTCATACCTTTGCCGTAAGCATCGATGATCGGTGACTGGTCTGAATCGACGCCAATGATCTTGCCGCCGACTTTGGCTGCTGCCTCTGCTGCCGATGTAAAGATACCGCCGCCGCAGGCAAATACAATCTCTGTTCCGCTGCTGTACCATGTATCCATAGCTGCGGTAATCTCTGTGGAACCATAGAACTGTCCGCCGTAAGCATACTCAATCGTGACTTCGTCTGTGATGCCCATCTCCTCAGCAGCAGCATTAATTCCCTGAACATAGCCATATCCATATCTCATAACACCCGGAACAGCCTGACCGCCTAAAAATCCGAGATGACGATATCCCAGCTTAACAGCTGTATAACCTGCCAGATATCCCGGTATGGCTTCCTGATAAATCGCCAGATAGGTGTTGCCTGTATTGTAATAATCCGCTACATTGTAAGCATCCGGATTATCATAATAAGCATTGCCCACAGCCGCTGCGCCGATATCACCGGCGCTCATATCCAGAACGATAAATTTGATGTCCGGATATTTGAAGGATGTATCAATCACTGTCTGTGCAAAGACATATCCCGGCAGGACAATAATATTGTAGCCCTCTGCTACTGCCACATCCACCATGGCTGTTCTGGCATAATCCGTATCACCATCCGGTTTCTTGTAAGTAAATGCAATGTTGTTGGCCTTGCAGTAGTCCCTGCAGGCTTCATAGGTTGTCTGGTTAAAGGACTGGTCCGTAATATCACCGGCATCCGTCACCATGCAGACTTTGTAGTCAGGATTCATCTTCTGGTCTGCACTCTCTGCTTCTGCATTCTTTCCTCCGCATCCGGCAAGAACGGATGATGCCATCACCAGCACCAGAAGCACCGATACGATTTTTCTGAAATGATTCATTCTTTTCTCCTCCGTTATGTTATATTTTTCGCAGCATCTGCTATCTGTTCGCCAGCTGCGTCTCATTGATTACTTCCTGAATATTCTTATAAGAATTCTGAGTAAAAATATTCCTCAGCTCATCCGTCACATCCAGAGCCATCGCAATCTTCGTCAGCGAAAGCAGTGAAATCTGCCCCGTCGATTCAAATCGCTTAATTGAACCATAACTCACACCACTCATATGTGCCAGTTTCTCCTGTGAAATCGAACGCTGCTTTCGGATTTCCCGAACTCTTCTGGCAAGATTCTGATCCAGTTCCTCTGCTGTTTCCCATACAAGCTGCTCCATACCTTCACCTCGCTTTTTTATATGTGTCAGATAGTATTTTATCCATTTCTGCCCTTTTAAGCCCATTTTAGATAATATGTTATCTAATCCATTCTAACATATATTTGCCGCAAAAACAATACATGCACTGCAAAATACATCAAAATAAGGCATCAAACGACACAAGAAAGGCACCCGCCGGATTTATTCCGTCAGATGCCTTTTATCCTGTACGTTGTATTTAATTTCTTGAACACTTCTCTGCATCTATAGCCAGTACAAATATCAGCACATACAATGCATCTTCGGAATTCACGATATCCATCACATAGTTGTCTGTCATTTTATGACAACCGTCCGTTTTCCATTTCGTAAACCACATCTGCCACATTCATGGTAGATACTCTGTGAGATACCAGCACAACGGTTTTCTTTTTGGCAGATTCTTTCAGTGATTTCAGGATGATGCCTTCATTCAGTGAATCCAGATTCGATGTCGGCTCATCCATCAGAATCATCGGCGCATCATGAAGAAATGCTCTGGCAATACCGATTCTCTGTTTTTCACCGCCTGACAGGGTATCCCCCAGTTCTCCGACCTCCGTATCGTATTCTTTAGGCAGCGTCATAATAAAATCATGGATGGAAGCTTTCTTTGCCGCATCCATAATTTCTTCTCTGGATGCTCCCGTTTTTGCAATGGCAATATTGTTGGCAATGGAGTCGTGGAACAGATGGGTTTCCTGTGTCACATAGCTTTCCATATCCCGAAGATGTTTTGTCGGAATCTGCCGCACATCTTCCCCATCCACTGATACACTGCCTTCCTGAACATCCCAGAAACGCATCAATAGTTTCAACAAAGTAGATTTTCCAGAACCACTTGCCCCGTGAATACCGGTAATTTTGCCCGGATTCAATTTTAAGGAATAGTTGTCCAAAATGATTTCATCTTCATAAGCAAACGTTACATGCTCTGCTTCTGCTCCGGCAAAGATATCGTTTTTATGTTCATCAGTTGAAGATGATACAGACCTATCCCCCGGTATTTCTTCTACCAGAGGTGTTTCTTCTAATAATGATAGTACACGTTCACCGCTGGCCAATGTCTGATTTAAGTTGTTGGATAAGTTAGATAAAGCAACAACTGGTCCGAAGGAGCCCATCATGGCGATGGTACAGGTTAATATTCCCTCAAACCCAATCTCCCCTTTTGTATAAAGTTGAACAGTGAGCGCCAACATGCCGAAGGATGCCAGTAAAATCACCATATTGGTAAAGGAACGCTGTGAGCCTTCCATTTTGCTCAAAATTTCCTGTTTGTCAACAAGCTTTTTCGAACGCTGTGACATCTGCTCTTTGCGTTTTTCTCCCTGTCCGTACTGGATGGTTTCATCAAGGCCGCGCAGGGAATCCAAAACAAAACTATTCAGCTCACCAAATTCGCTGCGAAATGCCATGCCGATTTCACTGCCTCGTCTGCCATTCCACAGAGGAATACAAACACCGACAATCAAATAAGCCGCCGCTGCCAAAAAACCTGCCATCCAATGATAGCTTCCGATAAAAATCACCATGAGCAGCGATGTCAACGTAGCTATAGCAATCGGTGAAATGGTATGGGCATAAAAAACTTCCAGTAATTCGATATCCGTTGTAATAATCGAAATCAAGTTGCCTTTATCACGCCCTTCAAGCTTTGCCGGACAAAGTTTTCTAAGGGCTGCAAAAACTTTGTGACGAATAATTGCCAGCAACTTAAAGGCAATGAAATGGTTGCAGTACTGTTCTGCATAATGCAAAATACCTCGAAGCACCGCGATAACCAACATAATCACAAGAATTGACTTTACAGAAACCGATGACAGCCAGACGCTTTTTGAAGAAAAGGCTATATTTCCTGCACTATCCATCAATCCATGGGCAATCACCTGTCCCGCCAGAATCGTCAGAAAAATAGCACACAGATAACCCAAAGTCCCAAGGATAATGGCAGCCAGCATAATATGACAGAGGGGCTTGACCAGACCGATCAGACTTCCCATAATGGCAAGGGCACTTCTTCGCTTTTTGGTGCCAGTCACCCTAAAATTTTTATTAACTTTTTCCATTAGCGGGTCCCCTCCTTTCCATAGTTTTCCAATGCCATCTGGCTGTCATACAGATGTCTGTAGGCACCGTTTTTTTGCATCAGTTCTTCATGTTTTCCGCTTTCTATGATTTTGCCGTCTTTTAAGAAATAAATCTGATCGGATTTCACCACATTGGCCAGCCTGTGGGAAATCAGAAGCACCGTCTTTGTTTTTGCCAATTCATGGATCACATCCATAATCAGTTCTTCGCTCTCCACATCAATATTCGAAGTGGCTTCATCAAAAATGTAAACCTCCGCATTTTTTAACAGCGCCCTTGCAATGACCAGTCTCTGACACTGTCCGCCGGATAAGTTGCCTGCCTTTTCCAGCAGTTTTGTCTGCAGGCCATCCTGGGTCTGCAAAAATCCCAGAAGATTCACTTTCTGCAGGACCGCTTCCATCTCTTCTTTTGACGCATCCGGTTTGGCCATACGCAGATTTTCTTCCACCGTCCCTTTAAAAAGGTAGCTGTTGTGACGAACCAGAACAACATGTCTCATCAGATCTGCTTCATCTACTTCTGATAAATTCATCCCCGGGACTTTTGCACTGCCGATAGTTATCTTCCCGGTATACTCTCTGTTTTTTGCAGAAAGGAGTCCGGCAATGGTACTCTTGCCGCATCCGGATTCACCTACCAGTGAAACAAAACTGCCGGCGGGTAAATCAAGGTTAATGCCTTTTAATATTTCTCTGTTTGCTTCATATGAAAAATGAACATCTTTCATGGAAATATCCAGCAGACCATCCGGAAGCCGCTTTTCTCCTGCCATTGGTTCCGGTAAATCCAGAATCTTAAAAATTTTGTCACTGGCTGCCATCCCATTCATGGCAATATGGAAAAAGGAGCCCAGAAGACGAAGAGGCAGGAAAAATTCACTGGCAAGCAAAACGATGCACAACGTACCTGATACACTGATGCTGCCTTTGAGAAACTCTGTTACGGCAACTGCCATACCAATTGCAGCTCCGCCGTATGCAATGATATCCATCACACTGGTGGAATTCAGCTGCATGGTCAGTACCTTCATGGTAATCCTTCGGAAGTTCTGGGATTCTACATCCATTTCATCTGCTTTCTTCTGGTCCGCCTGATAAATTTTCAAAGTGGTCAGTCCCTGAAGATTTTCAAGGAAATAATCCCCCAGTCCCGTATAAATACTCCAATATCTGTTCAGCAATTTCTTTGCAATCTTCTGCACCACTACAATCGAAATCGGAATGAGCGGAACACAGATTAAAAGAATGACACTGGCTTTCATGCTGACTCTGCACAAAATAATAAACAATGTCAGCGGTGCAATCAGACTGTAAAACAACTGAGGAAGATATTTTCCAAAATATGTTTCCAACTGTTCTACGCCTTCTGTCGAAACCTGAACAACCTCAGATGAAGAAACCTGTTCACTGTAAGACGCTCCCAGTTTCAGCATTTTCTCATAAATTTTTTCTCTCAAAATCCGCTTCACATCTACGCAGGCCAGATAAGAGGAACGCGCTCCCATCCTCTCGCACAAAAATCGAACAGCCGCCACCAGCATCAAAATCACTGCTGTTTTTTGAATAACCGCTGCTGTCACTGTCTGATATGCCACCCGTTCCAACAAATCGGCAATAGAAAATACCGCCAAAACCTGTGAAAGGAGGGCTATCCACTGCCACAGGATTGTATACACAATATATTTTTTTGCATGGGATAAAAGCCCCACTAATCTTGTTTTTATCATCTCTGTTTTGTACTCCCTATATTTTTCTTTTCCCGCATACTGCAGATTAAATGCCAGACAGCAAGCCTCGGATGATATAAAAACATCCTCGGTCCTGAAAATCTCATAACCTGTCTGATTTTCTCACGCATTTCCGGCTTATAGCAATGGACTTTGCAATTGACACAAAATGTCTTCTGCTTCATAAAAGGACATTTCTCACTTCTGAATTTTGCATAATCAGATAGTTCCTGACATTCAGGACATAACCCCTCTGCCTGAATGTCATCATTGGAATGATGTTTACGACAATACAAACGAATCATTTCACCTACGACGTATTGCTCCTTCTGCCGCTTCTTTTCTACTTTGTTTATCATATTATTCTGCTCCTGCTGTTGCTGCATAATCATACTGTGTTTGTCTTAGCTAACCCTCTTCTGTAAATCTATCTTACCCTCTATTTTTTATACCGTCAATTCATTTTTCTTCAGAAAATTGTCTTAAAAGCAATGTTTTTTCCATGTCATGAAGCATTTTATGCTTTTCTCATTCCTGCCGCACAAAAAAAGCACACTTATTGAAAATTTATAATCAACAGTGCACCTTTTTCTTATTTTTATTCTTTATTTTTTTGAAATATTTTATTATCGGCATCCCTTTCGGCAATTGAATAACCGAGCCTTTCCAATCATCATCCAAAACCGCCATCTAATAACATGTCCTGTTAACACCAGACAGACAGCAGTGCTGTGCTTTCCGGCATATGCATTCTTCCCACACTGCCTGTAACAGTGATCGGGATTGATGCAATCTGCTCTCCCCCCGGCCAGCGATGCACCTTAAAAGCAGACAACGGAATATAAACTTTATTCCCGCTGATTTCTGCAGTCACCAACTGATCATTTGCCTCGTATTTGAGTGAATTCAGATAACCGCTCATTGCTGTACCATTGATTCTTGAATTCGCAGCCATATCTTTTAATGTTAATTCAAGATATCTCTCTGTACGCTTTTGTACAATCCATGCTTCTTCTTCAAATCCATGCATTGCCATAGAAAATCTGTTTTTATGCATTTTACGGCTCATTTTATAAACAGCAAATTCAACCTGATGTCTATCTTCACTCCAAAATGCCATACTAAACTCTGACCGAACCGACACTTCCTTCATGCGGCGATACTTCTGCTTCCGATGATCATTAAGCATCAATTGCAATATATGGATATCTGTATTCTCAATCATCGCCTCTGCTGCTTTTGGCCTCTCGTCCTCCCTGGCACCTACATCAGTTAGATAATCCAATAATTCCTGATAAATCTCACAGTGCATCTTGAACCATTCTTCGCCTTTTGAAGTGAATTCCAATTTTTCTGAAAGAAAACCTTTCTCTATGCACATCTTGAAATAACGATTAATAGTGGATGCATTGACTCCACAGCGTTCTGCAATCACTCGCTGAATTCCTCTTCTTTTCTTCGTATCATGCAGTTCCTTCAAATATCTCAATTGGAGCATCGATGGACGACTATGCCGTTTCAAATGTTCGCCCTTTTCCATTTATTTTCCTTTCTACCAGATATGGATATTGATTTCACAGCAATCTTCTGCATCCGGTTCTTCCTGCCCTCTCTTTGACGATGTCGCTGCAATAACCGTCTTTGCTTCCGTTATAGGAACCGCCGTGCTGACCATATAGGTAAAAATATCAGCCGGCAGACAATACCCCTCATCTGTGCGCATCGCTTCGGTCCATTTACCCGATTGCCGGTACCGGACAATCTTCTCGCTTCTATCATCCTTTGTTTTAATAATAAAATAGTTCCTGTCTTTTTCAACCTTTAGTATCGCTTTGGGGTACCATTGAGAAAATGACTTTGCAAGTTTTCTGGGATTACGCTGTTCCAGTTCATAAAGCCCCATCTTCATCTCAAAGCTTCCTTCACCATACTGTGTATACAGATCCATTCCTTCATAGGTTCTGTCATAAACATCTCCAAACTGCAGGAAATGATCAATTCCTTCAAGTGCTTCCGAACTGATATAATGTTCAAGGCGACAGGCATCTTCCTGCGCTTTCTCCTGAGTCATACCGCTTATCATCTGAAAAAACTGTGTCAGTTTCTCATGGCGTGCAAGACAGTCTATACCTTTTAGGTAACCATTTTCAGTCAGCACAATCACACCCTTTTTGGATGATTCCTTCAAATAGCCTTTCTTCACAAGATTTCGAACAAGACGTGCTGCTTCCTTGGCATACAAATCTCCCTCTATGGCATATTCTGATGCCGTCAAATACCGGTTCTGACGATCCTGACGATAAATATATTCCAACAGATCTTCTTCTTTTTCCTGATCTGTCTTTGCAATATTCAGATTTCTCTCCATATTGAATCCTTCACTTATTTTCGATGATTACTCAAAATGTTTTTCTAACTTAACATTTCCTTCCAGATCTTTCCAGACAAAATTCAAGCCTTCCATGGTCATATAACCGCGATGACTGTTTTCCTTTGGAATGGAGACAGATCCAGGATTCATATAAATGTAGTTCTCATGTTCCACGCACTTCGGAACATGGGTATGCCCATGCAGCAGAATATCCCCTTTATGCAGCGGCGGCAGATTTTTCTCATTAAAAACATGCCCGTGGGTTGCAAAAATCATCCTCTTTCCAACTGCCAAAATCGCATACTCCGCCATAACCGGAAACTCCAACACCATCTGATCAACTTCTGCCTCGCAATTGCCTCGTACACACAGAATATCCTCTTTCATACCATTCAGAAGTTCAATCACTTTCTTCGGCTGATACCCCTCCGGCAGATCATTCCTCGGGCCATGATACAGCAAATCCCCTAATAAAAGCAGGCGATCTGCCTTTTCATCACTGTAAGCTTTGAGTAACTTTCTCAAATAAAGTTCTGAGCCATGTATATCTGACGCAATCATCCATTTCATACTATCCTTGTACCTCCGAAATTCCAAATATATCTACCCTCTATTATTGTCATCATAGAAGGATTCGTCAAGATATATCTTGCTCATTCCATCGAATGGAATGCCTTTATGGTCGAAATGTCTTTAATGCGTCTATCGTCTGCTGAATCAGATCTTCCAGGCTCCATCCAAGCATATCTGCTCCGCGCTGAATAACCTCTCTGGAGCATCCCGCAGCAAAGCCTTTGCTCTTGTACTTTTTCTTCACTGACTTCACTTCCAGATCCTGCACACTCTTTGATGGCCGCATGATCACAACAGCACCAATCAGTCCGGTTAATTCATCTACTGCATACAGTACTTTCTCCATCTCATGTTCCGGCTGAATATCCACAGTAATCGCGTATCCATGACTGGCTGTTGCATGAATGATCCGCTCATCGATCCCGCGTTCTCTCATAATTTCCTGACTTTTAATGCAATGCTGATCCGGATACTGTTCAAAATCCAGATCATGAAGAATACCTACAACCTCCCAAAAATCTGCTTCATCGCCATATCCCAGTTTTTCTGCAAAATAACGCATTGTCTTGCCGACAATCTCCCCATGTTCCAAATGAAACGGATCTTTGTTATACTCATTTAACAATTCCCATGCTTCTTCTCTGTTCATGCTTTGTACCTCCAGCTCTTTTGATTTTTCTTCTATTGTATCTCTTATATATTCAAAAATGTAATTGAATTTGTTTATGACCGCTTATAAAAAACTTTCTAACATTTAACATGCTTTAAAATTTACTTGCTAATCCCCAGTCTATTCATTAATGCTTCCTGTAAAAGCTGAGAAAAATTAATATTCTCACGAATTGCAGCTGCATTCAGCCATTCTGGAATCGTCAATGTCTTTTTTACGGCTTTTGAACAATATTTTCGCCTATACTCAGCAATATCAAATTCTACAATAACTAAAATACCACCTTCAGGATCAACCTCATCCAAAGAAGAAGCTTTTGGCATCTCTGCCCCTTCCATTTCCATATCGGTCAAAACCAGTCCTAAAGCATCTGCAGCCATCTCATAAGCCTGTTGAATATCTTCTCCCTGTGTCATACATTCCGGAATATCCGGAAATGTAACCCAAAAACCCCCTTCTTCTGCCTTATGAAAAACAGCCGGATAAAATAATCTATTCATATTATAAAAGCCTCCTTTTTAGACTGGCTATTTCAGCCCAGCCTGCTTAAGTATTGCTTGCTCCAAACCTTTTTTTAGATCATTTGAGTGATAAGGAACTATTACTGTTTTCTCGCTTTCAGTATTTCTTAACTTCATATGTGAACCATTCTGACTAATAATTATAAAACCATTTTTCTGAAGATATTTTATCATCTCCCGCGGGCTCATTGGCATTCTAAATTCCCCTTCCTTATCATATATCATTATAGCACGTATAGATACGTGTTATCAATTACTGAAAATAAAAAAAGCGCGCGAGTTACGATATAATCCACCCTAGACAAACTTTATTTACCTTGTCTGCCTAATGCGGATTATATCATTGCGAACTCACGCGCTTATCTTATGTGTACAAAACGTGTACAAATGCCGTTTTTTTACCAAAAATCGCTATTTTTATGTCAACTTCTTTTTGGAGTAAAAAGCCTAGAACTTGCCTGCTCTAGCTGCTTCCTCAACGCTAACTGCTACGGCTACTGTAGCGCCGACCATAGGGTTATTGCCCATTCCGATTAAGCCCATCATCTCTACATGAGCCGGAACAGATGAAGAACCTGCAAACTGAGCATCAGAATGCATACGTCCCATTGTATCTGTCATACCGTAGGAAGCAGGACCTGCTGCCATGTTGTCCGGATGAAGTGTACGGCCTGTACCGCCGCCGGAAGCAACGGAGAAGTATTTCTTGCCCTGTTCGATACATTCTTTCTTGTATGTACCTGCTACAGGATGCTGGAATCTTGTAGGGTTTGTAGAGTTACCTGTGATGGAAACACCTACGTTCTCGTGATGCATGATAGCAACACCTTCCTGAACATCATCAGCACCGTAACATTTAACAGATGCACGAAGACCTGTTGAATATGGCTTCTCATATACAACATTCAGCTTGTTTGCTTTGTAATCAAACTTTGTTTCAACAAATGTGAAACCGTTGATACGGGAAATGATCTGAGCAGCATCTTTACCAAGACCGTTTAAGATAACACGAAGTGGTTTCTGACGAACTTTGTTGGCTTTCTCAGCGATACCAATGGCACCTTCTGCAGCTGCAAAGGATTCATGACCTGCCAGGAAGCAGAAGCATTCTGTTTCTTCTTCAAGCAGCATCTTGCCAAGGTTGCCATGGCCAAGACCAACTTTACGATGATCTGCAACAGATCCAGGAATACAGAAAGCCTGAAGGCCTTCACCGATTGCTGCTGCTGCATCGGAAGCCTTACGGCAGCCCTTCTTGATTGCGATTGCAGCACCAACTGTATATGCCCAGCATGCATTCTCGAAACAGATTGGCTGAATCTTCTTTACCTGTTCGTATACATCAAGACCTGCGTCCTTTGTGATCTTTGCTGCTTCTTCGATAGAAGCGATACCGTAGCTATTTAAAACAGAATTGATCTGGTCAATTCTTCTTTCATATGATTCGAATAAAGCCATTTTAGATTACTCCTTTCTCGGGTCGATAATTTTAACTGCATCTGCTACACGGCCATACTGACCTTTTGCTTTCTCCCATGCAGTGTTAGGATCATCGCCATTCTTGATAAAGTCAGTCATCTTTCCAAGGCTTACAAACTGATAACCGATAACTTCGTCATTCTCATCAAGGGCAAGGCCTGTAACATAGCCTTCTGCCATCTCAAGATAACGAACACCCTTGGCCTTTGTACCGTACATTGTACCAACCTGTGAACGGAGGCCCTTACCAAGGTCTTCAAGACCTGCACCAACTGCAAGACCATCATCAGAGAATGCGCTCTGTGTTCTGCCGTATACAATCTGAAGGAACAGCTCTCTCATTGCTGTGTTAATTGCATCACAAACAAGGTCTGTGTTCAGAGCTTCCAGGATTGTCTTACCCTGTAAGATCTCAGCTGCCATTGCTGCAGAATGTGTCATACCTGAACATCCGATTGTCTCGATTAAAGCTTCTTCTATAATACCCTCTTTCACGTTCAGTGTCAGCTTGCAGGCACCCTGCTGTGGTGCACACCAGCCAATACCGTGTGTAAAGCCGGAGATGTCTTTAATTTCTTTGGAATGAACCCATTTGCCTTCTTCAGGAATTGGAGCAGGCTCATGTTTTGCGCCTTTAGCAACAGGGCACATTAATTCTACTTCATGTGAATAAATCATTTTGTGACTCCTTTCAAATATGTATCATGCAAAATTACATCATATCTGCTACTATTTTCCCATCAATTTCCGATGAAGTCCAGTGTTTTTTGCTCATTTTTTCATTTTTGGCAGCTTTGATAAATTTATGACAAAAACAGATTGTTCTTTCATCAATACATCTAATATTTATTATTGTTATAGCAATATGTAGATAAATCATAAAAAATCTGTATTGATATAGGTTAAAATCAGGGCGATTATCACAAAAATGGCACAAAAAATGTCTAAAATTCTTCCTTTGCCGCCGTTATTTTTGATAGTGCGTCCATTCATACGAAAGGTACTGTAGATCAATATGCCATTAAAAATAAGAAATACAAACAGAACAACGGCCATTGTCACCAGCTGACGAAGAGATGTTGATGACAATGTCTGCGATACCGATTCCGCAGTCTGAGAAAACGTTTGGTTCTCATTGCTGTATGATGTTATCATCCGGTTAGCTATAAAATTGATAGTCACGTTAAAACCATTCAGTAAAAAATGCATCAGCATGGATGTATAAATTGAACCGGTTGCCTCAACCATCAATGCAAATATAATTCCCAGATAAACAGCATATGGCATCTGATTGAAGTTCAGATGAAAAAGTCCGAAAATCAAAGCACTCAGACAAATTCCGGCCTTCTTGGATTGCTGACGATAGGCACCGTACAAAATCCCGCGGCATAGAAATTCTTCATTCACTGCCGGCATAACTGCCATCACCAAAAGCATCGGAAAATATCCCAGCTTCATCATATACGGCATGACTGCTGCTACTTGATTTTTTACAAACAACATTGAAAAACTGTTCAGAATAGCGACCACCGGATAAGCCGAAATGATCACCGCAACAGCCATTTTGATATTTGCATTGGATATCGGTACAAAAAGCATTCGTTCTGCCAATTGATCCTGCTTCTTTCGGCAGCAGACAAAGCACCACAGGCCGCCGGGAAGGACAAGCATCACCTGGCCCATCAGCATATGAAAGACAGCATTTCTAATTGGTATCCACTGCATGAGCCACTGGTATCCCATATACAATGCAAATGCTGCAATCAATATCAAATGGGCTGCTGTGATCCTCTTATGCATTCTATGCCTCTTTCTTTACAATTCGATCCTGTGCCTTAAATATATGCGCAGCCGGCACATACCCACGAACAGATGATGTCGGATAAACATTCACATTCGGTCCAAGCACTGTGCCTGGATTTAAAACGCTGTTGCATCCTACTTCAACGCAATCTCCCAGCATCGCACCAAATTTCTTAAGACCGGTTTCAATATTGCCCTCACCTGTGTGTACCACTACCAGTTTCTTATCCGACTTCACATTGGATGTAATAGAACCGGCCCCCATATGGGCCTTAAATCCGAGAATAGAATCTCCGACATAATTATAATGAGGTACCTGCACCTTATTGAAAAGAATAACATTTTTAAGCTCCGTTGAATTACCAACAACGGCACCTTCACCTACAATGGCATTGCCTCTGATAAACGCACAATGTCTGACTTCTGCACCTTTACCGATGATAGCCGGTCCGTGAATATAAGCAGATGGGAAGACGACGGCATCCTTTGCAACCCATACATCCTCGCCTCTGTATTCATATTCCTCCTCCGGCAGTGTAGGACCCAGTTTCTTGATAAATTCACCAATCTTTGGAAGAGCCTCCCATGGATAGGTGACGGAAGATAATAATTCTTCTGCAATAGTTTCTGATAATGTGTACATGTTCGCAATTTTTAAACCTTCATACATATTGATTGCCTCCTTATTGACCTGATGACAACGACTCTGCTGTCACTTTCTCTGTATTTTGCTTTGTATCTGCTGATACCTTCTTGACTGCAGGATCCTTATCCGCCGGTGCTTTCTTTGCTGTTTTCCTTTTGGCTGCAGGCCGCTGCTCTTTCTTGTAAAATGCAGCACACCGGTCATAATTCCCCCTCAGCTGGTACTGATTGTGCAGGACCATGACTCTGCCCGTACGATCTGAAATAAATCTTTCTAATTTCTCCATGTAGACATCCGATGTAATGCTTCCCTCAGCCACATAGGTCAGCCCCTTCTCCCAGCTGGCTGTTAGTTCAGGATTCAGCAGTGACCGTATTGAATTGTCTACAACCTCATACACCATTTCACCAAGCTGTGTTGGTGTCACAATCTGAGTCTTCTTATTCAGCGACAGATAACGAATCGTGACAAGTTTTTTGAGGATTTCTGCACGGGTCGCACTGGTTCCGATGCCCGAACCTTTGATCTGTGCACGCAGTTCTTCATCTTCGATCAGCTGTCCGGCATTCTCCATAGCCAGAATCAGGGATCCTGAATTATAGCGTTTTGGCGGAGAAGTTTCTCCTTCTTTGATCATCAGCTTCTTCACCGGCAGATGGGAGCCCTTTTTCAGGTTCTTCAGCATATCCAGAAATGCTGCATCACATCCTACATCTTCGGTTTCATCCTCCTTCTGGGACTGTGTATTCTGTGCCTTCTTTGGCATACCGGCAACTTTCAGATATCCCTCTTCCGTCAGGACTTTGAAACTGGCATAAAAGCTCTCCGTACGCACCTTTAGTGTCATAGACAACTTTCTATACTGTGCAGGCGGATAAAAGATACTGAGGAAGCGCCTGCATATAGCTTCATAAACACTTCGAGACTGCGGATGAAGGCTCCGAAGTGCCCCCAATCCCTGACCTGTAGGAATAATCGCATAATGATCCGTGATCTGTTTATCATTGGTATATCTTGTAGATGCTATTTTCTTATAGCTCCCCATGGATAGGATCTCATCTGCATAAGCCGAAAAAGCCGGCACCTGCTTTAATCCGCTGATATTTCTGCTGATTTCTTTCGCAACGGCCGTCGAAAGCACTCTGGCATCCGTTCTCGGATAAGTTACCAATTTCTTCTCATACAGCTCCTGAACGATTTTCAACGTCTCATCCGGGCTGATCTTGAACATACGTGAACAGTCATTCTGAAGTTCCGCCAGATTATACAAAAGCGGCGGATTCTTTTTCTCTGTCTTTCTCTCAATAGCAGTAACTTCCGCCTCCATAGGCTGCACACGCTCGATATAAGTTATCAGCTTGGCCGCATCTTCCTTTGTTTTGAAACCATTTTCCTTATATAAAACTGGTTTCTGCCAGGCAACAGATTCTTCTGTCACACGCCATTCTGCTTCCACTTCACGCCCCATGACATCAGCAGCCGCTAACACACGATAAAACGGTGTTTTTACAAAATATCGGATTTCCCGCTCACGCCTCACAACCATACCAAGTACACAGGTCATCACACGGCCGACAGAAATGACGGTATACTTCGTACCCAGATAGTTAGACATAGACTGTCCATACTTCAAAGTCAGAAGTCTTGAAAAGTTAATGCCCATCAGATAATCTTCCTTGGCTCTCAGATAAGCTGCATCAGCCAGATGATCATACTCTGACAAAGGTTTCGCTTCCCGGATACCCCTTAAAATTTCTTCTTCAGTCTGGGAATCGATCCAGACCCTTCTCTTATCCTTGTCCCCAACATGGGCCATCTGGTCTACCAGACGGTAAATATATTCCCCTTCTCTTCCCGAGTCAGTACAGACATAGATACAAGTCACATCTTCTCTATTTAATAAATGTTCCACAATGTGAAACTGCTTCTTTACATCATCGATTAATTCATATTTAAATTCTTCAGGCAAAAACGGCAGTGTATCCAAAGACCATTTTTTGAGTTTCGGATCATAAACTTCCGGATAACTCATTGTCACCAGATGCCCGACGCACCATGTCACAACGGCATCAGCTGATTCAAGATAACCATCAGCCGCACGCCCGCTGACATTCAAAACTTTTGCAAATTCTTTGGCCACACTGGGTTTTTCTGCTATATATAACGATTTAGACTGCACGCTTTATTCTCCGTAAATTATATTCATCTCTATCTATTATACTCTCTTTCTGGTTATCACACATTTTACCTCAATTGTCAAGCAGCGAAAAATTTTTGTATCTTATTCATTAATTATGCTTGGCTCTTAACAGTTACATGCTATAATAAAAACATCTGTATTGATACTCAGATTCATATTGATCAACACATGATCTTTGATAAAGGAGGTTTATTATGACACCAAAACAACACTATTATAAAAACATTGCAGATACTATGATTTCCAATCTCGAAAAACGAGGTTTTGAAGCCAGCTATGTACCTAACAGACAAGCAGCACTTGAATTCATCATGCCTTACCTTTCCAAAGGCAATACCGTCTCCTGCGGCGGTTCCATCACACTTAATGAAATTGGTTTCAATTCCGCTGTAAAGGATGCCGAATGCACTTTCCTGGATAGAACTACAGCCAAAACACAGGAAGAAAAGGATGCCATTTATTCCAAAGTTGCTGTCTGTGATTACTATTTCATGAGCACCAACGCCATCACAACAGATGGACTTCTTGTGAATATCGATGGAACCGGCAATCGTGTTGCCTCACTCATTCATGGTCCTAAAAATGTAATCATTGTAACAGGTATGAACAAAGTCTGTCCGGATCTGGATTCAGCATATAAACGCGTGAAGCTCTCTGCTGCACCGCCGAATACCGTCCGTCTGAATAAAAAGACACCATGTGCCGCAACCGGCAAATGTGCCGATTGTCTGAGTCCTGACTGCATATGCACGCATACCGTTATCACCCGCCGTTCAAACATTCCGGGAAGAATCAAAATTCTCCTTGTAGGTGAAGAACTTGGATACTAAAATGCAGCCACAGTTATTATTCTTTGATATTGACGGAACTTTACTTTCCAATGATACACACAAAATTCCCGAAAGTGCTCTCAATGCAATTGCACAAGCCCAAAGGAACGGTCATCTGGCCTTTATCAATACAGGCCGGACCATCCGAACCATGCCTGCTTTTCTGAAAGATCTGGGATTCGATGGCTTCCTCTGCGGCTGCGGCACAAGAATTGTCTGCCGCGGTGAAACGCTTCTGGCTCATTCACTCTCAGAAAAAGAACGCAATCGCATTATTGATCTGATGGAAGAATGGCAGATTGAAGCCTTTCTGGAAGGCTCTGAGGATGTCTACTGTCAACGCAGGGATTACCGTCAGAAAGTCATGAATATCGTCCGTGCATCCTTCAACAAAGAAGGGCTTGGGCTTTCTAAATTTATCGAAGACCGCAATTTTGTCTATGATAAATTTGTCTTCGTTTCTGATAACCCTGCCAATTCAGATGCTTTTATCCGAGGCATCACATCTTTTATAGATGTCATTGACCGGGGCAAAGGCATGTATGAATGTGTCCCAAAGGGATTCTCCAAAGCGTCTGCCATGCGCCTTCTGGCCGATCATTTGAATATTCCTATGTCTAATACATGGGCTTTTGGTGACAGCAGCAATGACCTGCCGATGTTTGAAGCGGCAGCTCATGGAATTGCCATGGGTGATCACTCTCCTGTCCTTGAACCATTTTCCGAAATGATCACAGATACCGTGGATAATGACGGCATTGCCAAAGCACTCTCGCATTTTGGACTGATCTGATTTTTCATGAGTTCTTCGATGCACCAAAGGGGCTGATGCAGATATTTCTATCCGCATCAGCCCCTCTTGACAAATTGAACATCAGATATTATTCATACAGCGGATGTTTATCTGTCAGTGATTTCACAATAGCCATTGCTTTATCTTTGTTTCCTTCGAAATCCTTTAATGTTAATACAATCGCTTCTGCAATCTGATCCATATCCTCTGCATCAAAGCCTCTTGTTGTTGCAGCTGGTGTACCAAGTCTTAAACCACTTGTAACAAACGGAGACTGTGGATCATTCGGAATTGTATTCTTATTGCATGTGATATGCACTTCATCAAGCATCTTCTCAGCCTGTTTGCCTGTCAGACCCAGATTCTGAAGATCAACCAGCATCAGATGATTATCTGTACCGCCGGATACGATTGTGATACCTCTCTTCATCAGACCATTGGCCAGTGCCTGTGCATTCACAAGAATCTGTTTCTGGTATTCTTTGAAGTCATCGCTGAGTGCTTCTTTTAATGCAACTGCTTTTGCTGCGATCACATGCATCAGAGGGCCGCCCTGTGTACCTGGGAAAATAGCTGAATTCAGCTTCTTAGCATATTCATCTGTACCGCAGAGAATCATACCGCCTCGTGGTCCGCGAAGTGTCTTATGAGTTGTTGTTGTCACAACATGCGCATAAGGGATTGGGCTTGGATGAAGTCCGGCAGCCACAAGACCGGCGATATGTGCAATATCAACCATCAGGATTGCATTAACCTTATCTGCAATCTCTCTGAATCTCTTGAAATCAATTGTTCGGCAGTATGCACTGGCACCTGCAACAATCAGTTTCGGCTGGCATTCAAGGGCAATTCTTTCTACTTCATCATAATCGATAAAACCTTTTTCATTGACACCATAAGGTACGCAATGGAAATACTTGCCGGAGAAGTTCGCTGAGCTTCCGTGTGACAGATGTCCGCCCTGATCCAGTGCCATACCCATAAATGTATCGCCCGGTTTCAAAAATGCCTGGAAAACTGCCATATTAGCCTGAGCACCTGAATGCGGCTGAACATTCACATAAGCGGCACCAAATAACTTCTTTGCTCTTTCAATTGCAAGATTTTCTACAATATCCACATACTGACATCCGCCATAATATCTCTTGCCCGGATAACCTTCTGCATATTTATTGGTCAGAGGACTGCCCATTGCTGCCATAACCGCTTTGCTTACAAAGTTTTCTGATGCGATCAGCTCAATATTCTGGTTCTGTCTTCCTTTTTCTAACTGGATAGCTTCTGCAATTTCGCTATCTACAGCCTGAATTTCATCAAATGTGTACATTTTGCACTACCTCCTTTGTTGTCTGCAGGGAACCGCAAGTGCTCCCTGCTTACTCCTTATGTCATTTATAATAAATGTAAATAACCCTTATTCTTCTGCCTGTTCAATCTCATTCACACGGATACCGAGCTCTTCGAGCTGCTTCTCATCAACTGTATCCGGTGCATTTGTCAGAAGGCAGGATGCATCTTTTACCTTAGGGAAGGCGATGACATCTCTGATACTGTCCACTTTGGCCATCAGCATAATCAGACGGTCAAGACCATAAGCCAGTCCTGCGTGAGGCGGAACACCATATTTGAAGGCATCCAGAAGGAAGCCAAACTGTTCATGCGCTCTTTCCTTAGTAAAGCCAAGTGCCTCAAACATCTTCTCCTGAATATCATCCTGATGGATACGGACGCTGCCGCCGCCGATTTCTGTACCGTTAAGAACGATATCATAGGCTTTGGCACGTACACGGCCGGGATCTGTATCGATATACTGAAGATCTTCTTCCATAGGCATTGTAAATGGATGATGCATTGCCTGGAATCTGTTTTCCTCATCGGACCACTCTAATAATGGGAATTCTGTTACCCAGAGGAAGTTATACTGATTCTTGTCAAGCAGGCCCATCTTGTCTGCCAGTTCAAGTCTCAGGGCACCTAAAGATGCATAGACAATCTTGTTCTTATCTGCTGCAAATAAGAGAAGGTCTCCCGGTTCACCCTGCATCGCTGAAATCAGTGCCTGCATCTCTTCATCCTTCATGAATTTGGCAAATGAAGATTTAATAGAACCATCCGGCTGAATTGCAATATAGGCCAGACCCTTTGCGCCGTAATCCTTTACAAAAGCAACAAGTGCATCAATCTTCTTACGCGGCATCGTGCCCTGTCCCTTTGCGTTGATACCCCTTACAGAGCCGCCATCTGCGATTGCATTCTTAAATACTGCAAACTCGCAGTCTCTGACAACATCTGTGACATCGTTCAGTTCCATACCAAAACGTGTATCCGGCTTATCTGAACCAAAACGATCCATTGCTTCCTGCCATGTCATTCTCTGAATCGGCAGCGGCACATCCACACCAATAATTTCTTTGAAAAGACGTGCCAGCAGACGTTCATTGACATCAATAACATCATCAACGTCTACAAATGAAAGTTCCATATCCACCTGTGTAAATTCAGGCTGTCTGTCTGCACGAAGGTCTTCATCACGGAAGCATCTTGCTAACTGGAAATAACGATCATAACCGGATACCATCAGCAGCTGTTTGAATAACTGCGGTGACTGCGGCAATGCATAGAAAGAACCCGGATGGACACGGCTCGGAACAAGATAATCTCTTGCGCCTTCCGGTGTACTCTTGGTCAGCATCGGTGTCTCGATTTCAAGGAAACCTTCTTCTGTCAGGAAGTTTCTGATAACCGCACAGGCTCTGCTTCTCATCATAATATTCTTCTGGATATCCGGTCTTCTTAAATCAAGATAACGATATTTCAGACGAAGTTCTTCCTTTGTCTTGCTGTTCTCTTCAATATGAAATGGCGGTGTCTCTGATTCAGACAGAATTCTCAGCTGCTCTGCAATAACCTCGATCTCACCTGTCGCAAGGTTCTGATTCACTGCACCGGCACGTTCACAAACCTGTCCTGTAACAGCAATAACAAACTCACTTCTAAGCTTGCCAGCCTTCTCAAAAATCTCAGTACCGCATTTGTTCTCTTCAAAGATAATCTGCAGGATACCTGATCTGTCTCTTAAATCGACAAACACAACGCCGCCTTTATTTCTGCTCTTCTGAACCCAGCCCATTACTGTGACTGTCTGTCCAACCTGAGCTTTACTTAATTCTGCACAACGATGGGTACGTTTCATACCGCTCATTGATTCAGCCATATTAAGACTCCTCTCTCTGCTCTTTTGTATCATTAATCATTATAAACTTTTTCGAATTCTTTGAAACCTTCTGCTTCCAGTTTCTCAATCTGCTGCTTCATATTCTTGCGCATCGGCTGAATCGTCACAGTTGTTCCTTCTGCACGAAGTGCCTTCGCACGCTTGAAGATCTCAAGCTTTCTGTCTAAAGACACATTCTTGCCGATCAGAATCGCCAGATTCTTCTCTGAAACAGGTGTCACTGTCTCAAGCTTATCCTTCAGGATGGTGATAATACGCTCAAATCCGATGGAGAATCCGCAGGCACTGACATCCTGTCCGCAGAACTTGCCGATCATCTTGTCATAACGGCCGCCGCCTGCAATGGAGAAATTGTAGCCATCAATGCTGATTTCAAAGATTGTACCTGTATAGTAGCCCATACCGCGTACAAGTGTCGGATCAAATGTGATCTTCACATGCTCGTTGATCATGGCTTTTGCACATGAAATGATATCATCTACACCATCCACAACCTTCCTGTCAAGATATTCCTCTGCAATATCCTTACAGAAATCACCGCATGTCACATCGCCCTGAAGGGACTCGTAGATAGACAGATAGCGTGTCACAACTTCTTCAGCATAACCATTCTCAATCAGTTCCTTGCGGATACCATCCAGACCGATCTTGTCATACTTGTCAAGAGAGATGAGAACAGAACCGATTGCATCCTCTTCAAATCCTGCCTGCAGAGCTGCTGCACGAAGAATCTGACGATCATTGATATGAATCGTAAAATCTGTGATGCCTACTTCGCTGAAAATCTGTGACAGCATATCTGAAGTTGCCGCTACAAGCTCAATCTCTGCCAGATTCGTATCATCGCCGAGAATATCGATATCGCATTGTGTGAACTGACGGAAACGGCCTTTCTGCGGATTATCTGCACGCCATACATTGCCAATCTGCAATGCCTTAAAAGGTGTCGGCAGTTTCTCCTTATTGTTCGCATAATATCTTGCCAGCGGAACAGTCAGGTCATATCTAAGACCATTGTCTGCAAACTCCTGCTTGCCGGCTTCAATGGCTCTGGTCAGATCAGCACCTCTCTTCATCACCTTGAAGATCAGCTTCTCATTGTCACCGCCCTGTTTGGATGTCAGGTTCTCTATATGTTCCATAACTGGAGTTTCAATCTGCATAAAGCCATAGGCCGCATAGCTGGTCTTGATCATCTGCAGAATGTGTTCTCTGAGACGCATATCTGCAGGAAGCATATCACACATGCCTTTTACAGGTGTTTTAATGAACTTCATTATATCATATACACTCCTTCTAATTATTCGATGGTAACGTTTATCATCGCATCTGAAAAAACGCCTGTATACATTCTAGCCTATATTGTCCCGAACCGCAAGGTCTGATTTTAGAAAGATTTTAGAAAGTTACCAGAATAAATTCCAAAAACATCCTCTATGCGGCAATAATAAGCTTATCACTATCATATAAATAACGATAAACATGATTAGAAAGCACTTCCTCTTCCGAAACAATCTGATGATTCACTGCCTCTACAACCTGACGCATATCCCATGCACTCACAGCCTCGTCCACAGGAATCAGCAATACTTCATGGATACTGCTGGGCAGGACAAAAACATCTCTTTCTACAGAGTCCGCAAACTTTCTGAGACAGTCTGTATAAAATAAAACCGCAGCACCATTAAGCCTGATTGCATTGGTCAGCACATATAAAGGCATCTCTCTGGCCGCTTCATTTTCTTCAAGAAACGCACCATACTCTTCTGACAGCTGCCCATCCGCCATCTCAAGGATCATCTCCTGCACCGGCTCCACTACACCTTCCCACAAACGCTGCATGTTGGCCACCGCCAAGCTGTAAAGCTCCGAAACAGTCACCTTCCACCGATTCATCAGATCATCCGATATCAGTACTGTTCCGATCTGAGTTGTCTCCTCTTCAACCAATACCCGAAATGTCAGTGCCAGATCCAGCTTCCGAACAAATGGACAATGCTCAATTCTCTGACGATTCTTCTCATAATTCACCGCTCTCAGTATGATTCGATCGCTGATATTCTCAAAATCTTCAAACCACTCCCCTGTCATCGGGAAACTATAAGAACAACACTGTCTGCAGATCACCATCATCTGATCAATCAGATCATCCGCTGCTGCTCCCCGCAGATACTGTTCATAAATATCCCGCATATAAAAAACCGGTGCTGTATTCTCATCTTCCTGTCTCACCGTCATAATCTCCGACATCACACCATTATTCTTCGCAATCTCCGTCAGAACAATCTCGCCTCTCCCGTCATCGTTGAAGGCATCCTCCATATTCTCCTGTATGTAAGTCACAAACTCCCTATATGATAAAATTGACTGATGCATGATATTCCTCCCCATATGATTGATTTCGTCCCGGCCGTGAACTGTTGTTTATATTATAATCACGACAATTCTCCTCAGCAATGATGATTCATTGACACCTGCCTAAGGCAGCCGACATCAGCCAAATCCCATCGACACCTTAAATTTCTATTCTTTTCAGGCAAAACGGGCCGGTACAGTTTCTCTGTACCGGCCCGCGCCGATTCACTTTTGTATTAAGCTCTTACAGCCTTCTTCAGTAAATTTTTTAATTCGTCTACATTAAATTCATAATGCTTGCCGCAGAAATGACAGTTCACTTCTATCGGCTTCTGATCATCGATCATGTCCTGGATTTCTTTCTTGCCAATACTGATAATTGCTCTCTCCACACGTTCTCTTGAGCAATCGCAGACATAACCTGTTGGTGTTTCTTCATAAAATTCAATATCAAAACCATCCAAAACGCGGCGGATCATGCCTTCCGGTGTCTCGCCTTCCTCAAGCATCGTCGTCACAGATGGCAGTTTCTTCACATTCTCCTCCAGTTTATCGATCACCGCGTCATCTGTAAAAGGCATCAGCTGAAGGATAAAACCGCCGGCCTGTTTCACTGTATTGTCTTTCTCCATAAGAACCCCCAGCGCAACACTTGAATTAATCTGCTCACTGGTCGCATAATAGTACGTGAGATCCTCCGCAATCTCACCGGATACGAGCTGTGTCTGTCCAACATATGGTTCTTTCATGCCCATGTCCTTGATCACGCTCAACACGCCGAGATCCAGAGCGCCGCCTACATCCAGCTTGCCCTTGCTGTTTGGAGGCAGCATTACATCCGGATTATTGACATAGCCTTTCACTGTACCGTCTGACTTAGCAGTCACTGTAAGCCCGCCAATCGGACCACTGCACTGAATCTGAAGTGTCAGCAGATCCTTCTCGCCTTTCATCATGCTGCCCATCATGGCACCTGCTGTCAGCAGTCTTCCCAGAGCTGCTGTTGCCACCGGACTTGTATTATGTATCTCTCTTGCTTTTTCTACTAACTCTCTTGTTGATGCCGCAAAGATCCTGACCTGGTTGCCGGCTCCTGAAGCATGTACGATATAATCCATTTCTATTCCTCCATCTGTCTTAAACAGTCTTTTTGCCGTGTTCTCTCGCCACAAAATAAACCCTTTCACTATCAGGCTTCGGTTTATTATACGTAAAAGCATCATAAATTGCAAGTACTTCCATACCTGCTTTTTCAATCAGTGCTTTCACCGTTTCCAAAGAATATGCCCGCTGATAATGTGTCTCACAGTAACGTCTGAACAGATCACCATCTTCCTGAACAAAAACTGTCAAATCATATTCATTGATCATCTCTTCTTCATCATAAAAATTATCCCATATGAAACTGCATTCCTCACGGTCTTCTGCAATGGTCTGATCTCCCAGTATTTCCTGATATTTGTAAACTGTATTCAGATCAAAGATAAAAATACCGCCCGGATCCAGATAATTATTCACCAGGGAAAAAACCTGTAAAAGATCCTCTTCTTCCAGAATATAATTCATACTGTCACAAATGCTGACAGCCGCCCGCATGGTTCCGTAAAGTTCAAATTCACGCATGTCCTGCAGCAAATATAAAATGTCCGGCGATGATTTTTCCTTGGCAATTGTCAGCATTTCCTCTGACAGATCGATGCCTGTCATGTCATAACCATGGGCATCCAGATACCTTGTCATAGCACCTGTACCGCACCCCATATCCAGTACGAGGCCATCCTCCACGCCGTATTTTTTCAATAACGATACGAGATATGCACCCCATTCATCATAAGGTACATTATCCATGAACGTATCATAAACCTGTGCAAATCCTGTATAAGCTTCCATATTTTATTCCTTTTTCTTCTGTCTTTTTTTCTGTTTGATGATCCCGCCGATCCTACCGGATTCACTGGCCGTCAATGCGCCCCAGCCTTCTTCTATAATTCTGTCAAAAAGTCCCAGCTCCTTAGCAATTTCATATTTCACCTGCTCCTCCGGTTTCAATTCCCGAATCGGTACCTGTTCACCATTTTTCTTCGTTATCTTTCTGTCCAGAAATGTCTCATCCCACATCTGTATCGTCTCCTTTACAGAATCAGAGTATCCCCAACTTTCAGAGACCTATTCCCCCAAAAGCTGCTGTCATCTTGAATTGTAATAGATTTTCATCAAAAGTCAATCCATGTTCTCAGTGCAAAGGAATAAATCAATTTCTGTTTGACCTTTTTGGCCAGTATCTGCTCCAGTGCATACTGGTAATCATCCAGCTGACGCTGATAACGTTTCTTCAGAATTTCAGCACCATCCGAGGCAGAAACACGGTCTGTTTTATAATCCAGAAGAACAATACCATCCTCTTCTTCAAAATAAGCATCTATGATTCCCTGTATTAAAACCGTTTCATTCTCTTTGATCTCCGGATGTACCGCCGAAACCGGAACTCCCATAACAAACTGTGCTTCCCGCCGCAGCTGATGACGTCTGTCTGCCAGAGTCATCCGCTTTCCAAGTTCTGAAAAAATCATATCCGCCAGATCTCTCACCCGGATATTTTTTCTCTGCTCGCCCGCCAGACGGCCTGCTGCTTCCATAGCTGACAGCTGTGTCCTTATCCACTGCTCGTCTCTCTCTGATGGGCAGCCAGCAAAATCTATCAATTCAAGGGCCCGATGATACGCCGTTCCCCGGAAGGCACCGATATTGTCTCCTGGCTTTATCTCCGATTCATTCATATCCTTCATAAAATCCGGCAGTTTTTCATCCCCCTCCGGCATCTCCGGCTCTTTTGTCAGATCCGGCAGTTCCTCTGCTTCCATCAGTTCTTCCATAGCATATTTTTTTAATTCGGAAACAGAGTATTTGCCCTTCACAGACAATAATTCTATCTGTGGGTACTGCCATCCGGCATCCCGGTCAAGAATCTTTGCAGTCTCGTTCTCCTGATCAGGATCTGTGGTTCTTTCAAGAAGTTCTTCTTTCTGCCAGCGTTTTTCAATGGTCCTTCCCACTTCACGTCCCGCCAGTTCCCGTATATCAACGATTCTGACAATGAAATCATCTCCCGCATCTTCTCTTAATACCGCCGGCATGATCCAGTCCAGATAAGATTTTGCTCCTGTCAGCATCCAGTCCGGAAATACCGCACCGGCACTCTCCCCGCGCCTTCGCCAGTCATCCAGCTTTTCCTCAATCTTCTTTGAACCATCGGCCCCTGTCATGATCAGTTTTTCTTTTGCACGGGTCATGGCCACATACAAAATTCTCTGTTCTTCCGCCAATGTTTCAAGATTCAGTCTGGATGAAAGATATTTCTTGTAGGCAGAAGCCATTTTCTTCCTGGTCTGAAGATTCACCGCATCCATACCGATTCCCGCCTCCGAATGCAGGATCATTTTGCTGATACTGTCTTTAAAATTAAATTTTTTGCCCAATCCTGACAAGATAACAATCGGATACTCCAGACCTTTGCTCTTATGAATACTCATAATTTGCACGCGGCCCTTGTCCCCCTCCGGCATGGCAGCCTCTCCGAAATCAATCTGATTCTTCTTCAGCTGCTCAATGTAGCGCATAAAATCAAATAAGCCGCTGTAACTGCCGGATGCATAGGTTACCGCCCGCTCCTGCAAAAGATCCAGATTGGCCTTGCGGCGTTCGCCTCCCGGAAGAGCCTGTACATAATCATAATAACCTGTTTGATCATAAATATATCGGATCAATTCATATAATTCCATATACACAGATGCTCTTCGAATGTCTCTAAGCAAGGTCAGAAACTTCTGGATCTTATCATATCCTGCCATATCTTCACTGCAGTCTGTGCAGGCATCAAAAAGAGAAATTTCCGGATTTGCCGAACGCATCACAGCCAATTCTTCTGCTGTCATTCCCACAATCGGCGAACAAAGAACCGCCGCCAGCGGAATATCCTGTTTCGGATTATCCACCACCGACAGGAACTGAAGCATTGTCTGTATCTCGATCGTATCAAAAAATCCCGCAGACATTTCTGCGGAAGCCGGAATATTCTCAGCTGTCAGCACATCCACAAACTTTTCCGCCCAGCCAGTCACTGTTCTGAGTAAAATAACGATATCTTTATATCCGGCCTTTCTATAAATTCCCAGATCGCTGTCATAAATGTCAAGACCATGCTCTGTATCCGTCAGCTCACGAATTCTGGCAGCTGCAAGCTTGGCTTCCAGAGAAACAGTATCCAATTCTTCATCCGGATCTTCATTCTCCGGATCTGCTGTCAGAAAAAGTACTTCAGCAGCGCCGGCAATATGCTTACCGGGTGCTTCGGGATATTCTATTCCCGGATAAAGCGCTGCATGCTCGTCATAATCAATGCCGCCAAGACTTTTCTTCATAATCCTTTGAAAAATAAAATTAATCCCGGACAACACGCTTTCCCTGCTTCTGAAATTCAAGGAAAGGTCTATCCGCTGCATATGCTCCTCCTCTGCTGCATTTGCATAGCTATGATATTTGTCCATGAAAATTGCCGCATCTGCCAGTCTGAAACGGTAAATACTCTGCTTCACATCCCCTACCATAAAGCGGTTATACTGGCCTTTTCGTTCCCTTGACAAAAGGCTCAGAATCAGCTCCTGAACCTGATTGCTGTCCTGATATTCATCACACACAACTTCTTCATAGAATTCACAGAGCTCATCTGCCACTAATGTGGGCGTCACTCTCATCCGACCGTTTTCATCCTCTGAAAAATCCGCCAGAAGTCTCAGCATATCATGTTCCAGATCTGAAAAATCCAGCATATTTCTATCTGCCTTCGCCGCTTTAAACTGCTGTTCAAAGGCAGTCACCAATTCCGTCAGCATTTTCACGGATGGATAGATGTAAGCCATTTCCTTTTGCAGTTCTTCCTGTGACTGGACAAAATAACCGGTACGCAGATTCTCCACTGCCGTCTTAAAATCAGCATGCATCTCTTTCACCCGATCTTTGATTTTAGACTCCACGGAAGCAGAAACCCGCGGCAGCCGTTTCCATGTCACCTGCTGCAAAATTTCTCTGGCTTCATCATAATCCTTTGCCTCAGCTAATTGTTCCAGCCATGCCTTGTCCGCATCAATAACCGGCCAATATGCCTCCACACCATCCGGCACCAGACAGAGCTGTCCTGCCTGATTCAAAAGAGAATCATATTTGGAAAGCATGTTTTTTAATTGCTGCATAGAAAATGCCGTCACTGCATGGGCGCCATTTTGCTCACTCTCACCGGAATAGGCAGCCAAACACTGCTTCAGCCAATACCCCGGCCACGGAAAACCTCTGGAATAATCGTAAAGCTGTATCATCATTTCCGCAATGCCCTGATCTGCCTTACCACTGGCATAGCGATCCACAAAATCCCTGAATGCACGGTTCTCAGAAGCATAGTAAGTTTCCATGACATCTTCTGCGATATCCGCCTTCAACAGCTTCAGCTCCGCCTCATCGCCCAGTCTGAAGGAAGGGTCCAGCTCCAGCACCTCAAAATGCTCCCGGATTGTTTTCAGACACAGGCTGTGAATCGTTGAAATCTGCGCACATGGCAGAAGAAGCTTCTGTCGAATCCATTCGGTATTTTCCGGCTCCTCCTGCAGTTTCTTATCAAGTCCTTTGCCTATTCGCTCCCTCATCTCGGCAGCTGCTGCATTGGTAAAGGTAACCACAAGAAGGCGTTCAATCTCCACCGGCTGCTTTTTGTCCGTCAGCTGCTGTATCAGCCTTTCTACCAGAACTGCCGTTTTTCCCGATCCGGCTGCTGCAGAGACAAGCACCGAACATCCCCGTGCATCGATAACTGCCTGCTGCTTTTTGCTCCACTGAACACTCATTCTCCCGCCTCCTTTCTGATCATCTGCCATATTTCATCCTTTTTCATTTTCCTCAATCGATGCCAGTCAAACCCTTCAAAAGACGGATCAAATCCGCAGACGGCTTTGAAGCTGCAGTAATCACAGGCTTTTTTCTGTCCGTAGCGATACGGGTGGGCACTGATATCACCTGAAAAAATACGTTCACCCAATTGTCTTGTCTTTCGTTTCACATGCCATGACAATATTTCAAAATTCTCAGGCGGCGCAGCACTTGACAATGCCGATAAGGAGCCATCCTTTTTCAGTGTCACCGGCAATACTTTCGGCGGCGCCTCCGGATGCTGATCCATATGATGAATAATCTCCGTATCATCCACCACAAGGCCATCCACCGCCAGCTGCTCAAGAATTGCCGTCTCATCATCCTGCTCCCCGGAAAAGTCCTGAAAATTTTTGGATGCCACCAGGGGATCATCAATGTGATAATAAAGAATGCCCGCCGGAATGACAATGCATTTTTGATCTTTTCGCCACTGTTCCTCACAAGCCGCATTCATATAGACCATCAGCTGAAGCTGAAGGCCATGAAAAACGGATGTCAGATCAAATTTGGTATTGCCGGACTTGTAATCAATAATTTTCAAAAAGACTTTCTCATCCTCTTCGCAGAGATCCATGCGGTCAATTTTGCCATTGAGTGACCTCACGCCGCGATCGCCGTAGGAAAGCTGCATATGATGATTCTCAAGCTCTGTTGTAAAACGTACTTCGTAGCCAACAGGCTCAAAATCACCTTTCTTCAGCTGCTGCTGCAGCGCCCATATTGTCCGTTTCGTCATACGCATAATTTTCTCAGTCAGATACCGGGCCCTCATACTGTCCTGCATGACTGAATGATTATATTCAAGCACAACACTCTCCACGCATTCTTCCACCAGACGATCTCTTGTTTCATCCGGAATCGTGCGCCACTGATAACCGCTTCTTCCTATTCTCAGAGAAAAGCGTTCAATTGCCTGATGAAAGATCATGCCGATATCCGGTGCCTGCACCTGATAAATCTTTCGCTCTTTCAGATGCAGCCCATAGGAAAGAAAATGGGCATAGGCACAGGCTGCATACTTTTCCAGCATCGTGACACCACCGGTAAGCGCTCCTCCGTAAACGGCTTTCACCGCCGCCTGGGATAAAGGATCCCCTGTATATTGATAGAAAGCAGCCTCCACCAGCTGCCTGGTCTTATCCTTATATGTCGGATGACTGTAAAACCAATCATAAACTCCCTGCCAGTTTTTTTGAATCTGTCCATTTTCACTGATTTTCCGAAGCCCTCGAATCAAGAACTGATAATTATGCCAGAAATCTGTATTCTGTTCCTCATTCATACGAATTCTTTGAAGCTTCATTTCAGGGAAAACCGTCATGATCCGGTTCAGAATAGAAGACGGCCGCTTTTCTTTGCCGGAAGCATCCTGTTCAGACCAGGTCAGAATCAGCTTTTCAGAAGGCTTGGTCATATTCATATAGAGATAATACTGTTCTGTACATGTGTTTTCTCTGGCAGTTGGTGCCAGATGAATATGGTGCATGGCCAGCTTTCCCCTCTCAATCTCTGTCAGCAGTCCTCCGCCATTCTCCATCAGCGGGACAAGACCATCGTTCATCCCCACAAAAAACAGCACTTTGACATCTTCTAATCGTGTTCGCCGTATATCGCCAAATGTCACCTGATCCAATCCCGGAGGAATGATACCGACCCGAACATCACTGATTCCCGCTTCAAGCACCTCTGAAAATATCTGTATGGAAAGCGGTTCCTCTCCGAGAATCAGATGCATTCTCTCAAGCAGACTGATGGCAACATCATAAATCTGCTCATATTCTTTCACTCTTGACAAATCTCCTCTGCTTTCAAAATAGGTGGTCCACTCTTCCAGCTGCCTCCGTATTCCAAGATGCTGCATATAGCGATAAAGTGCCCGCATAAAATCGACGTTCTTTGCCTCCTTATTACGGCTCACTTCGTATAATTCCTCCATGGGGAGAATCAGCCGCTCCCGTATACCATTGATTCGTTCCAGTTCTTCATCTGTCATCCCCTGCATCTTGGCTGTCCAGACCTTCGTCCATTTGGCATGACCGCGTATGCCCAAAGCCAGCACATAATTTTCCAGCAGATCCGCCTCTTCTTCCATAATACCGGATAATCCGCTTCTGATATATCTGAAAACCGAAGCATAACTGTACGTCTGAATAAAAATACCGCAGAGAGAACGCAGCCATTCGATCAGCATATTGCCTGAAATATTGCGTCTGCCGTCAAAGAAGCACGGAATCCGATACTTATCAAACCAATATTGTGCACTGCCGCGGTAAAGATTCATATCACTGGCCACAACAGCAATATCTCTGTATCGATAATTTTTGACTGAGACATACTCATGAATCTTCATGGCAGCGTAACCCATCTCATCATTCGGCGTCACCAATCCACAGGCCTGAAGATCCTCCGGTGTATTTTTCCAAGGTACAGCCCTCTCTCTGAAAAGATTTTTCTCGAGAGCTGCCAGTTCTTCACTATACCTAAAGCGTCCCTTTTCACTTCCTTCAAGAAGAATATCCTTGTCCCTTGATATAAGATTCTCACGACATATCCGCTCCAGCTGAAAAATGGTATCCTTCGGCAGATAAAATAAATGCTCCATGGAAGACACCTGATAAGGATTTGCAGCAATATCCACATTCAGCGTCATCACCACCTTCGGTGCCAGCTGAAGCATTCTGGTCATCAGACGATACTGAATCGGTGTAAAGCCCGTAAAATCATCCAGATAAACCGTTACATTCCGAATAACTGCCGATTGTTCGATCACATCACATAAACGATCCGGTACTTCCTCTGTTGTCATATATTTTTCATGGATTTTCTCAAGAAAAGCTTCATAGATCACCGTGATATCCTGCAGCTTGGCATACAAAACGGATTCTGTTCCAAGCTCCATGCTTCTCTGTTTCAGCATCTCAGGTGTGACGCCATACTGCAGCAGTTCTGACAACATCGATTTGACCTCGTCCACAAATCCTCTTTTGCGGATATTGCCTCTGAATGCTGAAAGTGCCTCTTCGTGCTCCGTCAGAAGCCTTCGGATAATCATACTCTTACCCGTATCCTCAAGTATTTCCTTCTGGTTCATTCCCAGTTCTTCAAATATCCTGTAGGCCAGGCGTTCAAAACTCAGCACATCTACATTCATGACACCGTGACGGGGATGATGCGCTACAATATTCTTCTGCGCCTGCATGGTATTCTGCTCCGGCACAATCAAAAAAATCTTTTCATCAGGGAACTGCACCGACTGACTGACAATCATCTGATATAATCGGGTAGATTTGCCGGTACCGCTGCCTCCAAGGATCAATTGCAGTGACATACATTTCTCCTCTCATATTTTTCATCAATTTCTCATATACATATAGTAACATTTTTACGGAGGGATTTCCATGCAAAGTGATACCCGCATTTTTGTTTTCAGACTCCGCCAGCTGCTGACTGCCTTCGCAGTCGCTGCCATTCTTATACTTGCTGCAATCCTGGCCATTTTTCAATTTATCCCAAGCAAAAAAGATGTGCAAACATCTCCGGCTTCTGCATACACCGCAGGTGTTTACACATCTTCAATTACACTTGGCAGCCAATCCGTCAACATACAGGTCGTTGTCGATAAAGATCGGGTCAAGTCAGCCTCCATTGTAAATCTGGATGAATCTGTCGCTGCCATGTATCCCCTGCTTACAACAAGCATGGATAACATATCCGCACAGCTGGCTGCCGGTGTCTCTGTGGAAGACATCCGCTATTCTTCTTCCAGCCGGTATACATCACAGGTTCTTCTGGGTGCTATTTCACAGGCTGTCAATAAGGCCCGCTGAAACAAAAAACGCATCGTTTATAACTGGGGTTCCTTCCATCGGCTATTCAACAATCTCATCCAGCTCCTGCATCCAGAGTGTCACACAGGCATCACTTGGCATACGCAGATCTCCCCTCGGAGAAACGGCGACAGAACCAACCTTCGGACCATCCGGCAGACAGGAACGTTTAAACTGCTGCGCAAAAAAACGACGATAGAAGGTCTTCAGCCATCTTAAGATTGTGGCGGCATCATAAACACCTGCAAAAGCCTGCAGTGCCAAGCGATAAACCTTGGCCGGGTGCCGCCCGAAACGAAGAATATGATACATAAAGAAATCATGAAGCTCATATGGTCCCACCAAATCTTCCGTCTTCTGGGAAATCTGGCCATCTTCCGGCGGAATCAGTTCAGGGCTCACCGGTGTATCCAAAATATCCAGCAATGTTTCTTTTAAAGTCTCACTGTCAGCCGTATCAGCACAATACCTCACAAGATGACGCACCAACGTCTTCGGTACAGAGGCATTGACGCCGTACATGGACATATGATCTCCATTATAGGTTGCCCATCCAAGGGCAAGCTCTGACATATCGCCAGTGCCGATCACCATGCCCCCGAGACGATTGGCAATGTCCATCAGTACCTGGGTTCTCTCACGCGCCTGACCATTCTCATACGTCACATCATGTTTGGACGGATCCTGCCCGATATCTGAGAAATGAAGGGTAACAGCCGCTTTGATATCTACTTCCTCAAGGGTTGCTCCTAATCTGTGAACCAGTTCACAGGCATTATGGTAGGTTCTGTCTGTTGTTCCAAAGCATGGCATCGTCACAGCCATGATCTGTTTTCTGTCCATATCCAGCATATCAAAAGCACGTACCGTTACAAGCAGCGCCAGTGTAGAATCCAGACCGCCTGAAATACCTACCACTGCATGCTGGCAATGTGTATGAGCCAGACGTTTCTTAAGTCCCATAGCCTGTATTGTCAAAATCTCTTCACAGCGTCTTGCACGGTCTGTCCGATCATCCGGCACAAAAGGATGCGGGTCAATATACCTGCGAAGTTCCAGGGGATGCATCTCCAGATCAAATTCAATGATACGATAATCGTCATTAAATTTCGGCTGCCATGTAGTCATTCTCCGTCGTTCACTGACAAGCTTTGACAAATCCAGATCCGCTGTAATCATCTGATTACAGAAGCGTTCGGACTCTGCCAGAAAACTGCCGTTCTCGCAGATCAGATTATGTGCACCAAAAACGAGATCTGTAGACGATTCGCCTTCACCTGCATCAGCATAAATATACCCGCAGACAAGTCTCGCCGACTGTCCGCTGACCAGAGACTTCCGGTAAATATCTTTGCCCGTTGTCTCATCACTGGCTGACAAATTGGCGATGACAGTTGCACCTGCCAGTGCATGACCAATGCTTGGCGGCTGAGCAACCCAAAGATCTTCGCAGATCTCTATACCCAAAGTAAATGCCGGCATCTGACGGCATCTGAATAAAAGCTTTGTTCCAAAAGGATATTTTCTGCCGTTAAATAAAATCTCCGTCTCTATATCTGCACCGCTGTGATAATGACGTCCCTCATAAAACTCCGAATAAGTCGGAAGGTAAGACTTCGGCACAAAACCAAGAATCTCTCCATCATGAAGTACTGCAGCCACATTGTAAAGCACACTATTGACTGTCAGCGGAAGGCCAGCCAATACAATCATATTCCTGTCCCGTGTAGATTCCGCCAATGTTATCAACGCTTTCTGTGCGCCGTCCAGCAGACTTTCCTGAAGGAAAAGATCACTGCATGTATAGCCTGTCAGGCATAATTCAGGCAGTACAAGCAGACTCACCCCCTGCTCATAGGCCTCCGACACAAGTGCTGCCGCAGATGCACCGTTAAACTTGCAGTCCGCCACCCGGATATCCGGTGTGGCCGCTGCTGCGCGTAAAAATCCGTCAAACATACGAATATTGCCTCCAAATTTATCGTTTTTCTCTGAGAAGACCTCTCCGGTAAGCATCCAATAACTGTTCCAAATCGACAATATCCTTGCGGATCTGTTTGCCGATATCTGTATCTGCCACCATTCTGCGCTCATTGACCAGCTGAACCACCGTAATATTGGAGTGGATATCTGTTTCTTCAATAATTGCTTTCTCAAGGCTTTCAAATGGCTCATGGGTAACCAGACGAAGTCCATAGGAATTGTAGATCAGTGTATAGCCTGCAATACCTGTTGTCTTCTGGTAAGCTTTGGAAAATCCGCCGTCAATAATCAAGAGTTTGCCATTGCCTTTGATCGGGCTCTCACCCTTCTTAAACTTCACCGGCATATGCCCATTCACAATATGTGAACGCTTCGGATCCATACCGAATTCCCGAAGGATCATATCACAGATGTCTTCTCTCTCTATCAATTTATAATAATAATCCTTACGTTCCTCTCTCAGCGATGGTTCATTGATGAAATAACGCTCAAATGTTGCCATCTTCTCTTTGCCGTAAACCGGCGAATCCACATTGGACCAGATAAACCACATAATATCCTGTCCATAAAGACGTTCCTCCGGATCACTGCTCATATAATAGCCTTTTCTGGCACAGCTTTCTAGGAAATCATAGAGTGCCTTGCCGGAATACTTTTTGCCCTTCAAGGTGACATCTCTGAACGTACCGTCTTCGTTGAACGGAACACAACCATGATAGTACAGATTGTCATTGTAGCAGAGATAAAGACTGCCCTGCTTAAAAAAGAACTGAATATGCTTCTGAAGCTTCTCACACCCCTTAAAGGCTGTCACAAGACGGCTCATAATGTCTTCTTCTTCCGGTGAAAGTTCATACGGATGTGCCGGATCGATGGTCGGGAAGTTATGATCCAGCAGGTCATATTCCTTGCCGTCTATTGTTATACTTCCCTTCTCATAATTGATCTTATCCAGCAAAAGTCTGTCCGCCATATGAAATTCCGGCCGACGCATCATCAGCTGCCCCTCCAGTTTGAACTGAATAATGGCAATAGCCTTGTGCATCTTGACTTCCACTTCTTCTTCTACCTGGCTGATACTGTAATCTTCACGCTCCACATGCTTGATGGCAAAAAGCGAACACGGATCATCCCCGTATACGGTATTGGCAAAGTTTGCCAGCGGCATCAGATTGATACCGTAATCATCTTCCAGCGTATTCAGATTGCCGTAACGGGCACTGATGCGGATCACGTTGGCAATGCAAGCCGGATGGCCGCTGGCTGCTCCCATCCAGAGCACATCATGATTGCCCCACTGGATATCAACTGAATGATAAGACATCAGCCTGTCCATGATAGCCGCTGCTCCCGGTCCTCTGTCAAAAACATCACCGACAATATGCAGGTGATCCACTACCAGCCGCTGAATCAGATTACACATGGCCACAATGAATTCCTTTGCACGGTTTATACGGATGATTGTATTGATAATCTCATTGTAATAGGCTTCCTTATTCAGAATATCTTCTCTTTCATAAAGAAGCTCTTCAATGATATATGCGAAATCCTTCGGCAATGCTTTCCTGACCTTTGAACGGGTATACTTCGACTGGGAACGCTTGCATACACGAATCAGTCTGTGAAAAGTCATTCTGTAAAAGTCTTCAATATCGTCTTCCTCTTTCTCGATCAGCTCAAGCTTCTTCTCCGGATAATAGATCAAGGTTGCCAGCTGCTTCTTATCCTTGATACTGATACTGTTGCCGAATTCCTCATCGATTTTGGCTCTGACTGCACCTGAACCATTCTTCAGAACATGAAAAAACTGCTCTGCCTCTCCGTGAATATCACTGAGTGCATGCTCTGTGCCCTTCGGAAGATTCATAATAGCAGACAAGTTGATAATCTCCGTTGATGCCGACGCAATCGTCGGATACTTTTCAGATAAAAGTTTCAGATAACGTTTCTGTAAATCCCCCAGCTGTTCCATGGCGGCTCCTTTCCCTTTGCGCTTTCGATTAACCAATGACATCACTCATCTGATACATTCCCGGCTTCTGGTCTTTCAAAAACTGTGCAGCCTGAATGGCACCCTTTCCGAAAATGGCCTTAGAATAAGCTGTATGTTTAATTTCAATCACTTCATCCTGACCACAATAGAAAACTTCATGCTCACCGACAATTGTACCGCCTCTGACAGCCTGGATACCGATCTCGTTGGCCTCTCTCTTGGCGCGTTCTGCGGAACGGTCCAGTTTGTATGTATAGCGGTGATCCATCGCTTCATTGATAGCATCTGCAATGGCAAGGGCTGTACCGGATGGTGCATCCATCTTCTTGTTGTGATGCTTCTCAACAATCTCAATATCATAACCGGCTTCACCAAGAATCTTAGCTGCTGCAGCTGCCAGTTTAAAAACAGTATTTACCCCCAGTGACATATTTGCTGAACGGAGCACCGGAATCTGCTCAGATGCAGCCTTCACATCCTCCAGCTGCTTGTCGCTCAAACCTGTTGTACAAAGCACAAGCGGCATCTTCCGTTTCAATGCATAAGCCAGAACACCATCTACAGCCTGTGCCACTGAAAAATCTACAATCACATCTGCCTCCACATCACAGGCATCACAGGATGTGAATACCGGATACGGGTTTTCTCTGTTATCTGCGCAGTCGATACCTGCCACGATCTCTGTATCATTGTCCTCTGCTGCCAATTTTGTAATCACCTGGCCCATGGCGCCATTGCAGCCATGCATAATCATCTTTACCATCTCTATATCCTCCATTTTGTTTAGTTCTTTAGGTAACTGTTCAGTTCTCCTGCAGTTACAATATTCTAACACTGCACTATCTTCATTGTACCCTACATCGCTCCATAACGCAATTATAGTTAAAGTATTGACATTCTTATTTATCTACGAATTTCTATACATCCCCGGACCCTATCACAAACAGAAGATAAGACAAGCTCTGGCACTGATCTGTGATAGGGTCTGCAACGAGATGAAACCCGCTTTGCGAGTTCCACTCGTTATCGCGATATTCGGCAAGGCCTCATGCAAGCATGGGCTTTGCCTCATTATCCGCGTAAATCAAAAGAAAGACTCTCCCGGATACGCATTCTGCCGCGCATCCGAAAAAGTCTTTATTCAAATCTATCTCTTTTATTCTGCCAGTTTGAGGCCATAAGCCTTCATTGCAGCTGCAAGGCGAGCCTTATGTTCCGGTTCGATCTCTGTTAACGGCATTCTAAGCGGTCCCACATTCATGCCCAGCATGTTCATCGCTGCTTTGACAGGAATCGGATTCACTTCATTAAATAATTCATGCATCAAAGGCAGTGCCTTTAACTGTATCTCCAGACTGCCCTTCACATCACCTGCCAGATATTTGGCAACCATATCATGGGCATCCTTCGGACAAATATTGGAAAATACGGAAATAACACCAATACCGCCAAGAGACAAGATTGGAACAACTTCATCATCATTGCCTGAGTATAAATCAATACATCCTTCTGCCAGCTGCATCAATGTTGCAATCTGTGAAATATTGCCGCTTGCTTCCTTAATACCGACGATATTATTACAAGTCTTAGCCAGTGTCACTGCTGTCTCTGGTGCGATATTCACCCCTGTACGGCTCTGAACATTGTACAGAATGATCGGAAGATCTGTGTGCTTTGCAATCTCTGTGTAATGTGCCACAAGACCTTTCTGTGTTGCTTTGTTATAATAAGGTGTAACAAGGAGTACACCATCTGCACCGGCTTCTTCAGCTTCCTTTGTCAGGTAGATGGCTGTCTCTGTGCTGTTAGAACCAGTGCCAGCAATAACAGGGATTCTCCCTGCTGTACGACTGATCGCTGTACGAATACATTCAATATGTTCTTCCTCTGACAATGTGGAAGATTCACCTGTTGTACCGCAGATGACGATACTATCTGTGCCATTGGCGATCTGATAATCAATGGTCTCCTCAAGTTTCTCAAAATTTACTGAACCGTCTGCATGCATCGGTGTGACAATTGCAACACCTGCGCCTGTAAAAATTGCCATATCTCTTTCCTCCAATTTCTATTACTGCTATAAAGGGGACATGTACTTCTGCTCTTTTTGCAAGTCTTAGAAAATTCCAACGGAATTGACTATGGCATAAAAAAGAGCCGACGCAATGCCGACTCATAAGAATATTCTCAACTATGAAAATTCTTCAAGCAGCACTCCATCAAAATGATGACAGTCATACAGCTCTTAACTGTATGCCCAGCAATATATCTTCCAGGGGATATAAAGCTTCGGCATATCATCCTTTCCAACCCATTCATCTGCACCTGACTGCATCCTGAGTTCTACTTATATAAATATGCGCCTCTACTTAATTACTATTTCATAGTATCACCAAACAACCATCATGTCAACAGTAAACTACATGCATGACGGCTTTTCAGAACAGGATCCTTTGACAATATCCAGACGTGAAATATAATCTGCATACGGGATCAGTTCATCCGGAAGATGACGTCCTGTCATAATCAACTCCACAGACTCATCCTTCATCTCGATCAGACGGATCACATCTTCACAGGTAATGATTCCCAGGTCTACAAGACCCAGTATCTCATCCAGGATCAAAACCTCACATTCTCCAATGGACAATACCTTCTTGGCAAAATTGTAGCCATTGAGAATGTTCACCTTCTCTTCCTGCTTCTCTTCTTCCGTCAGATCTTCATAAAAGGCTTCTTCTCTCTCGAACCTGAAGACCTTGATCTCCGGTTCCAGTCTCTTCAGGTAATCAAGCCTGCCAGTCATCTTACCCTTCAGAAACTGAATGACAAAAACCTCTTTCTCTTCACTGGCGCAGACAAGTGCACGTCCCATGGATGATGTGGACTTGCCTTTGCCTTCGCCAAAGTAAATCTTTACTAAACCTTTTTCCACAACACTTACCTCTATGATTCCTGTAGAATCTCTCTATTCCGGCGCAGCCTCTGCCTCACACTGCGCTTCATATAGACAATTGATGGTAATTTCGGTTTAAAGCCTGCTTTCCAAATATCCGGCTTTAAACAAATACATAATAGTAAATATCATATTCATAGGAAAACGTCAAGTAAAACCTCATAGACTGCCGCTTTTAGCCTGCATATTCGCATTTATTCTACACATTCGATTTTATTGACTGAAATCTCATAAGCTGTCCGCTTTTCTACCACATCATCCTCCAGCCGTTTCTGATATGTACGGCTTTGGATTCTGCCCCAAAGATGAATATGTGTCCCCACTTCAAACTTGCCGGCAAACCTGGCGTTTCTTCCCCAGCAGATACACGGCAGATAATCGGATTTGCCATACGGTCTGTTCACCGCCATCAACAGATCGGCAATCTCCCGCCCTAACGGCGTCATCCGATAAACCGGCGGTTTGCAGATATAACCATCCAGATAAATACTGTTTGGCTTTGTCTGGGTTCCTTCTTCCCCTACAAAGGCAAACTCCCTGACAAACACCGAAAGAATCAGACGGTTTCTCCCTTCCTCATGTTTATTATAGGAACGAAACTGTCCATGGACTTCTACAATCTTCCCCATGCAGCTTTCCTTCACATCTACCAGCCGCTCCGAAACCATCAGTGGTATCCGATCTTCCATATGACTTAATCTGCTCACAACCACCTCCAGCATATAGAAGCCTTCCCCAAAAACTTCATGGCTGTATGTGAACTCCGAATCAACTGTACCCACGATTGTCACCTGATTGTTATCCATTGCTTTATCTGCCATCTTTTAATCCCCTTTCAACCCTCTGGTAAATTTAGTTTTTATGTATTTATATGTATTCCGTTCAGGCACCATTTATGCCATCTGTTTTTTCATCAGACAGGCATCTTTTGGCCTCTTTCTCTTCTCTGTCCGTACAAAAACAGATTTACGTGATAGTTAAAATCTACCATGATTTACCGTGAAAAGAAATTCTCATTCATCGACAGACTCCGCCAGATAGCGGCATTTGAAAGGGTTCATCTGCATTTTTCGGCTTTTTGAATGCAATTATTCACTTTTATTATAGATTTCCGAAATAAAAAACTTGAAAAACCCGTTGGTAATTGATATGATAAATAGCGTTGTTAAGCAGATTCTTTTTCAGAAAGAAGGATTTATATGAATATAAAGAGAGAAGATACAAGAAATATTGCCATCATCGCTCACGTTGACCACGGTAAAACCACTCTGGTGGATGAGCTTTTGAAACAGAGCGGTGTTTTCAGAACCAATCAGGTTGTACAGGAAAGAGTCATGGACTCCAATGATATTGAACGTGAACGTGGTATCACAATTCTTTCCAAGAATACAGCAGTTTTTTATAAGGATGTCAAGATCAACATCATCGATACACCAGGACATGCCGATTTCGGCGGCGAGGTAGAACGTGTCCTTAAAATGGTAGACGGCGTTGTCCTCGTTGTAGATGCTTTCGAAGGCCCAATGCCTCAGACAAAATTCGTTCTGAAGAAAGCCCTTGAACTGAATCTGGCTGTTATCGTATGTATCAACAAGATTGACCGTCCTGAAGCAAGACCGGATGAAGTCATTGATGAAGTTCTTGAACTGCTTATCGATCTGGACGCTTCAGAAGAACAGTTAGACTGCCCATTTGTTTATGCTTCCGCCAAGGAAGGTGTGGCTATGCTTGAAATCGGTGATGACAGCAATAACATGCAGCCATTATTCGAAACCATCATCAACCACATTCCTGCTCCGGAAGGTGATCCTGACAAGGGTACACAGGTACTGATCAGTACCATCGATTATAATGAATATGTTGGCCGTATCGGTGTCGGCAAAGTCAGCAACGGTACCATCCGTGTCAATGAAGATGCTATCATCGTCAATGCCCATGACCCTGAAAAGCGCCGTAAGGTAAAAGTCAGCAAGCTCTATGAGTTTGATGGTCTGAACAAAGTAGAAGTAGAGAAAGCCGGCGTCGGTTCTATCGTTGCCATCTCCGGTATTTCCGATATCCATATCGGTGATACACTCTGCTCCCCTGACTTTGTAGAGCCAATCCCATTCCAGAAGATTTCCGAGCCTACAATCTCCATGAACTTCCTTGTTAACGACAGCCCATTGGCCGGCCAGGAAGGTAAGTTCGTGACATCCAGACATCTTCGTGAACGTCTCTACAGAGAATTGAATACAGATGTCAGCCTCCGTGTTGAAGATACAGAGAATACAGACTGCTTCAAGGTCTCCGGCCGTGGCGAGCTGCATCTTTCCGTCCTCATCGAGAACATGCGTCGTGAAGGTTATGAATTTGCAGTCAGCAAGGCAGAAGTTATCTACCATAAGGATGAAAAAGGTCATCTCCTTGAACCAATGGAACAGGCTGTTATCGATGTACCGGATGAATTTGCCGGTGTTGTAATCGAAAAGCTGAGCTTCCGTAAAGGTGAACTTCAGGGTATGTCCCGTTCTAACGGCGGTTACACACGTCTTGAGTTCCTGATTCCATCCCGCGGCCTCATCGGTTACCGCGGTGAATTCATGACAGATACAAAAGGTAACGGTATCCTGAATACAATCTTTGACAGCTATGGTCCATACAAGGGTGACATCGCTTACCGTCAGACAGGTTCCCTGATTGCCTTCGAAGCTGGTGAAACTATCACTTACGGTCTGTTCAATGCACAGGAACGTGGTACTCTGTTCCTCGGACCTGGCGAAAAGGTTTACCAGGGTATGGTCGTTGGTGAAAACCCTAAGGGCGGCGATATCGAGCTGAATGTCTGCAAGCGTAAGCAGATGACCAACACTCGTGCTTCAGGTTCCGACGAAGCCTTAAAGCTTGTGCCTCATAAGGTACTGAGCCTTGAGCAGGCCCTTGACTTTATTGAAAATGATGAGCTGGTTGAAGTTACACCAAAGAACATTCGTATCCGCAAGAAGATTCTGGATCCGAAACAGCGTATGCGTGCGAATAAGAAATAATAAATAAATTTTAATGCGTTTCCTCTAAATATTTTTAAATAAAATAAAAGAAGGTGTGAAAAAGAGTTCATTTTTTCACATTTCTTCCCATCTATCAAAAATCAAAATCGGATTAAAGTGAATTACCCCAACTCGCAAAAGTTGGGGTAATCTTTTTAGGACCGCATCATTATTTTGCACTTACGACAAAACAGCCTTTTTTGATTTGAAATAAATATTTGTTAGATTTTTCCTTCCAAACTAATTCTAACACAAAAAGAGGACCTTGGATTCATTGAACCTTGGTCCTTCCTTTTTTTAGAAGCTATGTTTTCTCACCGCCCCTTTCATGTAGATAGTCCAGTAAATGAGCCTTTACTAATCGTAACATTTACCGTATAATATTTTGTTCCATTATGTGAATATGAATAATATACATTCAACGAAAGTATAGCAAGATCATTGTCACAATAGTAATATTTATTATCAAATTCATGAGTATTATAATATGCAACACCTATCTTTGGGCTTTCTTTATAAGCTGTATATTCCCCTTGTGTCTTGGTTCCTCTTATTGATCCATCAGATGAGGTATAATGTCCCGATGCTTTTAACTTAATTTTTAAATCTTTTCCGTACTTCTCATCATTTGTAATTACTTTTCCCATTCCTTTGGTAATTTTGTAAACACTATTTCCGCCTACTGAAATTTTTTCATAATATAATTCCGCTCTAACATTAACAGAACCATTATATCCACTTTCCTCCCATTCACCTGCTGATGATCTCATTATTGCAACAATTTTATATTGTTGTATTTCCTGATAATCTGCAATTCTATAATTACTATTCTCTTCTCTTTCTGAAAACGTATAAAGAATATTATCCTGATCAATATTTTCTATTTGCACATCTGCAATTTCTTCAATTTTTTCCAACGATTCTGCTGAAAAATCATTGTCAATAATTTCCTCAATACATTCATTCATTAAAATTTCTTTAGCTGTGTCTACAACAACCAATTCTTCTGTACCTTCTTGTTGTTCCTTAACCAACTCATCATCTGCATAAGCACATTGAACCATTCCACTAAAAAAAGTACACTTACCAAACATAAAATAATCTTTTTCATTTCATACTCCCCCTATTATCCTTTTGACATAGGATGCATCTTCTTTTTTCACATAAATATAAAACATATACTCTGCACTTTTATTAATTCCAATTATACTTTCATGAGCCTTTCCAAATTCTAAGCAACTTGATGATTTCTGATTGACTATCTTTGTCGTATGCCGAATTCCTTCTTTGTGCAATACATCAATACATTCATAATATCTTTGTGAACTATTAGTACACAGAATTTCTACTTTTTTACTAAACATTTTAGCCCTTAAATTTAATACTCTCTTCTTTCCTAATTAAACTAATCCCACATCAGCACATTTATTCTAAAAAGTAAATGAAGCTTGATTTATCGTGACTGCATCTGAAGAAAGATTCGTTGTCTTCCAGTAAAAATAACTTCCATTATGATTATCTAATGTATACTCTAACGATGCTACTTTTCCCGTCACATTCCATGTTTTTACAGTTTCTTTTGCTACTCCATCTACATTGGATCGTACAAAAGCCGCTCTTATTTTACATTTCTTATTCAAACTCAACTCAAACTTACATCTTGTTCCTATAGCAATAGTAAAAGGTGCTCCATCTTTCTTTTTAAAAACTGCTGTTTCTCCATTTTCCAACGTTATACCAGACCAACTATACCTTGCATTTGAATTTGGAATTACACCACATTCCTTTACTTTTCCATCCTTATCATAAACTATATATGACATTTCTAAAATATTTTCATTTGTTGCTGCCATCGCACTTAAACTTAAACTAAAAATCATTACTAAAGCAATACATAAGCTGATAGTCTTTTTCATTTTCATATTTTTCCTCCATTTCTTACTAAGAAACCTTCACTTCTACTCTTCCTTCTTTTAACGAAAGTGGATCTGATGATAAATTAATAAAGTAAAGATTATATTCTCCCCTCTCAACACACTCAAATCGATATGTACCTGTCATTTCATCTCGATAAATCTCCCCCTTTTCCATTTTTCCATCTTTCATGTAACCTATCATTATTGTCTGTTTCTGACCATTATCCATTGGATACTTTTCAAAAGCAAAAGATATTGTATCCCCCGCTTCAAGATTCCAGCCTTTCCCATTATCTGTAAAAACGCCTATAACACCATTATCCACTGTCAATGCAGGTGTTACTCCGCCTTTTACTTTAATAATTCCTACATAACTTTTACCTGAAATATCATATTCCCCTTCTTCAATCATACTATCTATCTTTACCTCTGAAGCATCTACATTCACTTCCTTACCTATTCTGTTGATATTCCAGAAGTTTATCGCTCTAATAGCCGATTTATCATTACTAATTTTCCATTTAACAACACAAGCCATAGCAATCACTCCTAAAATAACAACTAAAATCATCACACTTTTCTTTATCTTCACAGTATTTGTCAAAATATTTCCTCCTTTTCTCTTCTTTTTCTTAATTATAAGATACCATCTCCAATTTATTCTGTCAATATTATTCTTCATTAAATAGTATTGTCTTTTAATATGTACTCTGATATCATAATATTGAAAGGAGTTTTATCATGGATCATACCGAATCTCCCATTATCTTAAGATTAAAAAAGGCAACAACAGAACTGCTTCTTCTGAGTCTCCTGAACGAAACAGATATGTATGGTTATCAATTAGCCACTGAAATCAAACAAAGAAGTCATGAACTTTGTGCCTGCAAAGAAACTTCTCTCTATCCTATTCTGAATCGTCTACTAGAGAAAGATATGGTCACAACATCCAATGTTGTCACTGAGAAAAAGAAAATACGCGTTTACTATCATTTGTCTGAAACAGGCAAAGCCTATTATGAGAATATGAAAGAAAATTATGCAATATATATCGCTACTGTCAATCACATTTTAAAATTGGAGGTCTGAGAATGGAATCATCAACAATAACCAACAAAGAAATTCAAACTTATCTCTCTGATATAAAACAACAGCTTTCTTTGACACATTCTTCTCAAGAAATTACCTCCATCATGCAAATGCTTGAATCAAGTATTGATGATTTTATCAGTGAATATCCTTCCGCCTCAATCAATGATTTAAAGGAACATTTCGGAGATGTTAATGAAGTAAAAGAGCTTTTCTTCTCCTACGCTGAACCAGAAGATCTTGAAGACCATTTAAGCATCTCAAAAAAAAGCAAAAAATATATTAAAACTTTTCTATTTTGTATTGTCCTGATTTTGTTGACATATATTGGATTCAAAATTAAATTTTATATGAACTTAGAAAAAACATTACCCTCTTACGAGATTATAGAAGTGAATTAAACAAAAATGAAGGAAACCGTTACTCACAGTTTTCCTTCATTTTTCACATTATTTCAACGTACTCTATCACCAATTAAATCAGCAACTATTCTCTTTTACGCCCCTTTATACCGCTGCATTCCCACGTTTCTGTATCCAGCAGCAAAAATTCTTCTGTTCCAATGGGCTTTCCGTCTTGGTAAGTTGAAAAGACATCGCATGAAATCAAGTTGCCCTCTTTTGTAATCATATTCATCGGTGTATGGCCCACTACCTGCAATAGTTTCTGCGGCTTATACAACCGCATGTTAGAATGCTGGGGTCTGAGCCAGATAGGAGAGGCGTCGTTCCACATTTCATTTGCCCCAAGTTCGTTAATGGCTGCCACCACCGCATCTACATCATGGTATTTCGACTTTGGAACATATTCCTCAACAAAATAATTTAAGACTCCCCCATGAGAAAACAGTACATTATCTATTTTCTGTACAAAACAAATCTGATTGTTCTCTGGGAGTGCATCTCTTAAATCCAGCAGTTTTCTCTGCACAGTATAAGCTGCCATTGAACTGTAACCGCTCTCCAGGCGGTGCCAGAGATAGCTGAGATCATGGTTGCCATAGCACCATGCTGTCTCCGGAAATTCTTTTGCAAAATCAATAGCCGCATCATAGGTTTGTTCGTACAACGCAATATCATATTCTTTTCCCCAGTCATCGGGAATATCCATCAGGCACACGGCACGGTCGGCCATTTTTTCACGCATAAGCACTGCCGCTCGTTCAAACATCCACGGTTTCAAATGCACATCCGGTATTACTAAAACTTTCATCGAATCACCCTTTCTTCTTGTCTATTGTCATTATAACCCCTATAAAATCCAAACTTGTCCCACGCTAACAAAAAAGACATATAAAGTCTAACTTTTTGGAATCATCTCAGTTCACTTTATATGTCTCTTTGAAATTGTCTTTTTCCTCAATCACCAATTATTCAAAAATCTGTTTCAGCTGAATAGATGTCGGTGACGGCATCTTCAATGGTGCTCCGCTCATCATAATATAGCCTTTGTCATAGTTGACTTTGAAGGATGTCATGGAATTGCCTTCCTGATTGACAGATACAAACATCTGACCTCCCGGCATAATTGCCAGATCTCTCGGATACTCACCGCTGATCGGAAGGATACACAGTGTCTTCATCATCTGGTCCTCTTCATTAATCTCATAGATTGCCACTGAATTATTGCCGGAGTTGGTGACAAAAAGATATCTGTCATCCGGTGTCAATTTCAGTGTGATGGCACTGTTGTAGTTATCATATTTCTCAGGCAAAGTAGAAATTGTCTGAAGCTTTGTAAAATGTGCTGTCTCTGCATCATAAGCATATTTTGTGACACAGCATTTATTCTCATGAGTCAGATAAGCATACCGGCCATCAGATGTAAAGATCATATGCTTCGGCCCCGATTCCAATTCACATCTCAGAATATCATGAAGCTTGATCTTGCCTGTATCATGATTGAATTCATAAACCTTTACCTGATCCATACCAAGGTCAACTGCCATAATAAAACGTTCATCCGGTGAGAAAATCGCACAATTGACATGGCAACGGTAATTTCTTCCGGCAATACTGCCTAGACCCTTCATAAAGACTTCATCCGTCACGCCCTTAATTGTACCATCTTCATTCAGACTCAATACCGTCAGCTTGCCGTCATGATAACCTGCTGTCAAAAGATAACGATTGGCTCTGTCTACAGACAAATAGCAAGGTCGCAGACCATTCACAGAAGCCTTGTTCATCAATTCCAGACCGCCGTCCGGCAGAATCTTAAAAGAAGCCACACCCTCATCACAATTGCTGTACAGGTATTGTTCGTCATGGGATAATCTCAGAAATGAAGGATTGTTGATCTTAAATGAGTCCCTTACCTTAAAGTATGCATACTCCACATTCGCATCCAGAATATAAATGCCGTCACTCTCGCCTCTTGTATAAGAACCCACATATGCTACATATTTATCTGCCATTATAAAAACTCCTCTCAAAGCCATCTGCTATGGAAAGTTGAAAACCTTTCGTTTCGAAGAAGAAATTCAATTATCAATTCAAAACAGGCACACTTACCGCTATTTTCTAAACGTAAGTGTATCATATTCCATCTTAGATGTCCATAATAACCCCTTCTAAAACATTGACGTCTGCTGCCATTTGTAGTAAGCTCATACTGATATTATTCATAAACCACATTATCTTATTTTTAAAATTATGCTCAGTGCGAAACACAGGAGTTTTCGCCCACTGTTTAAGGAGGATTACTATGGAGAAAATTGCCAGTTTTACAATTAACCATTTAAAACTTGTTCCCGGTGTTTATGTTTCTCGTAAGGATACCATTGGCAAGGAAGTCATCACAACCTTTGACCTGCGTATGACAAGCCCTAATGATGAACCGGTGATGAATACAGCTGAAGTTCATACCATTGAACATCTGGCTGCTACTTTTTTGCGCAACCATCCGGTTTACGGCAATAAAACGATTTACTTTGGCCCAATGGGCTGCCGTACAGGCTTTTACCTGCTGCTGGCCGGTGATCTGACTTCCAAAGAAATTGTTCCGCTGATGATCGAAATGTTTGAATTCATCAGAGACTTCAAAGGCGAAGTGCCAGGCGCAAGTCCGAAGGACTGCGGCAATTATCTGGACATGAACTTGCCAATGGCTAACTATCTGGCAAAACGCTATCTTGACAATGTGCTGTACAATATCGATTACAGCAGACTGATTTATCCGGAATAAAAATCGACATAAAATAGTCTCATAATATAAATTCAGCCCATATTTCCAGCTATATCTGAAATTTCAGATATAGCTGGAAATATGGGCTTTCTCTTTTGTAAACAGGATTCCTCTTGTCATGCAACTTAAGTAAACTGCTTACATTTTCTATTTTCATTTTCTTACTTTATCTTTCGTTTTACAATAATACTGATATTCTCTTTTACAACTTTTTGCAAGCAAAAATTTGACTTTTTTAACGTCAAATTCTAACTTATTGACCGACTACAGATTAAACTCCTTAAACAATTTTTCCTGATATTCTTTGTCTGCAACTGCCTTAATGATATCTTCACTTCGATTCTGCTTCGACAACAGAATATTCAATTGATTAATTCGTTCCTGGCCTTGCTGCATGCCTTTTTTTCAGGCCCTCCTGCATGCCCTCCATTCTTTCATCTCGCATCATTTCTTCCAACAGCATATACTTTCCCTCCCAATCACGGTTCTGCTTAATACGCTTTATCTGTTCCTGTATTTTCTTTATATAGTCATCATCTGTTTCGTCCGCTTCCTGACCAACATACTTGAGGAAATTTACCAGTTCCTATGATACTTCTGATTCGTTCTCACCTTTTGTACTCAGAATAATCGTAAGGCTGCCATCATTTAACATTTCACCAGTCTCTTGAATCCTATTCTGAACTGTGTAACGATACGATCTTTTTGCAAATGGTGCAAAATCACAGATAAAAATGACGTATGTATCTGGTAATTTATCGTAAGTTTCTCCTGTTAACAATACATCCATGTCCATCTGGGCATGATAATATCTGCTTCGCTTAGCCAGTGCATGCTCTGTTTTCACCTGCATCTCAACATTAAATCGTCGCTTTGTTCCGGCTTCTTCTGCCAAAACAGCTAACCGTACACCATGGTATTCTGGATGATAACTGATGCTTTTTTCAGTTATTACGTCTACTTCCAAAATTGGTATTTCCAACACAAGTTCCAGCAAATGACGGCACTGTTCCGTATCTGACATCACTGCCGCAAACATAAAAGCATCTTTAATCGTTAAGTCTTGTAATTTTTTTCTCATATGGCCCTCCAACACAAAACATGTAAGAGGAATCCTGCAGCTATATTATACACCATGTATCATTACGAAAGCAACCTCATCGTTAACTTCAACACCTTGGGTATTCTGAATACTTTAATATAATTTCCCCATTTTACTAAAATCATGCTTTTTTTCTCTGCATAAAAACAAAAATCTGCGGCATACTACCATAAAATCCAAACCACACAAGGAGGTTTCATATGATAGAACCGCAGATTTCTTTTCATCCGAATCATTATTTTCAAAGAGCTGAATCTCTCACTATGGCTCAGTCTGACAGTACCGACGGTACGGACGGTTCAGACCGAATGACCGTCCGGGATGACCATCTTCCGCCCTACATCGGCGATTTCCCGCCAAAATCTTCTTCACCCTCACAGGATGAAAAGATGGTATAACACAGCCAGCAAAAGCAGATGGGCCGGATAGAAAATATAAAAGCCGTACTGCATGGCTTTTGTCTGCCGGCCTCTCTCCCCGTTATAGAGCAAGATAGGAATCAGCGCCAGTACCGCATAAACTTCGACGCCGCCCATGGCCGCCAGAAGAATGGCTGCTATCGGATATTTTAACTGAGGCTGCTCTCTGAGATAATAAAAAACACAGATAACCGCAATCCCCGTAAAACCATAATCTGTATTGAAAAATTCAGCGATCAGCCCTGCTGCAATGATGACCAGGAATTTATAGATTGCATCCGGAATATCCACATGCTCAATAGGATGCTCAAGGAACCAGATGGCCAGAAGCCCCAGTCCCAAGGTGAAAAATACATTCTGATGCCCTGTATATATCAACCGATGATAAAAAGCCAGGTCAAAAGGAATCTCTGAAATCAATGCAAAAATTCCCATACGCATAATGTATTTCTTCAAGTCATGGGTATGCACAGCTCCCTCCACCAGCAAAAAGCAGTAGATGGGAAAGGCAATTCTCCCGATGATTCGAAATCCCATCATCCCGCTGAAGCAGACTGCTCCCAGATGGTCAATGAACATGGACAGACAGGCAATCAGCTTCAATACTGTGCCGTCCAGCCGCTGATATCGTAATCTGTTGACCGAAGGATCCATTATTTTCCTCCCTGTTTCTGAGCTTCAATCCGCTCTGCCAGGTCGTTCAGATACACCCAGCGGTCCATCTTCTCCTCAAGTGCCGCCTCCGCCGCATCTTTTTCTTTCATTAAATCATTCAATTTACCGGAATCGGTGGCATATTTCATCATATCCGCATCGATCTGTTCAATCTTTGCTTCAAGGGCTGCAATGTCATCATCGATGGTATCAAATTCCTTCTGTTCACTGAATGTGAACTTTAATTTCACAGGTCTGTTCTGTTTCCAGTCTTTGGAACTGTTCTTCTTCTCACCGCTGTCGGATTTTGACTTGTTGGTCAGACTCATGTCCGGTGCTGTTCCAAAACGCTTCTCATGGGCTTCCAGATAATCTGTGTAACCGCCCTCATACTGTCTGATATGGCCCTGTCCGTCAAATTCCAGAATACGGTCTGCCACATTATCAAGGAAATATCTGTCATGGGAAACCGCCGCCACAATGCCTACAAAGGAATTGAGATAATCTTCCAGAATCGTCATGGTCGGAATATCCAAGTTGTTAGATGCCTCATCCAGCAAAAGGACATTGATATTCTGACATAAAACACCAAGCAGATACAGGCGGCGCTTTTCACCGCCGGATAATTTACCGATTGGTGCATACTGCATCTCCGGTGTAAAAAGGAAACGCTCCAGCATCTGTGAAGCACTGATTCTGCCGTCACGGGTGATAATGTATTCGCCAATATCCTTGACATAATCAATGACTCTTTGTCGGTCATCCATCTCCTTCTCATCCTGGGCAAAGTAGCCTATACGGATTGTTTCTCCTATCTCAATCACACCGGAATCCGGTTCAACCTGTCCCACCAGCATCTTCATCAAAGTGGATTTGCCGCAGCCGTTCGGTCCAATGATGCCCACTTTCTGATTTCTCAGAAAAATATAACTATAATCATCCAGAATGACTTTATCGCCGTAACGCTTGCTCAGATGCTGCAGTTCAATGGTCTTCTTGCCCATACGGGTCTCAATGGAATCCATCTCCACAACCTGTGCCTGTTCCGGTGCTGTTCCGTTCTTCAGGGCTTCCAGACGTTCCAGTCTGGCACGCTGTTTCGTCGTTCTGGCACGGCATCCTCTTTTGGCCCATTCCAGCTCCATCCGCAGCACACTCTGACGCTTACGCTCCGTCGCCAATTCCATCTCTTCTCTGGCTGCCTTTAATTCGAGGAAGCCGGAATAGTTGGATTCATAGCTGTAAATCTTGCCCTGACTGATCTCCAGAATCTTGTTCGTCACCTGGTCAAGGAAATATCGGTCATGGGTCACCATGAGAATCGTTCCCCTGAAATTCTTCAGGTAATCTTCCAGCCAGCGGATCATGGCGCTGTCCAGATGATTGGTAGGCTCGTCTAACAACAGCACGTCGAAATCCTGTGCCAGCACTTTGGCCAAAGCTACCTTTCGCTTCTGACCGCCGGAGAGCTGATCAATCGGCATGCTGTAATCCATAATCCCCAGCTGACTTAAGTTGCTCTGAACTTTCCACCCTGTCTCATCATCGCCGGCATAAGAAAGAATCGTCGCCCCTTCCGGAAACTTCGGCTCCTGGGGCAGCCATGCCAGTTTCAGCTGGTTCTGCCGGATAATATTGCCGGAATCCGGCACTTCATCCCCTGCGATCATTCGAAGCAGTGTAGACTTTCCGGTACCATTGATACCCACAATACCGATCTTGTCCCCCTCCTGAATGCCGATGGACGCATCATCAAAAATCGTCTTCTCACCAAAAATTTTGCTTATATGTTCAATATTCATTATATTCATAGAAAAATACCTCTATCCTTTTTATCTTTAATAATGATAAATGAAATTTACATAACCGTCAATTGTATTTTCCATTGAAAAAGCTTGCAAATTAGCTAAAATACGGTACAATAGGGATTGCAGTCTAAATTATTAAAAATCGGCAGCTCTATCAATTCTATCAATCAGCTGCTGAGTTATATGTACACAAACAGAAAGGTTTATCTATGATTAGTGCAAATAATGTTACTCTGCGCATTGGCAAACGCGCACTCTTTGAAGATGTGAATATTAAGTTTACCGAAGGCAATTGCTACGGTCTGATCGGTGCCAACGGTGCCGGAAAGTCTACTTTCCTGAAGATTCTCTCCGGTGTTATCGAACCGAGCAAGGGCGATATCGCAATCACACCTGGCCAGCGTTTATCTGTACTGGAACAGGACCATTATAAATATGATGATTATCAGGTATTAGACACTGTTATTCTTGGCAACAAACGCCTTTATGAGATTATGAAGGAAAAGGACGCAATTTATGCCAAAGAAGATTTTACCGATGAAGACGGTGTTCGTGCCAGCGAACTTGAAGGCGAATTCGCCGACTTAAACGGCTGGGAAGCTGAAAGTGACGCTGCAACTCTGTTAAACGGTCTCGGTATCGAAACAGACCTTCATTATGCTTATATGCGTGAACTGGACGGCGGTCAGAAGGTCAAAGTTCTTCTTGCCAAAGCCCTTTTCGGTAACCCGGACATTCTGCTCTTAGACGAGCCAACCAACCATTTGGATCTGGATGCTATCGCATGGCTTGAAGAATTCCTGATCAACTTCAACAATACCGTTATCGTTGTGTCCCATGACCGTTATTTTCTGAATAAAGTCTGTACACATATCGCCGATATCGATTATGCCAAGATTCAGCTTTACTCCGGCAACTACGATTTCTGGTATGAATCCAGCCAGCTGATGATTAAGCAGATGAAGGAAGCCAACAAGAAGAAGGAAGAAAAGATCAAGGAACTGCAGGAATTCATCCAGCGTTTCTCCGCCAACGCTTCCAAATCCAAGCAGGCAACTTCCAGAAAACGTGCCCTTGAGAAAATCCAGCTGGATGAGATCCGTCCTTCCAGCCGTAAGTATCCATATATCGACTTCAAGCCAAACCGTGAAATCGGCAACGAAGTGCTTCATGTTGAAGGCATTTCCAAGACCATTGACGGCGTGAAGCTCCTTGACAATATTTCCTTTACCCTTGGTCATGATGACAAAGTCGCTTTTGTCGGCCCGAATGTCAACGCCACAACAGCTCTTTTCAAGATCCTTGCCGGTGAAATGGAACCGGATGAAGGCTCTTACAAGTGGGGTGTGACAACCACTCAGACTTACTTCCCGAAAGACAACACTTCTGAATTTGCCAGTGAAGACAGTATCGTTGACTGGCTGATGCAGTACTCTCCTGAAAAGGATGTGACATTTGTCCGCGGTTTCCTTGGCCGTATGCTTTTCTCAGGTGATGACGGTCTGAAGAAAGTCAATGTTCTCTCCGGTGGCGAGCGTGTCCGCTGTATGCTGTCCAAGATGATGATGTCCGGTGCCAACACCATGCTGATGGATGAACCGACCAACCATTTGGATATGGAATCCATCACCGCCCTGAACAACAGCCTGATCAAATATCCGGGTGTCCTGTTATTCACTTCCCAGGACCACCAGTTTGTACAGACCGTTGCCAACCGTATCATGGAACTGACTCCGGGCGGTCTGATCGACAAGCAGTGCACCTACGATGAATATCTGGAAAATGATGAAATGGCAAGAAAACGCCAGATTCTCAACATGGAAGCTGAAGCTGATGACTAATTTTCATTTTCGTATCTGTTCAATATGAAAATTTAGCCTCCACGCAGGCACTTGTCAGCAATTCTTAAGGATTTTTTAAAGCCTTTATCAGGCTTTATATGATATGCTTAGAGCAGCAGAGAATATTTTTTTCTTTGCTGCTCTTTTTACTTATTGTCTATCTGATTTTGGGAGGCTTACCAAAGATTAAATTTATGAAAAACAAAAGATTATTTTTGATCGTACTGATACTATTTATTCTGGCCGCAGCCGGAAGCATTTTTATTTTATTGATTGACAAATGGCATATTGAAATTGACTCTGGAAAGGAAAATGATATCAAAACAGAATATGGCGAAACCTATGACGACGGCACCGTTACCGCCGCACTCAAAGGCCGTTATCTGTTAAAAAACGGTTTTTCGGTACCTGTCACATCCGATGGCTCTGTTGATACATCAAAGCTTGGAAACTACACCATCACTTATCACGCTTCTTTTCTTTTCTGGAAAGGGGAGGCCGTCAAAACTGTTCATGTGGTGGATACCATCCCTCCGGAAATCAAACTGGTGACAGATCCCGACCATTACACCCTTCCGGGACACCCCTATGAAGAAGAAGGCTACACAGCAACGGACAATGTAGACGGCAATCTGACGGACCAGGTAACCAGCGAAGAAAAGGACGGCAATGTCATTTATAAAGTTTCCGACAGCTCCGGCAATGAAACAACGGTCACCCGAAAGATTTTTTATGATGACCCGATTCCGCCGACACTGACTTTAAAAGGTGACAGCGAAATGACAATTCAGGCGGGTTCCGATTATAGTGACCCCGGATATACAGCCGAAGACAATGTGGACGGCGATTTAACGTCCAAAGTCACTGTTGAAGGCTCTGTCAACACCTACAGCGCCGGCACTTATACCCTGACCTACACTGTCAAAGATACCTACGGCAACGAAGCATCTGCCACTCGAACTGTCACCGTCGAACCAGTCAGACAGGCTGATACAGTCAATCCGACAGGCAAAATTGTCTATCTGACTTTTGATGATGGTCCCGGTGAATATACTTCAAAGCTTCTGGATATTCTTGACAAATACAATGTCAAGGTAACTTTCTTCACCGTTGGTTCAGGGCATCCTGACTTACTGAAAGCGGAAGCAGACGCCGGTCATTCCATCGGCATCCACAGTGCAACCCATGACTACGCCACCATTTATTCCAGCGAAGATGCTTATTTTGCAGATCTCCGCAAACAGCAGGAAACCATTGAAAACGCCACAGGCATTCATACAACGCTTGTTCGTTTTCCGGGAGGCAGTTCCAACACAGTCAGCAAGAGCTATTGCTCCGGTATTATGACCAAACTGACACAGGATCTTACAGATATGGGCTTCCAGTATTTTGACTGGAATGTTGCCAGCGGAGACGCAGGGGAGACAACAGATACCTCCGTTGTTGTTCAAAATGTCATCTCCGGCATTCAGCAGCATGACGTTTCCATCGTCCTTCAGCACGATATCAAAGGTTTCAGTGTCAATGGTGTTGAGCAGATCATTCAGTGGGGACTGGCACATGGCTATACATTCCTGCCTCTAAAGGCTGATAGTCCGACAGCACACCATGGTGTCAACAACTAATAACGATCGTGTGGCTCCACGATATCATAAAAAGAGGACACTTTGATTGATTCTATACAGGTACGCTCCTATATAAGCATCAATCAAAGTGTCCTCTTTTAAATGCGCAAATATTTAATAATTTTTCTTGGTTAATCGTTTACAGTACAGCCGTCTCTGTGATAATACAGATATATATTCTACATATAACATCCCAGCGGCATGCTGTTCTGCTGAAGCAGATGCAGGATGGCACCTACGACCTGGGCGCAGATCTGAAGGATATATCTGCAGTCATTTTCTACGGATTTGACTGCATGCAGATATTCTTCATGGCATTTTCTGATGAATGCACAAATTTCATCTGCAGACTGCATATTCACCTCCTGGAAGTGTGCATGCTTTTCTTTCATTTTCTGCACAAATTCTCTGAAGTCAACCTTCAGCTGTGCTTCATAATGAATATGCTCTGTCATCGTTCCCGGATATTCGATATTATGCGGGAATGTAAAGTAATCTGCGATATAGTGAGTGATGACCCCCAGATCCTTGGACAGACCAATGGTCATTCCTTTATTCTTGTCATATTCATCAATAACCTTATTAATCTTCTTCTCAAGTTTATGGAATGTCAGATCTATTCTGTGTTTGGTTGTAATAAAGCTAGGCACAAGGTCCGGTTCCAGACTTCCGAATCTGAAAGCCAGAGGATGGTCGATCATATCTGCATCCACAACATCTACAATGTATCCTGCTAATGATAAATGAGATTTCTTTCTCAATATAAAACCCTCCACACATATATGGCAGCGGTATTGCCGCTATAACTGTCATTTCGTAACATCTACACTATTGTACACCTATCCTAAACAAGAATCAATATCATTTACAAAAAATTCACATTCCATTTACATGGGAAATGCGCATTCACCTTGACATTGACACCCCCATCATATAAAATTAATTCATATATAAACATACAGAGGAGATGATTTTTTGGATTCCAGTGACGCGATGCAGCTTCTTATTCTAGTTGTTTTACTGGCTTTATCAGCCTTTTTTTCATCCGCAGAAACTGCATTAACCTGTGTCAACAAGATTCGTATCCGAAGCCTTGCCGAGGAAGGGAATAAGCGTGCCATTCTTGTCAAGGAACTGACGGATAATCCATCCAAGATGCTGAGTGCCATCCTTATTGGCAATAATATTGTCAATCTGAGTGCGTCCTCATTATCAACCATGCTGGCGACTAAGATAGCGACCCAGCTCGGTGCCGGTGCCAACACCGCTACATTCGTAGGGCTTGCAACCGGTATCCTGACAATTTTGATCTTAATTTTCGGTGAGATCACACCTAAATCCGCAGCAACCATCAACGCAGAGAAGATGGCATTGGGTGATGCCGTGATCATCTACTGGCTGACCCGTATTCTGACCCCTGCTATCTTCGTGATTAACCATCTTTCTTATGGTGTTATGCGCCTGATGGGCATCAATCCCAACGCCAAGACGAAGGCTATGACTGAGAATGAACTGCTGACTGTTATTGATGTCAGTCATGAAGATGGTGTCATCGAATCCGAAGAGAAAGAGATGATCACCAACGTGGTTGATTTCGGTGATTCCGTTGCCAGCGATGTGATGGTGCCGCGTATTGATATAGAATTCATGGATGTGGAGAGCAATTATGAAGAAGTACTCTCTGTTTTCAGACGTGACAAATATTCCCGTGTGCCGGTTTATGAAGGTGACAAAGATCATGTCATCGGTGTCTTGAATCTGAAGGATGTTTTCTGTTATAATGATGCACCTTCCGATTTTTCAATTCGCAAGATTCTTCGCCGTCCATACTTTACTTATGAATTCAAGAAGATTTCTGATCTGATGGTGGATATGCAGAAGAATTCCATCAGCATGGCCATGGTCCTTGATGAATACGGTGCCGTTGCCGGACTCATCACCCTTGAAGACTTGCTTGAAGAAATCGTTGGTGAAATCCGTGATGAATACGACGAAGAAGAGAAGGATGACATCCGCAAGGTGAATGAACATGAATATACCGTAGACGGTACGACGAAGCTGGAGGATATTGATAAGCTTCTTGGACTTCGCCTTGAATCCGAAGATTACGATTCTATCGCCGGACATATGATCCACGAACTGGGGCATATTCCTACAGAAGGCGAATATATCGATATCAATGGTATCCGTTTTACTGTTATGAAGATGGATAAGCATCGTATTGCCGACATTGATATCCGCCTTCCAGAAACAGAATCTGAGCATACTGCATCTGAACATTGATGTATCAGGTGTCACTATAAAATTTTTAAGAGAATCGAGGGTTACTAATGTTAAAAGAATTTAAAGAGTTTGCCCTTAAGGGCAATGTCATCGATATGGCTGTCGGTGTCATTATTGGTGGTGCTTTCAGCACAATTGTATCTTCACTGGTGAATGATATTTTTATGCCGGTACTTGGACTTTTAACAGGCAAAATCAACTTTTCCGAACTGTATATCTCACTGGATGGCGTAGACTATCCTACACTGGCTGATGCCAAAGCTGTCAGTGCGCCTGTATTTGCCTATGGCAGTTTCATCCAGAATGTCATCCAGTTTCTGATTCTGGCCTTTGTTGTTTTTCTTTTTATGAAGGTCATCAACAAGCTGAAGAAGCCTGCACCTACGGCAGCTCCGACAACCAAGGTTTGTCCATACTGTAAGTCTGAGATACATATTGATGCTGTCAAGTGTCCACACTGTGCATCTGACCTTGAAAAAGCTGAACCATAATTATTTATTTTTTTATTCCAAGATTCGCTGACGGGTCTTGGTATGGAATTTCGTTCTGCCTGCAGACATCATTCCAATCCTAATTTTGCTTACAAAAGAAGCCTCATAAGATGGATATTTTCTCACACCACAACCATCTTATGAAGCTTCTTTTTTTCCGTTCTATTCTTTTCCCTAATACATTTTTTATACGGCCATTTCTCTTAAATCATCCGCAATAATCAGTTCTGCCTCCGTTGCAGCCTGAATTTCTTCAATCGTATACTCCGGATTATATTCAACCAGCGCCAATCCTTCATGTGTGACCTTCATCACTCCCATCTCAGTCACAATCAGATCGACCTGTCCCTTTGCTGTCAAAGGCAGTGTACATTCTTTGAGAATCTTGTGTTTGCCTTTGTTGGTATGTTCCATCGCCACAATCACCTTCTTTGCCCCCACAACCAGATCCATGGCACCGCCCATACCAGGAAGCATTTTGCCCGGTATCTTATAGTTGGCAATGTTGCCTTTCTCATCGACCTGAAGAGAACCAAGCACTGTTACATCCACATGACCGCCGCGAATAATCGCAAACGAATCTGCACTTGAGAAGAAGGCACCATCATCTGCAATACCTGCCATCACACCGCCGGCATTGACAACATGCGGGCTTTCCTTGCCTTCCTCAAGAGGTACAAGACCTACAAAGCCATTTTCTGACTGCAGTGTCAGATCCACCCCTTCAGGCAGGTGATTTGGCACCAGCGTCGGAAGTCCGATACCAAGATTGACAACGTCACCATCTTTTAACTCTTTTGCTACACGTGCTGCAATAAAATTCTTAATATCTCCCATTATTCTGCGCCTCCTACAAGATAATCTACAAAAATTCCAGGTGTCTCAACGTAATCTGCACCAATCTGTCCCGCATCCACAATTTCAGATACACCGGCAATCACCGTATCTGCTGCCATGGCCATCATCGGGTTAAAGTTTCGTTCTGAACCAATATAACGCAAGTTTCCTGAAGCATCCGCTGTATGGCCTCCGATCAGAGCGACATCCGCATGCAGCGGTAATTCAAGAATATATTCAACACCATCGATTTCTTTAATTTCTTTGCCCTCTGCTACTTCTGTCCCAACGCCTGTCGGTGTATAAAAACCGCCGATACCCGAACCGCCGCATCTGATTCTCTCTGCCAGTGTTCCCTGCGGTACAAGCTCCAGATCAATTTCCCCTTCAAAGTATTTAGCACCGAATTCCGGATTCAGTCCCACATGAGAAGCAATCAGTTTTTTTACCTGTCCATTTTCCACAAGCTTACCGACACCTCTTGCAGCGCCTTTCCATTCTCCTGTTTCTTTGTCTTTCTTTCTTCCAAAACCCGCATCATTGCAGATAACCGTCAAATCTTTTACATTGCTTTTTACCAGTTCATCAATAATCGGTTCCGGTGTACCGTTTGCCATAAAGCCACCCACCATCAATGTCATACCATCTTTTACCAGAGCTGCTGCTTCTGCTGCTGTTGTAATCTGAGTCTTAGCCATTTCGCTCACTTCCTCCTTATATAAAAAGCTTTTATGTTTTATTCTTGCCTATATAAAGAGCAACTCCCGTGCCAATTATTTCAAGTATACGCAAAATGACGCCAAATCCCTTGTTTTATCGTCAAAAATTGTTTTTGTATAAATACATTTATAACATAAAAATAACTTTTTTACATCTTATGTGTCTATTTTCAGTACATATTATGTTGATTTCACCAATTTATCTTTAACTTTCATGCTGTATTTATGCTTTTTGCATTAAATGTACAAAAAGCGTACACATATATTGTTGTGTACGCTTTTTAGACATATTTGATGACTCACTTATAATAGAATAGAACAGACCGCATGTACAAATGTGATACCGGCTGCTAATGGCAGGAATGACTGCCGCATCCATGATCGCCGCACTGATGACCGCCTTCACCATGCTCATGATCATGATGACTGCATTTGACATCTGCATCAAAATTCAGATGTCCTTCAAGAAGTGCTTCAACTGCTGCATCCGCATTGCCGCTGCACCCGCCGAACAGTTTGATTCCTGCCTGAGCCAGGGCATTCTGGGCTCCGCCGCCGATACCGCCGCAAATCAGTATCTGTACCTGATGTTCTGCCAGGAATCCTGCCAAAGCACCATGGCCGCTGCCGTTTGTTCCTACAACTTCCGAAGCAGCGACCTTTCCATTCTCTATATCATACAGCTTGAACTGTTCTGTATGACCAAAATGCTGAAAAATATCTCCATTATCATATGTTACTGCAATCTTCATCTTAATGATCCCCCTTATCCTTGTTCAATAGCTGTGCCCGGCATCGATGTTTTGGACATCCGCCGCAGCCGCAGGTTGTCTCTGCGCCATCACATAATCGATAGTCCCCGCCTTCAATCTTAAGCACCTTCCCATCTACGACAACTTCAGCCAGTTTCTTTCTGGCATTGTCATAAATCTGCTGCACCGTCGTTCTGGCAATGTGCATGTATTTTCCGCATTCTTCCTGTGAAAAATTCTCTTTATCTATAAGACGGATTGTCTCATATTCATCCACTGTCATCACAACGCATGCCTCATCTGATGCCCCGCAGGAAGGCATAAATTCGGATACCTTTGGAAGACAGCATACCTTTCGGCACTTTCTTGGTCTTGGCATCTCTTCATCCTCTTTCTCACACAAACAGTCATGCCAATGCGCGCAATCAGCATCACTATTTCCAGTTATTCAACTAATCGTTATAAATGGCATATGTCATTTATAACACAGTTATTGGCATATGTCAATAACTCATCTTTTTATCAGTGACCCCTATTGCCCATCCAGCAAGTATTTTAAGCAATTGCCGCAGTCATCCAACGGCCACTTATTCACCCCAACAAAATCCTTTTCACAGTCTGTTACAACTGCAATCAGATTTTCTCTGCAGCAGGATAATTCATGGGATATTCCTTCTCTGACAATCTCTATCTTCGGAAGCCTGCTTTGCTTCATTCCTTCTACAATAATCATATCCGCATCCGAAAATCGGTCTGCAAGATACTTCAGACTGACTGCAGTGTCAGCATTGATCATGTATCGGTTTTCGGAAAAAATCGCCGTCTCCGCCGCACCGGCCTGATGATATCTGTAGGTATCCGTTCCCGGTCTGTCTCCCTCAAAATCATGACCATCATGCTTAATCACCGCCACACTTTTGCCATGAGCTTTTATTTCTTTGAGCAGTTTCTCAATATAGATTGTCTTGCCGGAATTTTTAACACCGCAGATACATAATATTTTCTGTTCTTTCGGCATATTCAAAGAGGAATTTTTCCACCGTTCATATGCTTCCGGCGTATTGATATTGACAAAACATTCATCTGAAATTCCCAGATCTGATGCCCGTACAACCAGACACCGGCTTCGAATCAGCAAATGCATCATTTTGTAATCTTTGTATAAAAACATTTGCTGAATTACCGGCAAAAGTGATGGACGATACAAACCACATAAAGGATGCAGTCTGCCGCGGCTGTCCTGATAAACCATACAGTCATATCCCTGTTCATACGCATCCGCAGACATCTGAACCAGGCCGCCAGCCATACTTTCTGTCAATTCGGGCACATCACAGGCTGTCACAAAAATCCATTCATCTTCATCCTTTAACTGCTGCAATACCGTGTATAGGCCGCCTAAAGGGCCGCAATCTTTGACAACATCTATAAGCCCGTGACAGCCGTTATCTTTGCACACACCATGACAGCCGTTATCTTCTTTGCACACATTTTGAATAAGCGTCAACTGCGACTCATCGGCTGCTGACAGATAAATCCTGTCTGCTTTTTCCAATGCCTTGATTTGTTTTTTCAAATAAGATTGACCCTTTTCATCCTTCAGCAGAAACTTTGGCCGGCCGCCCATTCTCGATGAATGTCCGCCCAAAAGAATTGCCGCTGTATGACATTTTAAAGACTGCTGTGTCATTATTTTCACTCCCAAATGATATAAAAATCCCCGTATTCCCCTTAAACGCTAAAGACAATACGGGTTTTATCTTTTGTACACAGGATTCCTGATTTCTCAGACCTGCTTTTATAGTATACCTTATTTACTGCCTCGCATGCAATAAGAACATATGCAGCTTATATCATATGACATTTACAGCACAATTCTCCATTTTCCTTAAATAACCTGAAATCTCGTCCATTTCTGCGAATGATACCGCCAGAGGAAGATTGCTCCTTTGAATACAAGGTCCATGCTCATACCAATGGCAACACCGATGACACCCATATGCAGCCAAAGCCCAAACAGCATGGCAAAAAAGAATCTGGCACCGATGGTCAATGAAATCGAGACAATCATTGTAAAACGAACATCCCCTGCCGCTCTCAGACCATTGGCCATTGGTCCTGAGAACGGGTAAGCAATACCGTTAAATATGTTGTTGATCAGGACAAGGATAAGTACCAATGACTTTGTCCGGTCAGATATAGCAAAAAATCTAAGTAAAAATGGCGTAATGGCAAACACCAGACCATTCCAGGCAACCGATAAGATAAAAGTCAGCTTATTTAATTTCTTAAAATAATAATTGGCATTGTCAATATTCCTGGCACCCATGCACTGACCGATCACCGTTGTATAAACCGGGGCCATAGCAAGACCCATAATGGCTGCCAGTGACCATATACTCTGTGCCACACCGTTAGCTGCAATCTGATAAGTACCGAATAAAGCAACCATACTGGACAACGCCACTTTCACCAGCTGGTGAACGCCATTTTCAACACCATTCGGAATCGCAATACCCATGATTTTCTTCAGCAGTCTGCCATCCCAGGTAAAAATATTTTTGATCCTGTATCGTACATCATCTTTTCGATGAAAGCAATAAATTGTGACAATCACTGCGGACAGTATTCTTGAAATCAATGACGGAACCGCCACACCGGCTGCCCCCTGATGAAATACAAAGATACCGACTGCATCTCCGATAATGTTGACAATATTGGCCACCGTAGAAATATACATAGTGATCTGCGTTTTCCCGACGCTTCGGCACATCGCCGCCCCGGATTCATAAATAGCCAGTGCAGGCAATGACCATGTAGTAATCTTCAAATAAATCTCACAGGCTGCCATTACATCCGCTTCGACTCTGCCAAACAGAAACGTCAAAATATGTGTATGGAAAATAAGAATACACATTGCAAGAAGACCTGAAATCACAGCCATAATCATCAGCAGCTGGCTGGCAGATCTTCCTGCCTGCTTCCTGTTTCCATTTCCAATATACTGGCTGACAATAACAGCACCGCCGGCTGAAAGGGCCGTAAACAAAAACACCAGCACCGTATTGAAGGAGTTCACCAGGGAAACACCTGAAACAGAGGCTTCATTGGTGAAACTGACAAAGAATGTATCCGCAATGCCCACCAGCATAACCAAAAACTGCTCCACAAACAGCGGAATAATTAAATTTCTTAAATCTTTGTTGGAGAATAATTCTTTTTTATCATGATCCATTTTCTATCGCCTTCATCTCTTGTGTCTGATTATTCTTACAACTTTTTTTCATATTTCTTGCCAAGATAAGTCTGACATTCCGCCAGCATTTTCTCAACCTTATTCAAATCCCATTGACAGAACTCTGTTGCCGCCATGGATGCAATCCCATGGGCATGCATCCACAACTGATCATGGAGATAATGTGCTTCCTCACCATCAATATCATATTGCTTCATTAAATCCTGTATGGCCCGATCTGTGATTGGCTGCAGCAGCTGTTTGATCTCATCAAAAGAATTCTGACGCATAAATAAAAACTTAAAGACTTCCTTTTCCTTCATAGCATACAAAATATAACGCATACCATACAAGCGAATCACACCGTCACCGCTCATCTGTTCCATCTCTTTGGCAAATTCCTGTACAACCAGCTCTCTCAATTCCTCTCGCAGTGCATCCATTCCCGAAAAAGAAAGATAAATCGGCTGTGTAGAACAATGCAGTTTCTTCGCCAATGCCGTCACATTGACAGCATCTATTCCGCCCTCTTTCATCAGCTCAAAGGCTGCTGCCAAAATCATCTCTCTGGTTATCTGTTTTCTTGCAGGCATCTTTTTCATCTCCATAAAATAAATTAATTTATCAATAAACAAGTTTATTTTATCTCTTTTAAATCAAAACGTCAACAAAAAAAAGAATCCTGCTCGCAGGATTCTCCGCCTGCGGCGGGTTGCTGAGCGCCAGTGGCGCTCGTTAAGCAACGACCGAAGCGGAGCGAAGACCGTTTCTACGACATTGTTCATTACCGTCGCAGTGCGATCCACGCGGAGCGTTTTTTTATTGCATAGGACGCAATTTCCTATGCAATAAAAATACCCGTGCTTTTATCAAACACGGGCTTTATCTTTTGTAAACAGGATTCCTCTTTTTGCATATACGCGAAGGCCCGCACTCACGCTTATAAGCACAGGCCTCTCCCATTATCTTTATTTTATATTTTATTTAAAATATGCCACACCGGATTCAAAGATCTTCTGATCCGGATTGCCGTAAATATTTCTGCCAACAGCTTCACCGATTCGCTCGGAATGCCCCATCTTGCCGAGGATACGTCCGTCAGGGCTTGTAATACCTTCAATTGCCGCATAGGAAGCGTTCGGGTTGAAGTCCTCATCCATCGTCGGATTGCCGTCTAAATCAACGTACTGAGTTGCTACGCAGCCTGCTGCAAAAAGCTTCTTGATCCATTCATCACTGGCTACGAAACGACCTTCACCATGGGAAATAGGGATGGCGTAAACTTCACCAGGTACTGCACCTGCCAGCCATGGAGATTTGTTGGAGACAACCTTTGTATACGCCACTTTTGAAATATGGCGGCCGATATTGTTGGTTGTCAGTGTCGGTGAATCCGGCTGCTGCGGTGTGATCTCACCGTAAGGCACCAGACCGAGTTTGATCAGTGCCTGGAAACCGTTGCAGATACCAAGAGCCAGACCATCTCTCTCATTGAGCAGCTTCATCACAGCCTCTTTCAGTTTTTCATTTCTGAAAGCTGTTGCAATGAATTTGCCGGAACCGTCCGGTTCATCACCGGCTGAGAAACCGCCCGGGAACATGATAATCTGTGCATTGCTGATACCCTTTACAAAAGCATCGACAGATTCACGGATGCCATCTGCACTTAAGTTTCTGAATACCTGAGTCTGCACCTTTGCACCGGCTTTCTCAAAGGCTTTCATGGAATCATATTCGCAGTTTGTACCCGGGAATACAGGAATAAATACCTTTGGCTGTGCAATCTTGTGATTGCAGATGACAATGCTGCCCTCTTTGTAAACAGGTGTCTCGATTTTCTTCTGTTCCACGCCTGAACGTGTCGGGAATACCTTTTCAAGGGTGCCTGTCCATGCTTTCAGTGCTTCATCCATTGTCACAACCGCATCGCCGTATGTAAACTGTGCATCATCTGTTACTTCACCAATCAGTGTATAAGCCGCATTGACTTTATCAAGGGCATCTGCAGGTACTTCTGCGATCATGCAGCCATACTCGCCTGTCTTAAATAAATCTTCTGCTTTCACAGCACTGTCAATCTTCACACCCAGCTTGTTGCCGAATGCCATCTTGGATACAGCTGCTGCTACACCGCCGAAGCCAAGTGTATAAGCTGAAATCACAACTTTATCCTGAATCATCTGATGGATAGCTGTATACAGTGCTTTTGCCTGCTCGTAATCCGGCATATCATAAGCATCTCTTGCAATATCAAATTTTACAATCTTATTGCCGCTCTTCTTGAATTCCGGTGTAATGATGTCCTGCTGTTTTGCCACATCTACCGCAAAGGAAACCAGTGTTGCCGGGACATGGATTTCATTAAATGAACCGGACATGGAGTCCTTGCCGCCGATAGATGGCAGTCCAAAACCAATCTGAGCTGTGTATGCACCAAGGAGTGCGCTCATCGGCTCGCCCCAGCCCTTTGCATCCTCTGTCATACGCTTAAAATATTCCTGGAAAGTGAAACGAATCTTGCTGAAGTCACCGCCAGCTGCCACAATCTTAGCTACGGATTCTACAACTGCATAGGCTGCACCGTGATATGGGCTCCAGTTGGAAAGGTATGGATTGAAACCATAACTCATCATAGTCACTGTATCTGTTTTACCCTTTAATACAGGGAGTTTAGCTACCATGGACTGTGTCGGTGTCAGCTGATATTTGCCGCCGAACGGCATAAATACACTGCCTGCGCCGATGGAAGCATCAAACATTTCCACAAGACCTTTCTGTGAGCAAACGTTCAGATCTGCCAGGTCTTTCAGCCATGCTTCTTTCACATCTGTTACATCTGTATTTTCTTCAAAATAGCTGTCAGCCTTTGAAGCTGTGCCTACGATAACATCTGTCTCCTGATGGGCACCGTTTGTATCAAGGAAAGCTCTGGAAATATTCACGATTTCTTTGCCTCTCCAGTGCATCACAAGACGAGGGTCTTCTGTCACCTCAGCTACACAGGTTGCCTCAAGGTTTTCTTCGTCGGCATAAGCCATAAACTGATCGACATCCTTTGGATCGATGACAACTGCCATACGTTCCTGGGATTCTGAAATTGCCAGCTCTGTTCCGTCAAGGCCAGCATATTTCTTCGGTACCTTATCTAACTGGATCTGAAGACCTGCTGCCAGCTCACCGATAGCAACGGATACACCGCCGGCACCAAAGTCGTTGCATTTCTTGATCAGGCGTGAAACTTCCGGACGTCTGAACAGACGCTGAAGTTTTCTCTCTGTTGGTGCATTACCTTTCTGGACTTCCGCACCACAAGTGTCGATAGACTGTGAGTTGTGAGCCTTAGAGGAACCTGTTGCACCACCGCAGCCGTCACGGCCTGTACGCCCGCCAAGAAGGATAATGATATCGCCGGGATCGGATGTCTCTCTGATAACATTGCTTCTAGGCGCTGCTGCCATAACCGCACCAATTTCCATACGTTTTGCCACATAATCCGGATGATAGATTTCATTGACAAGACCTGTCGCCAGACCAATCTGGTTGCCGTAAGAGCTGTAGCCGCTGGCTGCACCTGTGACCAGTTTTCTCTGAGGCAGCTTGCCTTCCAATGTCTTCTCCATCGGTACGGTCGGATCAGCCGCACCTGTCACACGCATGGCCTGATAAACATAAGTACGTCCTGACAGCGGGTCACGGATGGCACCGCCAAGGCATGTAGCCGCACCACCGAAAGGCTCGATTTCTGTCGGGTGGTTATGAGTTTCATTCTTGAAGTTAATAAGCCATTCTTCTGTCTTTCCGTCAATTTCAACAGGTACAATGATACTGCAGGCATTGATTTCGTCTGTCTCCTCCTGGTCATCTAACTTGCCGTCTTTCTTCAGTTTTCTCATGGCCATCAGGGCAATATCCATCAGAGACACATATTTATCCTTGCGTCCTGCAAAAATCTCTGCACGATGAGCCTGATACATATCATAAGCTGCCTGCATCGGTGCCTTGTAATCGCCATCTTCAAATGTCACATTCTTTAACTCTGTCTGGAATGTGGTATGACGGCAATGATCAGACCAGTATGTATCCAGTACACGAATTTCTGTCATGGACGGATCACGCTTTTCTTCCGCTGCAAAATGTTCCTGAATGAACTGGAAATCCTTGAATGTCATAGCCAGTCCCAGTGAATCATAAAGAGCTTTCAGCTCTGCCTCAGGCATGGTTCTGAAGCCATCGAAAATTTTTACATCTGCAGGCTCTTCATATTCTGTCACCAGTGTTTCAGGCTTGTCTGCATTGTTCTCTCTTGAATCCACAGGGTTGATACAAAAAGCTTTGATATGTGCCAGTTCTTCTTCGGAACATGTGCCTGCAATCACATAAGTGGTGGCTGAACGGATCACCGGTTCTTCATTTTCATTTAAAAGTTTGACGCACTGTTCAGCAGAATCAGCTCTCTGATCGAACTGTCCCGGCAGTGCCTCAACAGAAAAAGCTTTTTCTCCTTCCTGCATTGGGAATGCTTCTTCATATAATACATCAACCGGAGGCTCTGAAAAGATGGTAATCTTAGCCTCCTCATAAGTTTTATCGGAAATATTTTCAATGTCATAACGAATGAGTACACGAACACCAGTTACTGTGCGGATGCCAAGATAATCACGGATATTCTCAAACAAATCTTTGGCTGCTACGGCATAAGCCGGTTTCTTCTCCACATATATTCTTCTAACGCTGCTCATAATGACCTCCCTTAATTCGGCATGGTATCTTAATTTACCTTTTTACTATATCACAAATATTTTTATTAATAAAATTAATATATTTAAATTCATTTATGACTCCCGCTAATGAGCAATTCTGCATAAAAACGCCTATACTGCTAATCCTATCTATAAAGAGCACTCATCAGTTTATAAGGAGATATAATAATTATGGCAAAAAAATCCATTACCAGGCATAACAAAAAATGTGATCAGCTGGATTATCTGAAAACAAATACTTCCGACACAGAATGCACCGGAGTCATCTGCACGGGCCCATTAAATGATGAAGAGCTAGACAACATCAATGATGTCTATGCCTTCAAACCGGAACCGGCAAAAAAAGAAAAGTTTAAAAGAATTTGATAGCGAAAAAGGCTTTCTATGCTACAATGAGTATAGGAAGCTTTTTTGTTTCTTTTTAAGAATACCAATCTGATCACCGTTATTTATGTTATTTTCGAAAACAATTGAAACCTACCAAGCATGTTTCATCATACACACAGGAGGTTCCTATGCTGAAAAAATATTCTGCTCCGCTGATTATGTGGTTGATTTTTGAATGTATTGCCGTGATTCTCTGGCAAGCACTGGACAATATCTTCTATCTTTTTAACTTCTCATATATAGGCACAGCCATTGCCCTGGGACTTTTTCTCTTCGCTCGCCAAAAAAAATACGCCCGACATGTGATTCAGTTCGCCGTGGGACTTTATATGCTGGGCTATCTCGGCTTTCTTCAGCATGAAAACATGCAGATTGAAGGGTTCTGGTATTATCTATTTCTTGGCGTCTTTGAAGCAGCCACTATCCACTATGCTGTGGCCAAAATCTTCGGACCTTTCATCTTCGGCCGGGGCTGGTGCGGTTATGCCTGCTGGACAGCCATGATCCTGGATCTGCTGCCCTTTAAAACGCCTGCATCTCCCCGCAAAAAATGGGGATTTATCCGCTATATTGTTTTCGCAGGCTCTCTGATTTTTGTCAGCAGCCTATTCCTGCTGCATGTCCGCAATATTGAACGAATCATGTGGTACAGTTTCCTCCTCGGAAATCTTCTATATTATATTATCGGCATCATTCTGGCTTTTATCTGTAAAGACAACCGTGCCTTCTGTAAATACGTCTGCCCTGTCACAGTTTTTTTGAAGCCAGCCAGCCGTTTTGCCCTTTTCCATGTCAAACTGGACACAAGCAAATGCATTAGCTGCAAAAAATGCGAGAAAAACTGCCCGATGAATGTTGAAATTCTTAACCTCACCAAGCAGCACAAAAATCGCTCAGAATGCATTCTCTGTATGCAGTGCGTAGACGAGTGTCCGAAAGGGGCATTGAAGCTGTGAAAAAAGAATATCCCCATAAGAAAAAAAGACCCTGCGTTTATAATGAACTCACGGTCTTTCTTTCCGTTATAATTAACTTAACATTATTGCATCACACTAAGACCTTATGGCCTTCGGCATGTTCATACTCGCATTGCTTACATTCGTTTATACGATATATTAGTAGCTCTACATAGAAAAAACATCCTAACTTTGGCGAGCGACGGGTGGTTTTTCTACCTTACAAACTGGTCACCCCCCCTTGTAAGCGGTTGTTCTTATCTATAACTTTATCATATCATGTTACGGTTTATCGAGAAAGAGAAGAAGCATATCATCGTGCCGTTATTGCGTTTCAATACATCTCATGTTACGGTTTATCTTTGATCTGCAGAATGGAGACAGCATTGTTATCCGGTTTCAATACATCTCATGTTACGGTTTATCCACCGCTGGTGATGCTGTTATGATTAAGTTATTCACGTTTCAATACATCTCATGTTACGGTTTATCTCACTCGGTGTGTAGTCAATCTGGCTCGGTGGGGGTTTCAATACATCTCATGTTACGGTTTATCTAATGTAAACATAGAATACAGGAGGGATAAAAATTGGTTTCAATACATCTCATGTTACGGTTTATCAGAACACGGTTATCAAGGTAACTACTATGTTCCATAGTTTCAATACATCTCATGTTACGGTTTATCTGCTGAAGGCGCGATATCAATGCAGCCTTTAATAGTTTCAATACATCTCATGTTACGGTTTATCTGCTAAATATCGAGAGTCCTTAATTAATCCGTATGGGTTTCAATACATCTCATGTTACGGTTTATCCTCTAGCTCTAGCTTCAGCTTTGTAAGCATTAGCACGTTTCAATACATCTCATGTTACGGTTTATCGTGCCCCAGAAGGAATCCTCGTACTCTTTAAAAGAGGTTTCAATACATCTCATGTTACGGTTTATCTGTCAGATCCCGGAGCTTATGACAGCTATGTGCCGGGTTTCAATACATCTCATGTTACGGTTTATCGGACATTGCACGCTGTACAGCTTCGGACTTTACCGGTTTCAATACATCTCATGTTACGGTTTATCCTTGTGGACGTTTGTGCAAAAGAGAATGGATAAAAAGTTTCAATACATCTCATGTTACGGTTTATCAGAGATTGACTGCTATCCTACAGGCGATGATATGTTGTTTCAATACATCTCATGTTACGGTTTATCCACTTTCTCGCATTTTAGGCATGCGTGCCAAAATGTTTCAATACATCTCATGTTACGGTTTATCTGCACGCAGATCAGTTGCTCGCATATTGTAAACCGAGTTTCAATACATCTCATGTTACGGTTTATCATATTCTGTCCCAACGATGAACCAAAGACTTCTGGTTTCAATACATCTCATGTTACGGTTTATCTCAAATGCTCGTGTAGATGATGCAAATGTGGAAACGTTTCAATACATCTCATGTTACGGTTTATCAAAAAAGAATAGCCAATACGCCAAGGAACCGAGCGTTTCAATACATCTCATGTTACGGTTTATCAATTTTATACCTTTTTTAAAGGAAAGGAGAAAAATAGTTTCAATACATCTCATGTTACGGTTTATCAATTGCACATATTGTGATTGATTTTGATATTCCGGAGTTTCAATACATCTCATGTTACGGTTTATCGTAGAATCACACAAGATCATATAGGAGGAGAAAGAGTTTCAATACATCTCATGTTACGGTTTATCCTTTTAAACATTTATAAATACAATCTCTTATATCGTTTCAATACATCTCATGTTACGGTTTATCAAATTATGGAATGCTTATGATTCAATTCAAGAATAGTTTCAATACATCTCATGTTACGGTTTATCACATCATGAGTATTCGGATTCATATGCATGCTCAGTTTCAATACATCTCATGTTACGGTTTATCTTGTACGGCTCTACAATTCAGAAGATTGAACCGGGTTTCAATACATCTCATGTTACGTTTTATCATGCGTACTATACAGACGATGATAAGTTTTATTGTCGTTTCAATACATCTCATGTTACGGTTTATCTGTTGTTGTAGACATGGTAAAGTTAGATATTGAATAGGTTTCAATACATCTCATGTTACGGTTTATCCCTTACAAATAAT